>Ga0209344_10000555_pt1 | contig 62458 bp, 60 predicted proteins | sample Cruoilmetagenom6_FD_187293 | JGI IMG/M metagenome (GOLD analysis project Ga0209344, IMG submission 187293) | Oil polluted marine microbial communities from Coal Oil Point, Santa Barbara, California, USA - Santa Barbara Oil Seep Sample 6 (SPAdes)... | ecosystem: Environmental > Aquatic > Marine... | reverse complement strand
GTGGGACTGATCATTCGACCAGCGCCCGAGCCAGTATATCACGCCGCCCAGGATGATGCCCTGAATGAGCCACAAGAGGTCGAAGGACATGTTGCCCAGTGGCACGACGGTCGCCCGGAGCTGGGCCGTGAGGTCGTCCAGCAGCCCCACCGCATAGAGTGCCGCCACGGGGATGAGGACAAATTTCCCCAGAACGCGCAGGAACGGATCACGCAGGATGTCGCGCACCAGAATGCGCACAGCAAGGAACAGGAAGAGACGTTTGCCAAAGGCGATCACCGCGCCCGAACCAAAGAGCGAGCGGGTGACGCTTTCACCGATCCCGGTAAGAGCATAGGCCAGCAAGGGCAGGATCAGGGGTAAGAAGATCAACATGAAACGCCGCGTGCGGGCGATGATATGTTGCGGTGCCTCTGGCGGGGTCAGCACGCGTTTCAGCAATGGGGTCAGTCTGCGACTGATCAGCAGCGCCAGCAGATAGGCGGCGATGAGCAGCGCGAATTGCGACCACGCGGCGGGGCTGAGCAGCCAGCCTTCGGCGATGTCCCACCCCTGCCGGGCATATCCGATTGCCTGATCCACGATCTCGGGCCGTTCGTCCATCGCCTATTCCCCAGCCATTCCGATATGTGTTCCCGTTCTCTTGCCCATTCTTGCCGAGAGGATCAAGAAATACGCGGCGTTCGATCCGCCCGGCCGTCTGCGGCGCGCCGGGATGCGGGCAAGGGCCAGCGCGCCGTTATGCCGCACCGGACTTGCCGAGCAGGCAACTGGTGCGGCAGCGCTTTTGTCAGCCGCCGCGTACGGTATCGATCATCAGTTGTACGTTATCGGGGTTCGCATCGGGAGTGATTCCATGCCCGAGATTGAAGATATGCGGCCCGCCGCGCAGGGCGTTGACGATCTGGCGGGTCTCCCGGACCAGAGCATCGCCGCCCGTGACCATGTGCGACGACGCGAGGTTACCCTGCACGCAGCCGTCAACCTGTACGTTTTCGGCCACCCAATCGGCGGTCACCGAGTTGTCGATGGCGACGCAATCGGCCCCGGTTTTCTTGGCGAATCCGATATATTTATCGCCAGCCTCGCGCGGGAAGGCGATGATCGGTGTGTCCGGGTGGCGCGCTTTCAGGGCGGTGATGATCTCTTTGGTGGGCGCGATGGCGTAGCGGTCGAAATCCGCGCCTTTCAGCGATCCGGCCCAGCTGTCAAAGAGCTTGACCACTTCGGCGCCGGCCTCGATCTGTGCGGAAAGATACTCGATCGTGGCTTTGGTCAGCCTGTCGATCAAGGCATCAAAGAGCGCCGGGTTGGTGTTCTTGAGTGCGTGCGCCGGGCCCTGATCGGGGGTGCCGCGCCCGGCGACCATGTAAGTGGCCACGGTCCAGGGCGCGCCTGCGAAGCCGATCAGGGTTGTCTCGGGCGGCAATGCTCCGGTGAGGTTGCGCAGGGTCTGATAAATCGGGCCGAGTGTTTCGTGGATGTCTGCCGCGTCGGCCAGGCGGGCAAAATCGGCCTCGCTGTCAATGGTCGAAAGGCGCGGCCCTTCGCCGGTCACGAACCACAGGTCCGCGCCCAACGCCTGCGGGATCAGCAGGATATCGGCAAACATGATTGCCGCATCGAAGCCGAAGCGCCGAATGGGTTGCAGCGTGACCTCGGTCGCAAGGTCGCTGTTGTAGCACAGGGACAGGAAATCGCCGGCCTGCGCGCGTGTTGCGCGATACTCGGGCAGATACCGCCCCGCCTGGCGCATCATCCAGATCGGTGGTGTTTGCAATGTCTCGCCCGCGAGGGCGCGCAGGATCGTCTTGTCATTGGCCATATCCGGTCCTCCTGTGGGGTTCGTCCTCCCACGGGCGCGTGATGTCAACCCTGATGCTTGCGCCGCCAGCGCGGGAGCACTAGACCGTCTGCATGACTCTGCAATTGCCCACCCCTACGGCCCCGATGAGACTGGGCACCCGCGGCTCGCCCTTGGCGTTGGCGCAGGCCTATGAGACACGCGCGCGTCTAGGTGCCGCCTTTGATCTGCCGGGCGAAGCGTTTGAAATCGTTGTGATCAAGACGACCGGCGACCGGATCATCGACCGACCACTGAAGGAGATCGGTGGCAAGGGGCTGTTCACCAAGGAGATTGAACAGGCATTGCTGGATGGCAGTATCGATCTGGCGGTGCATTCGATGAAGGATATGCCGGTATTGCAGCCCGAAGGGCTGTTGCTGGACACCTACCTGCCACGAGAGGACGTGCGCGACGCATTTGTCGCACCCCATGCGGGGGGGCTGGGGGATCTGCCGGCTGGCGCAAAGGTCGGCACCTCGTCGCTGCGCCGTCGGGCGCAGGTACTGGTGAACTATCCGCATCTTGAAGTGGTTGATTTCCGCGGCAATGTGCAGACTCGCCTGAAAAAGCTCAATGACGGCGTTGCCGCCTGCACATTTCTGGCTGTTGCCGGGCTTAACCGGCTGGGGCGCTCGGAGGTGATCACGGCGGCAATAGCACCCGAGATCATGTTGCCTGCCATTGCCCAAGGCGCCATCGGCATCGAGCGGCGCGCCAATGATATTCGCGCCGCCGAGATGTTGGAAGCGATCCATGACACGCCCACCGGCCAGCGTCTGGTGGCCGAACGCGCCTTCTTGGCTGAGCTCGACGGCTCGTGCGAAACCCCGATTGCCGGGCTGGCCGATCTTGACGGCGGCACGCTGCGACTGCGTGGTGAAGTGCTACACCCGGACGGATCAGAGGCCTTGAAAGATGACCGCGCCGCCCCGATCGAGGATGGCGCGGAACTGGGGCGTGCCATGGCGCGTGATCTGCTGGAGCGCGCGGGGCCGGGGTTCTTTGACTGGCGCAGTTAGCGTCTGTGTTGCCGCGTATTCCAGGAATCTTGCAGACATTGAATGCGTGTGGTCGGTGCTGGACCACGCCGCGAGCTTCGGGTAGGCGGGCAGGATGAGTGACGCTTATTCCCCTCCCGATGTACCGCTGAGCGTGCTGCATGCCGATCACGAGATCGTTGTGCTTGACAAGCCTGCGGGGCTTTTGTCGGTGCCGGGCAAGGGGCCGGAGCTGGCCGACTGCCTGCTTTCCCGTGTGCAGGACGCGTTTCCCACGGCACTTCTGGTGCATCGGTTGGACCGCGACACGTCAGGCGCAATGATCTTTGGCCTGACGCCCTATGCGCAGCGGCATCTAGGGCTGCAGTTCGAAAAGCGATATGTGCGCAAGTTCTATGTGGCGCGTGTGGCGGGGCGGCTGGAGCAGAAAACGGGCACAGTAGATCTGCCGTTGATCGTCGACTGGCCCAACAGGCCGCGCCAGATGGTTTGTCACGAGACCGGGCGCGCGGCGCATACCGATTGGCGCGTGCTGCGGGCAAACGATACCGAGACACGGGTGAGGCTGATGCCCAAGACCGGGCGCAGCCATCAGTTGCGCGTGCATATGTTGGCGCTGGGACATCCCATTTTGGGTGATCCACTCTACGCTTCGGGCCCGGCGGGTGATTATCCGCGCCTGATGCTGCACTCCGAGGAGTTGCGGCTGAAGCACCCCGATGGCGGGCGCGGCCTCAGCTTTCGCGCCAAGGCACCGTTCTGAGCGATCAGCGCGAGCGGTCGGTCAGGTTGAGGCGGGCCGCGATGATCGGGCGCAACGCTGTCGCCAGATCCGGGTCGGCGTCCATCAGCAATTGCAATTCATCAAGACGGTTGGCGGCGACCAGATGCAACGCGTCCTCGCGCACGCGACCATCCGGGCCTCGCGGCAAGGCGGTCACCGGCTGGATCAGTTCGGGGCGGGGTGTGGGCGCGAGTGCTGCGAGCGCAGCGGCGTCCAGCGGCGTTTCGACAAAGGCATACAGCCCGACGCCTTTGGCGGGCAGGGCGTAGGTGGCCAGCGCCACATCAGTGATCCGGGGATGCTCCATCAGGGCGGTGCGCAGCGCAGGGCCGTCGCGCGAAATGCGGTCCTCGGTACCTTCGCCGTCGGACCAGTTCATCAGGCGGCGGGTGATGAAATTATAGGCTGGCTTGGCCGTGGCCATCCAGATGCGCGCGGGCAGCGCCTTTCGCGCCAGCATCGCGTGTTCGGCCGGGGTCAGCAGGTCAGGCGCATAGGCGCGTTTCTGTTTCAGCAAGTGGCGCAGATCCTCGCGTGCCATCACGCGAAATAGCCGGCCGCGCCGCCGATGCACCGTTGCCAGTTGAAAGTCGATGACCGCCGCGCGTCCTTCGGGCGTCATCAACCAGTTCTGCGGCTTGGCGATATCGTTATGGGTGACGCCCGCGCGGCGCATCTCGCGCAACAGGCGCTTGGCGTCGCGGTACCATTCGGCGCTGGCCGGTTTGGCAAGATGCAACGGCGTGCCACGTGTCCAACTGCGCAACAGGCCCGTGCGATCTACCCGGATCAGCAGCGGCGTGCCTTCAATGCCCTGCACCGCCCGCAAACCTTTGATCTCGCGGCGTGCCAGCGCCCAGGCCAGGGCGCGCGCATAGAAGGGCACCCTGTCCAGTCTGCGCAGGACAACCGGAAAATCCGGCACGCCTATCAGGTGCCCCGAAATGGTCTCGGAGAAGATGTCGCGCTTGTGCACGGTCTCGCCTTCAAAGGGCGCATCGGCGATATCCGGGGGCAATGTCATGTGCTTTTCTTAGAGCGTTTCGCCTGCGGCGGAAAGCGTGTGGTCACAACCGCAGCCAGTCCTGCGGGCAGAGGTCGGGATTGCTCAGCTTATCCTTGGCGAACCAGTCTTTGGGCGCGATGACCGTCTTGGTCGGGTGCGGGTTCAGCCATGCGGCCCACCACGAAAACGTGGAATTGGCGATGATGTTGTGCGTACAGCGCGCCATCAGTGCCATATCGAAATGACCTGTCGTCTCGTCATTGATATCGACGATCACCGTTTCCTGACCCAGTGCCAGATTGTCACGCGCCCAGCTCGGATCGTTGGAAAAGACGAAACAGGTCAGCGGGGCATCTGCTGTCTCGGCGATATGCCGGACGGCGCGGCGGTAATAGTCGGGCGGGCAGGCGGCATAGCTGTCACCGGCCACATAGTCACCCCGGCGCACATGCAGCGCAACCGGCAGAGGGGCGGCGGCGATCTGCGCGGCCATGTCGGCATTTTCCGCATCAAAGGAGGTGGTGAAACGCAGGTCGTCGCGCAACTGCGCTGCGATCGGGGCGAAATAGCGCGCCGATTGCCAATAACCGTGCAGGTAGGTGCCGGGCGTCAAGTCAAAGAATGCGGGGGCGAACCCAAGGCCCCGTTCGCGGTGAAACCGGGGGGCGCGGCCGAGGGCACGCCAGAGCGCGTAGCGCAGCGCACTGTCGGCTTTGGCGGGTGGCAGGCGTACATCACGGGTGAACCGCGCATGGCCGAAATGAGCAAAACAATCGCCCCGGTCACGGCTGCCCGACACGTAGCGCGAATCCAGCGCCAGATCGCACCCCAGATGATCCGCCAGCGCCCGCCCCGCAGCATATTGAAAAAGCTGGTTGCCCGCCCCGCCAAACAGCCGGGTGGTGATCATTCGCGACGGGTCGCGGTCAGTCATCACTTGGCTCCGGGGGCAGAGCCTGACGCGAGATGCGGCGTACGGCAGCGCGGTAGCGTGACCGCTTGACCTCGCGGGTGGCCCTTTCCCACAGCGATTTTTTGCTGCTCTGGATTGTTGAGCCATCAAGCTGGTCAGCAATCTCCAGCACGCCGGACGGGGTGATCATCGCCGGGTGCAGGCCGGTGTACCAAGAGCTCTGGACGTAGGTATCGACGGGCCGGTCGAACGGGTCCGAGCGTGCCAGCAGCCGTGCCGCTGCCTGCTTGCTGACGACTTGTGCGGTGGTCCGCAGCCCGGCCATTTCGGGCAGCACCAATGCGCAGGGGCCGTTCTTGTCAATCAGGCGGCTGGGGCTGCGGGGCGGGCGGGTCTGCAACTGGATATAGCCCAGAGCTTGCACGTGCTCGTTGGCCAGGGCCATCGCCTGCTCAAAGAGGGGGGCGTCCAGTCCCGCGTCATCCTCGATGATCAGGGCCGCATCCTCGCTGCGGTCCTGCATGTCGGCCCAGATTTGCCGGTGGCTGAGAAAACAGCCGATTTCGCCGGTGCGCAGGGCAAAGGGGTAGGGGGGCTCGAATAGATCCGCGCCATAGCTTTTGGCCAGATCGCCGGACGACATTGCTGCTCCGTCGACGGCGGGCCAGATAGTTCCGGCCACGCCGCAGTTTCTCAGCAGATCGCGCGCATTCTGTCGCCGCTTTTCAGCGCGGAGCAGATGCAGGACATAGGCGCGCATCGCCATACGGGGCCTCTCAGGTCCAGCCCGAGATCGATTTCACCTCGGTGAAGTCCTCGATGCCCCAGGTTCCGCCCTCGCGACCATTGCCGGACTGCTTCATCCCGCCAAATGGCGCGCCGGCGCCCCGGCTCTTGCCGTTGATCTCGACCATTCCGGCACGCAGGGCACGCGCCAGTCGGTTGGCGCGGGCCGGATCCTGGGTCTGGGCATAGTTGGTCAGACCGTAAGGCGTGTCATTGGCGATCTCGATCCCTTCCTCTTCGGTGTCAAAGGGGATGATCGACAACACGGGGCCAAAGATTTCCTCGCGCGCGATGGTCATCTGGTTGTTCACATCCGCAAAGACCGTCGGTTTGACGTAGAAACCGCGGTTCAAGCCATCGGGCCGGCCCGTGCCGCCTGCAACCAGACGGGCGCCCTCGTCGATGCCTTTCTGGATGAGATCCTGGATCTTGTTGAACTGCACCTCGTTTACCACGGGGCCGATATGGCGGCCCGATTCGTTGGCGGGGCCAACCTTGACGCTGGAGGCGACCTCTGCCGCTGTCGCGACGGCCTGGTCATAGATTTCACGCTGGACCAACATGCGGGTCGGCGCGTTGCAGGACTGGCCCGAGTTGTTCATGCAATGCAGCACGCCGCGCTTCACGGCCTTGTCGTCGGCATCGGCGAAAATCAGGTTCGCGCCCTTGCCGCCCAGCTCCAGGCTCACGCGCTTGAGCGTGTCGGCGGCGGCCTTCGAGATCAGCTTGCCGGCGCGCGACGAGCCGGTAAAGCTGACCATGTCCACATCTTCGTGCACGGTGAGTTGGCTGCCGACGCCCACGCCATCGCCATTCACCAGGTTGAAGACACCGGCGGGAATGCCGGCCTCGTCCACGATTTCGGCAAAGACCATCGCAGAAAGAGGCGATTCCTCGGACGGTTTCAGCACCATCGTGCAGCCCGCCACCAGCGCCGCGATCACCTTGAGCGTGACCTGGTTCATCGGCCAGTTCCACGGTGTGATCAGCGCGGTCACGCCGATCGGTTCATGTGCGATCATGCTGCCGGGTGTGTTGGGGTCCATCGGGTGGATGAATTCGAATTTCTTGGCGATGTCGATGAAGGTGCCGATGTGGTAGGCGCCTGCACCGGCCTGTTGTTCGCGCGCCATGTCGATGGGTGCGCCCATCTCCAGGCTGATCGCCTGAGCTACGTCCTCAGTGCGTCTGTTGTAGATTTCCAGAATCTTTTCCACATAAGCGATCCGGGTCGCCGGATCGGTCGCGGCCCAGGCCGGAAACGCTGCCTTGGCGGCGGCAACGGCAGCATCGGTATCGGCCTGCCCGCCAAGGGTGATGATCGCGCAGGGCTCTTCGTTGGTGGGGTTGATGACGTTGTGATCATTCTTGATGGCCGGATCTGTCCAGGTACCACCAATGTAGAATTGACGTTTTTCGATCATGTCTTGCTCCAAGTGAAAAATGGATGATGGGCCGCCTGACGGTGGCTGGGCGGCTTTGCTGGGGCCACTTTGTCACCCGTCGCGGGCAGGGGCAAGTGACGGGGACGTGCAATTTGGCCAGAGGCTGCTTATCTTTCGGGCTGAGTCGAAATCAACAACCAAGGAGTAGCGTCATGGGCCTGCGTATCAACGATATTGTCCCGGATTTCAAAGCCGACACCGATCAAGGTGAAATCAGCTTTCACGATTGGATCGGTGATAGCTGGGCGATCCTGTTTTCCCACCCCAAGGATTTCACTCCGGTCTGCACCACCGAATTCGGTGCCGTCGCCAAATTGTCGGCTGAATGGGAAAAGCGCGGCACCAAGGTGATCGGTGTCTCGGTTGACGGGGTTGAAGATCACAAGAAATGGAAAGGTGACATTGAGAAGGTCGCTGGCTCCAAGGCTGGTTTTCCGATCATCGCCGATGAAGGGCTGGCCGTGTCCAAGGCATTCGACATGCTGCCTGCCGAAGCCTATTTGCCCGATGGCCGCACGCCGAATGACAGCGCGACCGTCCGCAGCGTCTTTATCATCGGTCCGGACAAGCAACTGAAACTGTCGATGACCTACCCGATGAATGTTGGCCGCAACTTCAGCGAAGTGCTGCGCGCGCTTGACGGGTTGCAGACCGCCGCCAAGGCGGGCGTCGCCACGCCTGCTGACTGGCAGGTGGGCGAGGACGTCATCATCCCGCCAGCGGTCAGCGATGCGGATGCAAAGAAAAAGTTCGGCGACTTCGAAACGGTGCTGCCTTATCTGCGCAAGACCAAGCTGCCTTCCTGATCGGCCAGCCTTGTTGCACTGAAGAGGATCGGCCCGGTCGGCAGCTCGCCGGCCGGGCTATTTTGCAATAAGTATCAGATTTGAAACGCATTCTAGGAATTCGGAATTTGCGCGAAGGTGCAGTGGGCGCTAGGATGCATTGTATCAGGCTAGGATGGCCGGGACCTAAGTCGACAGTTTACACGTGTGGTGCGTAGGGAGCACGTGGGGTGACGGAGGGTTTCGGCTTGGGTCAGACCCTCCGTCTTTTTCCATGTTATTGTCCTGCATCGCGCCGCGTTGCACCGGGTGTTCAGAATGCCGTCAGTACCGCACCGATGATCGCGCTTCCAAAGGTGGCGTAGCCGCCGTCGATCAAAGTCAGTTTTCTCGACCGCCCCGCGAATCCGTAGCAGACCAGCAGCCAGGGCGCGGCCAGAAAGAGGCCGATCCCGAGGCCTGACACAAGGCCCTTGCCGATTGTATCGATCCCACTGAGGGCAAAGACATGGCGCATCATGCCCGCCACCAGCAGCATCGCGATGAATCCCATGACATAGGGCATTGGATCAGAGCTGTTGGCGGGCCTTCCATCGGCGCCTACCAAGACGCCCGAGGCTTTCATCCATTGCCTAGCCAAGGCCGAATACCAGATCGCGCCAAAGCCGAAACCCGCCACCGCCGCGACGATCACATTGAGAAGTCCCATTTGCAGCCCTCCAGTTTATGTTTCATGATCCGAGTTTGCGTGCAAAGCCGGGGTCGGTCCAGTTTTAGTAGAGGGACGAAAGAAGGCTTCGCGATTGTTTCCAATCCTTTGCACTTCGTGGTGGAGCCTTACATACTTGATGTCTGCTACGCGGATAAAGCTGCCGTCCAAGCCAAAGAACAGAGCGTGGGCAATCAACCTCGCCACTATCGCATGGGGGAAAAACCTCGAACCGTCCCGATAATGCGTTCCAAGAAATTGAGGTATTACCCTAGATTGTTGATTGCACAACTCGGCATCGTTTGAGCCCTAACTTGCTACCGATCCCTTGGGCGTCTAGCGCCATTTTTAATTGATTGCTGAAAAAGATCTGTTGAGGAACAGCCGGGTCACGCCAAATGTCTGGCCCGTCCAGCGCGTTTTCCGTTACTGCAAAAGCGTTGTCGGGCGCGTCTTCGACAAACATCCCCCATTGCGGGCAGATTCTGGACATTTTCCGGATCCAACTCTGATCGCAATCAATTGCCGAGAACGCTTCTTTGCGGTTCTGTTGCGTTAGGATGAAAAACGCCTTCGAAAGTGGCTTTTTCTCGCGACCACGATAGATAGCTTCGAGCTCAACTAGGCTGTCTTTTCCAAGGTCGAAGCGACGTAATACTTCAACCACGTCTTCCGAGACGAATAAAAAAGCACAGATCATGATGTCTGTGGAAACTCGTTTTCCACGAAGAATGAAAGACTTGGGCATTTCGGTTGAATCAATCGACTCACCCCGCTCATAACGTTTTATGACCTCCAGGGTAATTTGCAGATCCTGCATTGCATCAAGCCGCCTGCCTAGACCGGATGCGTTGTAATTACATACCCAAACTGCGTCCCGCGACGCTTCGTACGTCTTGTGAGGGTGGCTCTGTTCGCGGCAAGGCTGGTTGTCCCCCACAGGTTCTGCATCTTTCGTCTTACCGGAGAGGTAGAACGTTGGGATCAAAATCGCTGAACAGCCAAGCGAGAGCACGAGCCAGATTGCCGTCACAGAATGCATCCAACGGAAACGTGAAAGGAGCGGCAAGTCCAGTGGCTGAACGATCAGCAAGGCGAACAAGAAGAACAGACTCAAAAAGAACGAAACTATCCCAACGAAACCAAGAAAAGACCTGACATTTGATTTGGTCTGCATTCATTGATGTCCACATTTGTTCCAATTTAAGCCAGCTTTAGTGGACCATTCGGGCAATTTTTTGACTTAAGGTTTGTGTGCAGTGAAAGTGCATGCCTGTCTGCGTATTGAAGTGTGGAATGCTGTCATTCGTGATCCGTGCAGCATCGGCAGACTGAACTCGGAGCGGACACTGCGCTCTGAGCCTCGGTATCGGTTGCCTGCACCACGAAGTGCAAAGGGCTGGTGATTGATAAGGAACCTTTCCGGCGCGAACGCCATCTCAGGTGCAGTAATTCCGGCCCCAAAATTCTTCGCTTTGTGAATGGTCTAGTCGGGGGACGTTCCGGCCAGTTCGCAGACGATTTGCCATTCGGCGTCCGTCACTGGCTGCACCGACAGGCGCGAATTCTTGACCAAAACCATGTCGGCAAGGCGCGGGTCGGCCTTGATCATGTCCAGTGTTACCGGGCGCGCCATCGGTTTGACCGCCTTGATGTCCACGCATTCCCAGCGGTCATCATCGGTAGTGCTGTCAGGATGCGCCGTGGCGCAGACCTCAACAATGCCCACGACGGCTTTTTCCTTTTGCGAATGGTAGAAAAACCCACGATCTCCCACCGCCATCTCGCGCATGAAATTGCGTGCCTGGTAGTTGCGCACGCCGTCCCATTCCTCGCCCTTCTCGCCTCTGGCGACTTGATCGTCCCAGCCCCAGGTCGAGGGTTCGGACTTGAAGAGCCAGTACGCCATGTCAGATGACCTTCTTCCATGCGATCATTCTGACTTCGGAGAACAGCCCGGCCTTGGCGTAGGGGTCGGATTCGGCCCATTTTTCGGCCGATTGCATGTCGGGCACATCGAGAATGACAAGCGAGCCGATCATCTCACCGGCTTCATCGAGGAACGGACCGGCCTGGCTGACCACGCCGCTGCTTTTGAGATAGGCGACATGGGCATCGCGATTGTCGAGCCGGGTCTGGAGCGCACCGGGTTTGTCCTTGGCCATGAGAGCGATCAGCATTTTTCTTCCTTCAATGGGCGTGAGAGCAGCCTATCCATAGCCTGTTCGACGCGCAATTGGCCTTTCGTCAACCCGCACACCACGTCGGTGATCGGCATGTCGATCTGCATGCTTCGGGCGCGGATCTGGACGGCGTGGGCTGTTGCGGCCCCTTCGACCGTCACCGTGGGGTCGAAATCCTCGCCCCGCCCGATGCTGAGGCCCAGCCGTGTGTTGCGCGACTGCTCGGACGTGCAGGTCAGCGCCAGATCGCCAAAGCCTGACAGGCCCGACAGTGTTTCGGGCCGCGCGCCCAGTGCCTGCGCCATGCGCTGCATTTCGGCATAACCGCGGGTCATCAGGGCGGCGCGCGCACTTTCGCCCAGCCCGGCCCCCATGACCGCACCACAGGCAATCGCGATGACGTTTTTCAGCGCGCCGCCCAGTTCGGCCCCGACCGTGTCCGTGGTCCGATAAAGCCGCAGGTTGGCGGTACTCAGCGTATCCTGCAGGGCGCTGCCTGCCAGCGCGTCGGCACAGGCCAGAGTCATAGCGGTGGGCAGGCCGCGCGCGATGTCATGGGCGAAGCCGGGGCCAGTCAGGATTGCGGGCATTGCCTCTGGCACCATCTCTGAGATGACCTGCACCGGGCCCTGCTGAGTGTCCAGTTCGACCCCCTTGCAGCAGGCGACCAGCGTTTTGCCGGCCAGCGCGGCGCCGTGTTCTGCCAAAATGGTGCGCAGTTTTTGCATAGGCACGGCCAGCAGCACGGTTGTAGCGTGCTGCAAATCGCCCAATTCAGCGGTTACCCGCAGTGAGCCGGGCAGCGTGGCCCCGGACAGGCGGCGGGCGTTGTCGCGTGTGGCGCGCATCTCGGCCACATGGGACTTGTCCCGCGCCCATAGGGTGACAGGCCCGTTTCCGGCCAGCGAAATCGCCAGCGCCGTGCCGAAGGCACCCGCTCCCATGACACCGATCATGCCTTTGCCCCCTTCTTGCCCGATCCCAGCATCGGCGCGCTGTCCCGGTCAAGCGGCCAACGGGGGCGGGCGCTCAGGTCCATGCCGTCGCGGTGGCCGTCCATCAACAGCAGCCCGCCCGCATAGGCGATCATCGCCGCGTTATCCGTGCAGTATCGTAGCGGGGGGGCGACAAAGCGCGTTTCGGCCTCGGCTGCGACGCCTTCCAGTGCTGCGCGAATGCTCTGATTCGCCGCGACGCCGCCCGCAACGGCGAGCGCGCTGACCGGCACGCCGCGTCTGGTGCATTCGGCCAGCGCACGCCGGGTTTTTTCCGCCAGCACATCGCACATTGCCGCCTGAAACCCGGCACAAAGGTCGGCGCGATCGGCGCGTGTCAGCCCGCCGCGTTCCGCCATCACGGCGTCGCGGGTGCGCAACAGCGCGGTCTTCAGCCCCGAAAACGACATGTCGCAACCGGGCCGGTCCAGCAGAGGGCGCGGAAAGGCAAAACGCACGGGATCGCCGACCTGAGCGGCTTGTTCCACCTGCGGGCCGCCCGGTTGTGGCAGCGCCAGCAGGCGCGCGGTCTTGTCAAACGCCTCGCCCGGGGCGTCGTCTATGGTGCCGCCAAGGCGTGTGAAGCGGTCAGGCGCATGCACGATCAGAAACTGGCAATGCCCGCCCGAGACAAGCAACATGAGGTAGGGAAACGGCACCTCTACGGTCAGTTGCGGGCTGAGCGCATGACCCGCCAGATGGTTCACCCCGACGAACGGCTTGCCTGTGCCCACGGCCAATCCCTTGGCGCACATCACGCCAGAGATCACGCCGCCGATCAACCCCGGCCCGGCGGTCACGGCAATACCGTCCACGGCAGACAAATTCAGGCCCGCCGCCGCCAATGCGTCAGACACGCAAACATCCAGTTTTTCGGCATGAGCACGCGCCGCGATTTCCGGCACGACACCACCGAAATCCGCGTGCAATTCGTCCTGACCAATGGTGACAAGCGCCAGCACGTCAGGGGGCGTGTCCGCGCCCATGCGCAGCAATGCGGCTGACGTATCGTCACAGCTGCTCTCAAGCCCCAGTATTGTCCACGTCTCTGCCATCGTTCTGCCCGTTGCGGTGATGCCTCTAGGCAGGTAACACCAGAGGGTCATGCAAACAACTCCGGTCACATCCCCTGCGCCATTGCTGCTGATCATCCGGCCCGAGCCGGGCGCGGGTCAGTTCGCGGCGGCGGTCGAGGCGCGCCATCCCGGCCAGGCCCAGATGCTGTTCGCGCCGGTGATGGAGATCGTGCAGACCGGCGCGGTGCCGGATCTCAGCGACATCCGCACATTGGTATTCACATCGCAGAACGGTGTCTTTGGCTACGCGGCGGGGACCGACCGGCGCGACATTCCGTGTTATACTGTGGGCGACACCACCAAGGAGGCCGCAGAAGCTGCAGGCATTCAGGCGGTCTCGGCCAGCGGGGCGGCTGATGATTTGCTGGCGTTGATGCTGGCCGATAATGTGCGTGGCCCGGTCCTGCATCTGCACGGTGAGCATATGGCCGCCGATGTGGCGCAGGAACTGCGCGATGCCGGGGTCGAGGCGCGTGATGCGGTGCTTTATGCACAACGGCCCCGGCCGCTGAGCGATGCGGCTCGCGCAGCCCTCACGGGGCAGGTGCCGGTGATCCTGCCGCTCTTCTCTCCGCGCAGCGCGCGTTTGCTGGTCGCCGACACGATGCCGACTTGTCCGCTGGTGCCGCTGGCGATCAGCGCGGCGGCGGTGGCAGCGCTGCCCGAATCTCTGGCGAAGGCCGCGCTGGTGGCCGCGCGACCGGACGGTGCGTCGATGTTGGCGCTGATGGCGGACGCGTTGACAATGGCCAAGCGGCTTGAGGGTGCTATAGGGCCGCAGTAAGGTTGTCCGACGCTCGACGATGGCAGATTCGAAAAGGGTTTTGAAAAGTGGCGGAAAAAAAGAAGCCTTCGAAGCAGACGCGGACCCGCAAGGAGGACGTGTCGAAGGCGGATACCGCGCCTGCCGATCTCGGTGATGACAGCGTGAAAGCGGATACGGAATCTTCGTTCGAAGACCGCTCGGCTGACAGCGTCGCGGAAGCGGTGGCGCAGCGAACGTCAGAGGCTGATGCCAAGGCCGAGGCGGCAGATGGGCCTGCGTCAGAGGCGGATGCCAAGGCAGGCGATGAGCCTGATGCTGGCGGGGCTGACACTGAATCGGATGCGCCTGAAGATGAGGCCGCGATTATTTCAGATGCAGCCCCCGAGGATGTCACGAAAGAAGATGGATCGACCGAGGATAGTCCGGCAGCTTCGCACGAGAATGACGAGCCATCGGCTGATGCAACTGGGGCAGTGCCGCTTGACGAAAGTGCTGCACCTGCACTTGTACCGGTCGCACCAGAATCACGGCCAGCGTTCTGGCCGATGGTTTGGGGCGGGATCGTTGCAGCCGGAATCGGCGCGGCACTGGCCTATGTCATTTTGCCGCAGTTGGGCGTGCTCAGCGTGCCTGACACCGCATTCCGGGACGACGTGATGCGCTTGCAGACCGCACAGGCCGAAAAAATCGCGGCACAGGCCGATGAAATCGAGACTTTGCGCAGTACGGTTGCGCAGGTGCGCGAAGACGCGGCATCCAGCGGCGCGGTCGATGCCCCCGACCTGAGCGAATTGCAAAAGGTGCAGAGCGATCTGCAGGCGAAGACGAGCGCGCTTTCGGATGAGATCGCGTCGATAAGATCCCAGATCGCTGCGCTTGAATCCCGGCCAGCCGCCGATGGCTCGACGGTGTCGCAGGGAGAAATCGCCACGTTGAAGCAGATGCTTATGGCGCAATCCGATACGCTGGCCGCGCAACAGGCCGAGATTGCGGCGCTCAGCGCCGACGCTGCCGCACAAGAGGCGGCAGCACAGGCATCAGCAACTGCAACCCTGCGCCGTGCCGCGCTGACACGCATCCGCAGCGCGCTGGATACGGGGGCCAGTTTTACCATGGCGCTCGCTGATCTTGAGGCCACCGGGCAGGACATCCCTGAGGAATTGCGTGCGGTGGCGGCAGAAGGTGCGCCGTCACTGGCCGCGCTGCAAGAGGCGTTTCCGCCCGCTGCGCGAATCGCGCTCGCCAATGCCCGCAAGGAACTGGGCGAGAGCGGAGCGGCGCCCACCGGTGTGATGGCCTTTCTCAGTGATCAACTGGGGGCTCGGTCACTGGAGCCTCGCGAAGGCGACGATCCCGATGCGGTGCTCTCGCGAGTCGAGTTCGCGCTGCGCGAGGCGCGGCTGGGCGACGCTCTGGCAGAGATCGAGACCTTGCCTCCTTCGGGGCAAGCGGCCCTGGCCGACTGGGCTGAAAGCGCCCGTATGCGGATGAACGCGACCCGTGCCGTCGATGCCCTCGGCGCCGAACTCAACTGACCTCGAAAGGTTAACGCTCCATGCTTTGGTCCATCATCAAGATCGTCGTTTTCCTCGGGCTCGTGGTCGCGGTGACATTCGGCGCGTCTTACCTGCTCGAACTGGATGGCGGCGTGCGTATCGTCATGGCCGGGATCGAGCTGAACCTGACACCGATGAAGGCGGTCATCGGCTTCGTGCTGCTGGTGCTGCTGGTTTGGCTGCTGCTGAAACTGACGGCGCTGCTGATCGCGGTGCTGAAATTCATCAATGGCGACGAGACGGCCATTTCCCGCTATTTCGACCGGAACCGGCAGGAAAAGGGCTATCGCGCCCTGACCGAAGGGATGATGGCGCTGGCCTCTGGTGATGGCAACACGGCGATGTCACGCGCCAGCAAGGCCGAGCGCTACCTGAAAAAGCCGGAGCTGACGACATTGCTGACCGCGCAGGCAGCTGAATTGGCCGGCAACCGCGCCAAGGCCGAAGAGGCCTACAAGCGTCTGGTGGCACACAAGGACACGCGCTTTGTCGGGGTGCGTGGCATCCTGCGGCAAAAACTGGCGGACGGTGATACGGACACCGCGCTGAAACTGGCCGAAACGGCGTTCGGGCTGAAGCCCGCGCATCCCGAAATTCAGGATATCCTTCTGCAACTGCAAACGCAGAAGGCCGATTGGGTGGGCGCGCGCGCCACACTCAATGCCAAGCTCAAGCATGGCACCCTACCGCGCGACGTGCACAAGCGGCGCGATGCCGTTCTGGCGTTGTCAGAGGCGCGCGACGTGGCCGAAGAAGGCAAAGACATCGCCGCGCGTGAAACCGCGATCGAAGCTAACCGCCTGTCGCCGCAGTTGGTGCCTGCCGCAGTGATGGCCGCGCACAGCTATATCGATCAGGGAAACAAGCGCCACGCGACAAGGGTGATCCGCAAGGCATGGGATGCGCAGCCGCACCCCGATCTCGCCGCGGCCTTTGCCGCCATCGAGCCGGATGAAAGCCCCGCACAAAGGCTCAAGCGGTTCGGCAAGCTGATCAAGGCCAAGCCGGACCACCGCGAGTCCAGACTGCTGGAAGCCGAGATGCACATCGCCAACGAGGATTTCCCGGCAGCGCGCCGGGCGCTGGGTGATCTGGTCGAGCGCGATCCGGACGCCCGCGTGCTGACGGTGATGGCGGCGATCGAGCGTGGCGAAGGTGCACCCGACGCGGTTGTGAAAGGCTGGCTCGCCCGGGCACTGACCGCGCCGCGCGGCCCGCAGTGGATCTGTAACAAGTGTCAGCACATCCATGCCAACTGGGTGCCTGCCTGCGAAAACTGCCATGCCTTCGATACGCTGGAATGGAAATCACCACCCGCATCCAGCATCGCAACACCTACCGGTGTCGAGATGCTGCCGCTGATCGTCGGCCAGTTGGAGGACCAGCGCGCCGAAGCGTCACCGGACCCGGCTGAAACCGCTACAGAGGCAACGGATGCAGAAGTGATCGACGCGGAAATCGTGGGAGAGACCGACGACAAGGACAGCGCGCGCGACAAATAGCGCGGAGCGGCGCCGGGCGCCTTACCAGACCGGCGGAGGCCCGACCGAGGCGCGCCAGCACAGGTGGGTTTGCAGCGTAGCAGTTTCGCCGGGGCCACCCTCTTCGATCATCTGCATCAGGACTTTCGCTGCGGTGCGTCCCATTTCACGATGCGGGACGTGCACCGTTGTCAGGGCAGGCAAAGTAACCTGTGCCAAGTCGTTATCGTTAAAGCCCGTGATGGACACGCGGCCCGGAACGTCGATGCCCATCGCGCGTGCGCAGCTCAAGGCACCCGCGGCCAGTATATCATTACCGCACAGCACGGCCGTAGGCGTAGGCCATCCCTGCATCAGCGCCTCAAAGGCCACAGCCCCGGTGTCCATCCCGTAGGGAGTCTCGATCACCTGCAAAGTCGCCGGGTCCAGCCCGGCGGCGAACATGGCGGCACGGATGCCCTCGATCCGTCCTCGGGTGCGGTCGTTCTGCGCTGTGGGCCCCGAGATCGCTGCGATCTGCCGGTGGCCGAGCGCGATGACTTCGGCTGCGAGGATATGCATCGCGGCACGGTTGTCGAACCCAACCGAGGGGCAGGGCGCGGTGGCGTCGAGCGCCCAGGCCGCAAGTGTCGAAACGGCCTGATTGCCAAGATAGTCATAAAGTGCCGGATCGCGGTCATGCCCGATCAGCAGCAGGCCCTCGGCGCCACGCGCGACCAGCGCTTGTGCCTGCTCGGCTTCCAGCAACGGGTCGTACCCACTGCTGGCGACCAGCAAAGTGTATCCTGCGCCGCGCAACTCTTCCTGAAATGACTGCAAACCTCGGGCAAAGGCCGCGTTCTCCATGGTCGGGATGATCGCGCCGATTGTTCTGGTCCGCCGGGCGGCCATGGCCCGGGCGCCGAAATTGGGGGTATAGCCCAGATCGCGCACCACCTGTATGACGCGCTCGCGGGTGGGTTCCGCCACGCTGCCGGGGGAGTTCAAGCACCGCGAGACTGTCGCGGTCGAAACCCCTGCGCGTGCGGCAACATCGGCCAGAGTCGGGGCGCTGCGCTTGTCTGTCATAGCTTAAACACTGCGCCAGCCGCGCTGTGATGTAAAGTTCGCTGCAAGCGGTTGCATGCCTTGGGCACAGGCCCGCCGAAGGGGCGGGCAAGCCTGTTAACTGCGCGAAATCGGAATCTTTAGGCACAACCTGACGCCGCATTCCGGAATTGTGCAGGACATCTGAGCGGCGTGCAGGGGCGGCACCACGAGGCGGGAAAACAATGCCCCCCGCCGCCATCAGGCTTGCGGGGGGTCTGGAGGCCACCGCGCTGGAGGGACAGCGGCGCGGTGGAGAGGTAACTCTGGTTATCGTCAGTTCAGAACTGCGGGCCGATTCGCATACGCCAGAGAGACGAAGCCAGCCTTGTCTTGGTTCTACAGATAACGCACGTCTTGATTGTATTACAAGTAAAGCTTGTCGCCATGAACGGTCCAATCGTCGGGTTCCGTCTTGGTGATGCAGCCCTTGGATATAGCATAGGCGCAATGACCACCGTACGGGGGGTCGTATTGCTGCGGATCAGCGTCGAACAGCGCATCGTTTCAGGATCAATATAGCATGGCGATGGCGTTCGCCCAAGCGTCGCAACGCCATCGTGATCGATGGTGCGGGATCAATCGACGTTGGGCGAAAACGGCCAGCCTGCAATATCCGTCAACTCATCCGCCGGGCGCGCCAGATAAACCTGCGCATGAAAATATCCGGTCGTCTCGAACCCTTCGGGATCGTGCCCGCGTGCGGCGGCATTGGCGATGGCGCGGGCCTGCTCGGCGTCATCCGCGAACCGGCGATGGCGGAACGGCGGCAGCGGCAGGGGCTCGACCGTCAGACCGTGGCGTGCCATCACATCCATCGCTTCCGCGGTGTCGTTGCCGCGGATCGGCGCGGTGATCACCCAAGGCTTGCGTGCCGTCACAGCTTGCAACACCCGGTCCAGCGCCTGCGGCAGCATATGCGCAACGCTGCCGATCTCTACCACCAGATCGCAGCCGGTGAGCCAAGCGGCCAGTGCGTCGCTAGGCATGTCTGTCTGCAAATCTTCTGCGAACGCGGCATCAAAGACGCCGATCCGCTGGCCATAGGCCAGAGCCTGATCGGCAATGTCGAGGCCGGCGTAGCGGTCGGCGTTGTCAGGGGCACGCAGCGGCCGGAGCCAGTCTTGATCACGCGCGGCCATCTCATCGGTGCTATAGCCGTCGAGCGCGGGATCGCGGTAATGGTCCAGCACCGCGTCCAGCGAAATCTTATGGCGCATCAGCAGGGCCGCGATGCCATAGCCGCTGGCAAAGTCGAGCACGCCCAGCGAGGGCAGGCCGCGCAGCCGCATCAGTTCGGCGCGCGCGGCGCGAAAGGCGGCGGCACCATGATGCGCGGTCCGAAATCCGGCGTGATGCATCGCCCGAAAGTAATCCCGGGCATCCGGCAGATTGTAGATGTCATCGTAAATCGTGACGATCCGTTTTGCGCGGCTGCCCTCGGTTTCGATCATCGTTTTTTCCCTTTCGTGCGACTGGCTGTCTGCCATGTGCGCTGCCCGGACGTCTATCGCAAGCTTGAATTCGGCTAACCGGCACGGCGCGAATGTTTCACTGAGGCGCGCGCCCGTGACTGCAATGGCGGAAAGCTGACCCGAATCGAAACATTGTTTCGGGGGTGCACTGCATCGTGATAGGGATGTGTAGCACACGGCCTTGCCTGAATCGGGCCGGCGCGTCAGATACGGGCGATCCGTAGCAAAAGGACAGCCCGATGAGCCAGACCGACAGAGCGGACCCACCGGCCTCAAAGCTGCTGCTTGGCGCGGGCCTCGTCTGGCTTGCCGTCATTGTTTACGCGTCGTCAAATTCGATCGTGTCACTGCTGACCCAGATCGGGCGCGATAACCCGGTCGACGGGCGCAACGCCATTACCTTCTGCAATCTGCTCTTTCTTGGATCGTTGCTGTCGCTCATCCCGATGGTGTTCATGTTCTGGCGTGACTGGACACGCGAAAATCTGGCGGGCTTGACGCGCAAGGATTGGGGCATCCTGACGGTTTCGGCGGTGCTCTCATCGGCGTTGACCCCGGCGCTGTTTTTCGTCGCGCTCGATTATACCACTGTGACCAACGTCGTCCTGATCGGCCGGATCGAACCGCCGTTGTTCTTGCTCGCCACGTATTTCATCCTGGGCGAAAAGCTTGACCCTTGGGCGTTTGCGGCAGGTCTCATCGCGTTGGTCGGGGCGGTCATCATTATTGCGTTCAAGGGCGACGGTGCCGCATTCATGTTCGGCAAGGGAGAGATCGCCACCATCGCCGCAACGATCAGCTTCATTGCCTCGACGCTGGTGGCGCGGGTGGGGCTGAAAGGCGTGCCGCTGGGCATTTTCTCGATCTACCGCACGGTACTGGGGACGGCGATCTATTTCGTTCTGGCGCTATACCTTTACGGTCCGTCGCATTTTCAGGACGTGCTGTCGCCGGTGGTTTGGAAATGGGTCTGGGTCTATGCGGTGATCGTCATCATGATCGGCCAGTTCGCCTGGAACCTCGGACTGAAGAACGCGCGTTCTGCCGATGTTTCGCTCGCCACCTCGTTTTCGCCGCTGGCGGCGCTGGTGATTGCCATGCTGCTGCTGGGCGAGGACCCCGGTCCGGGCCTCATCCCCGGTGGCGCGATCATCCTCGCAGCCATCGCGGTTGGGCAGTACGGTCGCCGACGCATGCTGGCAGCCGAAGCTGAGGCCACGCAGGCGACACAGGACGATAATCTGGATGAAGCGCTGAAGGCGGAAGGCCGCGTCAACTTCAAGGGGGCGTGACCGCCGTTCAGAAGGGTGGCGGGCTTGCCTCTGGCCGATCTCGCGCGCAATCCAGAAAGAAACGCATGATTTCATGGGCCATGGCGCTATAATGCGCCGGGTTGCGCTTGTCGTTTTCGATCTGACCGATATCGACCTCGGTCACGCCGTGCCCGGCCCACGCCATGCGCAGCATCGCATCAAGATCTACGGCATAGTTGCCGCGCAGCTCGGTATGGGCAATGCGTGAGCGATCCATCAGGTAAATCCCGGAATTGGGGGCGGTGAGCGTCGACAAGGACGGGCAGAGTGCGGCCACGGCGGGCTGTACCAGCAGCCGGGTCATGGGCATGTCGTCGCCCGGATCCTGCCACGCGCCCTTGACCAGGCCGATGCCCGGCGCGCGTGCACCGGCGAGGCGCGTCACCAGCTCCGGTCCGAAGCGCTCGAGATCGGCATCGACCTTCATCACCCAGTCATGCCGTGCTGCAGCGACCCCGGCCTTGAAGGCGTGCCCCATCCCTTGCCGCGTTTCCGTCACCACGCGCGCACCTGCTGCTGTGGCCACTGCCGCGGTGTCGTCTGTCGAGTTGTTGTCGACCACGATCACTTCGGCCACTTCGGGGGCGCGGCTGAGATAGGCAATCACGGCTGCGATCGTTTCGCCCTCGTTGAAGGCGGGCACGACGGCGCTGATGGGATCGGGCATCAATGTTTTCCTTGGGCGTTCAAACCGCCAATGTCGCCTGAACGGCGCGTTTCCAGCGGGCGTATTTTGCGTCGCGTGTGGTGCGGTCCATCGCCGGGCTGAAGGTACGCTCGAGCGCCCAGCCGTCGGCAAAGCCGTCCTGATCGGGATAAAGCCCCACCTGCATCCCTGCAAGCCACGCCGCCCCCAGCGCAGTGGTCTCCAGCACCTTTGGGCGGTCCACCGGGGCGTCGAGGATATCGGCGAGGAACTGCATCGTCCAGTCAGAGGCGCTCATCCCGCCATCGACGCGCAGGGTGGGTTCACTGGCGCTGGACTGCGCCGCCCAGTCGGCGCGCATCGCCTCCAGCAGGTCACGGGTCTGGTAGCCGACGCTTTCCAATGCGGCGCGCGACAGTTCGGCCGGGCCGGTGCCGCGGGTCAGTCCGAAAATCGCACCACGGCATTCGGCGTCCCAATAGGGCGCGCCAAGCCCGGTAAATGCAGGCACCAACACCACGTCCTGCCCCGGATCGGCGGACTCGGCCAGCGCGTGAGTTTGACACGCCTCGTCGATCACGCCCAGCCCGTCGCGCAGCCATTGCACCACGGCACCTGCGACAAAGATCGACCCTTCAAGCGCATAGGCCGGTTTGCCGTCCAACTGGTAGGCGATGGTCGTCAGCAACCGGTTGTGCGACGTCACCGGCGCCGAGCCGGTGTTCAGCAGGGCAAAACACCCGGTGCCGTAGGTCGATTTCATCATGCCGGGCCTGAAACAAGCCTGTCCCACTGCGGCTGCCTGCTGATCGCCGGCAACGCCACGAATCTTCATCGGTGCACCGAAATGCTCCGCGTCGGTTTCCCCAAAATCGGCAGCACTGTCGCGGACTTCTGGCAGCATCTGCATGGGGATATCCAGCAGCGCGCAGATATCGTCGCTCCATTGTCCTTCGTGGATGTCATAGAGCAGCGTGCGCGCGGCGTTGGTGGCATCTGTGGCATGTACCGCGCCGCCGGTGAGATGCCAGATCAGAAAGCAATCGACCGTGCCAAAAAGCAGCTCGCCCTTGGCCGCCCGGTCGCGCGCATCCTTGTGCTGATCGAGAATCCATTTCAGCTTGGTCCCCGAAAAATATGGGTCTAGCAGCAGTCCGGTGCGCTGGTTGACCATCGGGCCGTGCCCGGCAGCGCGCAGGGCACGGCATGTCTCGGCGGTGCGGCGATCTTGCCAGACAATGGCATTGTGCAGCGGCTTGCCGGTCGCGGCGTCCCAGACCACCGTTGTCTCGCGCTGGTTGGTGATGCCGATGGCGGCGATGTCTGCGGCGGACAGCCCTGCATCCTTCAGCGCGGTGCGGCAGGTGGCTAAAGTGGTATCCCAGAGGTCAGCCGGATCATGCTCTACCCAGCCAGAGGCGGGGAAATGCTGGGTGAATTCCTGCTGCGCGGTGGCGATGGGCTGCATCGCCGCATCAAAGACAATCGCGCGGCTGGAGGTGGTGCCCTGATCAATGGCGAGGATATGGGTCATGGGCGGGCTCCGAACAAATGCACAGAATCAGAGTTTAGGGCGAGGGGCTGAGACTCCGCAACGTTTGCGATAGCAGGTCGTCATGATGGGAAATCGCAGACGCTCAAACCGGGTGGCTCGCGATCCAATCATCAATTGCGGCGATCTGCTCTGCGCTCAGCCGCAGGCCCAGCCGGGTGCGGCGCCAGACCATGTCCTCGGCGGTACGGGCGTATTCGCGGCGCATCATCCAGTCCAACTCTCGCGCTGTCAGGGTCGCGCCGAAATCGGTGCCGAGGTCGGCGGCAGTTTTTGCATCGCCAAGCATGTCGCGTGCTTCGGTGCCGTAAGCACGAATGAGGCGCGCAGCCCAGTCGGGCGTCAGGAACGGGTAATCCGTTGCCAGTGCCGCCGTCAGCGCCTGCACGCCATCCACGGGGAAGTCGCCACCGGGCAGGGGTTCCCCGGCGGTCCATTTCGCGCCTGCCTGCGGAAAATAGGGCGCAAGTTCGGCCAGAGCCCCTTCGGCCAATCGCCGATAGGTGGTGATCTTGCCGCCAAAGATGTTGAGCAGCGGGGCAGGGCCGGACGTCTCCAGCTTGAGAACATAATCGCGGGTCGCTGCGGTGGCCGATGATGCGCCATCGTCATAGAGCGGGCGCACGCCGGAATAGGTCCAGACGATATCGGCCTGCGTCACGGGCCGTTCGAAATATTCCGAGGCAAAGCGGCACAGATAGGTGGCCTCCTCAGGGCTGCATTTGGCCGGTGTTTCCGGGTCCGGATGGTCGGCATCGGTGGTGCCGATCAGGGTGAATTCGCCCTCGTAGGGAATCGCAAAGATGATGCGACCGTCTGTGCCCTGAAAGAAGTAGCAGCGATCATGGTCAAACAGACGCTTGGTCACGATATGGCTGCCCCGCACCAGCCGCACGCCTTCACGCGGCTGCAGCCCGATATCGGTGCGAATGACATGCTCGACCCAAGGACCAGCGGCATTGACGAGGGCGCGGGCGGTTGCGTTTCTGGTTTCACCGGTTTCGGTATCGCGCATCTCGATATGCCACAGATCGCCGCGCCGCTCGGCTTTGGTGACTTTGGTCCGCGTGAGGATGGTGGCACCCCTTGCTTCAGCGTCGCGGGCGTTCAGCACTACAAGGCGCGAATCCTCGATCCAGCAATCGGAATACTCGAACGCGCGTTTGTATTTGGCCTTGAGTGGTGCGCCCGCCGGATCGTGGCGGAGGTCAAGTGAGCTTGTGCCGGGCAGGATTTTCCGCCCGCCCAATGTGTCATAGAGAAAGAGACCAAACCGGATCAGCCACGCCGGCCGGCGTCCGCGCATCCACGGCATGAACAGGCCCAGAAGGCGCGACGTGGGCGTGCCGACCTCGAACCGCATGTCGCGGTGGTAGGGCAGCACGAAGCGCATCGGCCAACTGATATGTGGCATGGCGCGCAGCAGTGTTTCGCGTTCCTGCAATGCCTCGCGCACGAGGCGGAATTCGAAAAACTCCAGATAGCGCAGGCCACCGTGAAAGAGCTTGGTCGAGGCTGAAGAGGTTGCCGAAGCCAGGTCGTTCATCTCGGCCAGCGTCACGCTGAGCCCGCGCCCGGCCGCATCCCGCGCAATGCCGCAGCCGTTGATGCCGCCGCCGATTACGAACAGATCGACGGGAGAAGAAGGCGAAGAGCCGGGCATGGCATTTCCTTTTATGGACGGCTCAGGCAGAACACGGTGGCGGGGTGCGAGTCAACGCGAAAATATTCATTTGTGTTCGTTTTGGTGTGGTGTTTCATTGTGGTATTGCAGGTTTAGCTGGAGATTTTTGACTTGAGAGCCTATAAGCGAAAAGTCGGAAAGAAATGAATGCGCTGCCCCAGTCATGACCACGACCTTTCGCCATCCTGATATTCTGGAGATCGCCCGTCGCGAAGGCCGTGTGACAGTCGACGAGCTCGCAGAGCGGTTCGGCGTCACTTCGCAGACCATCCGACGGGATTTGACGAGCCTGACACGTACCGGCGCCTTGCAGCGGGTACATGGTGGCGCGGTTCTCGCCGCAGGTGTAAGCAATCTGGAATACGAGGCGCGTAGGCGGTTGAACGCGACCGGAAAGCAGGCGATCGGCCGGGCTGCAGCGGCGCGGATTCCTGACGGCGCATCGGTGTTTCTGGATATCGGAACCACGTCCGAGGCGGTTGCGCGGGGGCTCAGCGCACATCGTGGGCTCATGGTGGTGACCAACAATCTGCACGTGGCCGAGATATTTCGCGCCGGTTCGTCCGGCGAGGTGATCATCACCGGCGGATCGCTACGGGCGACCGATAACGGGCTTGTGGGCCCCTTGACGGTGCAGAGCATCGAAAGTTTCCGGTTCGATTATGCGGTACTGGCTTGTTCGGCTGTGGATGAAGTCGGCGACTTGCTGGACTACGATCTGGACGAGGTGCTCGTTGGTCGGGCGCTGCTGCACCGTGCCCGCCAAGTGATACTGGTGGTGGATCGGTCGAAATTTCGCCGCACAGCACCTGTGAGGATTGCGAACCTGGCCGATGTCGGGTGCGTCATCAGCGATGCTGCGCTGTCCCAAGAACTGGCCGCCCTTTGCGAACGCGCTGGGGCCACGGTCGAGATCGCGGTTCCGGCATGATCAGGGTAGTCCTCTTTCCCTTGTGTAAGCGGGAAAGCGCGGGTTTGCTGCAGCTGCATAAGCGCGGGTTGATGGACTTATGAAAATGCCTATTAGTACCGCGTTAAAAAGATTCTTTTACTTCTGGAGATATCTGCGTCATGCGCTGATGGTTTTATTGTGACCTGGTGAGTTGTGCTTTGGTGGCCAGTACTGGCTCCTGCCGATCCGTTTGATCGGTTAGAGGTGCAACTATTTATGCGTGCGCGGCGAGTTTAAATTGGATTGGCTAATGCTGAATGTGAGTTTGAATCACCTGCTGAAACTGACCCGTACGCAGAAGCGCGCGGTCCAGATCGGCGCGGACTCCATCATCATGTTGGCCGGTTTTCTGTTGGCGATGGTGCTGCGGCTGGAAGGCACCGGGTTCATGACGGATCCAGGTGTATGGATTGCGATCCTCATCGTTCTTCCCTTTTCCATCGTCGTGTTCACATGGCTCGGGTTTTACCGCGCCGTGATCCGTTACCTCGCGTTGCAATCCGCACGCGCGATTCTGATCGGGGTGGCAATCTCGGCGCTGACGCTGTTTGTCGTGTCCCAGATGTTCGGACTTGGGGTGCCTCGGTCCGTGCCTGCCATTTATGGATTGCTGATCTTTTGCCTTTTGGGCGGGATGCGGGCGGCGATGCGCGGCCTGCTGCAACGGCCTGCGAGCTCCAGCCGTAATGCGGTTTTGATCTATGGTGCGGGCAGCGCCGGACGGCAATTGCTCAGCTCGCTCGATCAGGGCGGGCAGTACCGCGTAACCGACTTCATCGACGATGCGAAGGAATTGCAGGGCAGGGACATATGCGGCGTGCGTGTCCGCAGTCCGGACGAAGTTGCCGAGCTGGTCAAGCGCCGCGCGCCTGAGATCATCCTGCTGGCGGTTCCCAGCGCATCACGGACGCAACGCAAGGCAATCGTGGAGCGGCTCGAACCGCTGCCCGTGCGCGTGCAGACGATACCGGGCATGGATGATATCGTGTCCGGTCGCGCCCAGGTGAACGAGTTGCGCGACGTCGCGATCGAGGATTTGCTGGGCCGCGATCCGGTTCCGGCGATGCCTGCGCTGATGGCGAGCAACATCTGCGGCAAGGTCGTGATGGTCACCGGCGCGGGCGGGTCCATCGGCAGCGAGCTGTGCCGCCAGGTCATCCGTCAGGCTCCCAGCATGCTGTTGCTGTGGGAACTGTCCGAGCTTGCCCTCTATACGCTGGATATGGAACTGCGCGAAATCGTCGAGAGCGAAGGGCTGGATGTACCGATCATACCGTTGATCGGTTCGGTTCAGAACCCGGGGCGTTTCTCGGCAGCGCTGCATCGCTACGGGGTACAGACGATCTATCACGCCGCCGCCTACAAGCATGTGCCGCTGGTCGAGCACAACGTGGTCGAAGGTTTGCGCAACAATGTTTTCGGCACCAAGACGGTCACAGATGCCGCCATCGAAGCTGGTGTCGAGGCTTTCATTCTCGTCTCCACTGACAAGGCCGTGCGTCCGACCAACATCATGGGCGCTTCAAAGCGTCTGGCGGAACTGGTCTGTCAGGCTGCGGCCGAACGGCAGTCGCGCACGATCTTCACGATGGTGCGGTTCGGGAATGTGCTGGGGTCGTCCGGATCTGTCATTCCGCGCTTTCGCAAGCAGATCGCTGAAGGGGGCCCGATTACAGTTACCCACCCTGATATCACCCGTTACTTCATGACGATCCCCGAGGCAGCGCAGCTGGTCATTCAGGCGGGGGCCATGGGCAAGGGCGGCGATGTGTTCGTGCTCGACATGGGCAGCCCGATCAAGATCGTCGATCTGGCCGAGCGTATTGTGCGGCTCAGCGGATTGACGTCCTACCGTCTGGCGGAAGGTGAAGAACCGGGGGATCACTCGGCCGGAGATATCGCGATTTCATTTACCGGGCTGCGTCCGGGCGAAAAGCTCTACGAAGAGTTGCTGATCGGCGAGCAGGCCGGCAAGACACGTCATCCGCGCATCATGACCGCCAAGGAAGCCACGCTCGCCCCCGAGGCTCTGGACGATTTGCTCGATGAGTTGCTCGCGGCCTGCCACTCGCAGGATATCGTGGCCTTGCGGCAGCTGATTGTCGAGGCCCCGACCGGATACAAGCCGGATGCGGTGATCGTCGATCTGCTCTGGGACGAAGAGCGCCATGCAGCACCAGAGATGTTGCGGGCAGGAGAATAGCTGCCGATACGAGGTTTTGAGGATATGGCGGGATTTTACATCACTCTTTGCGGTTTAAGTGATGGACGCCGTTGCCGTTTTCGGGCTTCTGTGGCAAAACTTGAGGCGAATTGCATACGCCCGAACTGAAGAGTTTAGACAATGACCGATTATGCCGCCCGGCGCACGATGATGGTGGACACCCAGGTTCGCCCGTCAGACGTGACCAAGTTCCCGATCATCGACGCCATGCTGAGCGTGCCGCGCGAAACCTTTGTGCCACGTCGGTTGCGCGAGGCGGCCTATATCGGCGAGAATGTCGATCTGGGTGGCGGGCGCGTGATCCTGGAGCCGCGTACCCTGGCCAAGATGCTGGACGCGCTCGATATTCAGAATGATGAATTGGTGCTCGATGTGGGCAGCGCGCTGGGATATTCCGCCGCGGTCATGGCGCGCATGGCGCAGGTCGTGATTGCGCTGGAAGAAGATCCCGAGCTCGCCTCTGAGGCCCCGGCGGCCCTGATGGAACATGGCGCAGACAATGTGGTGGTGCATGAAGGCCCGCTGCGCGATGGCGCGGCAGAGCATGGCCCCTACGACGTGATTGTCATTCAGGGTGCGGTGGAACACCTGCCCGAGACGCTGATTGATCAGTTGAAGGATGGCGGGCGCATCGCCTGCCTCTTCATGGAAGGCGCGTTGGGAGTGATGCGCATTGGTTACAAGATTGATGGGCGCATGAATTGGCGGTTTGCATTCAATGCCGGTGCGCCGGTGCTGCCAGGGTTTGAAAAACATGCGGCCTTCACGCTCTGAGGGTGAATGCGAGTGAAGTTAAGCGGGGCCAGAGGATGACAGGAATGAGTAATAGCACTGTTTCGTGGCGCCAGCCGGGCGCTTGGTCATCCCTCGCGCTGAAGCGGCTGCGCTCGGTGATCCTTGTGGCGGGGCTGGCGATTCCGGTCGCAGCGCCGCAGGCCTTGATGGCCGAATCCTTGGCCGATGCACTGGTGAGCGCTTATAATCACAGCGGGCTTCTGGATCAAAACCGCGCCTTGTTGCGTGCGGCGGACGAGGACGTGGCCGCAACCGTCGCGGCGCTGCGCCCTATCATCAATTGGTCCGCGGACATCACGCGCAGTTTTTCGCGCGCATCCGCCGTGCCGGGGCCGGGGTCGACCTCCTCGGGGGTCACCAACGCCAATGCCGGGATCACGGCCGAACTTCTGCTGTATGATTTCGGGCGCACACAGTTGCAGACCAGTGTTGCCAAAGAGGCTGTCCTGGCCACGCGTCAGACTCTGATCGGGATAGAACAGGAAGTGCTGTTCCGCGCGGTTCAGGCCTATATGAACGTGCAGCGCAACACCCGGTTCGTGGCGCTGCGCCAGAGCAACGTGCGCGTCATCGACCAATCGCTGCGCGCGGCGCGCGATCGATTTGAAGTCGGCGAAGTCACCCGCACTGATGTCGCTCAGGCCGAGGCACGTCTGTCCTCGGCGCGAAGCGGACTTGCCACTGCGCAGGGTGATCTGGAGCAGGCGATCGAGGAATACATCGCCGCGGTGGGGCACAAGCCCAGCCATCTGCTGCAACCGCCGCGCCTGCCTGAAATCAGCCGTTCTGTCGAATCGGCCAAGGCCGTGGCCGTGCGCCATCATCCTGACATTCTGAAGGTTCAGCATGACGTGGCCGCCGCCGATCTGACCATCCTTGCCGCCGAAGCCGCAATGAAACCCCGTGTGACGCTCAACGGTAGTCTGGGTGTGCGCGAGCAACTGGGCGGCAGCAGCTTTTCCCGTCAGGGCAGCATCGGCGTACAGGCCACGGGCCCGATCTATCAGGGCGGCGGGTTGAGTGCGGCCAAGCGGCGGGCGATGGCATTGCGCGATGCACAGCGTGGACTTTTGCATGTCGTGACCCATGCCGTTCGCCAGAATGTTGGTAACGCCTATGCGATTCTGCGCGCGGCGCGAGCCGTTGCTACATCCAGCAATGACGAGGTGCGCGCGGCACGCGTTGCTTTCAACGGGGTGCGCGAAGAGGCCAAGCTGGGCGCGCGTACCACGCTTGATGTGCTGAACGCCGAACAGGAATTGCTGAATGCGCAGGCCAACCAGATTTCGGCACAGGCCGATGTCTATATCGCGGCCTACGCCGTTCTTTCCTCGATGGGGCAGTTGACCGCGCGGGATCTCAACTTGGCAGTGCAGACCTACGACCCGACCGCCTACTACAACCTTGTGAAAACGGCACCGGTTCCAAGCAGCAAGCAGGGCCAGAAACTGGACCGTGTGCTGCGCGCACTCGGAAAAGAGTAAAACCCGTCCTATCTGTTGTGCCAAACCCGTCCGCCCGGTAAGCTGTACTGAGGCAAGAGTGGTATAAAAAATGTCAAACCCCGTGACCAATGTGGAAATCGAGGATGTTCTGTCGTCTATCCGGCGGCTGGTATCGAACGAATCGCGGGGAGCCGATGCCGACCCCAAGAGCGAGGCGAGCCGGAACGCAGAGCAGCCGGAAAGTGGCGCTGATGCGCTTGGTGCACCCAAGCTGGTTTTGACGCCGTCCTTGCGGGTGGACGAGACGCTGCACGAAGACCCACCTTTGCCGGACGCCGCGCTGAGCGGCCCTGCGCCGCAACGCACCGTTGTAGATGGGCCTGCGGCCGAGACGCGGGATGATTCTACGCCTGTCTCCGAGATCGAAGACACCGACGATGCGCGGGAGGAATTTCACGCTGGTGCAGATGACGAGGATGACGAGGCGGATCACGCGGCGTTTGAGGAGGACGACGAAGACCAGAGCGATAACTGGGACGTGGACGAGGAAGCCGACTCTGACTCTGAAGACGCTCGCGATGTCATAACCGATACCGTCACCGCGCTGAAAGAACGCGTCGCCGAGATGGAGCAGGCCGTGGCCGGGCGGTCAGAGCAATGGGAACCTGACGGCGCGTCGGATGACGATTACGCTGGCGCAGAGGGTGAGCCGTTGCCGTGGGAAGACTACGTGCCGAGCGACACTGGCGGCGATGCCGATGGCAACACCGAAAGTGATGCCGAGGATGACGACAGTGCTGCCGCGACAGAGGCGCCGCAGGCCGAAGATGCGGAATCTGCCGATGCACCGGATGAAGCGTCGACAGGTGCCGAAAAGCCCGCCGCGACTGCAACAGATTCTGCAAAGGATACGGTTGCCAGTGACGAGACGGCGCAGGCCGAACCCTTTGGCGATAACGAAGCGCCAATGCCAGAAGCGACGCATAGCGAGGACCGGCTGGAAGACGAAACCGCAAGTCTGCTGGGCCTTGATGACGACGCCGATGCAATTCTGGACGAAGATGCCCTGCGCGACTTGGTGACAGAGATTGTCCGCCAGGAACTACAGGGCGGGCTGGGCGAGCGGATCACGCGCAACGTCCGCAAGCTCGTCCGGCGCGAGATTCACCGTGCGCTGGCCAGCCAGGAGTTGGAATAGGCGCGCGATGAAGCGCGCGTTTCCGGATCAGGGCGCGCGGGGAGTCCCTGCAAGCTGCAGGAGCAGGTCGATATCCATATGTGTTTCCAGATGCGCCGCCAGCGCATCGAGCGTCTCTTCCACGCTGACGTCATAGGCGAGCGTCGAAGCTGCACCGAAACCAGAGAGATAGGCCGCGCGAAACGCATCGGACGCAAATAGCCCGTGCAGGTAGCAGCCGCGCACACGCCCATCCGCGCTGGATGCGCCATGGTGTTGGCCGTCGACCTCCAGCCAGGCATGGGTGCAGTCGGGGCCGTCCGTGTGGCCGATATGTATCTCGTACCCTTCGACCATCGCGCCGGTTGGCAGATAGCTGGCCCGCGTGCGCGACAGCCGCTTTTCGGGACGCATCACTGTGGTCACGTCGAGCAGGCCCAGCCCGGTCACGCAGCCCGGTGTGCCCTCGATTCCCTCGGGGTCGGCAATCTCGCGCCCCAGCATCTGGTAGCCGCCGCAGATACCCAGTACATGCCCGCCGCGCCGCACATGCGCCATCAGGTCGATATCCCAACCATTGGCGCGAAATACAGCCAGATCGGCGGTGGTGGACTTGCTGCCGGGGATCAGCACGAGGCCAGCGTCGCCGGGCAGGGGACGGCCCGGTTCGATGATCTCGACACTGACCTGGGGTTCGGCGCTGAGCGGGTCGAGGTCGTCGAAATTCGCGATTCGCCCCAGACGCGGTACTGCGATCTTGAGCGGGCCGCCGTGCGGGCCTGACGCGATGTCGATGACATCCTCTGCCGGGAGCCGCCAGGCGTCAGCAAACCAGGGGACAACGCCCAGTGAAGGCCATCCGGTGCGCCCGACGATTTCATCCAGCCCGGCGTCGAAAAGACTGGGATCGCCGCGAAACTTGTTGATGGCAAAGCCTTTGATGCGCGCCGCATCCGATGAGTTCAAAACGGCCTGGGTGCCGACGATCTGCGCGATCACCCCGCCCCGGTCGATATCGCCCACCAGGATCACCGGGACGCCAGCGGCCTCGGCAAAGCCCATGTTGGCGATGTCGCCTGCGCGCAGGTTGATTTCTGCCGGGCTGCCAGCGCCTTCGACCAGCACCAGATCGGCACTTGCGCAGAGACGGTGAAAGCTGTCGAGCACAGAGGGCAGCAGCGAGGTTTTCGCGGTGCCGTAATCGCGGGCGCGAAGGGTGGCGAAACGTTGGCCCTGCACGATGATCTGTGCGCCGGTGTCGCTCTCGGGTTTCAGCAGAACGGGATTCATGTCGGAATGCGGGGCGCGTCGGCATGCCAGCGCCTGTAGCGCCTGAGCGCGGCCAATCTCGCCTCCATCCTCGGTGACGGCGGCATTGTTCGACATGTTTTGTGGCTTGAACGGTGCCACGTTCAACCCGCGCCGCACGCAGGCACGGGCCAGCCCTGCAACCAGCATCGACTTACCGACATTCGAGCCCGCGCCCTGAATCATGATTGCCAGTGCCATGGGGTGTCCTATGTTGCGCCCTTAGCCGGGTGTACAAACTGCCCCGGACCGAGGGAAGCCATGAACACGCCAGCCCATCTGATTTTTGCCGCTGCCGCCTTTGCGAAGCCCGGCGCACCGCGACGTACATGGGCCGCGCTGGCGGGGGCACTGGCCCCGGACCTGTCGCTCTATGTCATGTCCATCTGGGCGCTCTACGTACAGGGCCTTGATCCCGGCCATGTCTTTGGCACGCTCTATTTCTCGGACAGTTGGCAGAACGTGTTCAGGGTCGACAATTCGTTCCTTGTCTGGGGGGCGCTGCTGGCGATCTGTTGGTGGCGCGGCAGCGCGGTGGGTATGGTTTTTGCCGCCTCGGCGCTCTTGCACCTGGCATTCGATTTTCCGCTGCACCATGACGATGGGCGCCCGCATTTCTGGCCACTGAGCGACTGGGTATTCCAAAGCCCGATCAGCTACTGGGATCGCGGCCATTACGGGGCCATCATCGGCCCGCTGGAGATGGCGGCTTGTGTGCTGTTGCTGATCGTGCTGTTTCGCAGGTTCGACAGCCTGCGTTCGCGCGCGTTCATCGCGCTGGCGGCGGCGATCCAGATATTGCCAGTCTTCATCTGGGTTTTCGTCTTCGCAGCGGATGGGGGATAGAGCCAGTCGTTAACCGCGGTTTTACCGCGAACCTGACGTCGATCGCCATCGATCAGGCTTACCCAGCGTCACCCGCACACCCCTGAAAACAACAAAAGCCCCGCCAGAATGGCAGGGCTTCAATTATCCCTTTCGGGGAATTGGATCAGGCGGCTTCGGCCTGTGCCGCGGCAGCGGCGCTGCGGCGTTCGCTTTCTTCGCGCGAAAGGGCGACAGAAGTCCGCACGCCTTTGGACACGAAATCCATCAGGCCCATCACGACCCGCTCATTGGGGTCGATGCCGGCACAGGACAGAACTTCGCGGCCATCGCGCGAGCGCGCCCAGCGAGCGATTTGATCAGGACCATTTCCATACTTTTTGTCGTCGGAAATGGCATCATCGAGAGCGGCCAGTACAACAGCCGCGAAAAGTTTGCGCGCCCGATTGCCTTGCTCGTTGTTGAAGGCGGCACCGTCAACGAAATCTTTCATGATTCGTCCTTAGATTTATTGCTCTTGTATTTTCGGCGTAGCGCCGGTTATGACCTGTTTCGTACGATTCGGATAGAGCGGAGATGCATAACGTCCATGCGCTCTGTGCATGGCTTCTGCACTTGCAGCACGATATTTGGTTAGCTTGCCCTGCAACCGAACCCTATATATAGGGATATGCCGAATTTAATCAAGTTTTGAACAAGGTTTCGCTACAATGCCCAAGATCAACGGAAACGAAATTCGCCCCGGCAATGTACTGGAGCATAACGGCGGCCTGTGGTCAGCTGTAAAGGTTGACCACGTGAAGCCTGGAAAGGGCGGTGCCTTTGCCCAGGTAGAGATGCGCAACCTGCGTAACGGGTCCAAGCTTAATGAGCGGTTCCGCAGCGCCGACAAGGTCGAGCGCGTGCGGCTGGAGCAAAAAGATCAGCAATTCCTCTACGAGAGCGAGGGCATGCTGGTTTTCATGGATGCCGAAACCTATGAGCAGATCGAGCTGCCCGCCGAAATCCTCGGCGACCGGCGTCCGTTCCTGCAGGACGGCATGACCATCGCGGTCGAGTTTTACGAATCAGAGGCGCTGAACGCGACGCTGCCGCAGAAAGTGACCTGCACCGTGGTTGAAACCGAGCCGGTGGTGAAAGGCCAGACTGCTGCGAACAGTTTCAAGCCAGCCGTTCTGGACAATGGCGTCAAGGTGATGGTGCCGCCCTTTGTCGGGCCGGACGAGGCGATCGTGGTGAACACCGAGACGATGGAATATTCCGAACGCGCGTGATTTGAGTATTTTTGGCAAAATGAAGGGGCTGCTGGTGCGGCCCCTTTTTCATGACGCGGTATAGGTGATCGTCGCATCGCCTGCCTGCATCGCGCCCTGCGCACGATCAAAGCGCAGATAGGCGATGGCGCGCCCGCCCGATTGGGTAAAGAGCGTGCCGGCCGGTTTGCCATCTGCCGTGATGGTGGTTCCGACGGGGGCGGTGCCACTGATTTCGACCGTGGCCAGCCCCTTGCGCAGTTCGGTCTTGTGTTTCATCCGGGCGGTGACCTCTTGGCCGACATAACAGCCCTTGCGGAAATCGACGCCGTTCAGCCGCCCGAACCCGGCTTCGAGAATGAAGGTATCGGGGGTCAGTTCGATCCCGGATTGCGGCACGCAATGGGCGACGCGCAGCGCGTCCCAGTCGGTGCCGTCACCGCCGGCCGTTTCACCGTAGAGTCGCCAGCCAAGTGCCGGGTGGCGTGGATCGTCCAACGCGCCCTCCGGTGCGGGGCCGGTGCCGCGCGCGACCTTCAGATCGCTCTGCGTGAGCTGCACATCGGCACGCAGCCGGTACATGTTCAGCCGCTGGATGAAGCCGGGGGAGAGGCCCGCATCGATGTCGAGCAGGATGGCATCACCGTGCTGTGACAAAAAGAAATCGGCCAGATACTTGCCCTGGGGCGTCAGCATCGCCGCATAGACCAGCCCGTGTTCCAGTTTCGCGATGTCGTTGGTGATCAGCCCTTGCAGAAAGGAGCCTGCGTCCTGGCCCGTGATCTGATGGATGATGCGCGTCATCGGCTCTCCCCTTTTGCTGTCTCTGTGTCATATAAGGCGTTTCGCGAAGAACCTGAATCACTGAATTTCGCGAAACGTTTTAGGATCCGGTGACGGCGACAACAGGGGGCGATGATGCGCGCAGAGCTATCGGTGGTGATCCCGACGTTTAATGCGGCGGCGGTGCTGCCTGCTGCCCTTGCATCGTTGATGGAGGGCGTCGAGGCGGGGCTGATCCGCGAGCTGATCGTGACAGATGGTGGATCGGTGGACGCCAGTGTTTTTATCGCGGAGGAGGTTGGTGCGATCGTGGTTGCGGGGCCTGCATCGCGCGGTGGGCAATTGCGGCGCGGTGCGGCGGCTGCGGGCGGAGCCTGGCTGCTGTTTCTGCATGCCGACACGATATTGCCAGAAGGCTGGTCGGCCACGGTTCAGGAGCAGATCGCGCGCGGGCGGCCGGGGTATTTCGGGCTGCGTTTCGACCGGGGCGGGGTAGCGGCGCGGATGGTGGCGGGCTGGGCCAATTTGCGATCGCGGCTCTTTTCTCTGCCTTACGGGGATCAGGGATTGTTGATCTCGCGCGCAGACTATGACGCTGCCGGGGGCTATGCGGATATCCCGCTGATGGAAGATGTGGCGATGGCGCGCCGTCTGGGGCGACGGCTGATGCGGATGCCGGGATTCGTGCATACCGGTGCAGAGCGTTATGCGCGCGATGGGTGGCTGCGACGCGGAGCACGGAACCTGTCATTGCTGATACGCTATCTCTGTGGCGCTGATCCGGAGGCGCTGAAGCGGCGGTATTGACCGCTTACAGGGCGGTTGGGGCTTGACCCTTTTTCGTAGCACGAATACCTAGAGGCCAGCCCGAGCGGGTATGGTGAAATGGTATCATAAGAGCCTTCCAAGCTTAAGGTGCGGGTTCGATTCCCGCTACCCGCTCCAGCACTTCTCACATCAGCGCGCGCCCTTGCGGCCCTGCCGGTTCTCGGACCAGTCCACGTAACTGCGGTACCAAAGATTCGCGGCCTGCAGGAAGTGCGGGCGGCCACCCGGATGCAGCCAGTGGGTCGTAAGCGCGGTATCCGAATAGGCGGTTGCCCCGCGCGGATCGCCCAATGCCTGCCACGCCACCTTGGCGCCCAGATAGGGAGCCATCACGGTGCCCGAGCCGGAAAACCCCATCGCGTAATGCACACCGTCATGGCAGCCCACATGCGGCATATGGGTAAAGCTGTAGCCGGTATTGCCGGACCAGACATGGCTGAGCCGGGTTTGTTTCAGCGCGGGCCATATTTCGCACATGGTGGCGTGCAGGCGGGCAGCGGCGGTTTTCATGTCCACCCCCACCATCGCGGCGCGCCCACCGAAAAGGACGCGCGTGCCGTCAGGTGAGATGCGGAAATAGCTGTGGCGCGCACGGGTTTCGACCATCATCCGCCGCCCCGGCGCAAGAGTGTCAATCAGGTCGGCCGGCAGTGCTTCGGTCGCGATGAGGTAGCTGGGCAGTGCAAAGACGCGGCGGGCCTGCCAGTGGAATGGTTTGGTGGTGTAGCCGTTGGTGGCGAGCACGACCTTGTCTGCCTTGATCTGACCTCTGGGCGTTGTCGCGCTATGGCCGGTCGCATGGCGATGCAACATCTGAACGCCTGCATTTCCGGTGACAGGAATGCCTCGCCGCCGGACGGCGGCGAGCAGCCCGGCGTGGTACTTGGCCGGGTGCAATCCGCAATGCTCGGGAAAGACGATGCCGCCGAAATATTGTTCGGTCGCGATCTCGGTGGAGAGGGCGGTGCGCTCGACGAGCTGCACGTCTACGGCGCTCTTGGCACGCAGCGTTTCGGCGAGGCGCTTTTGTCTTGCAAAATGCGCGGCACTCCAGGCCAGTTGAATGCGCCCGGTCGGTTGCAGGTCGCAGTCAATCGCCTCGTCAGCGATCAGCGCGCGGACGAAGCCGAGCGCTGTATGCGCTTCGGCAAAGATGCGGTCGGCGGTATCGGCCCCAAAGCGGCCGCGCAATTCTTCCCAGCCAAGGCGGGGATGCGCGCCGAACATGCCCCCGTTGCGGGTCGAGGCGCCGCGGCCGGGGATGCCCGCATCGACAACCGCGACTTGCGCGCCGCAATCATGGGCCGCGATGGCCGCAGACAGGCCGGTGTAGCCGGCACCGATGACCAGCAGATCGCACTGAGCGGGTAGGGGATCATCCGGCGCGGGATCGCCCAGCACCTCCCACCAATAGGGGGTGCCGGGGCGCGCGTCTTCTGTCCATCCGATTGCCATCAAGCCTCGCTTTCGCGTGGGATCTTGGCGCGGTCAGGCGGTGTTTTCAATCGAGAGTTCGATGGCGTGCAGGAAAGATTTGGCCGAGGAACTGGCCGATAGCAGCAGATAGGTGTCTTCTCCGGTTCGGGCGATGATCGCGCCCATATGTTCCATCACTGTGCGGGCGACCATATTTACCTTGAACGCGTCGGGATGCAGGTCAAGCATGCAGATGCGTTCCAGCGCGGCCAGGCTGCCGGGGCCGCTGATCTCCAGCGCGCACCAGACATCGGTCTGGTCCGTGGTATAGGCCGCGCCCTTGAGCTTTTTTGCGACGCGCGGTTCGGCATCCGGGGTCTCACAAGGGAAAAGGACAAATGCCAGATCGCTGCCAAGACGCATGAGCATGCTCGTTTCGTCCTGCGCGGCATTGAAAAGGCCGATTTCGGGCAGGTCTATCCCAAAAGCGGACTTGATCGCCTTTTCGGCCTCTGCCTCGCCGCCCAGCGGCAACGCGATTGAGACGATGGCAAGATGTGCGGGCGCCTTCAGCGAAACCGAGCCAAAGCTGCGGTTGTAGCCTGCCAACGGCGGGGTGGCGGTGAGGGTAAAATCAGCCACGCAGACGCTCTCCTTCCGGGTCAATGAAATGGGGCGAGACGATTTCGACCCGCATTTCGGTCTTGTGTACGGGGCTGACGGCACGGACCACTTCACCGATCCGCGTATCGCCCGATTTGATGAAGCCCAGGCCAATGGAATGGCCGAGGGTAGGGGAATAGGCGACTGACGAAATCCAGCCCTCGTCATTCGCCATTGTCGCTTCCTTACCTTCGGAAATGAAATGCGCGCCTGCGATGAGTTTCTTCGTCCGATCTACGGGGCGGAAGCCCACCAGCTTGACCGCGTCGGGCAAGTTCATCTCCGGTCGTCTCGACAGCGTGTTGCCGATGCAGTCCTTGGCAGAGCTGACCATGCGCCCGAGACCCAGGTTGTAGGCCGTGGTGCGCCCGTCCAGTTCGTTGCCCGCGGCGTGCCCCTTCTCGATCCGCATGACACCGAGCGCCTCGGTGCCGTAGGGCACAGCGTTGAATTCACGTCCCGCCTCCATCAGCACCCCCATCATCGCGTTGCCGTAGCGTGCGGGCACTGCGATCTCAAAGGCCATTTCGCCCGAGAACGAGATGCGGAAGAGCCGTGCGGGCGTGCCGCCACAGACCGTGACCTCGCCACAGGCCATGAAGGGAAAGCCCTCGTTGGACAAGTCATGGTCAGGGTCCACGACCTTTTGCAGCAACTTGCGGGAATTGGGCCCGGCGACCGCAAACTGCGCCCAGCCATCGGTGGTCGAGATCAGGTGAACATCCATGTCGGGCCACAGACACTGGCGCGCGAATTCCATCCGGCGGTAGACCAGAACCGCGTTGGCAGTGGTGGTCGTCATGACGTAGTGGTTTTCGCTCATCCGTGCGGTGGTGCCGTCATCGTAGCAGATGCCGTCCTCGCGCAGCATGATGCCATAGCGCACACGGCCCACGGCCAGCTTGGCAAAGCCGTTGGCGTAGATCTTGTTCAGGAAGGCCGCCGCGTCGCGGCCCTGCACGTCGATCTTGCCCAGCGTGGTCACGTCACAGATGCCGACCGTCTGGCGGGTTTGCAAAGCTTCGCGGTCGACGCTGTCGCGCCAGCCCTTTTCGCCGGGCCGGACAAACCATTGCGCACGCAGCCAGTTGCCGACTTCAACGAAGGTGGCGCCATTGGCCTTGGCCCATTCGTGGCTGGGGGTCAGGCGATAGGGACGGAATTCGCGGCCGCGTGCCCGGCCTGCCAGCGCGCCCAAGGGGACGGGCGTGTAAGGCGGGCGGAACATGGTCGTGCCGGTTTCGGGGATCGTTTTGCCGGTGCATTCCGCCATGATCGCCAGGGCCGGAATATTCGCGGTCTTGCCCTGATCGGTGGCCATGCCGAGCGTGGTGTAGCGCTTCATGTGCTCGACCGAGCGGAAGCCCTCGCGGTAGGATTGCTTGACGTCCTTGACCGTCACATCGTTTTGCAGGTCGAGCCAAGCGCGTTTCGTGCTGGCGGCGATGTGCCAGACCGGCGCGCCGGTATGCGGTTCGTCCTCGGCCCGGGGGGGCGTGTCGCGCGACGGGGTGAAGCCGAGATCCTCGATCTGGGCATTGGCGACATTGCGCCCCTGTTCAAGCGCCGCGCCGAGGGTCAGAGCGCCATTGGCGGCCCCGGCCACGGCCATTCCTGGGGGCAGGTCGCCGGCGGGTACGAAGGCAGAGATGGCTTCATTCCATTCAGGACGGCCACGCTGATGGCAGGTGAGGTGGACATTGGGGTTCCAGCCACCCGAAACGGCGAGGCCGTCGCAGGGGATGACCTGCCCATCGGTAAGGGTGATTGCACGCAAAGCCTTGCGCCCGACCGTATTGACTACGCCCGCGTTGCGGATATGGCGCGCACCGGGCACGTCGCAGACGGCAGGGGCGTCGCGGGTGTCTATGATGGCGCAGACTTCCACGCCCTTGGCCGCGAGGTCGGCGGCGGTGCGCCAGCCGTCGTCATTGTTGGTGAACACTGCCATCCGCTGGCCGGGGGTCACGCCGTACCGGTTCACATAGGTCCGCACAGCGCCAGCCAGCATGATGCCGGGACGGTCGTTGTTGCCAAAGGCGATGGGGCGCTCGGTCGCGCCCGCTGCCAGAACGGCGCGTTTGGAATAGATCCGCCAGAGGATCTGGCGCGGTTTGCCGCCGGAATTGGCGAGGTGATCGGTGCAGCGTTCCAGCGCGCCATAGGTGCCGTGGTCATAGGCGCCGTAGACGGTGGTCCGGGTCATCAGCCGCACATTGTCCATTGCCGCTAGTTCCGCGATGGTCGCTCCAGCCCAGTCGCGCCCGGCCATGCCGTCGATTTCCAGCGTTTCAGCATTGAGCCGCCCGCCGGGGGCGAAATCCTCGTCAGCGAGGATGACGCGCGCGCCACTCCGGGCCGCGGCGAGTGCCGCGCCGAGACCAGCCGGGCCTGCGCCGATAACCAGCAGGTCACAGTGCAGATATCCCTTGTCATAGGTGTCGGGATCTTCCTGCATCGACAGGCGACCAAGGCCCGCTGACATGCGAATGGCTGGCTCGTAGAGTTTTTCCCAGAACGCGCGCGGCCACATGAATGTCTTGTAGTAGAACCCGGCACTGAGGAACGGTGCCAGCAGATCGGTTGTGGCCATCAGGTCAAATTCGAGCGATCCGCGATGGTTCTGGCTGGTGGCGGTAAGACCGTCAAACAGCTCTGCCACCGTCGCGCGGGTGTTCGGTTCCTGATGTGCACCGGAACGCAAATGCACCAGTGCATTCGGCTCCTCTGACCCAGCGGTGAAAATGCCGCGCGGGCGGTGATATTTGAAAGACCGGCCAACCAGAAGCTGCCCGTTGGCCAGCAGTGCCGAGGCCAGCGTATCGCCGGGGTGGCCCTGCATCTGTTTGCCGTTGAAGGTGAAGCTGAGCGTCTGGCCTTGATTGACAAGGCCTCCGCCGAGACGATTGATCTGGGTCATGCGCTGCGCCCCCGGCTGCGAGCCACGTCACGGGCGATCTGAACATCGGTGATTTCGTGGGTCAGCGTATCGCGGGTCACCACCAGCCAGCTGCGATCGCCCTGTTCGTGATACCACAGTTCCTGATGGATGCCTGCGGGGTTGTCGCGCAAATAGCCATAGGCGTGGAATTGCTCGGCGGCGTCCTTGGCCTGCCAGTCGGGCCGATCAATGAGGGCGGCATCGCCGAGATAGACGAACTCGGCCGCATCGCGGGGCCCGAGTAACGGGTGGTTGATGATCATCCTCTGGTCTCCGGTCGGGGGCGTTGGATTCGAGTATTTGGACAAAGAAGAAGCATGGGCACGCTCAATGCAGGTTGGGCTGATTGCCCATCCCTTTTTCGTCGATCATGTGACCGCGCGCGAACCGGTCCAGGCGCATTTCGGTGGCCACCGGATGGGGCGCATCGCGGGCCAGGAGGTGCGCATAGCACCAGCCCGAGGCCGGGGTCGCCTTGAACCCGCCATAGCACCAGCCGCCGTTGAAATAGAGGCCTGCAATGTGGGTGCGATCGATAAAGGGCGAGCCATCCATCGACATGTCCATGACCCCGCCCCAACTGCGCAAGAGGCGGGCGCGTCCGATCATCGGCATGATTGCCATGCCGCCTTCGGCTACGTCCTCGACCACCGGCAGGTTGCCGCGCTGGGCGTAGGAGTTGTAGCCATCAAGGTCGCCGCCAAAGACCAGCCCGCCCTTGTCGGACTGGCTGACATAGAAATGGCCTGCGCCAAAGGTGATGACACCGGGCAGTACCGGTTTCAGACCTTCGGTGACAAAGGCCTGAAGCACATGGGATTCGATCGGCAGACGCATGCCCGCCTGTGCTGCGACACGGCTCGAAGAGCCTGCGACGCACATCGCCACCTTGCGTGCCCGGATCGGACCGCGCGAGGTCTCGACACCGCGGCAGACGCCGCCTTCGATGTCAAAGCCGGTGACTTCGCAATTCTGGATGATATCGACGCCCCGACTGTCTGCACCGCGGGCAAAGCCCCAGGCGACCGCATCGTGGCGCACCGTGCCGCCGCGCCGCTGGTAAAGGCCGCCTTTGATCGGGAAACGCGCGTTGTCAAAATCGAGAAACGGCAATTCTGCGCGCAACTGGTCGGCATCTGCGTATTCGGCATCCGCGCCGGCGAGGAACATCGCGTTGCCGCGCCGGATGAAGGCATCGCGCTGGCCGTCCGAATGGAGCAGGTTCAGGATCGAGCGTTGCGAGATCATCGCATTGTAGTTGAAATCCTGCTCCAGCCCCTCCCACAGTTTCAGCGAGAGTTCATAGAACGGCTCGTTGCCCGGCAGCAGGTAATTGGAGCGGATGATCGTGGTGTTGCGGCCGACATTGCCGCTGCCGATCCAGCCCTTTTCCAACACGGCGACATTGGTGATGCCGTATTCCTTTGCCAGGTAATAAGCGGTCGCCAGTCCGTGCCCGCCGCCGCCGATAATGACAACGTCATATTCGCTCTTCGGCTCCGGGTCTCGCCAAACGGGTTTCCAGCCTTTGTTGCCGGTAAGGCCTTCTTTGAGGATGCGAAGTGCGGAGTAACGCATGGGGATGGTCCTGCTGGGTCTGTTGTGCCCGAGAATGCGGATTTTGCCGGTGCTAGACTTTCCTGTAAGAGACAATTAGGTGTCTGATATGGACGTATCGTACAAAAGGGGCGTGACTCGTGTCGGCCTGTTGCCGATTCCCGATTTCGCCCTCATGTCTTATGCCGCGACGGCAGAGCCGCTGCGCGCGGCGAACCTGCTGGCGGGGCGGCAACTCTATGACATTATCCCGGTGGCCATAGGCCCGGAACCGGTGCCCAGCTCCGGCGCGGCGACGGTGCAGCCGCAGGCGCAGGTCGGTGATGATCTGAAGCTAGATATGCTCTTTGTCATTGCGGGTGGCGACCTGACTGAAGTTGCCAACCGGGCGCTGTTGCACTGGCTGGCACGTATGGCGCGGACCGGGACTGTGATGGGCGGCGTGTCGGGTGGGCCGGTCCTGTTGGCGCGGGCCGGTCTGATGGCCGGGCGGCGGATGACGCTGCATTGGGAATATGCACCGGCTTTGGCTGAGCTGTCGCCTGATTTGCGAATCGAGCGCACGCTCTATGTGATCGACCGCGACCGGATGACCTGTGCGGGCGGGACTGCACCACTCGACATGATGCATGCACTCATCGCGCGTCAGCATGGCGACGGCTTCGCCCGCCGGGTCAGTGATTGGTTCATGCATACCGAGGTCCGCCCACCTATCGGCCCGCAGCGTGCCGGGCTGGTCGAGCGGATCGGCAGCCACAGCGCCGCGGTGCTGGATGCCGTGGCCGCGATGGAAAGCCATATCGCCGAGCCGCTGGACCTGGCGCAGCTGGCGCTGATTGCCGGTGTTTCGCGGCGGCAACTGGGGCGGCTGTTTCAGGCGCAGCTGGGTCAGCCGGTGATGCAGTATTACCGGGCGCTGCGGCTGGAGCGCGCCCAGAGCCTGTTGCGCAATTCGGCCCTGCCGCTGACTGAAATCGCCCTCGCCACAGGTTTTGCCAATTCGGCGCATTTCTCGCGCTGTTATGCCGCGCAATATGGGCAGCCGCCCTCGGCCTATCGTTGAGCGCTTTGCGCCGCGTTTCAGCCTGCGTTAGGGTGCGCATCAAACCATAGGAGCCTACCGATGACCCGTGCCTTGACGATCGCCTGTCTGCAAACCCGTGCACGTCCGACATTCCAGTCGGCGCTGGATGAGGCGCTGCCGCTGGCGCGACAAGCCGTCGCCGATGGGGCGCAAATTCTGTTCCTGCCTGAATATTGCGGTGGTCTCGCCACAGATGGCCCCGCCGTCGCCCCGCCCGTGGCCGATGAGGCCGCGCACCCGTTCCTGAAGGCGATGCTGGGCTTTGCCGCCGAGCATGGCGTCTGGATCAATCTGGGGTCGATTGCGGTGGCAGGAGCGGACGGCCGGATCATCAATCGCGGCCTGATGCTGGACCCGCAGGGCCGGATCACCGGGCGCTACGACAAGATTCACATGTTTGACGTCACGCTTTCGGCCAACGAGGTCTACCGCGAAAGCGCGACCGTCACCCCGGGCGACTGCGCAGTTATTCACGACACAGGGCTGGCACGGATCGGGCACACGATCTGTTACGATCTGCGGTTTGCGCATCTTTTTCGTGCGCTGGCGCAGGGCGGGGCCGAGATACTGTGTTGTCCCGCGGCCTTTACCGCACTGACCGGCGCGGCGCATTGGCATGTGCTGAACCGCGCCCGCGCGATCGAGACGACGCGATTCGTGGTTTCGGCGGGGATGGTCGGGCCGGTGCCGGGCGGTGGAGAGACCTACGGCCATTCACTGATTGTCGATCCGTGGGGCAGGGTGTTGGCCGATGGCGGTGCCGGTCCCGGCGTGATTTCCGCCCGGATCGATCTTGATCTGGTCGCCGAAACTGAGGCGCGCGTTCCGAGCCTTGGGAACGACGCGCCATTCGCCCCGCCGCAACGTGACCTGTCCGGGGCTGCCTGACGGGCAACGCCAAGGTTCAGCCCCTGAACTGACCGGGGTTAGTGCACGACTGTTGGCCTAGCGGACATCTTGCAGAAAGCCGCCGTATCGCGCTGGCTCATTGCTGCGCTGATTGGGCGGGCCATACTTCCCGCATTGTCGCTGATCATCACCGAGGTGCACGCGCTGGCGCGCGATGCGTCTACGGCTTGACACAGTTCGGTTGCGCAGATCGAGGTTCAGCCAAACTCGCCCAATACCGTCGCCGCGTCGGTCCATCTCTGGGTGGATCTGCGCAGCGGCGACGAGGCGGCGCTCGACGCCATGACTGCCGGTCTCGACGAGGCGCTGGATGATGCCGCAGAGCAAACCGGCTGCACCGTTGGGATCGAGCATAGCGAGATCCGCGCGGCCGTCCCCTTTGACGCGGGCGCGATTGCCCGGATCGAAGCGGTGCTGGCCAACGCGAAAATACCGCAGATGCGGCTGCCCACGATCGCCGGGCATGATGCGGTGCAATTGCAGTCGGTCTGTCCTGCATCGCTGATTTTCGTGCCCTCGAAGGGCGGCATCAGTCACGCGCCCGAAGAATTCACCAGTGATGCCGACATGATCGCCGGGCTGGATGCGATGATGCACGCCTTGCTGGCCCTGCTGGCGGATGGCGATGTGGAAAAGGCTGCGGTGCCGGAATGCAGCGCATTGAAAGGAAATTCATGAATATCGACGCACTTTCAATGATGACACTGCAAGAGTTGCAGGACGGTTTCGCAAACCGCTCGATCACACCACTCGAGGTAATGCAGCTGACCTTCCAGCAGATCGAGGCGGGCGATTGGAACGCTGCACGCACCTTCGAAATTGCCAGCGGGATCGAACGCGGTGTCGCCTTTTGCCGGGCGTTGATGGAATGGATCGATTTCCTGCTCACGCCAATGATGCCACTCGTCAACTTTGCCGCTGAACGGCGTGGTCCGGATCTCGCCATGCCGCTGCGCCACTCCACGTTTACCGCGCCTTTCAACCAGTCGGGCCACCCGGCGGTCACGATCTGCGGTGGGTTCGACGCGCGCGGCCTGCCCGTAGGGGTGCAACTGGTCGGGCATCGGCTTGATGACTACCGTCTGCTTGATCTGGCAGCCCGGCTCGAGGCGCATCTGGATCTGTTCGGCCAGACCAAGGTCCATTGGCCGACCACACCGCGACATTGAAGGAGGACGCAATGACAGATCGCCAATCACTGGCCCGTGCGCGGGCGGAAACGGTCCTGAATGCGGCGCCCGATGCGATGATCAATCCGCTGACGGTGCTGGCCTCTCCGGCGTGGCGCGGCGTCGAAGCGGATATCTGGCGAGACCATTCAGGACATGAAGCTGACTGATTTCGCGTTCGCATCGACCAATGAACGCGCCTATGAAATCGGTGTTTTTCTTGCAGAGGTGTTCACCGATCCCGCCACCTCTCTGGAAATGATCGAGCGGTATTACGGCCATGTCCACCCCGATACAGTGGCGCGCGTTACCGTCGCGCGGGCCGTTGCGGATATGAAATGGGGGTCTTGGGCGGTGCAGCAGCGGCAGCTCTCACAGTGGGATTTCGACTATCAGAAATTCGGGTTGTGGAAATATGGCCGCGCGCGCGTGATGTTTGACGACCCGCGATGGGACGACTGGCTGCGCGCCATCTGACGTTCGCGAAGATGCCCGCAATGGCGCAAGAGCGGCGCGGCGCAATGTATGCGGTACAATTTGCCGGTTGGCAGGGCGGGTTCGCCTGCGCTAAAGCGTTTTACGAAAAGCCTGAACCACGGGGTTTCGCGAAACGCGCGCGACATCTGAACGTTACGCGCCTTTCGCCTCTACCTGATGCCTCATCTCAAAGGCAAAACGCTTTGGCGATATGGCAAACCAGTGCCGGAGGATGCAATGCCAGAACGCCCGATCCGTATCGCCATCAATGGTTTTGGCCGTATTGGCCGCGCGCTGTTGCGTATCCTCCTGCAAGGGCGCGAGGGGTTCGAGCTGGTGCTGATCAACGAGATTGAACCGCTGGAAACCTGCGCCTATCTCTTTCAATATGACAGCGTATATGGCCCCTGGCCTGGACAGGTCGAAACGGGGGAAAAGGCGCTGATCGTCGATGGCCGTGCTATCCCGTTTCATGCCGAAGCCGATCTGCGCACCCTTGATCTGAGCGGTGCCGACCTGGTGCTGGAATGTACCGGCATGGCAGGCCGTCGGCCGGTGGCCGAACGCGGGTTGCAGGCGGGCGCTGGTGCGGTTCTGGTCTCGGGCCCCGCTGACGAGGCCGACGTGACGCTGGTTCTGGGCGCAAACGAGGATGCGTTGGGGGATGCGCGCATTGTCTCGAACGCGTCGTGCACGACCAACGCGCTGGCGCCGTTGCTGAAGCTGCTGGATGAAGAATACGGCGTCCTCGGCGGTCATATGACCACCGTGCATTGCTACACCGGCAGTCAGCCAACAGTGGACAAACCGCGTGGAAACCCCGAGCGCAGCCGGGCCGCCGCCCTGTCGATGGTGCCCACCACCACCAGCGCGCAACACCAGACCGATCTGGTCCTGCCGCATCTGAGTGGCCGGATCGAGGCGCGGGCGATCCGTGTGCCGACCGCCAGCGTGTCGTGCATCGACCTGGTCGTGCAGACCCGGACACCGACGAGTGAAAAGGGCGTGAATACGCTGCTCAAGGCAGCCGCGACGCCGGGCGGTGTCTTTGGCTGGACCGAACAGCCTTTGGTCTCGACCGATCTGCGCGGCAGGCCCGAGTCGATCATCCTCAGCGGTCGCGAAACCTCGGTCAGTGCGAGCGGGCTGCTGCGGGTGTTCGGCTGGTACGACAATGAATGGGGGTTTTCGTGCCGCATGCTCGACATGGCCGAGCGGATCGGACGGCGCGGGGCGAAGGCTTAAAGCGCCTTAGAAGCGCGGTTTGAACTTCGCTTCAAAGTCCCGCTGGACCTCTTCGTTCTGGTACTCCGTCGCCACCCAGTCTTCAAAGCTGATCGGCTCTTGGGCGTTGCGCGCCTCGTAGAGGTCCAGAATATATCCCAGCACGCCGGTGCGCGAGCTTTTGATGTGAAGAAACCGGAAGCTGAGCATCCGGCGTGCCTCTTCCACGGTTTTGCCCTCGATCACCAGAAGATAGATCGCCGAGGCAAAACCGGCGCGGTCTGCCCCTGATTTGCAATGCATGACAAAGGGTTTTTCGGTACTGCGAAACGCGTCGATCACCGCCTGAATGTCTTGGCGTGGTGCTGCATAGCGCGCATGCAGCGTAACGTTGACCAGCGTAAGGCCAAGGCGTGCGCAGCTTTCCTCTTCGACCAGGAAATGCGCCGCACCTGCCGCGCCGCGCAGGTTCAGGATGGTGCGGATGCCCATAGCCTTGAGTTTTTCGAACCGCCGGTGCGTTGGTTGGTTCGACCGGTAGACACCGGGCGCGACAGGGTGGAAATTGGTCCAGAACATCCGCAGGACCGCGTGATCGAACCACAGGTTGTAGATCTCGGCCCGGCGGCGGTTTTCAGGGGTCGAAAGGTCGGTGTTGTAGGACTGGCGCAGATTGCGTTCCCAATCGGTGATCCGCTTGAATAAGGTCATGTCCGCCTTGCCGTCGAGGATGCGCCGGGCCTGCCGACCGCGCGATGCCTTCATGTAGGGGCAGGGCGTAGACAAGACAAGCGCAGGCTGGGGCATTGACGCTGCCTGCTGCCGCTCTAGTGTCCGATAGATCAACCTCTCGGAGCGCGTCATGAGTCTTGCCAGCGGACATCCCTACCTTGCCATTCCCGGACCATCGGTGGTGCCGGACGCGGTACAGCGCGCCATGCACAGGGCTGCGCCCAACATCTACGAGGGCGAGTTGATCGAGATGACCGCCAGCCTGCTTCCCGATCTCTGCCGCGTTGCGTGCACCCGTCAACAGGTTGCGATCTACATCGCCAACGGGCACGGCGCATGGGAGGCGGCGCTGGCCAACACCGTGGCCCCCGGCGACACGGTTCTGGTGCTGGCGTCGGGCCTCTTCGGGCATGGCTGGGCCGAGATGGCAGGCCGCATGGGGGCGGTGGTCGAGGTGATGGATTTCGGCAAGCAGAGCCCGATAGATGCCCTTCGCGTCGAGGCGGCGCTGCGCGGTGACATCGACCGTCGGATCAAGGCGGTGCTGGTCACCCATGTCGATACCTCCAGCGGTATTTGTAATGATGTGAAAGCCTTGCGGGCGGCGCTTGACGCAGTGGGGCATCCGGCATTGTTGTTGGCCGATTGCATCGCCAGCTTTGGCTGCGACCGGTTCGAGATGGATGCATGGGGCGTCGATGTCGCCGTTACCGCCAGCCAGAAGGGGCTGATGACACCGCCCGGCCTGGGCTTTGTCTTCTTCAACGAGCGCGCGGCGGAAGTGCGCGCAGGCCTGGAGCGGGTCAGCCCCTATTGGGACTGGACGCGCCGCGCCGATCCGGAAGTCTACTATCAGTATTTTTGTGGCACCGCCCCCACGCATCACCTCTACGGGCTGCGGGCTGCGCTCGACATGATCCACGCCGAAGGGGTCGAGGCCGTCTGGGCGCGCCACGATACGCTGGCGCGCGCCATCTGGGCTGCTGCGGATGTCTGGGGCGAGGCCGGTGCGCTGCGCATCAACGTGGCCGATCCGGCACATCGCAGCCGCGCGGTCACATCTCTGTCGCTGCCCGCACCACGCGCAACCGATCTGCGCCGCTGGGTGGAGGGCAATGCCGGTGTCACCCTCGGCATCGGTTTGGGGATGGCTGACGCCGCCGATCCGGCATGGCACGGTTATTTCCGCATCGGCCATATGGGGCATGTCAACGCGCATATGGTGATGGGCGTTCTGGGGGCGATCGAGGCCGGGCTGGCGGCGCTGGATGTGCCGCATCAGGCCGGTGGCGTCAGCGCGGCGGCTCAGGTGATAGCGGCTGACGGAGCTGCCTGGCCCTGATGCGAGGGCCTCGTGGGGTCAGCCGCGCCGCCTGATCTGGTCGATCAGCAGGTTCAGCCCGTAGCCTGCCAACAGGACGAATGGCAGGCCGAAGGACACCCACAGAACGAAAAATATCCAGATCAGATTGACCAAGCCCATCGCCAGTGCGGCGTTGGTGTAATCCGGAGCAGAGGGCATGTTTCCGCGTCGCATACAAAGGATGATACCGCGCCGCGCCGATTTGTCAGGTCAAATTTTTGGATCGGCGCGGCTCCGCGCACTCAGCCGCGCGCCGCCTGTTCCAGCGCCTTTGGCAGGGCTGTACGGAAGATATCTAGTTCCGCGTCGGTGCTGCAGCTGACGCGGATGCAGCGGTCTTGCGGCGCGACAAAGGGCATGCGGACGAACAGGCCCTGCGCCGTCAGGGACGCCAGCACCTTACGGGCAAAATCGCCATCCGCACCGCAGTCTATCGCGACGAAGTTTGTGGCCGAAGGCAGCGAGGCCAATCCGTTTTCCCTAGCGATCTCGGCAAGCTGGCTGCGCGCAGCATCGACCTGTCCGATGACATGCGCCAGCCAGTCGGTATCTTGAAACGCGGCCAGGGCCCCGGCCTGCGCGGCACGGTTCAGGCCGAAATGGTTGCGTATCTTGTCAAAGTTGCGGATCAGATCCGGCTCGCCGAAGGCATAGCCGATACGCGCGCCGGCCATGCCGTAGGCCTTGGAGAAGGTGCGCATGCGGATGACACGCGGATCGTCCGGCGCGATCTGCGGGGCCGCGCCATGCGGCGCGAATTCGACATAGGCCTCGTCCAGCAGGAGCAGGCTGCCCTCGGGCAGTTTCTCCAGCGCGCGCAGGATGGTTTCACCCTTGTGCCAGGTGCCCATAGGGTTGTCGGGATTGGCCAGATAGATCAGCTTGGCGTTCACCTCTGCCGCCTTGGCGAACAGGGCCTCGGGGTCTTCGTGATCGTCGCGGTAGGGTAGCTTGTGCAGCACACCGCCGTAGCCTTCGACGTGATAGTTGAAGGTCGGATAGGCCCCGTCAGAGGTGACGACCGCATCGCCGGGTCCGATCAGCAGACGGACCAGATAGCCCAGCAATCCATCGATGCCTTCGCCGATCACGATGTTTTCCGGCGCGGCATCCAGATGCGCGGCCAGTGCCTGCTTGAGGTCGAAACTCGTCGAATCGCCGTATTTCCAGATGCCTTCCAGCGCATTGCGCATGGCGTCGATGGCGCGGGGCGAGGGGCCGAAAACGTTCTCGTTGGCGCCTAGCCGGGCGGCGAAGGGGGCGCCGCGTGCGCGCTCCAGTTCTTCGGGGCCGACGAAGGGCACGGAGGCGGGCAGGGACTGGATCAGATCGGTGTATCGCGGATAGGTCATGGCGCCAGATAACGATAGGGGTGGGTGGGGTGCAATCCTTGAATGCGGCTCTGACTGCCACTATATGAGAATCGTTCGCAACAACAGGCAGGCAGTTCATGACCAATCTATCCCGTCGAGGCTTTATCGCGGCCACGTTGGCGGCAGGCGCGGCCCGGACGTTACCGGCGATTGCCACGCGCACCGGCGGTCGGCGGATCCTGACGCTGATCTATGACAAATCGCTGGGCATGATGCGCGCCGTGGATCGCTGGGTGCCGTAAGGTTTTGCTTGCGCGGGCATCTGTGCTGCGCTCCCCTGTCGCAAAATGATAGGAGCACGCTCATGCCTCGTGTCACTACACGCATCGACAACCACATCGCACATGTCCGTCTGACCCGGCCGGAAAAGCGCAACGCGGTCGATCCGGCCATGGCCGAGGCCATCGTCGCCGCAGGTCAGGCGCTGATGCAGGCCGACATCCGCGCCGTGGTGCTGTCGGGCGAGGGCGTGGCGTTCTGCGCGGGCCTCGACGTGATGAGTTTTGCGCAACTGGCGGCAGGTGATCCCGAGGCGTTGGTGATGCCGCGCACCCACGGCAACGCCAACCTTTTTCAGGAAGTTGCATTAATTTGGCGTAGACTTCCCGTGCCGGTGATCGCGGCGTTGCAGGGCGCGGTCTATGGCGCGGGATTTCAACTGGCGCTGGGGGCAGATATCCGCATTGCCGCCCGGGACGCGAAACTGGCGATCATGGAGATGAAATGGGGCCTCGTGCCGGATATGGGCGGCATGGCGCTGTTGCCGCGTCTGACGCGCAGTGATGTGATCCGGCGGATGACCTATTCGGCAACGCCGGTATCGGCGGAACAGGCGGCGGAATGGGGGCTTGTCACCGAGATTGCGGATGATCCGCTGGCGGTGGCAGAGACGCTGGCATCCGAGATCGCGGGCAAGAGCCCATCGGCAATCCGAGCGGTCAAGGCATTGATAGAATACGCCGAATCCGGCGCGCCTGAGGAGGACGTGCTGTTGGCAGAGAGCCGGGCGCAAACCGACCTTATCGGCAAGCCGGACCAGATGGAGGTGATCAGCGCCAACTTGGCGGGGCGGCCCCCCAAGTTCGGTTCCGGCGCGTGAGGCTGGGTAGGGTGGGTTTGAAACCCACCCTGCGAGTTATCCGATCTCGTTGAGGCGCTCCAACGCGGCGCGCAGTTGCGCCGCTTCCTCTTCGCGCAGGGCCAGGTTCTGCTTGGTTTCCTCGACCACCTCATCCGGCGCGGATGCCACGAATTTGGGGTTCTTGAGGCGCCCGCGCAGGCCGCCAAGTTCCTTGTCCAGCTTTGTCAGCGTCTTTTCCAGACGCGCCTTTTCTTCACCGATATCAATGATATCCGCCAGCGGCAGGCCAAAGCTGCCACCCTCGACGGCGACGGTCAGACAGCCTTTGGGAAAGGCATCGACATGCGCCAAGCTGTCGACCCGCGCCAGCCGTTTGATCATCGCCTCGTTGCGGTCCCACGCGGCCTGACCGGCCTCATCAAGCGTGGTCACGACCATCGGGATTTTCAGCCCGGCAGGCACGTGCATCTGGGCGCGGGCAGAGCGGACGGATTCGATCAGCGAGATCACCCAGTTCATTTCCCGGTCGGCATTTTCGTCAACCAGATCAGCGGGTTGGTAGGTGGGCCAAGGGGTATGTATCAGCATTTTGTCACGCTTGCCCAGCGTGCCCCACAGCTCTTCGGTGACGAAGGGCATGATCGGGTGCAGCATGATCACGCATTGGTCGATGACCCAAGCCATAACCTCTTGGGTTTCCTGCTTTATCTCGTCGGTGCCATCCATCAGCAACGGCTTGGAGAATTCGACATACCAGTCGCAGACCTTGCCCCAGACAAAGGCGTAGAGCGCGTTGGCGGCGTCGTTGAACCGGTATTGTTCCAGCGCGTCGTCAACGGCGGCGCGGACCTGCGCGGTTTCACCGATGATCCATTTATTGACCGTCTGTTTTGCGTCAGTAAGACGTCGGTAATCCGTCGGAGCATTGGCGGTGGTGGCGCCGTTCATCTCGGCGAAGCGCGCGGCGTTCCAGAGCTTGGTGCCGAAGTTGCGATAGCCGGCGATGCGCTGGGTGCTGAGCTTCAGGTCGCGGCCCATGGCGGCCATGGCCGTGAGGGTGAAGCGCACCGCATCCGCGCCGTATTCGTCGATCAGCTCGATCGGGTCGAGCACGTTGCCGAGCGATTTGGACATCTTCTTGCCCTTCTCGTCACGGACGAGGGCGTGGACGTAGACATCCGAGAACGGTTTTTGGCCCACTACGGCGTATTGCATCATCATCATCCGGGCGACCCAGAAGAAGATGATGTCGAACCCGGTGATCAGGGTCGAAGTGGGGAAGTATTTTTGCAGCGCCTCGTTCTGCGCATCCTTCTCGGCATCGCCGGTCCAGCCCAGCGTGCCGATGGGCCAGAGGCCGGAGGAGAACCAAGTGTCGAGCACGTCGGGGTCGCGCCAGACCGGATACAGCAAATGCGTGGGGTCTTGGGTGGCGACATAGTCCGCCAGACTTTCGGCCAGACGGTGCATGGCCTCTTCGCGCGTTGCCACCTCGACAAGGCGCGCATGGTTCAGCGGCGTCGGCAATCCTGCCAGAACGTCATCAAACTTGTCCTTTAGCCCGTCAAAATCAGGCGCGGCATGATAGCGGTCGGTGCCGGGTGCCAGCGATTGATCCCACAGCAGGCGTTGCATCTCGACCATATCGAGCGCGCCGTCCGCCTCGTCATCCTTGAATTCGCCGCGTTCCAGATCGAGGCCATACCAAACCGGGATCTGATGCCCCCACCACAACTGGCGCGAGATGCACCACGGCTCGATATTCTCAAGCCAGTGGAAATACACCTTGCGGTCCGACTCGGGCATGATCCGCACGTCGCCATTGCGCACGGCGTCGAGCGCGGGGCCGACGATCTGGGCGGTGTCGACGAACCATTGGTCGGTCAGCATCGGCTCGATTACCACCTTGGAGCGGTCGCCGAAGGGCTGCATGATCGGTTTGTTTTCCACCAGCGGGATCGTGGGGCTCAGCCCCTCTCTGGCGTCTTCACCGGCGGTTTCCCATGCGGGGTTGGGGATCATCACGGCGAGGCCCTCGGCGGTGATGTCAGCCACGACGCGCGCGCGCGCCTCGAACCGGTCCAGACCGCGATATTCTTCGGGCACAAGGTTCATGGCGGCGATCATCGCCTCGTCGAATTCCTGTTCGCCCTTGGCGATGGCCTGCGCGACGGCGGCCTCTTCGGCGTAGGGTTTGCCATCGGCGCGCATCGCGCCTTTGGTGTCCATGAGGTTGTACATCGGGATATTCCCGCGCTTGGCCACCTCGTAGTCGTTGAAATCATGCGCGCCGGTGATCTTGACCGCGCCCGAGCCAAAGGTGGGGTCGGGATATTCGTCGGTGATGATCGGGATCATGCGGCGGTGCTCTTTCGGGCCCACCGGAATCTCGCACAGCTTGCCCACGATGGGCGCATAGCGTTCGTCCGATGGATGCACCGCGACCGCGCCATCGCCCAGCATGGTTTCGGGCCGGGTGGTGGCAATCGAGATGTAATCGCGGGTCTCGCGCAGGGTGACGTTGCCGTCTTCGTCCTTCTCGACATACTCATAGGTCTCGCCACCGGCGAGCGGGTATTTGAAGTGCCACATGTGGCCGGCGACTTCGATATTCTCGACTTCCAGATCGGAAATCGCGGTCTCGAAATGCGGGTCCCAGTTGACCAGCCGCTTGCCGCGATAGATCAGGCCCTTGTTGTACATATCAACAAAGACCTTGATGACCGCGTCATGGAAATTGGCGCTGCCCTCGTGGCCCACGCGCGTGTCCCCCTGCGCGCCGGCCATGGTAAAGGCGGTGCGCGACCAGTCACAGGAGGCGCCAAGGCGCTTGAGCTGCCCGACGATGGTGCCGCCGGATTTCTCTTTCCACTCCCAGACCTTTTCCAGGAATGCCTCGCGGCCCATCTCGGTGCGGCTGGGCAGTTGGTTTTCGGCCAGCATCCGTTCCACGACCATCTGCGTGGCGATGCCTGCGTGATCGGTGCCGGGCTGCCAGAGCGTGTCATAGCCCTGCATCCGCTTCCAACGGATCAGGATGTCCTGCAACGTGTTGTTGAACGCGTGGCCCATATGCAGCACGCCGGTGACGTTGGGCGGCGGGATCATGATGCTGAACGGCTCGGCCCCTTCGGCGGCATTGGCCCCGGCGGCGAAACTGCCCGAGCTTTCCCATGCGTCATAGATGCGCTGTTCGGCCTCGGCGGCGTCGAATGTCTTGTCCAGTCCCATCGGGTGTCTCCGCTGCTTTGCGTGGTTGAGTGGTGGCTTACCCAATGCGCGGGGCGAGGGGAAGATGCGCTGGGGAAATTCGGAGGGGTGCGTCATGCGCGGTACGGGGCCGATGTGGCGTGTCAGAGAAGTGTTGTGCATTCTGCGGGCGGTGCTTTACTGGCGCAGAGGTAGCAAGGGGCGAGCCGATGACCGAGAGATACGCATTGATGCTGGACGGGGCGGGCGGGGCAGTGGCCCTCGACCCGGACGGCCCGATGCCCGCGCCGCCCGAGGGGGGATTCCTCTGGATGCATGTGATGCAGGCAGCGGGTGCCCCATCGGATTGGCTGACGGCATTGGGCGGCAGTGCCGCGGTCGAAGCGGCATTGATGGCCGAGGAGACGCGACCGCGCTGCACTGTTCTGGACGAGACGGTGCTGTTGAACCTGCGCGGGGTGAACCTCAACCCCGGCGCGCAGCCCGAGGATATGGTCAGCCTGCGCATATGGGCCGGGGCAAGGCAGATCGTTACGGTGACGCGCCGCGAGGTGCAGGCGCTGGGTGATCTGCGCGAACGCAGCGAGGCGGGCAAGGCGCCGCTTGGCCCTGCGGACATGATCGCGCGGCTTGCCCTGCGGCTGGCCGACAGGGCCGAGCCGGTGGTGGCGGAGCTGAACGAGCGGATCGACGATCTGGAAGAAGACGTGTCGGAAGGCCATGGCATGCCGCTGCGCAGGGCATTGACCGATATCCGGCGCGTGTCGATCGTGTTGCGCCGCTACATGTTTCCGCAACGCGACGCGCTCAGCACGCTGGAGATCGAGGATCTGCCCTGGGTCGGCCGGGCCGAGCGCAGCAGCCTGCGCGAGGCAACCGAGCGGGTGACGCGGCTGGCCGAGGAGCTGGACGCGATCCGCGACCGCGCACAGGTGGTGCATGAACACATGATGGACAGCCGCGCCGAGCAGATGAACCGGCAGATGCTGCTCTTGTCGGTGGTGGCAGCGATCTTTCTGCCGCTGGGCCTGTTTACCGGCCTGCTGGGCATCAACGTGGGCGGAATGCCGGGGGCCGATGACGAGCGCGCCTTCTGGATCGTGACCGCAGGTCTGGTGGTGATCGGCCTTGGGCTGGTCTGGATATTCAGGCGCGTCGGGTTCCTGGGGCGGCGCTAAGGGCTGCGCGCCGCCCGAGGCGTCCTCAGGACCGGGGCGTGCCGCTCAGCGGTACGCGTGTGCCGGGGCGGATCACATCCGGGTCATAGGCCGGGCGCGCAAAGACCTCTTCGACCATGGGGGCGAAAAACTCCAGCGGCAGGCTTTCATAGTTCGGGTCAAAGCTGGCCTGATCCCAGCGCTCGCAAAATTCAGCGCAATCGTCGAAATAGGCGTGCCCGCGGTGGCGCTCGCGTTTGTTTTGGTCGAACCCTTCGAGGTGATGCCCGTAATAGAGCATCTGGAAATCGCCATGGGTGGCCACAACCCATGTGCATTGCTCGCGCACGAAGGGTTTGAGGATCGTGGCGGCGTATTCATCATGGTTGTAGGGCGCGTAAATGTCGCCAATGTCGTGCAGGAGCGCGGCCACCACCCAATCGGTATCCGCGCCGTCGCGCCAAGCGCGCGTGGCAGATTGCACCGAATGGCCCAGTCGCGTGATCTGGTATCCCGAGAACCCTTTATCCAGTTCGACCAGAGCCTTGAGCAGCCGGTGCGCGGTATGTTTGGTGTGGTCAATCTCGTGCGCGGTCAGGAATTCATAGTCTTCCTTGGTGCCGTCTTTCATCTGGGTGAATTTGACATGCTCCATATCTCGTGGCTCCTTAAGTTTGGTTGTACATAGGAACGGCATTTTCAGCCTCCTTTGCAAGCGCCTTGGCCTGATCTGCGCGGATTTGCTCGTAAAGCGCCAGCGCGGCCGGGGAAAAGTCGCGCGTGGGTGGCATGAAGTGGATGAAGCCGCCGGACATGTCGACGCCGCGCGCCAGCATCGCATAATCGCGATCCGCCACCTGTTGTCTGGCATCGGGATTGAGATAGCGGATGGCAAAGCCGATGCGGCGGTCGTCCGACCTGTTCGGGCCGGAGCCGTGGATTGTCAGCCCGTGATGCAGCGACATCTGGCCCGCTGCCAGTTCGATATGGGTCTTGTCCGCCTCGGGGACGTCGACGGCCACCTCCTGGCCCCGGCTCAGCAGGTTGGTGTCAGAAAACGTGTCGGTATGCGGCAGGATCGGGTTGCGGTGGCTGCCGGCGACGAAATCCATGCAGCCGCTCTGGACCGTCGCGGGCGACAGCGCAATCCATGCCGTGACCTGATCCGAGGTTTCGCCCATGCCCCAATAGGTCAGGTCCTGATGCATGCCGACGGTATGGGCGCTGCGTGGTTCCTTGATGAAGAACTCGGCGGACCAGATCATCAGGTTCGGACCGAGGATGCCTTCGACCTGATCAAGGATGCGCGGATGCTGCGCCAGCCGCGCCGCGAGCCGGGTCACGCAATGGGCGTTCACGCGTTTATAGGTGTTCAGCGGTTGCGGCAGACCGGCAGCCAGCCAGTCACGCTCAAGCATCTCCAGCTCGGTCCTTGCGGCGGCGGCCTCTGCCGCGTCCAGCGCGGGCAGCGGGTAGAGATAGCCATCGCGCCAGTATTGATCGATCTGAGCCTGAGTCAGCGTGGTTTCGGTGGGGGCTTTGGTGTCGAGCATGAGAAATCCGCCAATTGAGGTGTTTTTCGCAAGATAGCGCAGATTTTCGGGGGCAAAGCACGATATCTCTGGACACTGAGGCTAAGTAGTTCTTAGCCTCGGGTGCATGGCAATCTCGCTTCCTCCGCTCAATTGGCTGCGCGTCTTCGAGGCAGCGGCGCGGCAAGAGAGCTTTGCGCGCGCGGCGGCAGAGTTGAACATGTCCGCCGCCGCAGTGAGCCAGCAGATGCGCGCGCTGGAGGATCGGCTGGGGGCGGCGCTGTTCACGCGGCAGGCCCATGGCGTGACCCTGACGGATCGGGGGCGGGCCTATATGCCGGGGGTTCAGCACGCGCTGCAAGCGCTTGCAGGTGCAACCGAGGGGATCTTTGGCGCAGCTCAGACCCGGCCGCTTTATGTTCAGTCCACGCTAATCTTTGCCCATGGGATTCTTGCGCCCGGCTATGGTGAATTTGCGGCGGCGCATGGCGATGTGGCGCTGGTGCTGAGCACGGCCAACCAGACGGCGGATTATCAACACAGCTACAGCGACATGCAGATCGTCTTTGGCGATCCGACACCGTTTGGCGGCGATGCTGAGCGGTTGATGAGCGAAGTGCTCTACCCGGTGGCGCGCGCCGATATTGCGCAGGCGATCGGCCGGGCGGCGGACCTGACGGAGTATCCGCTGATCGAGGTGGGCACGCATCGGGCCGGTTGGCCCTATGTGCTGGAAGCGCTGGCCGTGCCGCCGAGCGGCGCGCGCCCCGTCATGGTGGACAATACGCTGATGGCGATGGCTTTGGCGCGGCAGGGTGTGGGGATCGCGCTGGCGCGTAGCCCGGCCAGCGATGTGGCGCAGGCCGAGGCCGGGCTGGTGCCGTGTCTGGAGGGCGTTTGCGTGCCGGGGCGCGAGGCCTATCACCTGATCTGCCCGGACAGCGCGGCGCTGCGGCCCGAGGGGCAGGCGTTTCGCGGCTGGCTGCAGGCGCGCAGCGCGGCGATGGCCCCAGCCGTTCTGACCGGAGATGACGATAGCGTGTAGCGACGTTGCGATGCTCAGTAAAAACTTTACATTTGAGGTGCATAGAGGTCGAGTGCTGTGTGTGGCCGGTTGCGGACTGCTTCGCCGCGACGGGATGACGGATAGAGACGAAAGGCAACGACATGAGCTGGCGCCGCTGGGCCAGAACCATCGCCGGGGTTTTCCTGCCGGGGCTGCGCCGCGGCCAGAGCGTGCAGGCGCGGGCGCGTGGCGAGGTTACGCATGTGCTGATCCTTGACGGGACCATGTCGACGCTGGAGCCCGGCTGCGAGAGTAATGCCGGCTTGGCCTACAAGCTGATCATGGAGCGCAGCGGGCCGGGCCTGTCGGTCTATTACGAGGCGGGGCTGCAATGGCAGGACTGGCGCTCGACGCCGGGGGTGATGCTGGGACGTGGCATCAATAGGCAGATCCGACGCGCTTATGGCTATCTGGCCAGCCGCTATCGGCCCGGCGACCGGATCATCCTGCTGGGATATTCGCGCGGTGCTTATGCGGTGCGCTCGCTGGCGGGGGCGATCGACATGGTGGGGTTGCTGCGGGCCGAACATGCGACCGAACGCAACATCCGGACGGCGTACCGTCATTACGAGCGCACCGCGTCCGACGAAACGGTGGCCGCGTTCCGGCGGGCCTATTGCCACGAGGCGACACCGATCGCGATGGTGGGGGTCTGGGATACGGTCAAGGCGCTGGGCCTGCGCCTGCCGCTGCTGTGGCGGCTGACCGAGCGGCATCATGACTTTCACTCGACCGCGCTGGGCGCGTCGGTGCTGCGCGGGTATCACGCGCTGGCGCTGGATGAGACGCGGAGCGCCTTCGAGCCGGTGCTGTGGGACAGCCGCAATGCGCCACATGCGCAGGTGACGCAGATGTGGTTTCGCGGCGCGCATGGCGATATCGGCGGGCAATTGGGCGGGTTTGAAGCTGCGCGCGGCCTGTCGAACATCCCGCTGGTCTGGATGCTGGAGCAGGCAGAGAAGGCCGGGCTGGATCTGCCGGAGGGCTGGCAGGCGCGGTTTCCCTGGGATCCGGACGCGCCTTCGGTCGGCACATGGCGCGGCTGGGGGAAGCTGTTCGTCTTGCGCAAGCGGAGGGTTGTGGGCGCGGACCCGTCCGAGCAGGTGCACGAGAGCGTCGCCGCGCGCGACCGGTCGCTGGCCGCAGCGGTGCCATCGCACTGAGCGAGGCAGGCAGTCAGGTGGCTTGCATGATCATGCAGGTGGTCGAGCCGGTGGCATAGAGGCGGCCATCGTCGCGGCCGCGTATTTCTCCGCTGGCAACGGCGGTGGAGCGGCCAGCGTGGCTGACCACGCCTTCGGCGATCACCGGCGTGTCCAGCGGCAGGGCGCGGGTCAGGTTCACCTTGTATTCCAGCGTCGTGTAGAAATGGCCGCGCGGCACGCAGGTCATCACCGCGCAACTCATACAACTGTCCAGAAGCGCCCCGTACCAGCCGCCATGCACGCCGCGCATCGGGTTCGTGGCGGCAAATTGCGCAGCGCCCTCGAAGCTGACGCGCCCTTTTTCCACGCTGCTGAGGGCAAAGCCGAGCGTTGCGCCGATGGGTGGGCCAGAGAGCGTTCCGGCAAGGATGTCTTGCATGAATTCAAGGCCAGAGCGCGACAGCAGGGCGTCGAAATCGGGCAGTTCGTCAAGCGAACGGGCAATATGGGGCGTACTGGTCATCCGGCGTTTTTGGCACAGGGGCGGGCCGGGGGCCAGCCCCCGAAAGCTCTCGGGTGGCGCTATTCCGGGCCGAAATCATGCAACGTGGCGCAGGTCCACCCGTGGGGTGACGCCGAGGGCGTGGCAGATGTCGCGCGTCAGTTCGGGACGGTTGAGCGTGTAGAAATGCAGGTGCTCGACGCCTTCGTCGATCAGCTTGCTGCACAGCTCTGTCGCGACGGCCGTGGCCAGCAATTCGCAGCGGTCGTCACGCTCGGCGGTGCTGAAGGCGCTGTCGAGCCAACCGGGGATGCTGGCGCCGCAGGCGGTGGCGAAGCGGCGGGTGGATTGCCAGTTCTCGATCGGCAGGATGCCGGGCAGGATGGGTTTGGTGATACCCGCCTTGGCGCAGCGGTCGCGGAAGCGCAGGAACGTGTCTGCCTCGAAGAAGAACTGCGTGATGGCCTCGTCTGCGCCGGCGTCGAACTTGCGCTTGAGCCAGTCAACGTCGGCCTGATCGCTGGTCGCTTCGGGGTGCGGTTCGGGATAGGCGCCGACGCGGATCTTGAAATCGCCACGGCTGGCCAGCGCCTCGATCAGCGCGCAGCTGTCGGCGAAACCTTCGGGGTGGGGCTCGAAATTGGCGGCACCCTTGGGCGGGTCGCCGCGAAGGGCCACGATCTCGCGCACGCCGGCGGCGGCGAATTCATCGGCAATCGACATCGTCTCGGCCTTTGTGGCATCGACGCAGGTCAGGTGCGCGGCAACGTTGAGGCCGGACGACTGGTGCAGTGTGCCCACGGCATCGCGGGTCAGCGCGCGGGTGGTGCCCCCCGCGCCGTAGGTGACCGACACGAAACGCGGTGCCAGCGGTGCCAGGGTCTGAACCGTGTCCCACAGGCGGAACGATGCCTCGAGCGACTTGGGTGGAAAGAATTCAAAAGAGACGGATGGGGCGGTCATGGGGCAAATCCTATGGTGAAGGCTTGTCTCCTTGTCCGCTCAAAGTGTACTAGAGGCAAATTCATAATATTCACAAAGATTATGAGGGTGACCGAGTAATGCATATCGAGTTCCGCCATCTGCGCACGATCCGGGCGATCCATCAGGCGGGCGGGCTGGCGCGTGCGGCAGAGTTGCTGCACATGACCCAGTCGGCGCTGAGCCATCAGATCAAGGGGT
>Ga0209344_10000554_pt1 | contig 62491 bp, 63 predicted proteins | sample Cruoilmetagenom6_FD_187293 | JGI IMG/M metagenome (GOLD analysis project Ga0209344, IMG submission 187293) | Oil polluted marine microbial communities from Coal Oil Point, Santa Barbara, California, USA - Santa Barbara Oil Seep Sample 6 (SPAdes)... | ecosystem: Environmental > Aquatic > Marine... | reverse complement strand
CGCAGCTGCTGTCGTCGAAGGCAAGACCGTGGCTTCCACTGTCGATGCGATGATCGTTCCGGGCTCCGGCCTGGTCAAGGAGCAGGCGGAAGCCGAAGGCCTGGACAAGATCTTCAAGGATGCAGGCTTTGACTGGCGCGAGCCGGGCTGCTCGATGTGCCTGGCGATGAATGACGATCGGCTGAAGCCGGGCGAACGCTGCGCCTCGACCTCGAACCGCAATTTTGAGGGCCGCCAGGGCTTCAAGGGCCGCACCCACCTGGTTTCACCGGCGATGGCGGCAGCCGCGGCTGTGGCCGGACATTTCGTCGATATCCGCGATTGGAAGTGACCAGGCTTCGCATCGTCTGAGTGCAGAAATTAAAGAACCCGCCGAGCGATCGGCGGGTTTTGTCGTTTTTCGGGTTATGGCCTCAGCTCAGGTGCAGATGCGCCTCGATGGCGGCGGCGATGAAGGCGTGACGGGCCTTGCGGGGAATTGCGTCGCCGTGGATGACCTCTTCACAGGCCAGTTCGGCATCGTGAAAGCGGCTGCCGTGATTGCCGGGCCAGTTCCGGTGCAGCAGGTTTTTCGCCTGCCGGGCGGTCTTGACCGTCCGGTGAAGTCCTGTCTCGGGATCATCAATGATGATCGGCGTGTTCCAGGCTGTTGATCGCATGATACTACCTCCTTGGACTTGGGAGATCAGTGTCTGCCTATCACGGCTTGAGGTCACGCCGAACCGGCGGGCATGGTTTCCGGGCAGTTGCCGGAAAGACGAAGATGCCGGAATCTGTATCGTTACGGCACAAATGGGGCTGCTTTCTCTTCAAGGCTTGTGACTGCAGCTTGGTACATGCAATGACGATCTTGTCGTGTCAGGGCACAAGCCTCTACAGCGCCGCGCATCGAAATGGACGCGCATAGGCCGCTGCAGCGCTTTGAAATGATGCCTACTCGTCATCGCTCAATTGAATCCAGGTGAGCGCGACATGCACTAAGGCCGGATAACGCAGACGCCGCTGCTGTCACCGCAGCCGCGGGTGTTTTCGTCAACGATGATGACCTTGGGGCCTGACCGGACAATGGTCCCGCCTCGGGTGTTGTCGCGCTTGATGCGGATCTCCACCGTGTCGTCGTCGCGCCCGATGTTTGTCGAAGGCTGTTTCAGCGGCGATTTGGACTTGCTCGACGTGCCGATGCGCGAACTCGACTTGTTGTCGTTCTTGTCGATGACGATAACGGTGACATCCTTGTCGCGCAGCAATTTGGATTTGCCCGACGGTGGCTTCAATTCCGTGGCCAGTGCGGCGGTGCTGAGTCCGAGTCCGACAACAAGAGTGATCGCTGCCTGAACAGGCTTGTGGCGCAGGGCGCGCGAGAAAAGCTTGACGGTCATGGCAGTTTCCTTTGCAGCAGGCTGGCGGAACTCTTCGCTTGTGGCCGGGGATGATCCCGATGGCTTGAAGCAACCCTTGCAGCCAATCTGGTCGATATTGTGCACCGGGCTCAAACGGCTGTCACGCCGGCATGCCGGCTATCTCCGGTTAACGTTAAAATCGTTGCGCGGGAGTGCTGCGTGGAGATGCCGGTGGCATGCGACTCTTGAGTGACTTGACCGTGACATGGCTTTCAACCAAACATGCCGCCCATGGATACGCCCAAGAACATCGATATTTCGTTGCTGCGCCTCAATGACGCGCATCATTTCTCGCCGCTGCTGGCTGCCTATGTGCAGTCGCTCAAACGCGGCGCGCCGCGCAGGCCGGATGATTATTATGCCGAGACGCTGCTGCAGGATCGCGTCGCCCAGATCTTTGGTGCGCGGCTTGATGGCGAGCTGGTGGGATTCGTGATCTTCTACGATTTGCCGGACCCGGTGACCGGCATGCGCTGCGGCCAGGTGGATCATCTTTATGTCAGTCACTTGCACCGCAAGATGGGCATTGCCCAGGCGATGATCGACATGCTTGCAGAAGAAAGCGACGCTCATGGCTGGTCGCGAATCATTCTCAATGCGCCGCGGCTGCCCGAAGAAGGCCGCAAGCTCTACGAAAAGCTTGCCAACAAGGCAGATTTTTCCAGCTGGGAAATGCGCTTCGACCATTCGAACTGACTGTTTATCGACATACTGATGCACGGATCGGGTCGTTTCTTGCCGTGTTAAGCTTTTTGAATCGTTTGAAGCGCTATGCAGGGCGAAAGCCGTTGTTGGTCTTTGACGAAAGGTGTGTCGCTGTGAGCAATCTGAGCTTTGACGCGGTGCACATAACGCACTAAAACCTCCGCACAGCCGCCGCGCTCCGTATCGCGGAAATGCGTGCGGCTCTCCTTGAGGGAAAGAAGGACAGGGTCCCTATGACCAATGTGACGCAGAACCGGCCTTTGTCGCCGCACCTGACTATCTACAAGCAAATACCCACCATGGTGATGTCAATCATGCACCGGTTTACCGGTATGGCACTCTATGCAGGCACGCTACTGGTGGCCTGGTGGCTGGTTGCGGCTGCCTCCGGCGAAGCGACGTTTGACTGGGTCAACGGCATTTTCGGCTCGATCCTGGGACGGCTGGTGCTGTTTGGCTACACCTGGGCGCTGATGCATCACATGCTTGGTGGCTTGCGCCATTTCATCTGGGACACCGGGCGCGGTTTTGATCCGGCAACCTCGACCAAGATGGCCTGGGCAACCCTTGCCGGCTCGATCACCCTGACGATCCTGATCTGGATCGCCGGTTACGTAACCCGGCTCTAGGAGAGAGACATGGATAGCAAGAACATGCGCACGCCGCTTTCCCGGGTCCGCGGTCTCGGATCAGCCAAGGAAGGCACCGATCACTTCTGGCGCCAGCGGCTGACAGCCGTTGCCAATGTGCCGCTGCTGATCTTCTTCGTGCTGTTTATCGTTGCCTATAATGGCGAACCTTATGCGGTCGTCACCGGTGCTCTGTCCAACCCGCTGGTCGCGGTGCTGATGGGTCTGGTGGTGATTTCGGGCGTCATTCACATGAAGCTCGGTATGCAGGTGATCATCGAGGACTATGTTCATGCCGAGGGCATGAAGGTGAGCCTGCTGATCCTCAACACATTCTTTGCAATCGCAGTGGGCGCCGTGTCGCTTTTCGCGGTTCTCAAACTCGGCTTCGGAGGCTGACAGACCATGGTAATGACGTCGAGCGTCAATATTGGCGGACGCGCCTATTCGATTGTCGATCACGCCTATGACGTGGTCGTTGTGGGCGCCGGCGGCGCCGGGCTTCGTGCAACTCTTGGCATGGCCGAGCAAGGCTTCAAGACCGCCTGTATTTCCAAGGTGTTCCCGACACGGTCGCATACGGTCGCAGCCCAGGGCGGCATCGCCGCCTCGCTGACCAACATGACGCCCGACAGCTGGCAGTGGCACATGTATGACACCGTCAAGGGCTCTGACTGGCTCGGTGATGTCGACGCCATGCAGTATCTGACCATGGAAGCGCCGAAAGCGGTCTATGAGCTGGAGCATTACGGCGTGCCGTTCTCGCGCACCGAGGATGGCCGGATCTACCAGCGGCCGTTTGGCGGGCATATGCAAAATTACGGCGAAGGCCCTCCGGTGCAGCGCACCTGCGCAGCTGCCGACCGTACCGGCCACGCCATCCTGCACACGCTCTATGGCCAGTCGCTGAAAAACAACGCCGAATTCTTCATCGAGTATTTCGCGCTTGATCTGTTGATGGAAGACGATGGCCGTTGCACCGGTGTGGTGGCCTGGAACCTTGATGACGGTACCATTCACCGCTTCTCGGCGAAGATGGTTGTGCTTGCCACCGGCGGTTATGGCCGGGCCTATTTCTCGGCCACGTCGGCGCATACCTGCACCGGCGATGGCGGCGGCATGATTGCGCGTGCCGGCCTGCCGCTGCAGGACATGGAGTTCGTGCAGTTCCACCCGACTGGGATCTACGGCGCAGGCTGTCTGATCACCGAGGGTGCGCGCGGCGAAGGCGGCTATCTCGTCAACTCCGAAGGCGAGCGCTTCATGGAACGTTATGCGCCGTCGGCCAAGGACCTGGCTTCGCGCGACGTTGTCTCGCGCTGCATGACCATGGAAATCCGTGAAGGCCGTGGTGTTGGCAAGGCCAAGGACCACATCTTCCTGCATCTCGATCACCTTGATCCGGCGGTGCTGAACGAGCGTCTTCCGGGCATTTCGGAAAGTGCCAAGATCTTCGCCGGTGTCGACGTGACCCGCGAGCCAATCCCGGTTCTGCCGACGGTGCATTACAATATGGGCGGCATTCCGACCAACTATTGGGGCGAAGTGCTGAACCCGACCACGGAATCACCGGACAAGGTGACGCCGGGCCTGATGGCGGTCGGCGAAGCCGGCTGCGCCTCGGTACATGGTGCCAACCGCCTTGGTTCGAACTCGCTGATCGACCTCGTGGTGTTCGGCCGTGCAGCAGCGATCCGCGCCGGCGAAGTGATCGACCGCAGCTCGAAGATCCCTCAGGTCAACGAGGCATCTTTCGAGAAGATCATGACCCGCTTCGACACTCTGCGTCATGCAAATGGCTCGCAGCCAACTGCAGATCTGCGTGAAAAGATGCAGCGCGCCATGCAGGAAGATGCTGCCGTGTTCCGCACCCAGGAATCGCTCGAATCCGGTTGCAAGCGGATGAGCGCAATCTGGGCCGAGCTTCCCGACGTCAAGGTCACCGACCGGTCGATGATCTGGAACTCGGATCTGATGGAAACGCTGGAGCTCGACAATCTGATGGCCAATGCCATCACCACGGTCTACGGCGCGGAAGCCCGCAAGGAAAGCCGCGGCAGCCATGCCCGTGAAGACTATGTCGATGGCCCGTTCGGCGGCCGCGACGACGAGAACTGGCGCAAGCACACGCTGTCCTGGGTGGATGAGAAGGGCAAGGTCACACTCGACTACCGCCCGGTTCACACCGAACTGATCGCCGAGGGTATCGACATCGCCAAGATCGCGCCGAAAGCTCGCGTTTATTAAGAGGGAACAGAGACAATGGTTGAACTCACACTCCCGAAAAATTCGCAGCCGAAGCCGGGCAAGGTCTGGCCGAAGCCGGAAGGTGCCACCAATACCCGCGAATTCAAGATTTACCGCTGGTCGCCGGATGATGCGGAAAACCCGCGCATCGATACGTTCCACATCGATATGGATGATTGCGGGCCGATGGTGCTCGACGGTCTGTTGTGGATCAAGAACAAGATCGACGCGACGCTGACGCTGCGCCGGTCCTGCCGCGAGGGGATCTGCGGCTCCTGTGCGATGAACATCGACGGCACCAACACGCTTGCCTGCACCAAGGGTCTCGACGAGATCGACGGCGCGGTGAAGGTCTATCCGCTGCCGCATCTGCCGGTGGTCAAGGACCTGGTGCCGGATCTGACCAATTTCTACGCCCAGCACCGCTCGATCGAGCCTTGGCTGAAAACGGTGTCTCCGACGCCGGCGAAGGAATGGAAGCAGAGCCATGAGGACCGGGCCAAGCTTGATGGTCTGTATGAGTGCATCCTGTGCGCCTGCTGCTCGACCTCGTGTCCGAGCTACTGGTGGAACGGCGACCGTTACCTCGGCCCCGCCGTGCTGCTGCAGGCCTATCGCTGGCTGATCGACAGCCGCGATGAGTCCACCGGCGAGCGTCTGGATGATCTCGAGGATCCGTTCCGGCTTTACCGCTGCCATACCATCATGAACTGCGCGCAAACCTGCCCCAAGGGTCTCAACCCTGCCAAGGCGATTGCCGAAATCAAGAAGATGATGGTCGAGCGCCGGGTATAGGACGGGTCACAACGAGATTCGGAAACTGAAAAGGCCACCCGCGAGGGTGGCCTTTTTCGTTTCAGCGGTGCTGGTCACCCCACTCCTTCGTCATCCTCGGCCTCCGAGCCGAGGATCCATTCCGTGCTGGTGCTGCATGCCCAAATAACGTCGCCGCATTGCGGTGTGGATCCCCGAGGCAGGCCCGAGGATGACGAAGGACGGAGTTGGCGAAGGCATGCGCGTGCCCATATCGGTGGTACCAGATCTTTACCGCCACCCCCCTCTGTCGACTACGCCGACATCTCCCCCGCAAAGGGGGGAGATTTGCGAGCTGCCGACCTTCCAACCCTCACCCCAGCGCCTGTGTCAGATCGGCGATCAGGTCGTCCGCATCCTCGATGCCGACGGAGACCCGGATCAGGCTTTCGGGGATGCCGGTGTGGGGTTCGATGGTGTGGCGGTGCTCGACCAGGCTTTCGACGCCGCCCAGCGAGGTGGCGCGATGAAACAGCTTGAGCTTGCCGACCACGGCGAGCGCTTCTTCCGCGCCGCCCTTGACCAGGAAGGAGAACAGGCAGCCGAAACCGCCCTGCATCTGAGCTGATGCAATCGCGTGGCCGGGATGGCTTTCGAGGCCGGGGTAATAGACGTCCGTCACCTTGGGATGCTGGCTCAGGAATTCGGCGATGGTTTGCGTGCTCCGGCACATTCGCTCGACGCGCAGCGGCAGGGTGCGCATGCCGCGCAACAGTAGCCAGGCTTCGAACGGGCCGACGACGGCGCCGGCATCGTGGCGGTCGGCCTTGATGTCGGTCCAGATCCCGGCGGCCGGAGTGGATGTGGCGAGCACGCCGGCCAGCACATCGGAATGGCCGTTGATGGCCTTGGTGGCGGAGTGCATGACGATGTCGGCGCCATGCTCCAGCGGGCGCTGCAGCACCGGCGTGGCGGCGGTGGAATCAACCGCCAACAACCCGCCTGCGGCATGGGCGCATTGGGCCGCGTGGGCGATGTCGACCGTTTTCAGCCAGGGATTCGAGGGGGTTTCGATGAAAACCAGATCCGGTTTGTGGGTGGCGCAGGCCTGTTCAAGAGTTGCTGCGTCGGCGGCGTCGACCTCATGCAGGGTGATCTGGCGGCGGGCGGAGAAATCCCTGAGCCACTTGGTGGTGCCCCAGTAGATGCCTGACTGGACCACGATGGTGGCGCCGTTGGGCAGGGTGCGGAACAGGGCCGCGATGGCCGCCATGCCGGAGGGAAACAGCAGCGCTTCCTCGGCGTTCTCCAGCCGCGCCAGCACGTTTTCCGCAATGCGGACAATGTCGGAATTGTCGCGCAGGTAGATGTTGTCGGGATTGACCAGCGCATAGTCCTCGTCGCGCACGAAGGTGGTCGAAGGCTGCACCGGTGGCACCACGCCGCCTGATGGTGTGTCGATGACGCCGCCGGCCTGGGCTGCGATGGTGGAGGCTTTGAGGTCGTTGGGGAGCGTCATGCGAGATCTGTCTTTCCCTGGTTTGCGCACCAGATTTCCGGACGCTTTCGCGTCCCTGTCTTCGCTTGTGTCTATGCAGTCCGGTGGTGAAATTCAACGGTCTGTCGAGGGCAAGACAGCTGCCTGGTTATTCCGTGCCCACGGTGATGAAGACGTTGCCTTTCCTGGCCGGGTTTTCGAACCAGGCATGAGCCTGCACTGCCTGGTCGAGCGGAAAGCGCCGGTCAACATATGGCTTGAAGTGTCCGCGCTCGGCGAGATCGGCCAGAAAGCGTAAATCTTCGGCGCGTTCGGGGGCGTAGCCGGGAATGGCCTTGCGACCGCCGGTCTTGCGCGCCAGCAGAGCCGCCAGCATTTGCCACAGGCTGGAGGAAACGAGCAGCAGGCGGCCGCCGGGTTTCAGTGCCGCAGCGTATTTTGCGTAAGTAGCGCTGCCGCTGGTGTCGAGAATGATGTCATAGGCATTGTCTTCGCATGCCGGGTCGCTGGTCGTGTAATCGAGCACCACGTCGGCACCGAGTGCTGCGACCATGTCGCGTTTGCCGGATGAGGCTGTGCCGGTGACATGGGCTTGGAAGGCCTTGGCCAGCTGCACAGCTGCGCTGCCGACGCTTCCCGACGCGCCGATGACGAGCACGCGGTCGTCCGGTTTGATGCCGCCCTTGTTGCGCAGGAAATCGAGCGCCGTTGCTCCGCCGAAGGACATCGTCACGGCTTCTTCAAGCTGGAGGCTGTCCGGGACGTGGGCGATGGCAGCGGTCTCCTTGATGGCAGCATATTCTGCGTAGCCGCCGAACTTTGCGCCGGGATAGGCGAAGACCCGGTCGCCTTTTTTGAAGCGGGTGACATTGGCGCCCACCGCCTCGACCACACCGGCGAATTCGGCGCCAAGGATCTTGCGGCGCGGGCGGAACAGGCCGAACACCAGCCGCCCGAGCAGGGCGAAGCCCGCTGGCATGTCGAGACTGCGGGCGCGGTAATCGCCGGAGGTGACGCTGGTGGCATGGATTCTGACCAGCACTTCGTCAGGCTTCGGCGTTGGTTTTGGTGGTTCGACAGGCTTGAGCACGTCGTGTGAACCGTAGCGGGAATAGGATATGGCTTTCATCGGTCTGATCTCCAGTTTGTGATCCGGGTATAGCCATGCTTAAGCGCAGAAGAAATTGACCAGTATTGCTGATATGATATGCATTTTCGCATGGATTGGAGATCTGTCAATTTTGACTGGAACCGGGCACGGGCGTTCCTGGTCACCGCCGAGGAAGGGTCACTGTCAGCGGCAGCGCGGGCGCTCGGCATGGCGCAACCGACACTGGGACGGCAGGTTGCGGCGCTTGAGCAGGAACTCGGGGTGGCACTGTTCGAACGCGTTGGTCGCGGGCTGACGCTGACGCCGAGCGGGCTCGAGCTGATGGATCATGTCCGCGCCATGGGCGAGGCTGCGGCGCGGATGTCGCTCAGCGCTTCGGGAAAGGCGCAAGCTATCGAGGGCACCGTCTCGATCAGTGCCAGCGAGGTCGATTCTGCATTCCGGCTACCACCGATTATCGGCAAGATCAGACAGGCGGCGCCGGGGATCGATGTCGAGATTGTCGCCACCAATTCCGAAAGCGATCTCAGGCGGCGGGAGGCGGATATCGCGATCCGCAATTACCGGCCGACGCAGCCCAATCTGGTGGCGCGCAAGATCCGTGATCTCGAGGGCCGGATCTATGCGACGCCGGGCTATCTCAACAGCATCGCCAATCCGGTGACGCCTGAGGCGGTGTCGGCGGCGGATTTTATCGGGTTCAACCGCTCGGGCGAGTTCATTGCGGCGATGACGCGGTTCGGGCTGACACTGACGCAACGGAATTTTGCCATCGTGTCGGAAAGCCATCTGGTACAGTGGAGCCATGTCAAACAAGGTCTCGGCATCGGCGTCATGTCGGCGGACATCGGCGATGCCGAGCCGGACGTGGTGCGGGTGCTGCCCGATGTCGATGCGATCATGGTGCCGGTCTGGCTGGTCACACACCGGGAGGTGCACACCAGCCGGCGGGTGCGGCTGGTGTTTGATCTGATGGCGGATGCGCTGGCGCGGCCTTATGGCAAATGAGATATAGCCGGGTCGCAAGCGGCCGATTGCGTGAACCGCCAGAAGGGAGCCAATCGTCCTCATCCGGAACCATGTGATGCGCAGTGCATTGGCATGGGTGCGGGACGGGCAAATGCCTTGCTCGATCCGATAAAACAATTTGTGAAAGGCTCCCCATGACCGAGCATGTATATCCGACCGACCACCCTGTGATGGTGACCGGCGCGACCGGGTTTGTTGCCGGTTGGCTGGTGCGGAGGCTGCTTGAAGAAGGCGTAACCGTCCATGCCCCTGTGCGCGAGCCGTCCAATGCCAAGAAGACAGAGCACCTGACAAAAATGGCAGCCGAGTTGCCGGGAGAGCTGAAGCTTTTCGAGGCGGACCTGCTCGATGACGGGAGCTACGGCCCGGCCATGCAAGGCTGCATGGTGGTGTTTCACACGGCGTCTCCGTTCACCAGCAATTTCGATGATCCGCAGCGTGACCTGGTTGACCCGGCGGTTCAGGGTACCCGCAATGTGCTTGAAACCGCCAATCGCACGGCAAGTGTGACACGCGTGGTGGTGACCAGCTCCTGTGCGGCGATCTATGGTGACAACAAGGACCTCCAGCATGTGCCCGGTGGGGTGCTGACGGAAGACAACTGGAATACCACCTCGTCGCTCGACCAGCAGCCCTACTCCTACTCCAAGGTCAAAGCCGAAAAGGCAGCCTGGGAGATTGCCGATGCACAAAGCCGCTGGCGGCTGGTGACCATCAATCCGTCGCTGGTGATCGGCAAGACCCTTTCGGGCAATTCGACGTCGGAATCGCACAATATTCTCAAGCAGTTCGGTGACGGCACATTGAAGGCCGGCGCACCGCCGATGGAAATCGGCATGGTGGATGTGCGCGATGTGGCGGAAGCGCATTTGCGGGCCGGTTTCCTCGCCGACGCCAAGGGCCGTCACATTGCCTCGGCGCAGACGGTGTCGTTTCTCGAACTGGGTCAGATGCTGCGGCAGCGTTTTGGCGACAAATGGCCATTCCCGACCCGCGAACTGCCGAAATGGCTGCTCTGGCTGGTCGGTCCGATGGTCAGCGATCAGTTGTCGCGTCAGATGATATCGGACAACATGGGCTACCCCTGGCGGGCGGACAATTCCAAGTCGAAGCGTGAACTCGGCATCGAGTACCATCCGGTCGGCGATGCGGCGGCGGAAATGTTTCAGCAGCTGATCGATACGGGCGTGTTTAAGAAGGGCTAGAGCGGTTCGGCTCCGCGGCAAAGCCGTGTCCCATACATCGAATCGTGCTCTATCGAGTGAGGCCTGCAGTTTGCTAGCATAGCCAGCATGATCGATGTGCTCCGACATCCTGACTATGCGCGGCTGTTTGCGGCGCAGGTGGTTGCCCTGATCGGCACTGGCCTGCTGACCGTGGCGCTGGGGCTGCTGGCCTATGACCTTGCCGGAGACCAGGCCGGGGCGGTGCTAGGAACCGTATTCGCGATCAAGATGATCGCCTATGTCGGGCTGGCGCCGGTGGCCAATGCGCTGGCCGGGCGCTGGCCGCGCAAGCGGGTGCTGATCGGCGCCGACATGGTGCGCGCCGCAGTGGCGCTGACGCTGCCGTTCATCGATTCGGTCTGGCAGATCTACGGGCTGATCTTCGTGCTGCAGGCCGCGTCCGCCACATTCACACCGGCGTTCCAGGCCATCATTCCCGATATCCTCACCGACGAGCGCGATTACACACGGGCGCTGTCGCTGTCACGGCTGGCCTATGATCTGGAAAACCTGCTGAGCCCGGCGCTGGCGGGGATCCTGCTTGTGTTCATCAGCTATCACGGGCTGTTCGGCGGTACTGTGCTGGGCTTTCTCGGCTCGGCGCTGCTGGTGCTGTCGGCCACGGTGCCTGCGGCGGTGTCGAAAGCGAAATCTCGGCCGTTCGTGGACCGGCTGACCCGGGGCATCCGCATCTATGTGGCGACGCCGCGGCTGCGCGGCCTGTTCTCGCTCAATTTCAGTGCGGCGGCAGCAGGGGCCTTCGTGCTGGTCAACACGGTCGTGCTGGTGCGGGGTGGCTATGGCGCGGGCGACAGCGAAGTGGCGATGGCGCTTGCGGCGTTCGGCGGCGGCTCGATGCTGGCAGCGCTTTTGCTGCCGCGGCTGCTCGACCGGATCGCCGACCGCAGCGTCATGCTTGCGGCGGGGTTCATGCTGGCGGGGCTGACCCTTGCCCATGCTCTCTACCAGATGGCGCAGGGGCTTCCGGCCTGGAACGCCTTCCTGCTGGTCTGGGCGCTGAGCGGGGTGTGCTATTCGGCGATCCTGACGCCATCGGGCCGGTTGCTGCGCAATTCGGCACATGCGGAGGACCGGCCGGCGCTGTTTGCGGCGCAGTTCACGCTGTCGCATCTGGGCTGGCTCGTCACCTATCCGGTCGCAGGTTGGGCCGGCAGCGCATTGGGCCTGCCGGTGGCGATGGCCATTTTAGGCACCATGGCGCTGGCCGGTGCGGTGCTGGCGGCAGTGGTGTGGCCGGCGGATGATGCGCTGGAGGTGGAGCATGAGCATCGCGATCTGCCGAGGGACCATCCGCATCTGCGCCAACATCCGGTCCGGGGTGCCCGGCACAGGCATGTCTTCGTCATCGACGACGAGCACCAGGCCTGGCCCACACACGGCTGAGATGAGGCCAGCGGCTTGACCGCGATCAAATCCCTCATGCCCACGGGCTGCTACCTGTTGCGACCGGAACCAGAGCAACAGGGGGCACAAATATGGCCGAGACGAACTGGAATGCATTTATCGATCAGACCAATCACCGGATGGGCGCGCTTCGCAAGGCGATGCCGGAGCAAGCCAAGGGACTTGGTCAACTTGCGCAGGCCGCAATCGCGCCCGGCGTGCTCGATTCCAAGACCAAGGAGCTGATCGCGCTGGCGATCGGCATCACCGCACGGTGCGATGGCTGTCTCGCGTTTCACGCCAAGGCGGCGCACCATTATGGTGCCACCCGTGAGGAGATAGTCGAAACCATCGGCGTGGCCGTCTATATGGGTGGCGGGCCGTCAATGATCTACGGCGCAGAGGCGCTGGATGTATTTGACGCAATCAGCTGACCGCCGGTCGGGTTGTCTTTGGCGGCAAAAATCGGCTTCACGGCTTTGTGCAGAAGCGTGTGTTGTCTTGCGCGCAATGCGGACTAGTTTGTCCGGGAAAAGGGAGATTTTCATGCTCAGACTGCTCTTGTCGTCCGCCCTGTTTGTTGCCGCGTTCACAGCCGCCCCGGCCCGCGCCGAGGAGACCGGCACGGCGATTTTCGCCGGTGGCTGTTTCTGGTGCGTGGAATCGGATTTCGACTATGTCAAAGGCGTCACCTCGACGGTATCGGGTTATATCGGCGGCAAGGCCGACAATCCGACCTACAAGAGCCATGTGGCCAATGGCGACCGGGAAGCCGTCGAAATCAAATACGACCCGGCCGTTGTGAGCTATGCGGAGCTGCTGAAAACCTTCTTCCGCACGGTGAACCCAACCGATGATGGCGGCCAGTTCTGCGATCGTGGATTCAGTTACACGACGGCTGTCTATACGTTGAATGAGGAACAGGCTGCGCAGGCCGAAGCTGCCAAGGCGGAAGCCGAGGCCACGCTGGGCAAGCCGATCGTGACCGAAATCGAGCCGCCGGCGACATTCTGGCCTGCGGAAGACTATCATCAGGATTTCTACAAGAAGAGCCCGGTGCGCTACAATTACTACCGCAAGGCCTGCGGACGGGATCAGGAAATCAAGTCGCTCTGGGGTGATGAGGCCAATTATGGCCTCTCCAAATAGGCGAGGCGCCCCCTCGACCGAACGAATCCGCGGTTTTGAAATGGAGCGCCTGCGCGGGCGGCTTCTATTGAAATAGGCGGGTGACAATTGAGGTATGACTGGTGTATCGGCCACAATAACATTGGATTATCGTCTTGCTAATATGCATGCAGGGCCAGTTTGCCTTGCAATTTCCACGCTATGGTCATTTTATGCGGTTTAATGGGACGAACAGCGAAGCAGATGTTTCGCCTAACCGGAGCTTATCTATGAAGATGCAAACCTTGCTGGTCGCAGTTGCGGTCGCCGCAGTCCTTGGCGGTTGCCAGCGGACATCCTTCGGTGGTCTGAACACCCAGCAGCAGCCGGCTCCGTTGATGCCCGCACCTGTTGGTGGTGTCCAATCCGGCCAGCTGGCGCCTCCGATGACACCTCAGCCCGGCGAGTTCCCGGCCGCACCGACCACGCCCGACCAGACAACCGCGCCGCAAGTGGCTTCCGCCAATGCGCCGGAACTCACGCGTGAAGCGCTGATCGGTCGCTGGTCAGCCGGCTCCGGCGGTTCGACCTGTGACGTGTTCCTGTCGCTGACCAAGTGGACCGGCGGCTATCGCGCTGCGTCGCGCGGATGTGTCGGCAACGCGGCGGCCATCGCGGCATGGGACGTGCAGGGCAAACAGGTCATTCTTGCTGATTCCAGCGGCAACCAGATTGCACGACTGTATCAGTCTGCCAATGAGCGTTACGACGGGTCGACCACGTCAGGTCAGCCGATCTCGCTTTCCCGTTAAGTCAGGGCAAATCACCGGTCACGCGATAGGCCCTGCTTCATGAGCTGGAAGAGACACGACACGGTTGCGAGCGCCTACGAGTCCCGTGTGGCCAGTGGCGAATTCTCGCTTGATCCGGCGCAGGTGCAACTGGCGGCTCGTCTGGATGTGTTGCTGGAAGCGGTGTCCAACCAGAGGCTTGCGACCAAGTCGAGCGCGCTGGGCTGGATGTTCGGGCGCAAGAAGACATCGAAGACACCGCGCGGGCTCTATGTTCACGGCGCGGTCGGCCGTGGCAAGACCATGCTGATGGACATGTTCTTCGAGCTGGTGCCGGCCAAGCGCAAGCGGCGGGCGCATTTCCATGATTTCATGGCCGACGCCCATGCGCGCATTCATACCCATCGGCAAAAGCTCAAGAACGGTGAAACCAAGGAAACCGATCCGGTGCCTCCGGTGGCGGCTGAGCTGTTCGAAGAAGCCTGGGTGCTGTGTTTTGACGAGTTCTCTGTCACCGATATCGCCGATGCGATGTTGTTGTCGCGGCTGTTTGAGCAATTGTTCAAGCTTGGTTGCGTGCTGGTGGCGACATCGAATGTCGAGCCGGACAACCTCTATCGCGACGGGTTGAACCGGCAGCTGTTTCTGCCCTTTGTCGGCTTGCTCAAGGACAATGTCGACATTCTCAATCTCGACGCGCGCACCGATTACCGGATGGAGACGACCACCAAGCTGCCGGTCTATCACCAGCTCACTGATGGTGAAGGCGAAGCGGCGATGGATCAGGCCTGGAAGCAGGTGACGGCGGGCAAGCAGACCGGTCCTGACAAGGTGCATATCAAGGGCCGCGATGTGGCGGTGCCTGTGGCGGGGGCAGGGGCGGCACGATTTGGCTTTTCCGATCTGTGCGAAAAGCCGCTCGGGGCGTCGGATTACCGGGCTGTGTCGGAGCGGTATCACACGGTGTTTGTCGATAATGTGCCGTTGATGCGGGATGCTGGACGCAATGCGGCCAAGCGTTTCATCACCCTGATCGACACGTTGTATGACCGCAAGAACCGGCTGTTCGTTTCGGCCGTGGTAGCACCCGACGGATTGTCTGCGGAGACGACGGGGACCGAGCGTTTCGAGTTTGACCGCACCGCATCACGTCTCAACGAGATGCAAAGTGAGGCCTATCTCGAGGCAAGCCAGGCAAATCACTTGTCAAACGGGCCAGACGCAGCCTGAAAATATTTACGTTTACGTAAGACTTTCAGAAGCTAACCGATTGAAAAGGTTCATATCGAAAGTTTGAGTTGCCAGTTCCGGGCATAGGGTTTATGCGAGATGGCGAAATCGGGGCCAGGCGTTCGGCGGGTTCCATACCACAACGACCTGCGGAGATTTTCGATATGGCGCGTAACAAGATTGCTTTGATTGGCTCGGGAATGATTGGCGGCACGCTCGCCCACCTGGCCGGCCTGAAAGAAATGGGCGATGTCGTCCTGTTCGATATTGCCGAGGGTACACCTCAGGGCAAGGCACTCGACATTTCCCAGTCTGCACCGGCTGAAGGTTTCGACTCTCGCCTGTCAGGCGCCAATGATTACTCCGCAATCGAAGGCGCCGATGTCTGCATCGTCACCGCCGGTGTTGCCCGCAAGCCGGGCATGAGCCGCGACGATCTTCTGGGCATCAACCTCAAGGTCATGGAACAGGTTGGCGCCGGCATCAAGAAATATGCCCCCAATGCATTTGTGATCTGCATCACCAACCCGCTCGACGCGATGGTCTGGGCGCTGCAGAAATTTTCCGGCCTGCCGAAGAACAAGGTTGTCGGCATGGCCGGCGTGCTCGACTCGGGCCGCTTCCGCCATTTCCTGGCTGAGGAATTCAACGTCTCGATCGAAGATGTCACAGCCTTCGTGCTCGGCGGCCACGGCGACACCATGGTTCCGCTGGCGCGTTACTCGACGGTTGCCGGCATTCCGCTGCCGGACCTGATCAAGATGGGCTGGACCTCGAAGGAAAAGCTCGAGGAAATCATCCAGCGCACCCGTGACGGTGGTGCCGAAATCGTTTCGCTGCTCAAGACCGGTTCGGCCTATTATGCACCGGCTGCTTCGGCAATCCTGATGGCGGAAAGCTACCTCAAGGACAAGAAGCGGGTTCTGCCGTGCGCTGCGCACCTGTCGGGCCAGTATGGCGTGAAAGACATGTATGTCGGCGTGCCCTGCGTCATCGGCGAAGGCGGCATCGAGCGCGTCATCGAGATCGAACTCAACAAGACCGAACAGAAAGCCTTCGACAAGTCTGTGGAGTCGGTTGCCGGTCTTTGCGAAGCCTGCATCGGTATCGCCCCGAACCTGAAGTAATCGGGTCCATGATATTGAACGGAAAGCCACAAAACGGCTTTTCGTTCAGACTTGCGTAAGAACATCGCGTTAGAGCGTTATCAAGCTTAACGAAACGTCAAGACGCTCAGACCGTTCACTCACTCCAGGAGTTCCCATGAACATCCATGAATACCAGGCCAAGGCCCTTCTAAAGGGATTTGGCGCGCCGGTGGCCGAAGGGGTTGCCATTTTCTCCGCCGATGAGGCGGAAGCGGCTGCGAAATCGCTGCCCGGCCCGCTTTACGTGGTCAAGAGCCAGATTCACGCCGGCGGACGCGGCAAGGGCAAGTTCAAGGAACTCGGAGCTGACGCCAAGGGCGGTGTGCGGCTGGCGTTCTCGATTGACGAAGCCAAGGCGCATGCCAAGGAAATGCTCGGCAACACGCTGGTGACCAAACAGACCGGCGACGCCGGCAAGGTGGTCAATCGTCTCTACATCGAAGATGGAGCCGACATCGAGCGCGAACTCTACCTTTCGATCCTGGTTGACCGCACCGTCGGTCAGGTGGCTTTCGTGGTTTCCACCGAAGGCGGCATGGACATCGAGGCGGTTGCCGAAGAGACCCCGGAAAAGATCATCACCGTTGCGATCGACCCGCAGGCCGGTGTCACGGCAGACGATCTTGCCAAGCTCAACAGCGCGCTGGAACTGACCGGCGAGGCTGCGGCTGACGGCGAGAAGCTGTTCCCGATCCTCTACAAGGCGTTTGTCGAAAAGGACATGGCGCTCTTGGAAGTCAATCCGCTGATCGTGATGAAGAACGGCCGGTTGCGGGTTCTCGACGCCAAGGTGTCGTTCGACAACAACGCGCTGTTCCGCCATGACGACATTGTCGAGCTGCGTGACCTGACCGAAGAAGACGAGAAGGAAATCGAGGCGTCGAAACACGACCTCGCCTATGTCGCGCTCGACGGCAATATCGGCTGCATGGTCAACGGCGCCGGTCTTGCCATGGCGACGATGGACATCATCAAGCTCTATGGCCAGGAGCCTGCCAACTTCCTCGACGTGGGCGGCGGCGCCACCACCGAGAAGGTCACGGCGGCGTTCAAGATCATCACCGCCGACCCGGCGGTCAAAGGCATCCTGGTCAACATCTTCGGCGGCATCATGAAGTGTGACGTCATTGCCGAGGGCGTTGTCGCCGCGGTCAAGGAAGTCGGCCTCAAGGTGCCGCTGGTGGTCCGCCTAGAAGGCACCAACGTGGCGCTCGGCAAGAAGATCATCAACGAAAGCGGCCTCGACGTGATCGCGGCTGACGATCTCGACGATGCGGCGCAGAAGATCGTTGCCGCAGTGAAGGGAAACTGAGACCATGTCCATTCTGATCGACAAGAACACCAAGGTCCTGGTTCAGGGTCTGACCGGCAAGACCGGCACCTTCCACACCGAGCAGGCGCTGGCCTATCACGGCACGCAGATGGTCGGCGGTATCCATCCGAAAAAGGGCGGCTCGACCTGGGAAGGGTCTGGCGGCGAGAAACTGCCGATCTTCGCGTCCGTTGCTGAAGGCAAGTCGCAGACTGGCGCGAATGCTTCCGTGATCTACGTGCCGCCGGCAGGTGCCGCGGCTGCGATCATCGAAGCCATCGAGGCCGAGATCGAGCTGATCGTCTGCATCACCGAAGGCATTCCGGTGTCCGACATGATCCGTGCCAAGGCAGTGCTCGACCAGTCGAAGTCACGGCTGATCGGTCCGAACTGCCCCGGCGTGATGACGCCGGATGAATGCAAGATCGGCATCATGCCGGGCAACATCTTCAAGAAGGGCTCGGTGGGCATCCTGTCGCGCTCCGGCACGCTGACTTACGAGGCGGTGTTCCAGACCACCAATGAAGGCCTTGGCCAGTCCAGCGCTGTCGGCATCGGCGGCGACCCGGTCAAGGGCACCGAGTTCATCGACATTCTCGATCTGTATCTCGACGATCCGGAAACCGAATCGATCATCATGATCGGTGAAATTGGCGGTTCGGCCGAGGAAGATGCAGCCGAGTGGCTGATCGAACAGGCCAAGAAGGGCCGCAAGAAGCCGATGGCAGGCTTCATCGCCGGCCGCACGGCACCTCCCGGACGCACCATGGGCCATGCCGGCGCCGTGATTTCGGGCGGCAAGGGCGGTGCCGACGACAAGATCAAGGCCATGGAAGCCGCGGGCATCCGCGTCTCGCCGTCGCCTGCACGTCTTGGCAAGACACTGGTTGAAGTCCTCAAGGGATAATCCCTTAGGTCAACACGAAGGCTGGACCAATGAGCGACGCCGTGCGCGAAACGCTGGACCGCTACTACGCCGCGCTGAAAGCGGGCGATAGGGTGGCCCTGCGCGGCGTCGTCTCCGACGATATCGAGGTTCATTACCCGGCGCCTGAAGGGCTGTTGCCCTGGGCCGGGAACTGGACCGGGTTTGAAGGCTTCGAAGCGTTCATTGCGACCGTGGGCGATCACCTGGTGATCGACACGGTCGAACCGCTTGCAGTCCATGTTGCCGATGACACCGTTATCACGGTGCTCAAGGGCGAGTGGACGGTCAAGGCGACGGCACGCAAGGTGCGCACCGAAACAGTCAACATATTCACGTTACGCGACGGCAAGATCGTCAGGTACCAGGTTTTCACCGACACGGCAGCGTTGGGAACCGGGTTGGGAAGGCTTGCCGCGGCTTGAGTGCCGCGCAAGCCTCAGAGTCTAGGGAAGGGCCGGAACAGCAGGCCCGCGGAAAAGGTGAGATCCATGGCACGCAAAGACGAAGCCAACGACATCATGGCAGAAACCTCGTTTCTGTACGGCGGCAATGCTGCCTATATCGAGCAGATGTACGCACGGTTTCAGGACAACCCCGGCAGCGTGCCGGCGGAATGGCAGTCGTTCTTTGCAGAGCTGAAAGACGACCCGGATCAGGTCCGCAAGTCAGCTGCCGGGGCCTCGTGGAAGAAGGCGAACTGGCCGGTTCAGGCCAATGGCGAACTGGTCTCGGCGCTCGACGGAAACTGGGGCGAAGTCGAGAAGGTCGTTTCCGACAAGCTCAAGGCCAAGGCAGCCACCGGATCTGCGGAGCCGGGCGACGTCACTCAGGCCACGCGCGATTCGGTCAAGGCGCTGATGATGATTCGCGCCTACCGCATGCGCGGCCATCTGCATGCCAAGCTCGATCCGCTCGGAATAGCCCAGCAGCCGGACAATGATTACAACGAGCTTTCGCCGGAGGCTTACGGCTTTACCGAGGCTGACTACGACCGCCGGATTTTCATCGATCACGTGCTCGGGCTCGAATACGCGACCATTCGCGAGATGATCGACATCCTTCAGCGGACCTATTGCTCGACGCTGGGTGTCGAGTTCATGCACATCTCCAATCCGGAAGAGAAATCCTGGATCCAGGAGCGCATCGAAGGCCCGGACAAGGGCGTTGAATTTACCGACATGGGCAAGAAGGCGATCCTGCAGAAGCTGATTGAATCGGAAGGCTTCGAGCAGTTTATCGACGTCAAATACAAGGGCACGAAGCGGTTTGGCCTGGATGGAGGCGAATCCCTGATCCCGGCGCTCGAGCAGATCATCAAGCGCGGCGGCACCATGGGGCTGAAGGAGATTGTCTTCGGCATGGCTCACCGCGGCCGCCTCAACGTGCTGACCCAGGTGATGGCCAAGCCGCACCGGGCGGTGTTCCACGAATTCAAGGGCGGTTCGTTCAAGCCGGATGAAGTCGAGGGGTCGGGTGATGTGAAGTATCACCTCGGCGCCTCGTCGGACCGTGAGTTCGATGGCAACAAGGTGCACATGTCGCTGACGGCCAACCCGTCTCACCTGGAAATCGTCAATCCGGTGGTGATGGGCAAGGCACGCGCGAAGCAGGACCTGATCGCCACCGAATTCGACGGCGACATCATTCCTCTCAAGGAGCGCGTCAAGGTGATGCCGCTGTTGTTGCACGGCGATGCGGCGTTTGCCGGTCAGGGCGTTGTGGCGGAAATTCTCGGCCTGTCGGGCCTGCGCGGTCACCGTGTGGCCGGCACCGTGCATTTCATCATCAACAACCAGATCGGTTTTACCACCAATCCGGGCTTCTCGCGCTCGTCGCCCTATCCGTCGGATGTGGCCAAGATGATCGAGGCGCCGATCTTCCACGTCAATGGCGACGATCCGGAAGCGGTTGTCTATGCCGCCAAGGTGGCGACCGAATTCCGCATGACCTTCCACAAGCCGGTGGTCATCGACATGTTCTGCTACCGCCGCTTCGGCCATAACGAGGGCGACGAACCGGCGTTCACCCAGCCGAAGATGTACAAGAAGATCCGCAGCCACGAGACGGTCGTGACGCTCTATTCGCGCCGCCTGATCGAGGAAGGCGTGATATCCGAGGGCGAATTCGAGAAAATGAAAGCCGATTGGCGCGCCAATCTGGAAGGTGAATTCGACATCGGCCAGAGCTACAAGCCGAACAAGGCCGACTGGCTTGACGGCCAGTGGACCGGACTGCGGACCGCTGACAATCAGGATGAGCAGCGCCGCGGCAAGACCGGGATGCCGCTCAAGCAATTGCGCGAGATCGGCAAGAAGCTGTCGGAAGTTCCCGAAGGCTTCAAGGCACATCGCACCATTCAGCGGTTCATGGACAACCGGGCCAAGATGGTCGAGACCGGCGAAGGCATCGACTGGGCCTTTGCCGAGGCGCTGGCGTTCGGCTCGCTGGTATCGGAAGGCACCAAGATCCGTTTTTCCGGCCAGGATGTGGAGCGCGGCACGTTCTCGCAGCGTCACTCGGTGCTCTATGATCAGGAAACCGAAGAGCGCTACATTCCGCTCGCCAATCTGGCGCCAAACCAGGCGCGCTATGAAGTGATCAACTCCATGCTGTCGGAAGAGGCGGTGCTCGGGTTTGAATATGGCTACTCGCTGGCGCGGCCGAATGCGCTGACCCTTTGGGAAGCCCAGTTCGGCGATTTTGCCAATGGCGCACAGGTGCTGTTCGACCAGTTCATCTCCTCGGGTGAACGCAAATGGCTTCGCATGTCGGGTCTCGTCTGCCTGTTGCCGCATGGTTATGAGGGACAAGGTCCGGAGCACTCTTCGGCGCGCCTCGAACGCTTCCTGCAGATGTGTGCGGAAGACAACATGCAGGTTGCAAACTGCACCACGCCGTCGAACTATTTCCACATTCTGCGGCGACAGATGAAGCGGGATTTCCGCAAGCCGCTGATCATGATGACGCCGAAATCTCTGCTCAGGCACAAGCGCGCGGTGTCGAGCCTGAGCGAAATGGCCGGCGACAGCTCGTTCCACCGTCTGTTGTGGGACGATGCCGAAGTGCTCAAGAACGAGCCGATCAAGCTGGTCAAGGACAACAAGATCCGCCGCGTGGTGATGTGCTCGGGCAAGGTCTATTTCGATCTTTACGAAGAGCGCGAAAAACGCGGCATCAACGATGTCTACCTGCTGCGTCTGGAACAGCTTTACCCGTTCCCGGCCAAGGCGTTGATCAACGAACTGTCGCGCTTCCGCAATGCCGAAATGGTGTGGTGCCAGGAAGAGCCGAAGAACATGGGCGCCTGGTCGTTCATCGATCCGTATCTCGAATGGGTGCTGGCGCATATCGACGCCAAATTCCAGCGGGTGCGCTACACCGGACGTCCGGCTTCCGCTTCCACGGCGACGGGCCTGATGTCGCGTCACCTTGCACAGCTTGAAGCCTTCCTCGAGGATGCGCTGGGCGGCTGATACTGCCCAACGTTGCCGAACAATCGTCTGACTGACTGAAAAAGAACGGAAACAAATATCATGGCTACTGAAGTTCGCGTCCCGACCCTTGGTGAATCTGTCAGCGAAGCCACCATCGGCACCTGGCTCAAGCAGGTGGGCGACACCGTGAAGGTGGATGAACCGCTGGTGGAACTGGAGACCGACAAGGTCTCGATCGAGGTTCCTTCTCCGGTTTCGGGTGTTCTGAGCGAGATCCTTGCCAAGGACGGCGAGACTGTTGAGGTCAACGCGCTGCTGGCACAAGTCACAGAAGGCGCAGAAGGTGCCGCCCCTGCCAAGGCCGAGGCGAAAGCTGAAAAGCCTGCGGCTGAAAAAGCTGCGGCTCCGGCAGCGGCTGCTGCACCTGCCAAGACTGCGACCGACATGCCGGCGGCTCCGTCGGCACAGAAGCTGATGGCGGAAAACAAGATCGACGCCGGCGATGTTTCGGGATCGGGCAAACGCGGCCAGGTGCTCAAGGGCGACGTGCTCGACGCCATCGGCAAGGGGTCGGCGCCTGCAGCTGCACCGGCTGCGGCACGGCCTGCCTCGTCGGCGGATGATGCGCCGCGCGAGGAACGGGTGAAGATGACCCGTCTGCGCCAGACCATTGCCCGCCGCCTCAAGGAAGCGCAGAACACGGCCGCGATGCTGACCACCTATAACGAGGTGGACATGACGGCGGTGATGGATCTGCGCAAGAAGTACAAGGATCTGTTCGAGAAGAAGCATGGCGTCAAGCTCGGCTTCATGGGCTTCTTCACCAAGGCTGTGTGCCATGCGCTGAAGGAAGTTCCCGGCGTCAATGCCGAGATGGACGGCACCGATATCATCTACAAGAACTACTGCCATGTCGGCGTCGCTGTCGGCACCGACAAGGGCCTGGTGGTTCCGGTGGTGCGCGATGCCGACCAGATGAGCATCGCCGGCATCGAGCAGGAAATCGGCCGTCTTGGCCGCGCCGCGCGCGATGGCGAACTGTCGATGGGCGACATGCAGGGCGGCACTTTCACCATCTCCAATGGTGGGGTCTACGGCTCGCTGATGTCCTCTCCGATCCTCAACTCGCCGCAGTCGGGCGTGCTCGGCATGCACAAGATCCAGGAACGTCCGATGGCCATCGGCGGCCAGGTTGTGATCCGTCCGATGATGTATCTGGCACTGTCCTATGACCACCGGGTTGTCGACGGCAAGGAAGCCGTGACCTTCCTGGTCCGGGTCAAGGAAAGCCTGGAAGATCCCGAACGCCTGGTTCTCGATCTGTAAGGAGAGACTGATGGCTTCGGCCCGTCTGACCCCATTGATGCTTGCGGCCATGATTGTGGCCGCAGGCAGCCAGACCGCCACTGCCGCCTGCCCGCAGGCGCTTGCGGTCTATGACGAGGCGGCATCGGATACCGAGATCGCGTTTTCGGGTCCGCTCACGGACGTTGATGGCATGCAGCACAGGTTCCGCCTGAGTTTTGCCGGCAACGGTGTTACAATGGATGGCATTGTGATGATGGCGGGAGAGCCCGACCGGCCCTGGGGCGTGATCCTGCATCAGTGCCCTGAAGGCGATGCGACCGGCGCGGAAATTGCCGCCTGCACCGTCTGGGAAGGCCCGATCTACGCAATCGGCGCTGACGGCTCGGTTGACTGGATGCCGATGCGCGATGCGATGAAAACCGCGGGCGACAGGTTGCTGCTGCCTGATTTCGGCGCCGCCGTGATGCGCTCGCAGGCATGGCAGGCGCAAGAGATCACCGCGTTGCCTGACGATGTGTTTCGGCTGAAAGCCTGCCAGGAATAAATTTCGGATCATAAGGACAAGACCATGAGCTACGACGTCATCATTATCGGTTCCGGACCCGGCGGCTATGTCTGCGCCATCAAGGCGGCACAGCTTGGCTTGAAGGTGGCCGTGGTTGAAAAGCGCGCAACCTTTGGCGGTACCTGCCTGAACATCGGCTGCATTCCCTCGAAAGCGCTGCTGCATGCGTCGGAAATGTTTGCGCACGCCAATCACGGTATGGACAGTCTTGGTGTCGAAATCGGCAAGCCGACGCTCAATCTGGAAAAGATGATGGGGCACAAGGATGCGACCGTGAAGTCGAATGTCGACGGCGTCGCGTTCCTGTTCAAGAAGAACAAGATCGACAGCTTCATCGGCCACGGCAAGGTACTGGGCGAAGGCAAGATCTCGGTGACCGACAATGACGGCAAGGTGAGTGAGCTGGAAGCCAAGAACATCGTGATCGCCACGGGTTCCGATGTCGCGGGCATTCCGGGCGTCAAGGTCGATATCGACGAGAAAGTGATCGTCTCCTCGACCGGCGCAATTGCGCTCGACAAGGTGCCCGAGCACATCGTCGTGGTCGGTGGCGGCGTCATCGGGCTTGAAATGGGCTCGGTCTGGGGCCGGCTTGGCGCCAAGGTGACAGTGGTCGAATATCTCGACAAGATTCTGGGCGGCATGGACGGCGAAGTCTCCAAGCAGTTCCAGCGGATCCTTGCCAAGCAGGGGATGGACTTCAAGCTCGGCGCCAAGGTGACCGGTGTGGAGAAATCGGACAAGGGGGCCAAGGTCTCGTTCGAGCCGGTCAAGGGCGGCGACGCGCAAACAATTGAAGCCGATATCGTGCTGATTTCCACCGGCCGCAAGCCGTTCACCGAAGGTCTCGGCCTCGAGGATGCGGGCGTTGTGCTGGACGAACGCGGCCGGGTGCGCACCGATCATCATTACCAGACAAATGTGCCGGGCGTGTATGCCATCGGCGACGTGATCGCCGGCCCGATGCTGGCGCACAAGGCTGAGGACGAAGGCGTGGCGCTGGCCGAGATCATGGCCGGTCAGGCCGGACACGTGAACTATGATGTCATCCCGGGCGTGGTCTACACCCAGCCGGAAGTGGCTTCCGTCGGCAAGACCGAGGAAGAACTCAAGGCCGAAGGCATCAAGTACAAGTCGGGCAAGTTCCCCTTCTCGGCCAACGGCCGGGCCCGCGCGATGGAAGCCTCGGATGGCTTCGTCAAGGTGCTGGCGGATGCTGAAACCGATCGGGTTCTGGGTGCCCACATCATCGGCTTCGGCGCCGGCGAGATGATCCACGAAGCCGCCGTGCTGATGGAATTTGGCGGATCTTCGGAAGATCTCGGCCGCACCTGCCACGCGCATCCGACGATGTCGGAGGCGGTGAAGGAAGCGGCTCTCGCAACCTTTGCGAAGCCGATCCATCTGTAGAGATAACGGTCAATCTTGTGGGGTGTGACACTCGATGAAAGCCCGCGAGATTGAAATGAACCTGCCGCATCCGGCCTTGCCGGGTGCAGACTGGGCTGACTGTTTCGAAAAGCTTGTGAACCGATCCGGATTGACGGCTGAAGCTGCAGCGCGTGAGGCATTCGAGCGGATGCCTGAATGGGTGGGCGGACTGATGGCGTTGCGGAACCTGTTGGTTCGGCCGTTCGGCTTGCAGGGTGATCCGGACGCGGCCGCAGCGGGTGCGCCGCGGATCGGCATGTTCCCGGTGATCAGCAAAGACCCGGGCGAGATCGTGCTCGGCTTCAATGACCGGCATCTTGATTTCCGCATCGTGGTGGAAACCCAGGCCCTGGAAGATCAGCAGACACAGGTCCGCATGATGACGCTGGTCAAGCGGCACAACACTCTTGGCCGGATATACCTGGCGGTGATCATGCCATTTCACAAGCTTATTGTTGCCACCACTTTGTCCCGGGTCTGAGCGAGGCCAACTCTCTTCTCACAACGCGAAACCGCCCGGTGTGGGGCCGGGCGGTTCGGGAGTTTCCATCACTGGGGGAGGTCAGCGGAGGGAGGTCTGAACAGTGATGAAAAATATCTGGCTTAGCCGTCGATGGCTGGCGCCGGTGCTGTTTCGGCGGGGGCTGCCGGAGCTGCAGCATCCGGTGCGATCAACGGTGCATCGGGAGCCGGGACAGGGCGGGCCGGATCGGCAGCTGGTGCGACCTGTTCGTTGACTTCAGCACCGGGGGCTGTGGTTTCGACCATCTGGGCGTCGTCGGCTGTCCAGAAGACAAAGCCTGCGACGGCCAGCAGGACAAACAGAACGACTGCGGCCATGATGCCGGTGTTGCCTGTCTTGACGACGGTGGTGTCGCGAACATGCTCGTAGGGACGACGACCTTGCTCGCTGGGGCGGTTATGCGGTGTGTAATCGACCATTGGACATCTCCTTTTGTGTCACAGGGCAAAAACGCCCGGATCAGGAGATAGGTTCCGTCATGATGATCGCATCGCGGTCACGCTTTGTTACCGGACCGCGGTCACCGTGTAACCGGCATCCCGCAGCAGCGCCACGACGCCTTCTTCGCCGGGCAGATGCAGGGCACCGACGGCGATGAAGGCGTTGCCGGCCTCGAGGATGGGGCTCGCGCGGTCGGCCATGACATGGTTGCGCATTGTGACAATGCGTTTTTCGAAGGCGGCATAGCCGCTGGCGTCCTCTTCCAGCTCCTCGGGCCCGGCGGCAAGGATAACCGGCATGATCTGGGCGATCTCGCCCTGGAGATACAGATCCGTCATGGTGGCCATGATGTCGGGCATCAGGTCGGCGAGCCTGATGGTTTCAACCAGACCGCGGACGTGAAATTCCATCGGCAGGTCGGCCATGGCGGCCATCTGCTCGCCGATGCTTTCGAGACCAAGCAGCTGTTTGCCCTGATCCCGGGCAGCACTGGCGATCTTGATGTCGAGGAACTCGACGCCTTCGGCCTTGCGCGCCATTTCGCACGCGGGCAAGGCCACCAGCCCGGCGATCATCCAAGGTTTCATGCGCGAGACCAGGGCCAGGGGTATGCCGCGGCGGGCGAGTTCGGCCTCGATGATCCTGGTCTCGTCCTCGTCAAGGAAAGCATCGAGTGTGGTGCCGTCGGTGAACATGGTCAGTTCCGGCTTGGCCATGAGCGCCGCCTGGGCCTTGGCCGGGTCAAGGATGTCGATGGTCTCGATGACAGCGGTGCCCGCCGCGTCGAATGCGGTCTGGGCGGCGGAGGGCAGATCGGTCACCCTCGGATCCGTGACGTGCATGGTGCCGAACAACCAGGATGGCGCGACACCGGGCTTTTCTACCTTCCACAGAAGGCCGCTTCCATTGGGGACCGCGGCAGCCCCAGCGCGTGCCTCGGCCAGCTTCTGCGGATTGGAGGCTGCCAGTTGTTCGACCAGGCTGGTGCCGGTACAAGCCGCCGATGCCTGAGCCCGGGCACTGCCTGTTCCCCACACCAGACCAACAGCGAGCAGGATCAACAGCGCGAACGGCAGGGACACGGCCACGGCAAAAACCAGGTTTGGAAATTGCGCACAGGTGGTCCTCACACGGGAAAACACAGGCTGGTAATGCATGGCAGGCCGTTCCTTCTGGATCTGACCCGTCATATTAGCGCCTCGAGGCTGACAATCCGGTTAATCGTCAGCCAAGTTCAGGCGGTGGTAAACAGCACGTTAACCGGCCGTCTCTGCGCGATCAGGTGTTGTTTTATTGCGAGCGCAATCCATTGATATAGCCGGCAATCAGGCCAGCTGTCCGGTCGTCCGAAATGACCCCGAGATGGGATTGGCCTTCGAGCAATTCAAACTGGCCATCTGGATTGGCGGGTTTCATGGTCGGCTCGTAAGCCTCGGCGATGAAGGATTCGTCCGCGGAACCGGCAACCAGCAGAAATGGTGGCAGGGCTGCGATGTCGGCGAGATAATCGTCGTGCGGCGCATAACCGGTGTTGAGACGGTAGCTGTAGCTTGCGGTCGCTGTGTTGCCCTGAGATCCGTTGAGCACCTCGTCGGGAAAGTTGAACTGGATCGCGGTCAACCCGTTGAGGCCGGTGATGCCGACGCCGTTGAGCATGGACAGGCCGATGATGCGGCGGGTCAGCGCCCGGGCCCAGCCACCGGAATCGGGGCGGATGGTCGGAGCATCATATTTGAGATAGGGCGCCAGCAGCACCGCGCCGTCGAGCGTTTCGCCGTATTTCCCGCCTGCATAGCGGATAGCCAGTCCGCCGCCGCTGGAGTGTCCGCCGATCAGGAGCTGTTGCCCGGGTTTGCGCAGGGTTCCCACGAGATCGGCGATGTCATCTTCGAACTGATCGATATAGGCGATGTCGCCGCGGGCCTGGGGCGACGGGCCATGACCGCGCAGATCCGGAAGGGCGACTTCAATGCCGGCCTGTTCGGCGATGCTGCGCGCAAGCCCGTCATAGGCGGCCCCGTGCCAACCGGATCCGTGAATGAAAATCAGAAGCGGAGCATCAGCGCTGCCACTGCCATAGTGGCGGTAGCCCAGCGAAGCGCCATCGCGCGCCTGATAGGTTTGCAGTGGCGCCGGTTCTTGGCTCGCTGCTTCTGTCTGGCCGGAAAAATCGATTGTGTCGCCGGCGATTGAATCTGACGGGCTCTGGGAGAGGATCAGGCCGAAAGCGATGAGGAAATAGATGAGGACGGAAATGGCTGCAAAGCGGAGGACGAAAGTGAAAACAACTGATGCGGACATGGCTCTATCAATGCTTGCTAATGGTTGAGTAAAACTGACTTGTGTGAATTGGGCCAGAATTGCCACTCAATGCAAGGCGTGATCGGGATTTTTGCCCTGTCAGCCCCGAATCGGTCCCGATCAGGCCGAGAATCAGGCACGGCCTCAGGCTCTGGGGTGGGCGCGGTCGTAAATATCGAGAAGCCGACTGGTCTCGACGCCGGTGTAGACCTGAGTGGTCGACAGACTGGCGTGGCCGAGCAGCTCCTGAATGGTACGAAGGTCACCGCCGCCGGCCAGCAGATGGGTGGCGAAGGAGTGTCTCAATGCATGCGGGGTTGCAGTGTCAGGCAGGTCGAGCGCGGAACGCAGACGGCGCATTTCCTTTTGCACAATGGCCGGCTGCAAGGGTCCACCGCGCGCGCCGCGAAACATCGGCGCATCGGGATCGGGCGAATAGGGGCAGAGCTTCCGGTAGTCGGCAATCGCTTCCCAAGCAATCGGCAGCAGTGGCACGATCCGGGTCTTGCCGCCCTTGCCGGTGATTCTCAGCGTTTCGCCGTCTTGCGGCAGATCGTTGACGGTCAGGGACAAAGCTTCTGATATGCGCAACCCACAGCCATAAAGCAATGTCAGGACGGCTGCGGAACGGGCGGCGATCCAGGGCTCGTCGGAAAGCTGCAGATCAGCGTCGACCACCCGTCTGGCATCGCGGGCGCTCAAGGGCTTTGGCAGGGACTTCGGCTGACGCGGGGCCCTGGTGGCCGATGCACCGGCGGCATTGGCGAGGCCCTTGCGTTCGAGATGGCGCAGAAACGAGCGAATGCCGGCGAGGCCGCGTCCCAGGGTTCTGGCGCCCGCGCCATCGCGGCGGCGCTCGGCCATGAAAGCACGCAGATCCAGCGGGCGCAGATCGGCCAGATCGGCAATGCGTGGCGGGCCGCCCAGATGGGTGGTGAGAAAGCCCAGGAACTGACGCAGATCCCGCTCGTAAGCGTCGGCGGTCTTGGGCGACAGGCGTCGTTCGTGGGTCAGCTGGTTGAGCCAGTGCTGCTGCTCGGCAATGACATCGGGCGCTGCGGTGACGAGGGGCTGCTGCATGGTGGGTCCGTCGTTTCATACCGGGGCAAACCCGGATGGGGGATCGCTTTGCCAGTGAGACCGGGTGGCCACACCTGTGGCCAATCTTGGGGACGACTATTGCATAGTGGCCTTAGCGGGGGGTAAACGAGTGCGGTTGAACGATGTCACAAGGACATCACAATCTGTTGCCATAGGTTTTTCAGCGCAGCATCACGGAAGGTCCGATCCATTGGCAAATGTGGCTGAGATTTCAGACCGACTGCAGGTGTTGGCGCACGGTCGCCCGGGGCACATCATTGACCGGTTGATTGCCGAGCGTGGCGGCCGGCTGGTCGAGCATCCGGCCTGGCCGGTGATGCGGCCGTTTCTCTATGCGACATTGAAATATGGCGCAGCGGTGCGAATGGCCGATGCGATGGCGGAAATGTCGGGTCACGGCGCTATGGCGCATTTGAGCGACCTGCTGAAGCTCGATATCCAGACTTTGCGCGAGGAGCGCATTCCCGAAAAAGGCGGTTTCCTGCTGGTCGCTAATCACCCGACCGGCATTGCTGACGGGGTGGCGATGTTCGATTTTCTCAACCGTCGCCGGCCTGACATGATGGTGTTTGCCAACCGCGATGCGGTGCGGGTCAATCCGCGCTTCAACGAAATCATCATCCCGGTGGAATGGCGCGATGAGTTCAAGAGCCGCGACAAGGCGCGCGAAACTCTTCAGCTGACCAACCGCGCCGTGCAGGACGGCAAGGCAGCAGTGCTGTTTCCCTCCGGCCGGATCGCGTTCTGGAACGAAGGCAAGCTGACCGAGCGGCCGTGGAAGGTTTCTGCGGTGACGCTGGCCAGGCGGTATGAGCTGCCGGTGATCCCGGTCAACATCTCGGCGCGCAATTCGGGGCTGTTTTACTGGTTGTCGAAGCACTCGACCGAACTCAGGGACATGACGGTGTTTCACGAGCTTCTCAACAAGAAGCATCACACCTTCCGCTTCACCGTCGGTGAGCCGATCATGCCCGATGCGCTGGACGGTGATCCCGCAGACGCCGTCAAGGCGCTCGAGTATCACACCGTGCACGGTCTGGCCAAAGACCCAGACCGGGCGTTTGAGCCCGCGCCTGAAGGCTGGTCCCAGGCGGTCTGAGGGCGGAAGCGCTCGCTGATTTTCACCAAGCAAGTTTGTTCCGACATGATGAATTGCTGTGTCGTCGGATATGGAAACGGCCCGGGGTGACCGGGCCGTTAGAGTCTCTCAGTTCAGACGCCTCTCATCAGGCGCCCAAGATCAGGCAATCGTCTGGCCGGTTTTCTTCCAGTCGGCGAGGAAGGCTTCGAGGCCCTTGTCGGTGAGCGGGTGCTTGACCAGCGACTTGATGGTGGAAGCCGGGATCGTGGCGACGTCGGCGCCGATCAGGGCGGCTTCGCGCACGTGGTTGACGGTGCGGATCGAGGCGGCGAGGATTTCGGTGTCGAAACCGTAATTGTCGTAGATCTGGCGGATCTCGCGGATCAGGTCCATGCCGTCGATCGCCATGTCATCAAGCCGTCCGATGAAGGGCGAGATGAAGGTGGCGCCGGCCTTGGCGGCAAGCAGGGCCTGGTTGGCCGAAAAGCACAGGGTGACGTTGGTCTGGTGACCGTCGGAGGTCAGCGCGCGGCAGGCCTTGAGGCCATCAAGCGTCAGCGGCAGCTTGATGCAGATGTTGTCGGCGATCTTGGCCAGAACGGCGGCTTCCTTCATCATCGCATCATATTCGGTGGCGGCGACTTCGGCAGAGACCGGGCCTTCGACGATATCGCAGATTTCCTTGGTGACTTCGCGGATGTCACGGCCGGATTTCATGATCAGCGAAGGATTGGTGGTAACGCCATCGATCAGGCCCAGATCGTTGAGTTCACGGATCTCGCCCACGTCGGCTGTGTCGACAAAGAATTTCATTTCAAACTCCCAAGCTTTAAAAGCCGGAGTGTTCCGGCGCTCATACATAATTCCGGGTTTCCTTTAGCCCAAAGCGGGGGCAAGGTCACGCCACATGGTCAAAGATTCGCGACAAATTGAAGGCGGGCTGTTTCCCCGCAAGGTGGTTCCCGTGCTCATCCCGATGCCGGCGGAGCGCGCCTATTCCTATGCGCTGCCCGAAGGCGTGGATGCCGGGCCGGGGCAGATCGTGCAGGTGCCGCTGGGGCCGCGGCTGGTGGCGGGCATCGTCTGGGACGGTGAGGCGGATGTCATCAACCCCGACAAGCTGCGCGAAGTGACCCAGGTGTTCGACTGTCCGCCGATTGTCGAGCCGATGCGCCGCTTCATTGACTGGGTGTCGGCCTATACGCTCTCGCCGCCCGGTCTGGTGGCTCGGATGGCATTGCGCGCGCCCGCGGCGTTTGATCCCGAACCGATGATCGATGCGCTGCGGCTGACAAGCACACGGCCGGAACGGCTGACGGCTGCGCGCGAGCGGGTGCTGGAGCATGCCGGTGACGGGCTGGCCTGGAGCAAGAGCGGGCTGGCGCATGCGGCGGGCGTAACGCCGAGCGTGATCGATGGACTGGCCAAACAGGGGGTGTTCGAACCGGTGAAATTGCCGCCGCCACCGGTGGTGGCTGCTCCCGATCCGGATTTTCATCCGCCTACGCTGGAGCCCGGGCAGGCGGAAGCTGCGGATGTGCTCCGAGCCACGGTAGCAAGGGGCGGCTTCAGCGCCACGCTGCTCGATGGCGTTACTGGTTCGGGCAAGACCGAGGTTTATTTCGAAGCCATTGCCGAGGCCGTGCGGGCCGGACGGCAGGTGCTGATCCTGCTGCCGGAAATTTCGCTCACGGCCCAGTTTCTCGACCGGTTTCACGACCGTTTCGGCACACGGCCGGCGGAGTGGCATTCGGAACTGCCGCCACGAATGCGCGAGAAAGTGTGGCGGCAGACGGCCGAGGGGCAGGTCAAGGTGGTGGCCGGCGCGCGCTCGGCGTTGTTTCTGCCGTTTGCCGATCTCGGGCTGATCATCGTCGACGAGGAGCACGACCCGGCCTACAAGCAGGAAGACCGGGTGTTCTACAATGCCCGCGACATGGCGGTGGTGCGCGCCCGGCTGGCAAACATCCCCGTGGTGCTGGCGTCCGCCACGCCGTCAATCGAAACAAGGGTGAATGCCGCGCAGGGGCGTTACGAGCATCTGCTCCTGGAAAGCCGTTATGCCGATGCGGGATTGCCGGATCTCAAGCTGGTGGATCTCAGGCGCTATGCGCCGGCGCGCGGCGGTTTTTTGTCGCCGGTGCTGCTCAAGGCGATGGCCGAAACGCTGGAACGCAAGGAACAATCGTTGCTGTTTTTGAACCGGCGGGGCTATGCGCCGTTGACGCTGTGCCGGGTCTGCGGTCACCGATTCGAGTGTCCGCAATGCTCGAGCTGGCTGGTCGAGCACCGGTTCCGCGAGCAGCTGCAATGCCACCATTGCGGCCACACCGAACGGACGCCGAATGCCTGCCCGTCCTGCGGCACGCTGGATCATCTGGCGGCTTGTGGGCCGGGGATCGAGCGGATTGCCGAAGAGGCCGACAAGCATTTTCCCGATGCGCGGGTTATCGTGCTGTCGTCCGATATGGCGGGCGGTACGCGGCGATTGCGGATCGAGCTCGAGGCGATCGCCAAGGGCGAGGCCGATATCGTCATCGGCACCCAGCTGGTGGCCAAGGGGCACAATTTTCCGCTGATGACGCTGGTCGGCGTGGTCGATGCCGATCTGGGGCTGTCGAACGGCGATCCGCGCGCCGCCGAGCGGACCTACCAGCTGCTGTCGCAGGTGACCGGGCGCGCCGGGCGGACGGGGCGCAAGAGCCACGGTCTGATCCAGACGTTTCAGCCACAGCACCCGGTGATGCAGGCGCTGGCCTCGGGCGAACCTCATGCGTTTTACGAACGCGAAACCGACGAGCGCAACCGCGCGAGCCTACCGCCCTTCGGCCGGCTGGCCTCGGTGATCATCTCGGCGGCAACCAGGCCGGAAGCCGAAACTCACGCGCGCGGCCTGCGCGCCGCAGCACCCGCCATGCCCGGCATCATGGTGCTCGGCCCGGCCGAAGCCCCGCTGGCCCTGATCCGCGGCCGCTACCGCTTCCGGCTGCTGGTACATGGCGAACGAGGCAAGGACATGCAGGGATTCATCCGGCAGATGCTGAGCCAGGGTCCGAAAGTGCGCGGCTCGGTGCAGGTGCAGGTCGACATCGATCCGCAGAGTTTTTTGTGAGGGGTGGGTGCAAGAAGGCAGGGGGATGGTGCGCTCTGAAGCCTGACTTCTGTCGCAATGCACGTTAGCGCTGGACGCACCGGAACTTCGCGGTAATTGGCGGTTGTTGCCTTTTGGGGTCATCGTTCATGACCATCGACAGTTCTGACCCTTGCTGAACCAGATCGAGATCGAACGGCGCGCCGCCCAGTTCAGCCTTCCATTTGCCGCCGCCGGTCGCAACAGAATCATCGCCCTCGACCCAGAACAATTCGGCGTACCACCCGTTCGTTCCGGTAACCGCATAGACCTGTTTTTCGGGAAAGCTTCTTATCAGTACAAAGCAGTTGGCGCAGGCCCCTGCATTGGACCGGGTTTGTCGGTATTTTTGGCAGAACCCCGCCTGCGCTGCTTGCGTAAGGGCAAGCAGGCTCGCAGAGATAACAATGATCTTCAGACTGAATTGACGAAATTTCACGATACTCTCCTCATCGGAACAACAGATGCGTTCGGGCGTGGGGGCGGAATCGTGCCCGGCAGTGGCGCCGTTTTGCGTCGACGGCCACGGCCGCAGCACCCAACGATTCGGGTTTTGCATACGGCCCGAACGCGATGAACCTTTTCTTATCGGGCGCAGGGCGTCGCTGTGACGGTGCACCGCATCTTGGAGCCGCCCTTGCAATTCATGACAACCTTCTTTGCGTTATCCAGATCCGCAAAACGTGTTCCCAATCCGAAGGCTGGGTGACTGGTGTCTGTGAATTTTGCAAAGATCGAACCACCCTTCTCTCCAGCGACAAAGCCACGCCAGGCTCGTTCGGCCCGGCGTTCGGCCCGGCGTTTTTTCAACTTGAAGATCGCACCGGTTGCCGCATTCCCTGTCACAGAGACGCGAGGGCCGCACTGAGCCGCCGAGGCGGGAGTTGAGCTGGAAACGATACCAACCGTCGCTCCCGTAATGATGGTCAAAGCCGCAGGCGCTGAGCTTGCAATGGTGCCGATGGCGGCAAGTGCAATTATCGTTTTACTGATCATTTCGTATTCCTTTTTGGATGGTACAGCCCGGAGCATCTACGATGGGCGTGTTGGGTACTTTCTTGAAGTTTTCAGCGGGTCCCTGCAGGTTATTGTTCGATACATTTGTCGACACCGCTCGGGGTCTGAAGCGTCGCGGTGTTGCCCTTGCTCAAGAGCGTGAACCTGCCGTCGGTGTAGCGGGTCCCGGATCCGGACACGACCTGATCGAGGCGCCGTTGCGGCGAGCCGTCGATGCTGAAAATCACGTGTCCGTTGCTGCTGTTGACATAGGTGACCGTCAGAGGCAGCCCCTCCGGGCAGGTGTATTGAACCGTCGTCGAATCTGCAGATTGAGGTCGTCCGTTGCTGGCTCTTGTATGACCGCCCTGCACAGACGATTGCGTAATCGGATAGAGAACCGTTTTCGGCTCTGTCCCGAGGCCGTAAAGCACCTGCCGGCGGTGGAGATCGAGTTGCAGGGATACGTTGCGGGACGCATCAAACAGGTAGACCGACCCCTCGTCGCGCGACTCTTCCTGGAAGTGAAAGGTGACCCGGCCCTGAGCGTCGGCTTCCTGCCACTGCACGCCACGGGTATTGGTGAAACTGCCCCCCGGGTGCAGGACCTGGCCGACGGAAAATCCGTTTACAGTGGCGGGACCTGATGACGGGGTGTTGTCCACGGGTACATTCGTCTGCAGTCGCGGACCGTCACACACCCGGAAGATGGTCGGATAGGGTGATTGCGAACACATGATCCCGCCCCACTGGAAACCGGTGCGGCCATTCTGGTAGCGGATTTCGAACCACTCGTACCCATTCATCATGGTGCCGGTGCCATTGAGAATGAGGATGTCGTCGCCTTCACGCAGGCTTCCGACCTGCCGGAATTGCATGCCCGGCCCACTGCGAACCTTGCCGCCGTACGAATAGCCCGGTTGCGGGAAATCGACGTCCGGCGAGGCATGCACCGAAGGTGAAAAAGCCATCAGGCCGAGCAACAAGAAGGCTGTGAAAATCCGCATCAATATACTCCATTGTGATCAAGCCGGGGTGCACTTGTGTTGGAAAGTGGGTTTGTCTTCCAATGCCTCATGAATGGTGGCGATCGCGAGATATCGTCAAATCTGGCAATGTGGCTGCAGAACCACAGATGGCTTCACCACTGTTGACTGACACGCGCCGCTGTTTTTCCTGACCCGAATGGGTAAGTTGCAATTGTTGTAAAAATATTTGCATGGTTCGAATTCGCGGAAGGGTCTCTAACAAGCTGAAAACCTTGAGAGACGTTCATTTTGGAGACGGTTTGAAATGCGGCACGCGATGGAATTGGGACATTTGAAATTCGATGAGACGTTTGCGTCGGCATTGTCCGCTGATCAGACGCAGATTATATTCACGCGAGCAGAAACCGGTTTGCTCAAATATTTCGTCCAACACTCCAATCAGGTCCGGACCCGTGCGCAATTGCTCAATGCAATAGGTGACGCAAACGGGGAAAAGTTTGATCGCAGCATCGATTTTCTCATAAATCGCTTGAGGCAGAAGCTGGGAGACAACGCAAGGAACCCGGTGTTTATCGCAACGCGATATGGTGAAGGTTACGTCTGGGTCGCATCGCGTCCAAAAAAGCAGCGTCTGGTGCAAGACTGTCATGCCGTGGTCGGCCCGGTGTTTGGGCTTGACCATATTGGCGGCCAGCGGATGGCGGCCGAATTGTTTTCAAAACAGTTCCATGAGGCCTTTGAGACCCATTTTGGGGACGACCAGATCGTGATCCTCGATCCGGACTGTCCAAAGGCTGAGGAATTTAATGCCAGGGCCCCAGACATCGGGATTGAAATGAATTTCGTGCGGGCTGACGGCGAGCTGGAATGTGTGTTCCGGGGCTATTTGTTTCGTACCGACAAAACCGTGTTTGCCAGCCGAAAGGCTGTTTCCCACATCGCATCGTCAAGCGGCGCCGCGTTGATTGCCGAGGAGATCGCCAGAGCCTTGCGAACAAATCTCGCGACCAAAACCGAGGCGATGGTCCCGTTGGCGGTCGGCATGATCGAAGCCGGCAAAACATTTACGGGAATAAAGGGGCACTGGTCGGAGAACGAAGAAGGTTTGCGTACGCAGGTCGGGAAAAATACGGATGACCCTCACGCCAAAATCATGCTCGCGACAAACATCCACACCAAGTACTTGCAGGACAGCGTGCAGATTTTCATGTCGAACCGTGATCCCAGACAGGAAGATGAGGACGAGATTGAGCAGCTGGTCAATTCCAGCCTGCCGTACATCCAGGAAGATCCGACATTTTTGCTGCCAGCGGCCAAGCTCCTGTTCTTCATCGATCGCGGCTATCGCGACATGGCAGTGAAGATCGCCGAAAGAATCCACAGGGAGACCACGGCCGTGACGGCATCACTGCCGGTGATCGGGCAGATGCGTGTCTTTCTTGGCCAGAATGAAGACGGACAGGCTGCGATAGACCAGGCTCTTGAGCGTTGCGAGCCCGGCAGCCAGTTTGAGAATTACTTGCTGATCCTGAAGTGTGAAGCCCTGGCCGCGGTGTCGGATCGCGACGGTCTGGACAGAATTCTGGACCAGGTTTGCACCCGGGTGCCGCAAATTGAAATGCTGATGCATGTTCTGTTCACATGCTCCGAGCGGCCTTCAAAAATTGCCCAGCAGGCGTTGGTCAACATGCCTCCGGCGCAGGCCAAAGGCATGGTGATGTTCATACATTACGTCTATGGGCGCCTGCTCCAAAATCCGGAACACAGAGCCAATGCGTACCGGACACCGGTCTCGCTTTTCACCAAGCAGTTTGGTCCGAATATCATTCCGGTTGAGGTCACGCAGTTGTTGCATGGCAGCGCAGGTCCACAGTTGCCCAGCCGCGTGGTTTTGCAGAACGAAAGAACTGCTTCCTGATCCGGTTCAGGTGCTTTCAGCACGCCGAACATGGTCTGCAGACGCCTGCGTAACGCGTGTCAGTCGCCTCAAGCGTGCCGCTCGCCAATCCCCCACCTCACCCGTGCCCAAACCCGTTCATGGACGATGAAAAACGCCAGTCCGCTTGCTGCCGTGGAGAGGGCGAAGCTCATGGCGGTTACCATGTTGCCGGTGTGGAACCAGGCCAGCGCGCCGGTGACGGCGAGGCCGAGGGCTTGCCAGGTGATGGCTTTGGCGATGGTTCTGAGTTTCGATTCCATGGTCTGCGGCGGCTCCCTGTGCTGGTTGTGACAGGGGAGTTCTAGGCGTTCCGAGCGGGTGCCGGAATTCTGTATCTTCTGCGCAAAAACACACCTTTGTTGATTAATATCACCAAATGTGTGAATAAGCAGCAATGCACAAGAACGAACGTTCCGAACTATTCCGCACCCGTCTGGCGGCCCGGCTGGCGCTGACGGGGATGAGCCGCAGCGCTTTGGCGCGGGCGGCCGGGGTGGATCGTTCGACCATTGCGCAGTTGCTGACGCCAGATGAGGTGCGGTTGCCGAATGCGCATCTGGCGGCGGAATGTGCTGAGGCGCTCGGCGTCAGTGCGGACTGGCTGCTGGGGCTGTCGGACCGGCCCGAATCAGCGGCGGAGGTGCTGTCGGCGAATTTCCGGATGGAAACGGCGCAGCGGACACCGGCGGACGAGCAGATCATCGCCTGGCACCAGGAAGCCGCCGGCCACAAGATCCGCCATGTGCCTGCGACCTTGCCCGACATTCTGAAAACCGAGGCGGTTTTGGAATGGGAATATGCCGCCTTTCTCGACAAGACGCCGGAACAGGCGCGGGGCGCGATGCGCGAGACGGTCGACTGGCTCAGGGCGCCGGGCTCGGATTACGAGATCTGTGTCTCGATCGACAAGATCCGCTCGCTGGCCCGCGGCGAGGGCTACTGGCAGGGACTCGGCCGCGATGCCCGGGCTGAGCAGATCGCGTTCATGGCCGAGCGCTGCGAGCGGCTGTATCCTTCGTTGAGGCTCTATTTCTACGATGCGAAAAAGGTGTTTTCAGCGCCGGTCTCGATTTTCGGGCGGCTGCTGGCGGCGGTCTATGTCGGGCAGTTCTACCTGGTCTATCGCGACAACAGGCAGATCTCCGCCCTGACCGAGCATTTCGACACGCTTGTGCGCGAATCGGAGGTCGAGGCGCGCAATGCGGGCCGGATCATCCGCGAGATGTTTGAGGCGGCCTGAGTTCCGTCATTCGCCGGTGCGGGTTTTTTCCGCGAGCATGAGCATAGAGACGAAGGCTGTGACCTTTGCGGGGCGGAAGCGGGAGGGCGGGTAGACGGTGTAGATGCCGCCATCGCGCAGGCTCCAACCGGGCAGGACGATCTGCAAATTGCCTGTCTGCAATTGGTCCTGGACCAGGTAGTCCGGCAGGACGGCAAGCCCTGCTCCGGCCTTCACTGCTTCAAGAAGGGCGGGTGTGCTGTCGATGGAGAGCGTGTTCTGCATCTGCACAGTCACGTTGTCGCCTTCCGCGTTTGCAAACCGCCAGATATCGGGCTCGGTCATCATGGCATTGGAGACAAAATCGATCGCCTGAAGATCTTCGGGATGTGAGATCTCCGGCGATCGGGAGAGGTAGTCAGAGCCGCCGACTAGCATTTGGCGGAAGCCGCCGATCTTTCTGGCCTGCAGCGCCGAATCGGTGAGCCAGCCGACGCGGATTGCCAGATCCAGCTCGCCGGTCATCAGATCGCTGCGGCTTTCGCCGAGGTGGAAATCCACCTTGCAGAACGGGTACTGGCGGCGAAAGGCTGCGACCACCGGCGTGACGATGGCGGTGCCGTAATCATTGGGCGCGGTCAGCCGCAGGGTGCCGGTCGGCACGGCAGTCAATTGCGACAGCTCCTGAAAGGCCGCTTCGGCCTCGGACAGAATGGTGGCGCAGCGGGCGTAGAAGATCTCGCCCGCCTCGGTGGCGCTGACCTTGCGTGTGCTGCGGATCAACAGCGTTGCCTGAATCTCAAGCTCCAGCTGGGTGATCTGGCTCGAGACCACAGCCTTGGTCACCTTCAGGCGCTCAGCCGCGCGGGTGAAGGATCCGGTTTCGACCACGGCGGCAAAATAGGCGAGGCGGTTGAGATTGTAGCCCTTTGTCATGGATTTGATTGTTAGCCATTGACGAACAATATGTCAAAATCGTTTGTCTTCTCGTGGGGGACGAAATCCACCATGTTCTGGGCCAAGGAGACAGACCATGACCCAACAGAGCATGACCAAGACAATCACATTGCAGTATCTGTTCGATCCGCTTTGCGGCTGGTGCTACGGCGCGTCGGCGACCATTGCCGAGCTTGCCCAGCACCCTTCCATCGAGCTTCAGCCGCTTGCGACCGGCCTGTTTTCAGGCCGCGGCGCGCGGTCGATGGAAGGCTTTGCAGACCAGGCCTGGCAGGCTGATCAGCGGATTGCGCAACTGAGCGGCCGCACCTTCAGCGAGGCTTACCGAAGCGACGTGCTGGGCGCCAAGGGTGCGATGCTCGATTCCTCCATTGCGACGCTGGCTGTGACGGCCGTCTCGATGGAAGCGCCCGAGCGGGTGATCGAAGCCCTCAAGACCATCCAGGAAGCCCGCTATGTCGGCGGCAAGGATATCACGTCCGCCACGGTCGTTTCGGATCTGCTGCGCGGCCTTGGCCTGAGCCGATCCGCTGACCTCGTGATCGAACCTGATGAGGCGCTTTTGCGTCTGCTTCAGGAGCGCACGGCAGAGGCCCACGCGACAATGGCAAAGTTCCACGTTCAAGGTGTTCCGGCCCTGCTCGTCGGCACCGGCGATGCACGCCAGCCGATGAACGCAAGCGCCCTTTATTCCGGAACCCAACCCATGCTGGCTGCCCTCGGGCTCGCCTGAAATCTTCTCACCTGAAATCCATCTCAAACGAAAGAAAAGCCCAATGTTTACTAGGAGAACTGTCATGAAACTCACTGCAGCGGCAGGCGCCGCAACGCTTATGTCCTCAACCGGTTCGAAGGCAGCTGATGCGGGCCTTGCCTGGACCCATTATCCGGCCGGCGAGACTGGTTTCAACCGCGCACCTGTTCTGGTGACCGGCGAGACCGAAGCCCTGCTGATCGACGGTGGTTTCACCCTTTCAGACGGCCGCAAGCTGGCTGAAGAGATCAAGGCCACCGGCAAGACGCTGACGACGATCTATGTCAGCCAGAGCGATCCGGACTTCTATTTCAGCCTGCGCCCGATCGTCGAGGCATTCCCCGACGCCCGCGTCATCGCGGCCAGCGCCACGGTCGAAGCCATCAATGGCAATGTGGAAAAGAAGATTGCGACATGGGGTCCGCAGCTCGGCGATAACGGTCCGAAATCGGTCGACGAGGTGGTGATGCCTGCGGTCTATGATGAGCCGACGCTGAGTGTCGACGGACATGAGATCTCGATTGTTACGGCAGAAGGCCTGGCCAATCGCCGCTATCTCTGGTCGGAAGACCTGCAGGCTGTCTTTGGCGGCGTGATGATCTTCTCCGACGTGCATGTCTGGGTTGCCGATACTCAGACCAAGGAACAGCGCGCTGCCTGGGTCGCAAATCTCGATGCCATCATTGCGCGCAATCCCGAAGTGGTGGTGCCAGGTCACATGACCCCTGATGCGCCGCTGGGCGTGGCGGCTGTCGAATATACCAAGGCCTATCTTCTGGCCTTTGAAGAAGAGCTGGCCAAGGCCGGTAATTCGGCAGAGCTGATCGCGGCCATGAAGGCTCGCTTCCCTGATCTGGGCGGCGTTGCCAATCTCGAGCTCGGGGCAAAGGTTGCCACCGGCGAAATGAAGTGGGGCTGATCATGAGCGCCAACCTCGATCTGGTCCGCGCGACCTACGAGGGCAGTTCGGAAGAGAACGGCCAGGCGCTGATGGCCGCTCTCGCTCCGGATGCCTCATGGACCGAAGCGGAAGGTTTCCCCTATGCGGGCACCTATGTCGGTCCCGAGGCCATCGTCAAAGGCGTGTTTCAGCGCCTGGCCACGGAGTGGAACGGCTATGCCGCCAAGGTCCATACATTCATGGAAGACGGCGACCGGGTTGCTGCCTTTGGTGAATACCAGGGCACCTACGTGGCGACCGGAAAATCGATGCGGGCGAGCTTTGCGCATCTTTACGAAGTCAAGGACGGCAAGATTGTCCGCATGACCCAGTTCGTCGATAGCGCCATGGTTCAGGCCGCAATGCGCTAGGTGGCGCTGGTCACTGAGCCTTCGCAAGCCTGACGACACACAGTCCTTATGGCCGCAATGTCCGCATTGCGGCCATATCTCTGTTTCCGGGGCAATGCAGGCTGGGTGCTGAGACAAGTCTCTCAGGAAGAGCTGGTTCGACCACTGAAATTTGATGGTGGGGCCGCGATGCGGCTGATCAACAGGCTTTGACAGATGCCCGGTTGGGGTGCATGTCTTTGGCAGAGATCTGCCGCTGCGTTGCGGCGTGAAAGCATGCTCGACCTGCTGCTGCCCCGCATCAGGATTTGTGCGGCACGGGTTCCGGGCCGGTTCGATCACCCAAGGAAAGCCTCGCTTGGACCATATCCCCAACCATCGCCCGGCGCGGCACGATGTCGACCGCGAAGCCATGCCGCCGGTGGCCATGGTGATCGCGCTGTTCACCTTCATGAGTTTCGCCGTGCTCGACACCGGTGCCAAGTATCTGGTGACGGCGGGCTATGCCGCGATCTTCGTGGTCTGGTGCCGGTTTTTCGCGCATGCATTGATTGCCTTCATTGTTTTCCAGGGCTGGCGCCGGGCAGACATGTACCGGATGAAGAACGCGCCGCTGCAGATCCTGCGCGGGCTGCTGCTGCCGGCCACGACGCTTTTCAACTTCCTGGCGCTGCGCGAATTGCAGCTGGCGCAGACCATCAGCATCTTTCTCAGCGTGCCGATGCTGGTGACGGCACTGGCCGGACCGCTGCTGGGCGAATGGGCCGGACCGCGGCGCTGGGCGGCGATCATGGTCGGCTTTGTCGGCGTGCTGATCGTGGTGCGGCCAGGTACAGATGTGTTTTCCGTCTCCATTGTCTGGTCGATTCTTGCAACGGTCACCTACTCGCTCTACTCGATCCTGACGCGCCACCTGGCGATGCAGGAAAGCCAGTCCAGCCTGGTGTTCTATTCGTGCATTTTTGCAACCCTGCTGATGGCACCGCCGGCCTATGTCTATGGTCAAATACCGGACTCAATGCTTGATTTCGCGCTGCTTGGAAGTCTCGGGGCGCTCGGCATGGGCGGGCACGTGCTGCTGGTCAAGGCCAGCCGGCTCGCCAGCGCATCCAAGGTTGCGCCCTTTGTCTACAGTCAGCTGTTGTGGATGACGGCCCTGGGATTCATCGTCTTTGGCGACGTGCCCGACGGCTGGACCATGCTGGGCGCCGCGATCATCTGTATGAGCGGCATCTACATCATGAACCGGGAACGGCTGATCGCACGCCGCGAGGCCAAGCTAGGGTCTGCAGACTGAGCCGGCGACCTAACATCTGCGCGTCCAGATGCCGGGGCTATGGCGGGCAGGGACTGCATGGTAAGCGTGCGTGGAGGGTTGCCGATTTGGCGTGATGCGTCAGATTGGCGCTGTGCGTGCATTTGATGCCGGGGTGGTGTTGCGCTTTTTAAGGCTGGACGCGGGTCGCAAATGGAGATGCGGGAATGATCGAGTTTTACTGGCCGACGAGCCAGGGCGAATGGCTGGCGTGGTCGGCTGCACTGGTAACGATCCTGTTTGGCCTGATGCTGTTGTTCGCGCCGCGGGTTTCGCTGAAGATCCTGCGGTTGCAGACGCTGCCGGATCATCCCGAAGCGGTGTCTGAAGCGCGCGCGACCATGGCCGGGTTCTATCTCGGCGTCGGGATCTGCGCGATGCTGTTTGCGCAGCCGCTGGTTTATCTGGCCCTGGGCGCGGGGTGGGCGTTTACGGCTTTCGGGCGAATCATCTCGATGCTGTCTGACCGGGGTGTGACGGTGTTCAATCTGGTGTCGGTGATGCTTGAGATGCTGCTTGCGGCGGGGCCCCTGCTTTACGCGCTGGGATGGATCTGACGGAATCCTGTTTGTTTTGGGGGGTGCGGCGACAGGCAGAGCCGCTCTCTCATCCTAAAGCAGGTGCGGAATGGCGCACCCGGCGTGTTGCGAGTCCCGGCGCTCTATGCTAGACGGACCGCGCATTTCGGGAAAAACAAACTTTCGAGCTTGGAAGACCTGAAATTTACCGTAACAAATTCAGAGACTTGCCTTTCCGGTTTTCGGTCAAGCGCAGGGGTCTGAATGGCAATGAGAGACAATCCCGCCCGTGGCAGATAACTCCCATCAAATTTCCGGTGTCGCTGAACGGTATGCTTCGTCGCTTTATGAGCTGGCGGCTGAAGCCAAATCGGTCGACGCTGTCGCCAAGGATCTGAACCAGTTTCAGGCAATGATTGACAGCAGCCCTGATCTGCAGCGCCTCGTCACCAGCCCGGTATTTTCGGCTGAAGACCAGTCGCGCTCGATTGTGGCGCTGATCAACAAGGCAGGCATTTCCGGCCTGGTCGGCAACTTCCTCAAGGTCGTTGCCCGCAATCGCCGGCTGTTCGCCGTGCCTGCGATCATCCAGTCCTTTCACGAGGCCGTTGCGCGTGAGCGCGGCGAAGTCACTGCAGACGTCAAGACCGCGCACGCGCTGTCAGCGGCGCAGGAAAAAGAACTCAAGGCTGCGCTGTCAGGCGTAACCGGGAAAACCGTGACGCTTAACGTCACAGTCGATGCGTCGCTGCTGGGCGGGCTGATCGTCAAGGTCGGGTCGCGTCAGGTCGACACATCACTTCGCACTAAACTTTCCACCCTTAAGCATGCACTGAAAGAGGTTGGCTGATGGATATCCGCGCCGCGGAAATTTCCGCAATTCTCAAGGACCAAATCAAGAATTTCGGCAACGAAGCCGAAGTTTCCGAAGTTGGTCAGGTTCTGTCCGTCGGTGACGGCATCGCCCGCGTCTACGGCCTCGACAATGTCCAGGCCGGTGAAATGGTCGAATTCCCTGGCGGAATTCGCGGCATGGCGCTCAACCTTGAAGCCGACAATGTCGGCGTCGTGATTTTCGGTTCCGACCGGGACATCAAGGAAGGCGACATCGTCAAGCGGACCGGCGCCATCGTGGACGTCCCTGTTGGTCCGGAACTGCTTGGCCGCGTCGTTGACGCGCTTGGCAATCCGATCGACGGCAAGGGCCCGATCAAGTCCAAGACCCGCGCTCGCGTGGACGTCAAGGCTCCGGGCATCATGCCGCGCAAGTCGGTGCATGAGCCGATGTCGACAGGCCTCAAGGCCATCGACGCCCTGATCCCTGTTGGCCGTGGCCAGCGCGAGCTGGTTATTGGTGACCGTCAGACCGGCAAGACCGCGATCATTCTCGATACCTTCCTGAACCAGAAGCCAATCCACGAGAATGGCCCTGAAGCTGAAAAGCTGTTCTGCGTTTATGTGGCGGTTGGCCAGAAGCGTTCGACGGTTGCCCAGTTCGTCAAGATCCTCGAAGATCGCGGCGCAATGAAGTACTCGATCGTGATCGCTGCGACAGCGTCCGATTCCGCTCCGATGCAGTTCCTGGCGCCATTTGCCGGTTGTGCGATGGGCGAATATTTCCGCGACAACGGCAAGCATGCCCTGATCGCTTATGACGATCTGTCCAAGCAGGCTGTTGCCTATCGTCAGATGTCGCTTCTGCTGCGTCGTCCTCCGGGCCGTGAAGCTTATCCCGGCGACGTTTTCTACCTTCACTCACGTCTGCTTGAGCGCGCTGCGAAGCTCAACGAAGACAATGGTTCGGGTTCGCTGACGGCGCTGCCGGTCATCGAAACCCAGGCCAACGACGTGTCGGCCTATATCCCGACCAACGTGATCTCGATCACCGACGGTCAGATCTTCCTTGAAACCGAACTGTTCTTCCAGGGTATCCGCCCGGCGGTGAACGTTGGTCTGTCGGTGTCCCGCGTGGGCTCGTCGGCTCAGGTCAAGGCGATGAAGCAGGTTGCCGGTTCGATCAAGGGTGAGCTTGCTCAGTATCGTGAAATGGCTGCGTTCGCGCAGTTCGGCTCCGACCTTGATGCGGCCACCCAGCGTCTGCTCAACCGTGGTGCGCGCCTGACCGAGCTGCTCAAGCAGCCGCAGTTCTCGCCGCTCAAGACGGAAGAGCAGGTCGCGGTGATCTTTGCCGGTGTGAATGGCTATCTCGACAAGATCGCTGTTCGCGAAGTCGGCAAGTTCGAGCAGGGCCTGCTGGCCTACATGCGCAGCGAAGGCAAGGATGTGCTCGAAACGATCCGCAAGGAAAAGGCCATCAGCGACGACACCAAGTCAGAGCTGAAGTCCGCGATCGACACTTACGCCAAAACCTTTGCCTAACGGCAACAGACCGAGGACGGATAACGGATGCCTTCACTCAAGGATCTGAAAAACCGGATCGCCTCCGTCAAGGCGACGCAGAAGATCACCAAGGCGATGCAAATGGTCGCCGCGGCGAAGCTTCGGCGCGCGCAGGAGGCGGCCGAGGCCGCACGGCCGTATTCGCAGCGGATGGCCTCGGTGATGTCCAACATCGCCGAAGCTGTCGGTGGTGGTGATGATGCACCAAAGCTGATGACCGGCACCGGCAAGGACGACACGCATCTGCTGGTGGTCTGTACCGCTGAACGCGGCATGTGTGGCGGCTTCAACAGCCAGATTGCGCGTTTTGCGCGCGATCATGTGCGCCGGCTTCTGGCTGACGGCAAAACCGTCAAGATCCTGTGCGTTGGCAAGAAGGGCTATGATATCCTGCGTCGCGAGTATGCGTCGCTGATTATCGACCGTGTCGATTTCCGCGAAGTCAAGCAGATGAGCTTTGCCCAGGCGGAAACGGTCGCGGACAAGGTTACGCGCTTGTTCGAGGAAGGTGGCTTTGATGTCTGCACTCTGTTCTACTCAGAGTTCAAATCGGTCATCAGCCAGGTTCCGACCGCACAGCAGCTGATCCCGGCTTCCACCGGTGCGGCAGGTGACGATGCAAGCGCATCGGCGATCTACGACTACGAGCCGAGTGCCGAGGAAATCCTCGAGGATTTGCTGCCGCGTTCGATCAAGGTGCAGATCTTCAGGGCGCTGCTTGAGAATGTTGCAGGTGAGATGGGCGCGAAAATGTCCGCAATGGACAACGCAACCCGCAATGCTGGCGAGATGATCGACAAGTTGTCGATGAGCTACAACCGCCAGCGGCAGGCCCAGATCACCAAGGAACTCATTGAAATCATTTCGGGCGCGGAAGCGCTCTAAGGTACACGGAAGAGGGTAAGATACATGGCTAAGGCAGCTACCCCGGCAACCAAGCCCGCAGCGGCAAAAAAACCCGCAGCGGCTAAGAAGCCCGCAGCAGCAGCGACAAAGGCGAGCGCAGTCAAAAGCGCTGCAGCCAAGTCCGGTGCAATTGGTCGCGTGACTCAGGTCATCGGCGCGGTTGTGGACGTGACGTTCGATGAAGGCGCTCTGCCGACCATCCTGAACGCGCTGGAAACCGACAACATGGGCAACCGCCTGGTGTTGGAAGTGGCGCAGCATCTGGGTGAAAACACAGTTCGCACCATCGCCATGGACTCGACCGAAGGTCTGGTCCGCGGTCAGAAGGTTGTCGACACGGGCGATTCGATCTCGGTGCCTGTCGGGGCAGAAACCCTCGGCCGCATTCTGAATGTGATCGGGGAACCGGTTGACGAGGCCGGTCCGGTCAAGACCAAGGCTCGCCGCTCGATCCACCAGGACGCACCGGAATTCTCCGAACAGTCGACCGAAGCTGAAATTCTGGTTACCGGCATCAAGGTCGTCGACCTGCTGGCACCTTACGCACGTGGCGGCAAGATCGGCCTGTTTGGCGGCGCCGGTGTTGGCAAGACCGTTCTCATTCAGGAACTGATCAACAACATCGCGAAAGCGCATGGTGGTTACTCGGTGTTTGCCGGTGTTGGCGAACGTACCCGTGAAGGCAACGATCTCTATCATGAGATGATTGAATCCGGCGTGAACAAGGAAGGCGGCGGCGAAGGCTCCAAGTGTGCCCTCGTGTTCGGTCAGATGAACGAGCCTCCAGGTGCGCGTGCCCGTGTTGCGCTGACTGGTCTGACGATTGCGGAACAGTTCCGTGACGAAGGCCAGGACGTGTTGTTCTTCGTTGACAACATCTTCCGCTTTACCCAGGCCGGTTCTGAAATGTCCGCGCTTCTTGGCCGTATTCCTTCTGCTGTGGGCTATCAGCCTACATTGAGCACCGACATGGGTGCGATGCAGGAGCGGATCACCACCACGAACAAGGGTTCGATCACCTCGGTGCAGGCCGTTTACGTGCCGGCCGATGACTTGACCGACCCGGCGCCTGCTTCGACCTTTGCCCACTTGGACGCAACGACCGTTTTGAACCGTTCGATTGCTGAAAAGGGCATCTACCCGGCGGTTGACCCGCTCGACTCCAACTCGCGAATGCTTGATCCGTTGATCATCGGTGAGGAGCATTACCAGGTTGCCCGTGAAGTGCAGGAAATTCTGCAGCGCTACAAGTCGCTTCAGGACATCATCGCCATTCTCGGCATGGACGAGCTGTCGGAAGAAGACAAGGTCACCGTTGCCCGCGCTCGTAAGGTCGAACGCTTCCTGTCACAGCCGTTCTTCGTGGCTGAAGTCTTCACCGGCGCGCCTGGCAAGCTGGTTGACCTGGCTGACACCATCAAGGGCTTCAAGGGCCTGGTGAACGGCGAATATGACCACCTTCCGGAGCCAGCATTCTACATGGTCGGAACCATGGAAGAGGCCGTCGAAAAGGCTCAGCGCCTGGCTGCCGAAGTCGCCTAATCATGAAATTGCCCGCGCAGGCCGGTCTGATCCGGTTTGCGCGGTGCACCCGAACAGCACTGCGATAAAGTGAACGTCATGGCTGACAGCTTCAATTTTGAACTCGTATCTCCCGAGCGGTTGCTCTTGTCGGCAACCGTGACCGAAGTCGTGCTTCCGGGCACTGACGGTGAAATGACGGTGATGGCCAATCACGCACCGACCATGACCACGATCAAGCCTGGCGTTGTCACAGTGGCGACAACTGAAGGCAAGTCCGAACGGTTTGTGGTTTTTGGCGGTTTTGCCGATATTCTGCCCGAAGGCTGCACCCTGCTTGCAGAATCCGCTGTAGCGGTGACTGATATCAACCGGGATGATCTTTCCCAGCGGTTGCAGGATGCACGCGAAGACGTTGCAGACGCATCCAACGATGTTGCCAGGCAGAAAGCCCAGGAATATCTCGATCATCTGACGACGCTGGAAGCAGCAATCTAGGCGTCAGGTACAGGATCTGAAAAACAGGCGGCCTCCGGGTCGCCTTTTTTGTGTTTGCAGGTTGAACAGCCTGGTGTCGGAATGCGGGCTTCGTTTTTGAAACGGGTTGTGTCAGGCCTGACCGCCGACGGTGTGGCGCAGGAGAAATGCTTCGGGATAGTTGAGCCGGCCGGTCCATTCGGTGAGCGCGCCAGGGTTCAGTTCGAGAGCCAGAAACCTCGGACCCTGGATTGCGATCTCAGCGCCGTCAGCCGTGCGGGATCTGAAACCGAAGCGGCAATAGTAATCAGGCTGGCCAAACACGAAGACTGATTGCCAGCCTTGTTGCCGCGCCAGTTCGAGCGCATGGCGAACCAGTTCAGTGCCGATCAGCATCTCCCTCCATGCAGGCAGAACCGCCAGAGGAGCCAAAGCCAGCGCCCTGTCCGGCCCGGAAATCTCGGTCAGCAGGATGTGACCGACGGGTTTGCCGTCGATTTCCGCTATGAGGGAGAGCGAGTTCGTAGCAGTGGCAATCGGGGATCCGGCAAGGCCGGTTTCCTGTGGCGGGTAGCTCAGGCTTTCAATCTCCTGAATGGCAGGGAGATCGGATGGTGTGCTGCGGCGATAACGGGCTTTGGTGGCAATGCTTTGTGGTTCAGGCATAGGACAACTCCAGTGCACGTTGGACAGCGGCCTTGGCATGGAGCCTTGTGGTGTCATAGAAATGGATTGGTTCGGGGGCGGGTGTGATGAGAGTCGTCAATTCCGAACAACCAAGTATGACAGCCTCGGCACCGCGTTCGCAAAGGGTCTCAATCAGCTGATTTACGAATTCGCGTGAGCCGTTGCGCATGATGCCACGTCCCAGTTCGTCGTGTATGACACGGTTGACCTCGATCCTTTCTCCAAGGTCCGGCGAGATGACCGTGGCACCACACTCTGATTTCAAGTGCTTGGAATAGAAGTCACTTTCCATTGTGATTCTGGTTCCCAGCAGGGCAACTGTTTGATGCCCTGCCTGGCGCACCTGCGCGCTGGTGGCGTCTGAAATATGCAACAGCTCCAGTCCTGAGCCCCGCTCGATCTCTTCGGCATATTGGTGCAGGGAATTGTTTGCCAGAACCATGAAATCCGCACCTCCGGCCTTCAGGCTGCGTCCGGCCTCGGAAAGGATAGCGATAACGGTCTCGGTATCACCTCGGCTCTGGGCTTCCTTGACCGCGGCATGGTTGACGGAATGAAGCAAGACCCGCGCGCCATGATGGCCGCCCAGTTCCTTCCAGGTGAACTCGTTGAGCATCCGATAGTAGAGGGAAGTGGAGTCCCAGCTTAGACCGCCCAGCAACCCTATGAGCTTCATGGTGCCACACCTGCCAGATGCTCGAAGGCTTTGACGACCTGATCATAGGCTCTCCGCTTGAAAGGCACGATCAGGCCGGGCAGGTCATGCATCGGCTTCCAGTCCCAGGCGTCAAATTCGGCATGGTGGCCGCCCGGAGGCGGATTGATGCTGATTTCGTTTTCGTCGCCGGTAAAGCGCATGGCAAACCAGCGTTGCCGCTGGCCTCGATACTTGCCTTTCAGCCCAATGCCGATGAGGTGATCCGGCAGGTCGTAGTCGATCCAGTCAGGGGCTTCAGCGAGCAATTCCACCGTCCGCATGCCGGTTTCCTCGTAGAGTTCCCGAAGAGCAGCTGCGTAGGGAACTTCGTCAGCATCAATGCCGCCCTGGGGCATCTGCCAGAGTTGCGGCGAGCCGTCATATTCGGTGTTGCCTTGCGAGATTCGGCGGCCGGTCCAGACAAGGCCGTCCCTGTTGAGGACCATGACGCCGACACATAGACGGTAAGGAAGGCTGTTTGGGTCGACTGTGCTTGCTTCCTTGCCGGCCATATGTGCTTCCTGCCTATCTCTCCGGGTCGTCGGCCACGGCCGAGGCGGAGACGATTTCTATTCCTCGAGCCTTGGCCTCATTGGCCCAGGTGGCGATTGCGTCGACGCTCACTTCGAACGCAGAGGCGACCCCAACTGCTGTGCCATTCCGTCTGGCTATGCGCTCCAGCTCGTCCAGTTTGGAAAGAATGTAACCGCGCTCCTGGGTGGCGTCGAGTACCATGTCGGATGCGGTGAAGGGAATCCCGAGTGTTTTGGCAAATTGTCCGGTCAAGGAGCGGGCCGAAGTGCCGTCATCGACAAACATGATGCCGCGTTCCGCAAGGTCGCGCATGACAGGTTCAAGTGCCTCTGGGTCAGCAAGAAAGCGGCCGCCCATGAAATTTGTGATGCCGGTGTAATTGGTGATGCGGGCCATGGCGGTGTGCAAATCTGCCAGATTGCCGCTCTCGCCTGCTTCCACCGTCAATGTGCCTGCACCCGGATCATTGGCGGGATAGTCATAAGGCTCAAACGGAATCTGCAGCAGGATCTCGTGACCCTGACGGCGGGCTTCCTGCATCCAGCGCTGAAGGCTGTTGCCGTTGGACGCGAAAGCCAGGGTAATGTCTTCAGGAAGCGTTCTGATCGCATATTGCGATCCGGTCTGGCTCAGCCCAAGACCGCCAACGATGATCACGACACGGGCGCCACGGGCGCCAGACCAGGGCCGGGCATAGATGTCAAAGGCGCGCTCGCCATTGGCGCCACGCACCGGCAGCGGGCCCAGTTGCGTATCTTCTACCACGGCGGGGTCAGGCAAATGTGCCAGATGGGAATTCTGGCCGACACGTCCGGGCGGGTTGAGTAGCACCGGGCGGTTGTCGGGCCGCTTGACCGGTGTGATCTTGTTGATCTCCTCGCCATCGTCGCCGAGCGTCGTTGCGACTTCGGCACCGGACTGGCCGTGAAGGGATTTCAATGCGCCAGTGTCTTCGGGTGCGCCGGCGACAGCTGTGTTGTGATTGTCTGCTGGCTCTGTATCGGTGGATTGGCTTGATGAGGTGCCAGGTTTTTCAGCTTCGGGACGGTCGAGCATGACCACGCTGTCGCCGGTCTCGATGCGAGCGCCTGAGAAAGCCATCCAGGCGGCGCCACCGACAACCATGCAGACGGCAAGTGTGCCAAGCAGGATCTTTGACCAGCCGCGCTCAGACCCCTTGCCGGGATTTCTCCCCGGCTTCAAGTGCTGTCCCAGCGGCTGATGGATCTTGTCGCCCACGATCTTCTGTCCGAATCCCGATACGGGCTGATTGAATCAGTCCGCCGCCCCGCATGCAAGCCAGCCATGAGCAGGTGCAAGCAGGGCGGGGGACCTAAGCTGCGTCAGTTCTTGATTGCGGCCTGGTCCGGGCTGGGCGGGAAGGCCGGATCGGTCTTGTTGCCGCGCAGCAGATCCATCGCATAGCCGAGTTGGACGTCGTCCTCGGGGTCCGGCGGGACATAGGCAATCGAGCCCGAGCCCTCGTCGTCCTCGTTCTCGCCCTGGATATGGCCACGAAGTTCGCTCTCGCCGGATGGCTTCACACGGCCGCGCAACTCTTCAGGTACGGGCTCCTCGACCCGGATATCGGGCTTGATGCCGGTTCCCTGGATCGATGTGCCAGACGGCGTGTAATAGAGCGCCGTGGTCAGGCGAAGGGCGGTTTTCGCATCCAACGGGATAATGGTCTGGACCGATCCCTTGCCGAAAGAGCGCGTGCCCAGAACGGTGGCGCGCTTGTGATCCTGCAGCGCCCCGGCGACAATCTCGGACGCGGAGGCCGAACCGCCATTGATCAGCACAACCACCGGCTTGCCACCGGCAAGATCTCCCGGACGAGAATTGAAGCGGCGGGTTTCTTCAGGATTACGACCGCGGGTCGAAACGATTTCGCCGCGATCAAGGAAGGCGTCGGAGACACTGATCGCCTGATCGAGCAGTCCGCCCGGGTTGAGCCGGAGATCAAGCACGAAGCCCTTGAGCTTGTCCTTGCCGATTTCATCGGTGATGGTTTCGATCGCATCGGAGAGATCGTCATAAGTCTTTTCGGTGAAGGAAATCACCCGCAGATAGCCAACATCCTCCTCAACCCGGTAGCGCACGGCCTTGACCGAGATGATGTCGCGAACGACCTTGATCTTGATCGGCTGGTCGGCGCCTTCGCGCAGAACCGTCAGCTCGATCGCCGTGTTGACCGGACCGCGCATCTTGTCGACCGCTTCGCCGAGCGACAGGCCGCGGACAGCCTCGCCGTCGATCTCGGAGATGAAATCACCAGCCAGAACGCCTGCCTTCGAGGCAGGGGTGTCATCGATCGGGGTGATGACCTTGACCAGCTCATCTTCCATCGTGACCTCGATGCCGAGACCGCCGAATTCGCCGCGGGTCTGGGTTCGCATGTCATCGGCTGCTTCCTGGTTGAGGTAGCTCGAATGCGGGTCAAGCGAGGTCAGCATGCCGTTGATGGCATTCTCGATCAGCTTGTCTTCTTCCGGCGGCGTCACATACTGGGCGCGCACGCGTTCGAAGACATTGCCGAAGATGGCGAGCTGCCGGTAAGTCTCGGTTCCCGCCGCGTTGGCGGAGCCACCATAGGAGTTGATCGCGCTCACGGCGGTTGCGCCCATTAACGCGCCCACTGCCAGAAGTGTCACCTTACGTATCATTGCTTGCCTTTCTCGAAGACATATCGTCTTTCCACCACGATCGCGGGTCGACCGGTTGACCGTCTTTTCTGATCTCAATGTAGAGCGTTGGACGCTCCGATGCCAGCGACAAAGCCGCCGAACCTGCAAATCTCGTCTGCCCCATCGTCGCCAAAGGCTCTCCGGCAACGACGAACCGGCCGGCCGAGACCTTTATCTTTTCCATTCCGGCCAACACCAGATGGTGATTTTCGCCGGTATCGACGATAACCACCTGGCCGTAGCTTCGGAACGGCCCGGCATAGGCGATCCATCCGTCAGCCGGGGCCACCACAGTGGCGCCCTTTTCGGTGGCCAGAACTTCGCCGGCCAAGGTGTGTCCGGTGCCGTCGTCGGCACCGAAATAGCGCACCGTGTCGCCCTCGACCGGAAGCGACAACGTGCCGGTCAGCTTCGAAAATGCATATGCGGGCATAATGCGGTTTTTGTCGGGCACGGCGACAGCGGCGAAGGCGCGGGCGCGCTCCAGCCGCTCGGCCAGTTGCCGTTCACGCTCGGCTTCGGCCTTGCGGGCAGCCTCTGCGGCCTCCCTGAGGGACACGATTTCATTGGCCAAGCTGGCGATGACGGATTCGAGTTCGGTGGAGCGGACCGACAGTGCTTCGGCGCGCGCACGTTCACGCTCGAGGCGCCGGGAGCTTTCCTGCTGAAGTGCGGCCTTTTCAGATGCCAGGCTGGCAAGCCGCTGTTCTTCTTCAGCGTTTGCTTCCAGCGCCTTTGCAAGTGACACCCGCTCAATGGCGATGGCTTGACGCAAGGCTGCCAATTCCTGAAGATCGGTCGCGAGGGCTTGCGTTTCGGCGCGGATTTCCGGCACCACGGCACCGAGCAGGATGGCGCTCCTGACCGACGACAAGGCATCCTCGGGGCTGACCAGCAGGGCAGGAGGAGGGTCCCGTCCGATTCGCTGCAGCGCGGCCAGAACTTCAGCCAGGACCGACCGGCGCGAGATGAGAGACAGGCGCACCGCTTCCTGCCGTTCGGAGAGGCCGGTCATTGTCTGCTCGCCAACGGCTATCTGCTGGTCAAGCTCTGCTCTGCGGGAGGCGGTTTCGGCAATCGTTCGATCCAGGTCCTGCTGGTCGGTGCGCAGCGCGGCGATGTCGGCTTCCAGCGCTTCAAGTGCCTTTGCCGCAAGCCTTGCCTCGTCAGCGACCGATAGCAGTTCCTGACGACTTGCTTCCTGTTCCTGCTCAAGCTCGATGGTGCCGGCGGAATCGGGGTCGGTTGCATCGGTTGCATGAGAAGGTGCTGGGCCGGGGAGAAGCCAGGCTGAGGCTGTCAGAGCAAAGGCGAGGCAAGACGCCGAGAGAATCCGATTGGCACGCACGCGGCAACCGGCGGCAGCCATTGCCGCGCCAGCGTTCAGATGCGTGAATCGGGAATTCAACATGAAATGACCCTAGCGAATTCCGCGTTAAGGCTCCATGAACCATATTGTCCCGGCAGGTCAATTCTTTGCGAGCCCGCTGCGATGGCCGGGTGCCGGCGTGCCCGGTCTCTGCAAGGCTCAGGCGCGGTGATAGGGATGGCCGGACAGGATCGTGACGGCACGGTAAAGCTGTTCCGCTGCCATGATACGGACCAGCTGGTGCGGCCAGGTCATGCGGCCGAAGCAGATCACGGCGTCGGCCTTTCGGTGCAAGTCCGGGTCGAGACCATCGGCGCCGCCGATGGCGATGACCAGATCGCGGCGGCCGTCGTCGCGCAGTTTCGCGAGCGTCTCGGCAAATCCGGGCGAATCAGGGGTCTTTCCGCGTTCATCGAGCAGAATGAGAGCCGCACCATCCGGCATGGCGCGAATCAGCAGTGCCGCCTCTTCCTTCTTGCGCAGTTCCGCGGTGGCAGCGCGGCTTTCGGCAACTTCGATGGTCTTGGCAAAATCGAGCCCGAGCGCACTGCCTGACTTGGCAAAGCGATCCAGATACCGGCTGGAGAGCTCGCTTTCAGGACCTGATTTGAGCCGTCCGACGGCAAACAGTGTGATGCGCATTGGGTCTGTGTTTTCCGTCCTCAGATCGGCGCAAAAGACACCTTGCCGCCCCGCCTGAGATGACCGGGCGGCGTCCAACCTGATCGTCAAGACCAGCCGACCTGAGACCCGGACGGGCGATCAGGCCGTGGTGGTCAGTGCAGTTTTCCGTCGTCGAGGTCCGGGGTCTGCCACATCTTTTCGATGTTGAAGAATTCCCTGATTTCGGGGCGGAAAACATGGATGATGACATCGCCAGCATCAATGAGCACCCAGTCGCCGGTCGCCAGACCCTCAACCCGAGGATTGCCGAAGTTGGCGTCCTTGAGTTCGCTGATCAGCCGATCGCAGATGGATGCGACATGACGGCTCGAGCGGCCGGAGGCAACAACCATATGGTCGCCCAGCGCCGATTTGCCTGCAATGTCGATGGCTACGATGTCTTCTGCCTTGGAGTCCGCCAAGCTGTCGCGGACCAGTTCAAGCTGACGCAGAGCGGCATGTTCACCGCTTCCCGTTGCTTTCGAGAAACCGTCTTCGACGTTTCCCTTCGTGTGTTCTGTTCTCAGAGTGGTTCCTTTCCTTATCCTGAACAGTCCAACCTGCGTTCCAACCGTCGATTCGATTGCAGCGCACCATAAAGATAGTCACGGAGTATGCGGTTTTTCAAGATGTGGCGGTTTTATTCGTGGCGCGCTCGCTGCGGATGGCACTCGATGAGAGCGACGAGCGGGGCCCGTGAATGAAGGTCCAGGCAGGCGCCCGGAGAAACGGCAGCAGGGCTGCGTGGTTTTCATCGACACGGGCATGGCTGAAGGCCTTGGCCATTTTCGATGACAGATAGGCAAGGGTGGAGCCAGGCCGGTCGATCACTGCTATGGGGAAGGTTTCGGCAATGGCGCGCCAGTCCTGCCATTTGTGAAACTGGCGAAGATTGTCGGCGCCCATGATCCAGACAAAGTTGATACCCGGATTGCGCGCCTTGACGAAGGCCAGCGTCTGGGCTGTGTAATGCAGATCGTGCGCGGCCTCGAAGGCGGTGACCTTGACCCGCGGGCCCGGCGCCATCTTGCGGCTGAGTTCGATGCGCTCATCGAGGCTTGCCAGCTCATTGTGGTTCTTGAGCGGGTTGCCCGGTGTGACCATCCACCAGAGCTGGTCAAGGCCAAGACGGCGCAGCGCGATCTCCGCGACCAGCTCATGGCCCTGGTGCGGCGGGTTGAAGGAGCCGCCGAACAGGCCAACCGTCATGCCCCGCTCGACATGGGGCATTTTCAGGTAGGTTGGGGACCTGGCGGGCTGACCGCTCAAGGCCTGATCTGGCCTGAGCCGCGTACACGGTACTTGAATGAGGTCAACTGCTCGACGCCGACGGGGCCGCGGGCGTGCATCTTGCCGGTGGCAATTCCGATTTCCGCGCCCATGCCGAATTCGCCGCCATCGGCAAACTGGGTGGAGGCATTGTGCAACAGGATGGCCGAATCCACTTCCGTGAAGAAGCGCTCGACGACGGTCGGATCCTCGGCAATCACCGCTTCGGTGTGGCTGGACGACCACTGCGCAATATGCGCGATGGCGCCATCGATACCATCGACAAAGCGTGCCGCGATGATGGCGTCTAGATACTCGGTGCGCCAGTCGTCTTCGCTGGCGAGCGTTGCCTCGGGTTGAAGCGCCATCACCGCATTGTCGCCGTGGACTTCGCAGCCGGCGGCAGCCAGATCGGCAAGGATATCGGCGGCCAGTCCTCGATCCATGGCGCTGTCGAGCAGCAGGGTTTCGGCGGCGCCACAAATGCCGGTGCGGCGCATCTTGGCGTTGACCACGATGGCGCGGGCCATGGCGGCATCGGCAGACTTGTCGACATAGATGTGACACAGGCCTTCGAGATGGGCGAAGACCGGCACGCGGGCATCGGATTGCACACGGGCGACAAGGCTCTTGCCGCCGCGGGGGACGATGACATCAACCGAGCCGTTCAGGCCGGTGAGCAATTCGCCGACAGCCGCGCGATCAGAGACCGGGATCATCTGGATGGCGTCAGCGGGCAATCCGGCGCTTTCAAGCCCTTCGACAAGGCAGGCGTGGATGGCACTGGACGAGTGGAACGAATCCGATCCGCCGCGCAGAATGACGGCATTGCCGGCCTTGAGGCACAGCGCGCCGGCGTCTGCGGTGACATTGGGGCGGCTTTCATAGATCACGCCGATGACGCCCAGCGGCGTGCGGACCCGCTCGATCTTGAGGCCGTTGGGGCGGTCCCACGCGGCGATCACGTCGCCTATGGGATCAGCCAGTGCCGCAATGGCGCGAATGCCGTCGGTGATACCGTCGATGCGGCTGTCATCCAGCTTGAGGCGATCAACGAAAGAACTTGCCATGCCGCTTTTCTCGGCTGCTTCGACATCAAGCGCGTTGGCATCGAGGATGTCCTGGCGGTGCGCGGAAATCGCATCGGCCATGGCGTTGAGAGCAGCGTTCTTCTGATCGGTAGAGGCGATGGCAAGCGGTCGCGCAGCAGCTTTCGCACGGCGGCCGATATCGGCCATCAGCGTCGCGATGTCTGCTTTGCTATCGGTCTTGTCGAGCATGGTGCTCCTCCGGGCTTGCGATCAGGCAGGTTTCTTACGCAATCGGGGTGACGCCGTAAAGCCGGGACGCGATTCAGGACGTTTCAGCCGATCACCATGTCATCGCGATGGATCATGGCGGCGCGGCCGGAATAGCCGAGAATGGCTTCGATTTCGGCCGATTTGCGTCCGGCGATGCGCCGGGCTTCGTCGGAATCATAGGCGGACAGGCCGCGGGCGATTTCACGGCCTGATGGATCGCAGACCGCGACCGGGTCACCGCGATGAAAGTCACCGCTGATATCCCTGACGCCCGCAGGCAACAGGCTCTTGCCGGAGTGCAATGCCTTTTCGGCGCCAGAGTCTATGGTCAGCCTGCCGGCAGGATCGAGTTGCCCTGCGATCCAGATCTTGCGCGCCGACTGGGGCGTGCCCGAGGGCTGGAACCAGCTTGATCTGGCGCCCTTGTCGATGGCGGACAGCGGGTGGTCGGCCTTGCCCGATGCGATGATCATGGCGCAGCCAGCGCCGGTGGCGATCTTGCCGGCATCGATCTTGGTTTTCATGCCGCCGCGCGAGAGCTCAGACCCGGCGTCACCCGCCATGGCTTCGATCGCCGGGGTGATGGCCTCGATTGTTTCGAGAAAACGCGCGTCCGGGTCGATATGCGGCGGGGCGGTGTAGAGCCCGTCGATATCGGACATCAGCACCAAGAGGTCGGCGCCGGCCATGGTGGCGACGCGGGCGGCGAGCCGGTCATTGTCGCCATAGCGGATTTCGCTGGTGGCGACGGTGTCGTTCTCGTTGATGATCGGGACCGCGCCATGGCGCATCAGTTCACCCATGGTGGCGCGGGCATTGAGATAGCGGCGGCGCTCTTCGGTGTCACCGAGTGTGAGCAGGATCTGTCCGGCGACGATATCGTGCGTGGAGAGGCTGGCCGACCAGGCGCGGGCCAAAGCGATCTGGCCCACGGCTGCTGCTGCCTGGCTTTCCTCAAGCCGCAACGCGCCGGCGGGCAGGCCAAGCACGGTGCGGCCCATGGCAATGGCACCGGAGGAGACAACCAGTACCTCGGCTCCGGCAGCCTTGAGCTCGGCGATGTCGGCGCACAGCGATTCAAGCCAGTCGGCTTTCAGGCCGCTGTTGCGGTCTACAAGCAGCGCCGAGCCGATCTTGATGACGATGCGCTTGTGCGCGGAAACAGGCTTGCGGTGGACGGACATGGTCAGTCTTTCTTGCCGTCCGTATCAGCCTTCTCAGCGTCTTCGGCCTTGGAACTGACGATGATATCGCGGAGTGCCCGAAGCCCGCCGGTCATGCCCTCGCTGGTGATGGCCGAGATCTCGTAGGGCGCGCGGCCGGCAGCCTTCTTCAGCGCGCGGACCTTTTCGGCGCGCTGAGTGGCGTCGACCACATCAACCTGGCTGAGTGCCACGATTTCCGGTTTTTCCGCGATGCCATTGCCATAGGCCTCCAGCTCGTGACGGACGGTCTTGTAGGCCTGACCGACATCTTCCTCGAGCGCCGAGACCAGATGCAACAACACCCTTGTGCGCTCGACATGGCCGAGGAACCGGTCGCCGATGCCGACGCCTTCATGGGCGCCCTCGATCAGGCCGGGGATGTCGGCGAGCACGAATTCGCGGCCATCGATGGTGGCAACGCCGAGGTTGGGATGCAGCGTGGTGAAGGGATAATTGGCAATCTTCGGCCGGGCGCGTGTGACGGACGCCAGAAACGTCGATTTGCCGGCATTGGGCAGGCCGATCAGGCCGGCGTCGGCAATCAGCTTGAGCCGGAGCCAGACGGTTTTTTCCTCGCCTTCAAGGCCGGGATTGGCGTGGCGCGGGGCCTGGTTGGTGGCGGTTTTGAAATGGGCATTGCCGAAGCCGCCATTGCCGCCCTTGGCAATCCGGTAACGCTCGCCAACCGTGGTCAGGTCGCAAATCAGCGTCTCGTTGTCTTCCTCAAAGATCTGGGTTCCGGCAGGCACCTTCATGGTGATGCTGGCACCGTTTGCACCGGTGCGGTTGCGGCCCATGCCATGAATGCCGGTCTTGGCCTTGTGATGTTGTTGAAAGCGGTAGTCGATCAAGGTGTTGAGGCCGTCGACCGCTTCCACCCATACATCACCGCCGCGGCCACCGTCGCCACCATCAGGGCCGCCGAACTCGATGTATTTTTCGCGGTGGAAGGAAATAGAGCCTCCACCGCCGTCGCCGGCACGGACATAGACCTTGGTTTCGTCGAGGAATTTCATCGCAGTGTACCGATCCGGACTTTGAACGCGTTTAGCCGGACTGGCGCAGGCCTCCGGCTTTGGGCGCATCGATAAACGCCCAAGGACGTAAGGTCAAAGCCTATTGCGGCAGTTGGTAAAGGTTCGGACCCGAATCAATCAGGGCTTGATGGCCTTGGCGCCTTCCAGCGTTGGAGCGAAATTGACCCTGACGCGGGCAATCGGCAGGGCAAATTTGGTCACAAGGGCGGTGTTGCGCAAGGTGCCGTCATCCTTGAGCACAAGCTTGTCGTGAAAGCGGACGATGTTGGGGTCGCCACCGGGGTTGAGATCAACCCGATAGGTAAAGCGGGCGGTGTTGCCCGACAGGCGGACCGCGGTTTCACCGAGCACATCCTCGCGGGTGCCGGAGTAGGTGTTGGGGCCGGTGCGGGTGAAGATCCACGTCTTGGTGTCGCGCTCGCCATCATCATAGCGAAAGTCTTCGCGCAAGGTCAGAACCTTGCCGCTGACCTTGCCGGTGAGATCAACCCGAAAGCTGCGACTGAGACCGGTGATGGCGCCGAAGGAGCCGTAGGCATAAGTCTTGCCCTTGAAGAAATCCTCAAGCCGGAGTTCGGCGGAATGGGCGGGAGCAGAAGCAAAGGCTGCAAAGAGCGTCAGGGCGAGGGGGCGCAGAAGGGTCATGAGCGTTTCCTTTTCGGGGTCATGATCCTTCTACGCTGCAGTGGGCCTGCCGGATTGCTCCGGCAGGCCTGTTTTGGGGCTAGCGCTGGTTTGGCCTGTTCTCGTTTGACCAGCTGATCAGCGACACCCAGGTCTTGCGGTCAAGCCGGAACCATTCGACAGCAGCGCTGGCGTTGATGGCCAGAACATTGATCATGCCGGTGCCCTGGAACTGGAAGCCGCTTTTCTGCAACACCCGCCGCGAAGCTGGATTGATGACCCGGCAGCGGGCGTCGATATGCTCTATGTCACGGGTTCTGAAGGCCATGTCGACGAGTGCATGGACCGCTTCGGTGGCGACACCGCGACCCCAGAACGGTTCTCCGATCCAGTAACCGAGTTCAAGCGCCTTGCCGTCGGCAGCGGTTTCCAGCGAGCAGCAGCCCAGAAGTTTACCGGTTTCGGTTTCCGTGATGGCGTAGACGCAATTGCCATTCCCGCGTTTGGCAGCAGTTCGCACAAAGGTTTCGGCGTCCGCACGGGTATAGGGATGCGGGATGCGAGACACCATGGTTGCGATGGCCGGATTGTCGGCGAGAATGGCAATTGCGTCGATATCCTCGGCATGGGGTGCGCGCAGGACAAGGTTTTCGGTCAGAAGAACGGGGCAATCGAAACTCGATGCCGCCTGTTCGAAACTCTGAGTGTCGCTTGGGCTTCTACAGTCGCTGAGGCTGTCTCTGGGTGCCCGTGCGCTGACGCTCGGGCTGCTGTTTGAATCTTGTCTCATGATCGTTCTCCGGTTTTGGACAAAGAAAGGGGAGATGGTGTCCCATCTCCCCTTTTTAATCCGGTCTTCCGGAGGATGCCTGCAAAGGCCGGGTCGATGAGACACCGGCTTGCAAAATGCGATCCGGCTTATTCCGCTGCTTCGGCTTTCGCCACAACGGATACAAAGGTTCGGCCGTTGGCTGTCTTGCGAAAGTCAACATTGCCCGGCTGCACGGCAAAGATGGTGTGATCCTTGCCAATGCCGACGCCGGTGCCCGGATGCCATTTGGTTCCGCGCTGACGAATGATGATGTTGCCTGAAATGACAGCTTCGCCGCCGAACTTTTTCACGCCGAGACGCTTGGAGTTCGAATCGCGACCGTTACGCGTGGAACCGCCAGCTTTTTTGTGTGCCATGGGTCTGCTCCTGTTCCGCCTACAAAGGCGATTGTCTGTTTGCGGCTTTTGGCCGCCAGGGCCCGAACGGGCGGTTGATTACTTCGCGAGTGCCTTGGCCTGGTCGCGCCAGTCCG
>Ga0209344_10000553_pt1 | contig 62500 bp, 62 predicted proteins | sample Cruoilmetagenom6_FD_187293 | JGI IMG/M metagenome (GOLD analysis project Ga0209344, IMG submission 187293) | Oil polluted marine microbial communities from Coal Oil Point, Santa Barbara, California, USA - Santa Barbara Oil Seep Sample 6 (SPAdes)... | ecosystem: Environmental > Aquatic > Marine... | reverse complement strand
CACCGATGCCGAAAGCGGCAGGCGAGTACAGTGCTGCTGCTGCCACAAGTACGGCAGCAAGTCCGACAAGCGAGTGGAAACCCGCCACAAGTTGCGGCATCGAGGTCATTTCGATCTTGCGGGCGATGAAGGCGCCTGCTGAGCCACCGATGGCGATCCCAAGTACGATCAAAACAAAACCGCCGAATGTAGGCGTTGCCAACAGCAATGTCGTGACAATGGCGAGCGCCATGCCGACCATGCCATAAACATTGCCCTTACGGCTTGTTGTTGGATGAGACAGGCCACGAAGGGCCATGATGAACAGGACGCCAGAAACCAGATAGGCGAAAGCTGCGAGATTCTGAGACATCAGACGGCCCTCACTTCTCTTTTTTCTTGTACATGGCAAGCATGCGTTGGGTGACCAGGAAGCCGCCGAAAATATTTACGGACGCCAGAACGAGCGCGACAAAACCGAAGCCTGTTGCATAGCCAGACAATGATGTTCCGACCGCCAGAAGTGCGCCAACAACAATCACGGAAGAAATTGCGTTGGTCACAGCCATTAACGGCGTGTGCAAGGCGGGTGTTACCGACCAGACAACGTAATAACCAACGAAAATCGCCAGAACGAAAATCGCCAATTGGAAGACGAACGGATCAATGGCACCGCCTGTGGCAGCATGCACCACTGCTCCCGCGCCCTCGGCAATAACATCAGATTGCACGGCATTTTTCACAGCATCTACCGCAACATTGAGTTGCTCTAATGCCTGATCGAGTGTGGAACCCGCCATCACTCACCCCCTTTTTCAGTTTCGCCGCCAAACGCCGGATGGATCAGCTTGCCACCATGGGTAAGCGCCGTGGCCTTGACGAGTTCATCGCTCAGATCAACCGAAACACTGTTTGTTTCGCTGTCGATCATTGTTTGCAGGAAAGTCAGTAGGTTCTTGGCGTACAGCAACGATGCCGATGACGCCACGTGCCCAGCCAAATTTGGGTAACCGATCACGGTCACACCACCAACCTGAACCACTTTGCCCGAGACCGAACCTTCGACATTGCCACCACGCTCCACGGCCAGGTCAACAACGACCGAGCCGTCCTTCATGGATTTCAGCATCGCCGACGTAATCAGTTTCGGAGCTGGGCGCCCAGGAATGAGCGCAGTGGTGATTACCATGTCTTGCTTGGCTATATGGTCAGCCACCAATGCCGCCTGTTTGGCCTGGTATTCCTTCGACATTTCCTTGGCGTATCCACCAGCTGTTTCTGCAGCCTTGAATTCATCATCTTCCACGGCAATGAACTTGGCACCCAATGAGGCGACCTGCTCCTTGGCTGCCGGGCGCACATCAGTAGCTGATACCGCGGCACCCAAACGGCGCGCCGTCGCAATCGCTTGAAGTCCGGCAACACCAGCCCCCATAACAAAAGCTTTAGCAGCCGGCACTGTACCGGCAGCGGTCATCATCATCGGCATTGCCCTGCTGAATGCATGCGAGGCTTCGATAACGGCCTGATAACCAGCCAGATTGGCCTGAGAGGACAACACGTCCATGGATTGAGCACGGGTAATGCGTGGCATTAATTCCATGGCAAATGCGGTAACACCCGCTTTCGCAATATCCGCAAGCGCTGTTTCATTTCCGTACGGATCCATCTGAGCAAGCACAATGGCTCCGGGCTTCATCTTCTTGGCTTCGGCTGCCGACGGGCGCCGAACCCGTAAAACGACGTCGGCTTTCGCTACCGCAGTCGCTTTTCCTATGGCTGCACCCGCAGCTTTGAAAGCGGAATCAGCGATCTTGGATCTATCACCCGCGCCGCTTTCAACAGTCACTTCAAGACCAAGCGATACCATTTTTTTGATAGAATCTGGCGAAGCGGCGACACGCGGCTCAGCCGCATCGGTCTCTTTGCCAACAAATACTAAGGTTCCCAAGAGTATCTCCCCCGGTTAATCGATACAAAAATCCGGCCGGATGAACACGGTCACCAAGCGGACGAGCTTCGGTTTCAAGCAATATCAGCGCAGGAAATAAATGCCGATCGCACTGAGAATGACGTACAGGATCAAACTCGAAAAGAAACCTACACCTGTGAAAAAGAAGAAGGCCATCGCAATCAACAACGTGACAATGAGAAGCGTCCCGTATTTTGCGCCGGCCAAAAACATCGCATAGGTTTTCTCGTGCTCAGTATAATCCATTGACGCGCCAACTTCGGCAGGTCCTTCGGCATGCTCAGCCATGATCTTAACTCCCTAAGAAACTCGTTGCAGCAGGGATTACACAATGCCCGGCGAATGCGCAAGAAAACAGCACTGCACCAAAACCCTAAAACTTTAGAATAATGTTGCAACAAAATGCCGCAGGGATGCGCCGACGGCCATTTTCGTCTCAGGGGACTCGAAGTTTTCAGAACAGTGTCTTAATTCAGCCGCGCCTGTGTCATGCGGGCTGTGGGCCGGATGGTCAGCACCGGTGTACCGAGTGCGGTTTCAGGTGCAAACATCATCCGCCGCTCAAAGGCTTCTGAGTTGAAGAATGCAAAACGATCATAAATTCCCTGAAGTTCGCAGTGTGCGTCTGAACCATAAAGTTCAACCATGCTGGAAAAACGCTCAAGAAAGCGCGGCTCAACCAGTGGCTTGGAATTGAACACTCTCTGGTAGAATGCCTTGTGGTTCGGCTTTACCACCGAAAGGCAATAATCAGTTTTGAAAAAATCTGTCGCCATCGTGGCAATTCTCAAGGTCAGATACGGAATGCCTGGCAGTTCACGCAGCACCTCCGGATCAGCCGCAAAACGAACAGGATCAATAAAACTGCGCCCTGCATCAAGCAAAGGATCCATCACGTCTGGAAAGCACAATGTTGCCAAACCGGTTTTGTCTGCCTGGGTTATGTGGTGAATCCGGATAGTGGAAACCAGCCGCTCTTCATAATAGATGCCGATAACATGAGCGTTGGAAGCGAAATCTTCCTCATCAATCATCACCGAGCCGGTCTGGGGCGCCAACCCGATCTGATCATATGCCTTGTACCGGATTCGAGCCACGGCCTCGAGATCTTCACTGGATTCGATCCTGCGGTACTCCACATTATCAAGAAGCCGCATCAATCGACTCACGAATGCTGATCCACTGCCCTTTTGAACGCTCATTTTTGTCCCCACAATCAACTGTGTAGGATTTTAACTTTAACCTTTTGTTAAGCAAGGGCGTTTAGCGAACGTTAATCCGTTTTGTACAAACATGGTTAATGAAAACCATCACTATTTAGGGCAAAGAGAGGGAGAGTATGACGTTATACCGGCTATATTTTGCAGCTTAGAAAATAGACTCAGGCTGAGTTTCTTTGCTTTTCAGAGCTGGCTTTGTTTCCGGAAGAAGGAACGGCAAGACGGTATGCCAATTCAGCAAAGGCGGACGCAGGCATCGGCGCGCCAAAAATGAACCCTTGAATCAAGTCCGCGCAATCGTTTTCCACAACCGTGCGCAACTGCTCTTCAGTTTCCACACCTTCAATCACAATTTCGTGGCCGAGTTCTCGGCTCAGATGAACAATCCCGCGAAGCAACTTCAGCTTGCGGCTATCCTCTGTGATATTGGCGACAAATGCCCTGTCAACTTTGACTTTGTTGAGCGGCAACATATCGAGATAGCTCAAGCTGGAATAGCCAGTTCCGAAATCATCGATTGCAATAGTGATCCCTTGCTCCCGGAATGTTTCCAGTATGCGCCGCACCGCATTAGGGTCATCGACGAGCGCACTCTCGGTAATTTCCAGATGAAGCCGCTTGGGATCAAGGCCATGCTTAAGCAGAGCTGCATTGACCACACAGATTATTTCGTTGGTTGCCAGATCATGGGCCGATAGATTGACAGAAACAAACTGCCCTTCGGGCCACGTCACGCAATCAGCTACAGCCCGATTGATCATGCATCGGGTCAGTTCGGTAACTATTCCCATTTCCTCTGCCAACGGAATATACACCGCTGGCGAGATCGGACCCATTTCCGGATGGGTCCAACGGGAAAGCGCTTCTGCACCGGCAATCCGAGTGCCATCTGGCAGAAACATTGGTTGATAGGCAACGCCCATGGTTTCACGCAATATCGCATCACGCAGCTCACTCTTCAGCTTTTGACGCGCAGAATATTTGTCGTCCATGGATTCAACAAACAAAGTCCAGCGGTTCTTGTCCCGGCGCTTTGCATCATAAAGCGCCAAGTCAGCGCGAATCTGCATGTCTTCAAGTAATGCATCACCGGCGCGGCAAGCTGCAACACCACCGCTGAGGCTGACGAAAATCCGGCTTCCATTAATCTGGTAATGCCCGCCAAGTGAGCTGGTGATCCTGTCCATTTGGCTGCTCACGGCTTCAGAGTTTTCGATATTACTGAAAAATACAACGAACTCGTCGCCACCAAAGCGTGAGACAATTAACTCTTCGCCAGAAATCTGCTTGAGCCGACCCGAGACTGCTTCAAGCAGCTTATCGCCTGCGACATGCCCCATCGTGTCGTTGACATGCTTGAAGTCATCCAAATCAAAAACCGCAAATGCCACGAGTTGATCAGCACGCAAACTGTTGATCTTGCTTTCAACCAGTTCAGCGAACCAAGATCGGTTCGGCAAATTTGTAAGCGTATCAAAACGCGCCATTTGCAGGATCCTGTCCTCTTGGCGGATACGCGCGGTCACATCTTCAAAAATCAGGACCACACCGTTTTCACCGTGCAGCCGGGATGAAAATTCAAGCCAGACATTATTGGCGAACCGGATCAGCGCTCGCCGCTCGCGTCCCTGTGTGAGGTTTTCCAAACGGTTTGCAATGACGTCCAACTCATCGACTGGCAAAATTCCGTTCCGTGCACCAAGCCTGAGGGCGACGTAAAACAGCCGCCCTCGCAGATCAAGGTTGGAGCTGATTCGAAAAATCTCACGCGCCTTGTTGTTAAACACTTCGATACGGCCGTCTGCATCCAGCATGAACAGCCCATGGGACATGTTGTTGAGTGCTGTATCGAAGCGTTCGGCCAGTTGCCCTGCCTTTCGTTCCGCCATGACCGCATTGAAAAGAAAGTCGCGCACCCCATTGGCCATCGACCGCGTTGTCAAAAACATCGGCAACAGCAAGACTGCAAGGACGGTCATGAATGGATCACGTACAATCAACAATCCGGACATGAGCGGCAAGCACGCAGCAAGGATCATCATGTCGACATTTAGCCGGGACCCAAAATTCCGCCCAACAACTGATATCATACTGGCCAGCGTCACCGAGACCGATGCAAGTTCTGCAAATGAATCCCGCGTCACTACCAATGCGTAGGCGCACATGATCCCCAGAACCAAGGCTCCAGCCACTGGCCCGGCGACATAAATCCGTTCCCAGCGCTGTGTTTCGCGCATTGTAAAAAGGTGGAGATCGCATCGATCAAATGCCAACATACTCAACATGCGTGCATACCAGATGCACACCATTGCACCACCACAAAACAGGTAGAACAAGTCACCCACCTTCGCATAAATGGCCAATGCTGTGATGACATGCGCGATCAAACCGGCAAACAGGGTTCCCCGCTTGAGGTAAAGCGACTGAACAAATGAGAGGCGGACTTCTTCCGCATCATTGGAACGATGGACGTTCGACATTCAAGGTACCTGGTTCTAATTACTGAACCAATATACTCTTTCAGCCTTAATGAACAGTTTCCGCAAAACATAACTTCTGATTGCAAATACTAAAAAATGTATATTTAAGTAATATTTATAATAATACACAGTATACAATTTAGAAAAATTAGATTTGACATCACTCAGCTGCGATTTTTTCTAACCTTTTTTCTGTATGTTCTGCATTTATTTCCATTTTGGTCTTACTCTCGCTAGTTGCGTCATAGCTGTTCTGGCGCACATGGCCAAATCCGCGAATTTTATCAGGATAGCTGAGAAACTCGACAACTTGCGATAAGTTCTCTTTATTCAATTTCAACGCCATCTGCGCAATTTCAGCTTCAAATTCGGCCAAAAGCGCTCGCTCCATACGTCTTTCGGTTGTATTCCCGAACAAATCAAGCCACGTACCGCGAATACCCCTCAATTTTGCGAGCAACTGGAAAGCTGGTTCGATCATTTTTCCAAATGCCATTTTTCTCGGCAGTCCATCGGCGCCCTTGCGAGCCAAAAACGGGGGAGCCAAGTGATATTCCACGCGATCAAAACTGGAGAACTGCTCTGCCAGTTTGGCTTTGAACCTTCCATCAGAGAATAATCGCGCGACTTCATATTCGTCTTTGATCGCCATCAGCTTGAAGAGCATCTTCGCAGCCGCTGTACTTGCCGCGCCCGGGCCGCCGTAATGTTGTGTTTCCGCTGCGATCAGTGGCGCCAGCGTTGCCTTGTATCGCTCCGCGTAACGGGCGTTTTGGTAATCTGTCAGATGCTGTGCACGATGTGCGACAAGCTCTTCGAAGCTCTGTGTCACTTGTGGGAGTTCATCTGTACCGCCGTCTGTCATTGCCAAAACCGTTTCCGGCTCATTGATGGCCCGTCTTCCCCAGCGAAATGCAGCGATGTTCATCTCGACAGCTTGCCCGTTAAGAACAATGGCGCGCTCAATGATATCGGTTGATATCGGCAAGGCACCTCGTTGAGCTGCCATACCGAGCATGAACATGTTGGCAGCAATAGCATTGCCAAACAGCCGCGTCGCGGTTCGGTTAGCGTCGAAGAATGTCGTTTTTTCTGCCCCTGCCGCTTTCACAATTGCCCGCTTGATGCGCTCTGAGGGAAGTGAGAAATCTGCGTCCCGGGTAAAATCACCTGGCATTACTTCTGCAGTATTGACCAGAAATTCAGTTTCTCCTTCACGCACCGATGCCAACACATTGCGCGCTCCCGAAACCACCAGGTCGCATCCCAAAACCAGATCAGCCTTACCAGCACTTACCCGAATGGCACTGATTTCATCAAGCGTACTGGCAATTCTGACATGGCTGAAAACCGCTCCGCCCTTCTGGGCAAGCCCCGCCATGTCAATCATCCCGCAGCCCTTCCCTTCCAGGTGCGCAGCCATACCCAAAATGGCACCGATGGTAACAACACCTGTGCCGCCAACACCATCGATGACCGCTGCCCAGCCGGAGCCAATTGGCAATACCGGAGCGTCTGGTACGCCTTCCAGCGGGTCGCCTGCTTCCGCAGCCACCTTGTTGCCTGCCGTGCGGATTTTGCCACCATGGACTGTGACGAAAGACGGACAAAACCCGTCGATACAGGAGAAATCCTTGTTGCAGCTGGACTGATCAATGCGCCGTTTGCGGCCAAACTCGGTTTCCAACGGCTGCACGGACACACAATTGGATTTGACCCCGCAGTCGCCGCAACCTTCACAAACCAGATCATTGATGAAAATCCGCTTGTCGGGATCGGGAAATGTACCGCGTTTGCGACGACGCCGCTTTTCCGCGGCACAAGTCTGGTCGTAAAGCAGTACAGAAACGCCGGGAACCTCACGTAATTCCCGCTGAACAACATCAAGCTCTTCACGATGATGGATGCTTATCCGCGTGGGCCATTCAGTGCCAGCGGGATACCTGTCAGGTTCGTCGCTGACCAGAGCAATTCGTTCGACGCCTTCCGCGCGGACTTGCCGGGCGATTGCGTCAACGGTCAGGCCACCTTCGTGGGACTGCCCGCCCGTCATCGCCACGGCGTCATTGTAAAGAATCTTGTAAGTGACGTTTACGCCAGAACCAACGGCAAAACGCAAAGCCAGCACGCCTGAATGGTTGTAGGTGCCATCTCCCAGATTCTGGAAAATGTGGCCACGTTTGGAGAACGGCGCCTGCCCCACCCACTGCGCGCCTTCACCGCCCATTTGGGTGAAACCCTGAGTTTTCCGATCCATCCAGAGAGCCATGTAGTGGCAACCGATACCCGCAGCGGCAATCGAGCCATCCGGCACGTTGGTCGACGTATTGTGGGGACATCCAGAACAAAAATGCGGAACACGTCTTGATACATCGGTAATGTCATTGAGCATTGACTGAAATTGGCGCAACCGCTTGACGCGCGCATCAACTTCTTCGGAAAAGCCGCAAACTGTTAGAATGCGCTCCCCCACTGCGACCGCAACATCATTGGGGTCCAGTGCCCCTTTGACAGGAAACAACCAATTGCCGCGCTCATCGCGCTTGCCGACGATTTCGGGTTGATTTGCGGTGCCGTAGAGCGCTTCGCGCAATTGGCTTTCCAACAAAGAACGCTTTTCCTCAACGACAACAACCAAATCTAGCCCATCGACGAATTCACGCATATCTTCGAGATCGAATGGCCAGGGAGCTGCAACCTTGTAAAGCCTGATTCCGATTTCAGCCGCACGCGCTTCATCAATGCCCAAATCTTCGAGTGCCTGGCGCGCGTCCAGATAGCTTTTGCCAACACTCAACACACCCAATTTGGCTTTAGGTCCGCCACTCCAGACAATCTTGTTGAGTTTGTTCGCGCGAATGAAAACACCGGCCGCCGAACGCTTGTACTCGTGCAGCCGTTCTTCCTGCGCAACAAAATCATGATCATTCGGACGGAGGTTCACTCCACCGGCAGGAAAGTCACTTTCGGGAATCACGATATTGAGCCGCTCAAGACCGGCTTCGACAGAAGCGGTGGATTCAATATTGTCTTTGACGCATTTAAGCCCGACCCATAACCCCGAAAACCGCGACAAGGCGTAGCCATATAACCCGTAATCAATGATTTCCTGAACGCCGGCCGGGTTGAGAACCGGGATCATTGCACTGACCATGTTAAACTCAGTCTGATGCGCGTTCGTTGAGGATTCCGCCGTGTGATCGTCACCCATCAAGGCCAATACACCACCACTACGTGCTGCTCCTGCCAAGTTTCCGTGGCGAAAAACATCACCGGCCCGGTCCACACCAGGCCCCTTGCCGTACCAGAGCGCAAATACGCCGTCATGTTTGGAAAACGGATCAGACCCTATTTCCTGGGTGCCCCAACAGGCGGTTGCCGCCAGTTCTTCATTCAGCCCTGGCTGGAAAACAATTTTGTGTTGATCCAAAGAGCGTTGCGCATAAAAAAACTGCTGATCAAGCCCACCCAGTGGCGATCCACGATAGCCGGAAACAAAGCCGGCTGTGTTCAGCCCGGCTTGCCTGTCGCGCGCCTCTTGCATCATCAACATCCGGATTATCGCTTGCGCACCAGTGACAAAAACGCGGTCCTTGTCGAGATCATATTTGTCGTCAAGTGTTACTTCATGAATTGTCATACTGGCCCTCCGAATGTCGATGCAGGCCAATCAGGTGATCAGGTCGCCATCAAAAACATTTCCGCGATATTCCAATGCTTTGCCTGCGCGGTCAATCGATACTTCTCACGCGAAAGTCCGTTGAGCAGACGCTTCAACCTGTTCAAAAAACGAGAATTACTGAAATTTTTGTTCTATTTTCAGGCGCCAGCTCACCCAATTTGCAGACATATTGGCACCATGTCAAACCGCATGGGCGATCGTGGTATTTTTGCCCGTAAAACTAGAATTCTCCGGCACTTTTCTTCATCCGCTCGTTGCGTATGAACAACAAAAGCTGGTATTAAAATTGCAAAACATCAAACGGGGACCGCCGGAAGCGGAGAGCCAAGATCGCAGATAAAAAAATGCACGATCGCGGCAAGGGAGGAACTTCATGAAATTTTTGCTGGCTTTAAGCCGGATGATCGACCGAATCAATGAATTCGTCGGGCGCAATGTTTCCTGGCTGGTGCTGGCTGCAGTATTGATCAGTGCCGGCAATGCCACAATCCGCAAAGTTTTCGATATGTCATCCAACGCATGGTTGGAGGTTCAGTGGTATTTGTTTGGTACGGTGTTTCTACTCGCTGCTGCCTACACATTGCAGAAAAACGAACACATCCGGATCGATTTTGTATCCAATATGCTGACCAAGCGGACTCGCGATTGGATAGATCTTTTTTGCCACATCTTTTTCCTGATGCCATTCACAATTCTGATCACCTATCTGGCTTTGCCCTGGGTACTCAAATCCTACAATTCAGGCGAAATATCTGCCAATGCCGGTGGACTTATCCTGTGGCCGGCAAAAATACTGGTGCTCATCGGCTTTGGCTTGCTGACCCTGCAAGGCATCTCGGAAATCATCAAGCGCTGGGCGGTCATCATTGGATTGATTGACGAACCATCAGAGGCTCACGACCTTCCGCCAACGGTGGAAGAAATGCTCGAAAGCGCACCCAAGGAGCAGGGCAAATGATTGACATTATCGCTCACAATCTAGCTCCGATCATGTTTGTTTCGGTTATGGCGATGCTGCTGATCGGCTATCCCGTGGCCTTTACGCTCGCCGCGGGGGGGTTGCTCTTTTTCGTCGTTGGCGTCGAAGTTTCGCATATTTCGCCCGAAATTCGGCTTTTCTGGCCACTACTGCAAGCTCACCCTGAGCGAATTTACGGGATCATGTACAACGACACGTTGTTGGCGATACCGTTTTTCACCTTCATGGGCTTGATACTTGAACGATCCGGCATGGCCGAAGACTTGCTCGACACCATCGGACAACTCTTCGGTCCGGTGCGCGGCGGCTTGACCTATGCCGTAATCCTGGTTGGTGCTCTTCTTGCTGCGACAACCGGTGTGGTCGCCGCCTCGGTTATTGCCATGGGCTTGATCTCGCTACCGATCATGATGCGTTACGGTTACAACCGCTCACTTGCCACCGGTACCATTGCCGCGGCCGGGACCTTGGCACAAATTGTACCGCCATCACTCGTCCTTATTGTTATGGCCGACCAGCTCGGTCGTTCCGTCGGCGATATGTATATTGGTGCCCTCTACCCGGCGATGATCATTATTTTGGCTTATTGTCTGTATGTCTTCGGCGTCACGCTGGTCAAACCTGAATGGGCACCTTCACTGCCGGTAGAAGCGCGCACATTGGGACGCGGCGTGAAGTCTCTGATCGCCATATTGGTTTTTTCCGTAGCCATTCATTACATCGCCTACTACTTCATTTTCGACAGTTTGCGATATGAGACCCGTTTTGTGTGGTCTGCAACAATTGCAGCAGGTCTTGCACTATCAATCTCGTTGGCCAATCGCCGTTTCAAATTGGGACTGTTATCACGTCTGGCGGAACAGGTCGTCATCGTATTGATCCCACCTTTGGCATTGATCTTTCTGGTCTTGGGGACGATTTTCCTTGGCATCGCCACACCCACCGAAGGTGGTGCTATGGGCGCCACAGGGGCATTGGTTCTGGCCTTGATCAAAGGCAGGATGAGCACGTCAATGGTCAAGCAGGCGCTGGATTCCACCACTCGCCTTTCAGCTTTCGTAATGTTCATTCTTATCGGAGCACGGGTCTTTGGCCTTACCTTTTACGGCGTGAACGGTAATGAGTGGATTGAGGAATTGCTCCTTGGCCTGCCCGGCGGCACAACCGGATTTCTGGTTGTCGTAACCATTCTGGTCTTCATTCTTGGCTGCTTCCTCGACTTCTTTGAAATAGCATTCATCATGGTGCCGTTGTTGGCTCCCGTTGCCGAGACACTCGGGATAGATCTGATCTGGTTTGGCATCATTCTGGGCATCAACCTGCAAACCTCTTTCCTGACGCCACCATTCGGGTTTGCTCTATTTTATCTCAGGTCGATTGCCCCAACGGCAGAATGGAGGGATTCTGTTTCTGGCAGAATCTTGCCCGGGGTCAGGACTCCGGAGATCTACAAAGGTGCTATTCCGTTCATCATCATCCAGTTCATCGTCATTCTGCTTGTGATCGCCTTCCCGGAACTGGTTACGCACTATAAGGGGGAGCATACAGAGCGGGATCCGAATATGGAGATCACAATCCCCGGGTTTAATGACAACGCCTTGGGAGGCAACGGATTGCCCGGTTTGAGCCTCCCACCTCTGGGCGACAATCCAGGCTCCGGTTCAAATAATAATGGTTTACCGGGCCTGTCCTTGCCGACCATTGGCCTTCCATCTGAAGAAAAGCCGGCAGATCCCGCGCCGGCCGCTCCAACCATGGATTTGAGCAAACCACCGTCTTTCAACTGACGGTCGGGAGCATCCATCCAAAATGACGGCCCGGAACCAGATCGTTCCGGGCCTTTTTTGAACTCGACCAAACCCGCAAAGTCGCTCACTTCGCTTGTGCGCTATTGTGTTTCGTTCAAACCAGTCGCCATCGCTACCGAGGTTGAGAACCATCCCGGTGGCTGTGTGCTCCGCCCGGCGATCAATCCAATTTTATTTGAGAATATGTAAAATAGACCGGGTTCACCTAGGCAATGAACTGTTCGGAGAGCCTGTAAACTCATTCGAGGCGGTTGGTGACAACGCCTCAACGCGCAACTTTACCCATCCATATCAAATCCAGATCTGCCGCCCGGGACCGGAACAGAAATCCAGACAAACAAAAACCCCGGGGAAACGCAGGCTCCCCGAGGTCTTTTGTCGCTGGTTCGTTATGGCTTAGAGTTTGCCAGAACGCTGCTGGATCATCATGTAGGTATCGAAGGTATACTCCGACAGCTGTTGCCAGAGATACGCATCCTTGGCGAAGGCCAGCTGCGAGTCGTAGACTTTCTTGAAGGCAGCATTTTCGCTGGTGACTTCAGCATAAACTTCCTGAGTTGCAGCGTTGCAGGCATCGAGAACTTCCTGGCTGAACGGACGCAGAACAGCGCCATCGGCAACCAGTTCCTTCAATGCAGTCGGATTTTTCAGGTCGTAGCGTGCGAGCATCGTGGCATTGGCGAAGTAAGAAGCGTCCGAGAGGATTGCCTGATAGTTCTTCGGCAATTCGTTGAACTTCTCAAGGTTGGTAAACGAATGCAACGCAGCGCCACCTTCCCACCAACCCGGATAGTAGTAGTACTTGGCAACCTTGTTGAAGCCGAGCTTCTGGTCATCATAAGGACCAACCCACTCAGTCGCATCGATAGTGCCTTTTTCAAGTGAGGCATAGATATCACCACCAGCGATCAGCTGAGGTACAACACCAAGCTTGCTGAGAATCTTGCCAGCAAAACCACCAATACGCATCTTAAGGCCATCAAGATCGGCTACGGTGTTGATTTCCTTACGGAACCACCCACCCATCTGGGCGCCGGTGTTACCGCAAGGAATGCCGTGCAGGCCCTGAGTGTTGTAGAACTCATTGAGCATGTCCGTGCCGCCGCCTTCAATGAACCACGCATTCTGCATACGGGAGTTCATGACAAACGGGGTAGCTGTGCCGAGTTGGAAAGTCGCGTCTTTGCCCCAATAGTAATAGGAAGCGGTGTGGCACATTTCGACGGTGCCATCAGAAACCGCATCAACGGCCTGAAGCCCTGGTACGAGTTCGCCTGCAGCAAAAACCTGAATTTCGAAATTTCCGTCAGTGGCGGCATTTACACGTTCCGCCAAAACCTCAGCAGCCCCGTAAATTGTATCCAGCGACTTTGGAAATGATGACGTTAGACGCCATGTAATTTTTGGCGATGACTGCGCAAGGGCCGGAGCGGCCAATGTTGTTGCTGCAGCGGCGCCAGCACCAGCGACGCCAGCTTTTTTTATAAATGAACGACGATCCATCTTGAACCTCCCTTAAGATGTATAGCTGCAGACCAGTTGCCTAAGCCTCACTGGTCGGCAGCTTGAGCCGACCTAAACACGTTGCACGACCCCTTTCAAGCATTCTGACGAATTTAGCGCACCAATTGGTCAATTTTTCTGGCCAATCCAAGAACACATAAAACGAAGGTCTAATATCCCGAAGATGGGGGATAGCTCAGAGCCCTTTTCTGCCTTAAAATAAAGCAACAATCTGATTTGAACCTCAGGCTAATTCAACTGCCTCCAAATCAGGCATGTATGTACGTGTTGACGAACTGAACAGCCATTTAGATATCCAACCCACCGATAGGGATACCCCATGCATAACGGTATTGTTGCCATCCCAGCAGATATCCGTGAATTTGACGGCTACAGCTGGCACGCAGCCCCAGATCAGTATGTCAACGCTGCCATAACAGCTTCTCATGTACTGCCACTGATTGTACCCGGCCTTGAAACAGGTCTGGATGCGGACGCAGTGCTCGACCGCGTCGATGGGCTGCTTGTCTCCGGGTCGAAAACCAACGTTCATCCAAATAACTACGGACAGCAAGATAATGGCAACCACGGTCCATTTGATCCTGCACGTGACGCCACAAGTCTTACCTTGATCCGCAGGGCAATTGAACGAGGAATTCCGCTTCTTGCCATTTGCCGTGGTATTCAGGAGCTCAATGTCGCACTGGGCGGAACCTTGGCGACCGAAATCCAGGAATTGCCCGGTCGCATCGACCATCGTAAGCCTGACGTTGCTGATCGCGATGAAGCCTTTGCCATTCGCCAGACGATCTCGACCAAAAAAGGCGGCTGCCTTGCTGCCATCCTGGGTAACGACACCGCCAATGTGAATTCACTCCATCGGCAGGCTATTTCTGATCTGGCTTCGCGCCTTGCGGTAGAAGCTACCGCTGAGGATGGTACGATTGAAGCTGTCAGCGTCATTGATGCGAAAGGTTTTGCACTCGGCGTCCAATGGCACCCCGAATACTGGGTTGGATCAGACACTGTCTCCGACCGCATATTTGCCGCTTTCGGAGATGCTGTAAGGCTATGGCGCGAGAAGGACAAATTCGAAAACGCTGCCGAGTAAACAGCCTGACAGCCTCATCCCCGGCAAACCATTTGAGACACCAGCTAGGTTTTGCGGTTAAATGCCGCTGTTTCGGGAACAGCCGTTAGTGCCAGCTTACCCGAAAGCCAAGCCGAAAGATTGTCCACACACAAATCAGCCATCGCGTTGCGGGTTGCAATTGAGGCAGATGCCACATGCGGCAGCACGCAGGTGTTGGGTAAATCCAACAATGCTTTGGGTACCCGTGGCTCATCTGCAAAGACATCTAGCCCAGCGGCTGCAATCGTGTGCGCCGAAAGCGCTTGGATCAGCGCTGGCTCATCAACGCTTTGGCCGCGGCCAACATTGATCAAAACACCGTTTTCTCCCAGAGCCTCAAAGACCTTGTGATCAATGATTTTGTCCGTCCCGGCGCCACCCGGTACAACACAAATCAACAAATCCACCGCACGCGCCAAACCAACAAGACTGTCATGATAGGTATAACGGACATCATCGCGCTGACTGCGGTTATGATAATGGATCGGAATACCAAACCCTTCCAGCCTGCGCGCAATCGCAAGCCCTATACGACCCAGACCAAATATTCCTGCCGTTCTGCCGCGCAACGTCATTGATGTCAGCGGGTAGTCCCCTTCGCTTTCCCAGCGCCCGGCGCGCAAATAGGCTTCCGCCTTTGGAAATTCCCGCAGCGTGTTGAGCACAAGGGCAATGGTAGTGTCCGCCACCTCGTCAGAAAGAACATCAGGAGTGTTGGTGACCATGATGCCATGCGCAGCAGCGTACTTGATATCCACCGCATCATATCCAACACCAAAATTTGCGATGATCGCCAGGTTCTCGAAAGCGGCGAGGAACTCGGCGGAAAGTACCGTCATGGCAGCAATGCCAACGATCAAACTACGCCGGGTCGGCTCAACAAGATCGGCATCAGCGGAGGCTATTGAAATGCAATCGAACTCCGCCTCAACGCGGGTTCGAACGTGGTCATTTATTTTCCCTGGAATGAGGATAACCGGCTTTGAAGCAGGCATTATCAGGCTTTCTTGAGAGGTGACGTTGATTGGCGGATACGCATTTCGGGTTTGATCAAATGCAGACCATCGGCCTCGCTTGAACCATTGAGCTTGTCCAGTAGTGCACGCGCGGCTGACCGCCCCACTTCCGCCTGCCCATTCCATACGGTTGTCAATGCAGGGGTGGCGATTGCCGCCTCTTCCAGATCATCGTAACCAGTCACCGAAATATCTTTGCCGGCAACTAGACCGGCGCGTGCGATTCCATTCATCAGACCGATGGCGACCAGATCGTTCCAGCAAACGGCTGCCGTCGGTTTTTGTGACATTGAAAGGAAATTAACTGCAGCTTCAAACCCGCCCTGTTTGGTGCGCGGTCCTGGAATTCGAAGCGCCGGATCGACCTCTATTCCCGCCTTCTTCAATGCATCGACATAACCCTGGTATCGATCACGACCGGTCGACGTCTGGTCGGTTCCACCCACCATGGCAATCACACGATGACCGAGGCTGATGAGGTGGTTGGTCGCAAGAGCGATGCCATAGGCATCATCTCCGCGAAAAGTTGGCACATCCGCCCCTGATACTTGGCGGGCGATCAGAATAGCCGGCATCCCATTCTCCTCGGCCAGACGAATATCAGTGACTGGCGTTCCGATGGCTGGTGACATGATCACCCCGTCACCACCCAATTGCAGCAATGTCTCGATAAAGTTCCGCTGCTTTTCGACTGAATCGTAATGATTGGAGAGAATGAAGGTTTGTCTGCTCCGGTCCAGTTCGGTTTCGATCGCCCTCAGAATTTCGGCATAAAACGGGTTCATGATGTCATGCACAACAACACCAACAATGCCCGAGCGCGATGTACGCAGACTTGCCGCCCGCCGATTGTAGATATACCCCAGTTCGATAGCTTTTTCTTTGATACGGTCCCGCGTTGTATCTGCTACAAGTGGACTATCGCGCAACGCCAGCGAAACCGTCGCTGTCGACAATCCAAGTTCGTCGGCAATCGTAGATAGCTTTATTTTTTGTGCCAAAAACACATCCCCCTGATGCCGTGACTGGCACCGCAACTTTCAATTATTTAAACAAATCTAAAAGTTTGAAACCGCGCTGGCAATGATCTCCATGGCGAATAACACCTTGTTCAAACCTCTTCTTCCACAGGGGAGATAGTCTCATCGACTTGAGGGGATACCGTTTTCTCATCCCGAAGTTCGAGATTGGCCTGAATTGCGTCCAGCATCGCGAGCAATAGTTTGACTTCTTTTTTCTTGAATCCCTTCAGCGCCAATTTCTCAGTCTCTTTTTGAGCTTTCGATATCGCCTTGATTTTTTCATGACCACGGTCGGTGAGAAAAACCATCGTCATCCGGCCGTCATCGGGAGATTCTTCGCGTCGAACCACGCCTTGTGCAGCCAACCGGGAGATCATCTTGGTCACTGTCGGCGCCTTGACACCCAGACTGCTGGCAATCGCACCCGGCGCCAAGCCGCCTTCACGATCGAGCGCCAGCATCAAAGCATCCTGCCCCGCATAAAGCCCATGATCGAGAAGTTGCCTGCCAAGTCTCGTGCGTGAGTTTCGTGCCACCTGGCTCACAGCGCCGAGCACCACACCGTTGCGATCAGCCTTAACTTTCTTCTTTTTACCCGCCATGCCGCTTTCCCGATTATATTCTTCCAAGACGACTTTACCCACTTTACTTGAATCTGAGGTGGCTAAACGTCAGTCTGCACATTATATCGGTTTTACGAAAGTTCCCTGACAATCGAGGCAAGCATGAGTGAAGCACCCGCCCCCGTTCCAGTTACCGTGCTGACAGGCTATCTCGGCGCCGGAAAAACAACGCTGTTGAACCGCATACTCACCGATGCGCACGGAAAGCGTTACGCAGTCATCGTCAATGAGTTTGGCGAGATCGGCATCGACAATGATCTGATCGTCGAATCTGATGAAGAGATCTACGAGATGAACAATGGCTGCGTTTGCTGCACAGTGCGCGGTGACCTTGTTCGAGTGGTTGAAGGTCTGATGCGGCGTCCGGGTCGATTCGATGCCATTATCGTTGAAACCACTGGCTTGGCGGATCCTGCTCCAGTTGCCCAGACTTTCTTCATGGACGAAGAAGTCCGCGTCAAGACAAAGCTCGACGCTGTTGTAGCCCTTGTTGATGCGCGCCATCTGCCCGCCCGCTTGAAAGACAGCCGCGAAGCGGAAGACCAGATCGCCTTTGCCGATGTCATCGTGCTCAACAAGATTGATCTCGTTGAAGCTGATGAACTTGCCAAGGTTGAAGCAACAATTCGCACCATCAATCCATCGGCTCGAATTCATCGCGCAACCCGCGCCGATGTGCCTCTTAATGCAGTGTTGGATCGCGGTGCCTTTGACTTGCAACGCGCACTTGAAAACGATCCTCATTTTCTCGATCACGATCATCCCGACCATGTATGTAGCCCTGATTGCGACCACGATCACACACATCACGGCCATGGGCATGATCATCATGGCCATGAACACGCTCATCACGACCATGCCGCACCGGCAGCCATTCATGATGTGACGGTACAATCGATCAGCCTGCGCGCTGGCCCCATGGATCCTAAGAAATTTTTCCCATGGATTGAAAAAATCACCCAGATCGATGGTCCAAATATTTTGCGCCTGAAGGGTATCATCGCATTTGAAGATGATGCCGATCGTTACGTCGTCCAGGGCGTGCACATGATTGTTGAAGGCGCTCATCAACGTGCTTGGCGCGAGGGTGAGAAGCGCGAAAGCCGTATTGTTTTCATCGGTCGGGAGCTTGACCGGGAAAAACTGACACGCACATTCATGGCCTGCGCCGCCTGAACCAGCCACCGGACTTGAATTATGCCTACTGTTGCCCCGCTAGACCTCGACGGTCATTGCCTCTCAGCCCATTTTCTCGGTGATGTGCCGGTCTTCGGCCTCGCATCCGGCGATTTTATCCGATTAGACCACGGTATCCACACACACACGATCCATGACGGCTTGCTATGCACCGCGCGCAGTTTCGACGGCAAACTGTTGGCAACCGGCGGCGAAGACGGAAAAGTCATGACGCTGGCAGCCGATGGAACAGTGACGGAAATACGTGGGTCTGCGCGAAAATGGGTCAACGCCGTTGCCTGCGGTCCGAACAATGCGATTGCTTGGTCAGAAGGCCGAAGCGCGACTGTACAAACCAGTGATGGTGCTTGCCGGGAATTTTCCGAACAGCGCACCATTGAGGGCATTACATTTGCGCCCAAGGGAATGCGCATAGCAATGGCCCGCTATGATGGGGTTTCATTGGCTTTCGTCGCCGGCTCTGCGCCTGCTGTCGGACTGGAATGGAAGGGTGCGCACACAGCCGTCATGTTCAGTCCCGACGGAAAATTTCTCGTCACTACCATGCAGGAAAACGCGCTTCACGGCTGGAAACTCGACGCCAAACCCGGCAGCGACACCAAACACATGCGTATGACCGGGTATCCGGCGAAAATCAAATCATGGTCCTGGTCCAGAAAAGGTCATTGGCTGGCCACATCAGGCGCGCCTTCTGCCATCATCTGGCCATTTACCGGCAAAGACGGCCCGATGGGTAAAGCGCCCAAGGAACTCGGCCTGCGCAGTGACACCATGGTGACATGTGTTGCCTGTCATCCTGCTGAAGAGCTGGTGGCCATTGGTTATGGTGACGGCATGGTAATGGCGGTTCGGATTGAAGATTCTCGCGAAGCACTTTTACGCCGCCCCGGCAAAGGGCCAATCAGCGCTCTGAGCTGGAACACCGAAGGACGCCTGCTGGCGTTCGCTTCGGAAGCTGGCGACTGCGGCGTGATCGACATTTCCGTCAAATAGCTTAGGCTTCGCACCACCCCGATGTTCAAAACCCAATCTGGCCCTTGTGCTTAGATGGGTCGCTAGCAACAAACAGATCTCGCTTTTGGCAATTCCCTGTATTTGCCGGAAGTTGCCGAGCATTCTGTCCAGATCGGACAGACTTGAAGCGCCCAACTCAATGAACAGGCCCCTCTTTCTGTTGTCGTGTGAATTGCCAAGTTTGGCGCGCAAACCGGCGAATTGGAATTTTCATTTCGACATAAAAGACCACCACACACAACTTGCATCCGGTCAATGGTTGCTCCCGGCACCTCCGAAATCCTGACCCGTAATTCAAATAGACAACGTCATGGAAATTTCCCGTTTCGCACCTGTTCCCATTTGTCAGTGGTGATCACTTGCTCAAAATCGTTCTCGGCACCGGTATCGAGAAGTCCTTTCGCGATCTTTCTGAACGCATCGAAAGTGATTTCTTGCGCTGGGAGCAATTCAACGAGACGGCTCGCGTGGCTTCCCACACCGCAGATGACGTCATTGAACTCATACCGACCAGCGATGGTGCGGTTTATGGCTTCAAATACATCAACCGGCAGCCAAAAAAACTTCGGACTGGGACGCCAAACCGAAATAACCTGCGGTGTTCTGGCCGAAGTTGGCTCTGGCTTTCCAGTCTTGTTGAGCGAGATGACCATGTTGACCGCGCAGTGCACAGCGGCAATTTCTGCACTGGTGGCAAAAAATCTCGCCCCGGAAGCCGCTGCAACACACGCCATTATCGGCAATAAAGCCCAATCTGGGTGCTTACCAGAACAGCTCCAATTGAGGCAGTCCGTTGGACGTCCGCTCGCGGCTCATTCCATCCGGGCCAACAGTACCGTGAATCCGCTTGCGAAAAGCGGAAAAAGATTCAAACGTAACGATGTCGACTGCTTCTTCCAGATCGAGAACCACCCGATAACGATCGGCCGCAGCAGTCGAGCCCGTAATCCCCAACAGCTTCGCCTTGAAAGATTGACCCAGATATCGGCCCGACACTGACGCACCGGGCCTCAAATGTTCGATACCAATCCTGTTTCCCGCAGTCGCATGAAGTGTGTTCCAATCCTTGAAGCCATATTGCGAGGCAATAAGCTCCAAGGCACGGGCATGGTTGATCGTTTCACCATCGCTGGCGAGCTTGCTTTTAAGACGCTTGGCCTGATCTTTCAGGGCAGCAAGCGTTGGCATGAATGTATCTGATCGCATAGAGTAGCTCCATGACGACATGCCTTGTAAATGGGGTGTCCGCATTCCACCAATGGCATGTCATTGACATGAGGCTTGGCTGATCAAGAGGGCTTCACCTTGGGTTTTCACCCGCGGACGGCAGGGGCCCTTACCCTTACCGCCGCAAATTAAATCCAAATCCAGACTTGTCAATGGGTCCCCGTCGTCCCGCGGCAACCTGATTTTCGACTTTCATCCTAGACATTACTGCAAACCAGACCCTTTTTCCCGAATAAGAGGCCAGAAAAAGGCGGAAATTTCGCGTTGCGTGTAGGCCAGTGCAATTTTGATTTACTGGCACCGGTCAATACTGCCGTCCAGTCCATCTGGAAAACACGGATCACCGCAGACACTTGCGGATCTGGCTGCTCTCGATTGCATGATGATTTCCCTTGTTTCCAACGTGGCCAAGTGGCCGGCTTCCACATCGGAGGGTATCAATCGCCTTTCAATCCAAGCGAATTTTTCGACAGATTGCGCCGGGGTTGCCCCACATACCCCGACGCATCAAGCATCAGGCTGCCAAACGGAACCACCGGCGCGCGGATGCAGGCCGTCCTGTCGCAACCAGCACCCCGGCAACTCCGGAAAGATGGTTGTCGACAAGCTCGATCGCCAGAAAGCGGGAACGCTCCACTGGCCCCGGCATGGCTAACGCGCCAGTAAAATCTGCAGAAAAGCCAAATCGCCCGTAATAAGGGGCGTCACCAACAAGAATGATCGCGCCATGCCCAAGCTGCCGGGCTTTTTCAATCGCGTGACTGATCAACAAGGAGCCAATACCGCAACCTTCGGAAGTGCTATCGACTGCCAACGGACCAAGAAGCAAGGCTGGAACCGGTCGTCCGTCTTGGCCAATACCCGCTGCGACGTTCCACAACCGCACGGTCCCAACCAATGCGCCTTTTCCATCAACCGCAGCAAAAGCCAAACCCTCGGCAGGACGGCAGCCCCGGCGCAGTGCTTCGGATGATTTGCGACGTCGTCCCGGCCCCATCTGTGTGTCGAGCAACCGTTCACGCGCGCTTACATGATGCGCTTGTTCAGATACAATTTTAATGTCGCTGGGCGCATCCGCAGCCAGCGCAATACGATCAAGGATTTCAGAAGCGCGCACAGCCATCTGCCACTCCACGGACAAGGTTCAAAAGCTGATCAGGTGAAAGACGGCCCCGCACATGCCGGGCCACACCTTGTCGTCAGATGACGTAGGACTTCAGCGGTTCAAAACCGTTGAAAGCCACAGCCGAATAGGTCGTGGTGTAAGCACCGGTTCCTTCGATAAGCACCTCGTCGCCGATGGTCAGCGAGATCGGCATCGGATAAGGCGTTTTCTCGTACATCACGTCAGCGGAATCGCAGGTTGGACCCGCCAGAACGCATGGTTCTGTCTCATCGCCATCACGTGGGGTGAGGATGGAATAGCGGATGGCTTCATCCATGGTTTCAGCAAGACCACCAAATTTGCCGATATCGAGAAAGACCCAGCGAACATCATCATTGTCCGACTTGCGGGAAGTCAGCACAACTTCGGCCTTGATGACACCAGCATTGCCGACCATGCCCCGACCGGGCTCGATGATGGTTTCTGGCAGGTTGTTGCCGAAATGATTGCGCAAAGATGCGGCAATCGCCTGGCCATAAGCTTGTGCAGTCGGAATATCCTTGAGATAGCGTGTCGGAAAACCACCCCCCATATTGACCATCTTCAGGACAATGCCCTGCTGGGCAAGCTTGTCAAACACGCGGCGAGCATCGGCAAGCGCAGAATCCCAAGCATCAAGCTTGGTCATCTGTGAGCCAACATGAAACGAAACACCGTGTGAGGTCAGGCCCAGCTGGTGCGCATAAACCAAAACGTCAACCGCCATCTGCGGCACACAGCCGAACTTGCGGGACAACGGCCATTCAGCACCTTCACCATCAGTGAGCACGCGGCAAAAGATGCGTGCGCCGGGAGCTGCGCGGGCGATTTTTTCAACTTCTTCATGACTATCAACTGCGAAAAGACCAACACCCAGTGCATAAGCGCGAGCAATGTCGCGCTCTTTCTTGATCGTGTTGCCATAGGAAACACGGTCAGCAGATGCGCCAGCATTCAACGCCATTTCGATTTCTGCAACCGAAGCACAATCAAAATTGGACCCCAGACCTGCAAGCAAGCGCAGGACTTCAGGAGCCGGATTGGCTTTCACGGCATAATAGATCGAGCTGTCTGGAAGCGCAGTGCGAAATGACTGAAAATTATCACGAACAACGTCGAGATCAACCACAAGGCAAGGACCTTCAGGACGTCGGGTGCGAATGAAATCGAGGATACGGGCAGTTGTCATAGCTTCCTCCGAAACCGCTCCATGCAGGAGCAAATTGAAGACAGTGCTCCGAACAACCACATACTTTCACCAGCCTTTGGATGGACCGGACGAAGACATGGACGTCAGATGCGTCGAAGAACCAGCGCTCAAATGAGCGACAGTTCGGCTCTGTCAGCCTTGGTTTGGATGGTTGACCCAACCGCACTTCCGGCAAAGAAGGTGTGCCTCAATAGTAACCCCGGCTGTTGGAAAGCCGGCAGAACACCAGAAAGGCCCGCACCGTCGTTGCTTCAAGATGTCCTCGCTTGTCCGGTTGGCCGGAAAACGACTGGAGGGGTTAATTCCAGGTACCTTACCGTGACCTCGCCATTTCGAGGTTCGGCGGACACCCACAGGCACGTGCGACTTTGGGCAGCGTCGAAATATGTTTTTCTTACCTCTGATGCAAGAAAAAAATGCACTTGGCCTTGAAAATTGCTTCATTGAACAAAAATACATTCACGTTCAGTATTTTCGAACACACGATCGCCCACGCAAAAAACCGGAGACTTGGCAGTATGGATAGCCTGACCCGCATTCGCGCTTTCATCGATGTTGTTGAAGCAGAAGGATTTTCCGCAGCCGCCCGCAAAGTCGGCCGCTCCAAGGCGCTCCTTTCAAAATATGTCCGGGAGCTTGAAGACGACCTCGGTGCGTTGCTCCTGAACCGGACCACACGTCAATTTTCACTGACCGATACCGGTAGAACCTATTACCGTAGTGCCGCTGAAATTCTGCGTGAAATGGAAAACCTTGCCGACCAGGTACGCGAATCAAGTTCCAGCATGAAGGGCCGGATCAAGATTACCGCGCCGAGAACCTTTGCAGATGCAGATATCGGTCAGTCTCTCATCGATTTCGCCGCGGTTCATCCAGACATCTCGCTCGAGATCATACTGGATGACCGAATGATCGATCTGGTTGATGAAGGTTTTGACATGGGCATCCGCATTACCCGACTTCAGGACAGTGGATTGATCGCACGAAAACTCGCTCCCTTTTCAGTTATCCCGGTCGCATCGCCGGAATTTCTTCAGCGGAACGGGCCTGTCAGCCATCCCTCTGATTTGACAAAATTGCCTTGCCTGATTGACACCAACAGCCGCAATATTGGCACATGGCGCTTCATGGCGCCGGATGGTGAACCCATAAGCATAGGTGCAAAGGGACGCCTTGAGGTAAACAGTCCGCTCGCAACCAAACGGGCTGCAGAGAATGGCCTCGGCATTGCAATGCTGCCCGATTTTATTGCGCGAAAGTCAATCAACGATGGCAAACTGGTGCCAATTCTGGAAAGCTTTCTGCCCGACAACGCCGGTATCTATGCTATCTACCCTGAGCGTCGATATCTCCCGGCAAAGGTTCGCACGCTTGTGGATTATCTTTCCCAGTGGTTCAAAGACTACAAATAGAATTATTATTTTCGGACTGCATCCAAATTCGGTCCCAATTTTTTGACACCACGGTGCCACCGAAGCCAAAAAGTGAATATTATGAACACTGGATCACTTTCCCCCTCTTGCAAGACACTGATAGCTGCATTCGGCTTTCTGGCAGCATCCATCTCCTCGCCTGCGCTTGCCCACCCACATGTTTTTGCAGAAGCACGGCTGGAAGTGGAGACTACTATCGATGGCACAATCGCCGAGCTTCGTAACGTATGGCGATTTGATGAAGTGTTTTCGTCCAGCGTGGTGATTGATTTCGACACCAACAACAATCTGGTGATGGACCCTGATGAGCTCAAAATCGTTGGGAGCATAGTCAAGGAATCACTGGAAGAGTTTGGGTACTATACCAACCTCTCCGGAAATGGCCGTGATATCAGCGTCTTGCCACCAGAACAAATGATCGCCGATTTCCAGGACGGGCAACTGCTGTTGATTTTCGCGGTCAAACCAGCCGAACCTATGCCGCTCACCGGGAAGCTGTCCGTGGGCGTCTATGATCCCACCATGTATGCAGCAATTGATTTTCCAACTGATGGCGATTTGCTGGTCACCGGCCCCTCGGCAGACAAGTGTGAAACCAATGTCGTACGCCCAGACCCCGATAAAGTGCTGGCCGAGAATCAGGCGTCGCTCACCGAAGCTTTTTTCAACGATCCCGGCGGCAATGACATCTCCAAATTGTTTGCAACGCGAATCGAGATCAACTGCAAATGACAAAATCACAGAGGGTGACGCTTGCCCTGTTGGCTTTTTCCTCGGTGATGCTTGCTGTGGCTGCGCATGCCCAGTCCCCGCTGGGGATCGGAACAGCGGAACCTTCTGTCACACCATCAGGTTTCGGCTGGCAGTTTCTGGCCTTCGTCAATGAGCAGCAACAGGCTTTCTATCGCGCGCTTACCGGTGCACTCAAAGCCATTCGCGATGACCAGTCAAAACTTTGGTTGCTGATTGTGCTTTCATTTGCCTATGGCGTGTTTCATGCCGCAGGCCCCGGTCACGGTAAGGCGGTCATATCATCTTACATGATCGCCAATGAAGTCGCGCTTCGGCGCGGAATTCTATTGTCGTTTCTGTCATCGTTTCTTCAGGGTGTTACCGCGATTCTCGTGGTGGGTGCAGCCTTTCTGTTGCTGCGCGGAACGTCAGTTTCGATGACCGATGCAACCCATTTCATGGAATTGGCGAGCTACCTGTTGATCACCTTGTTCGGGGCTTGGCTGCTTTGGCGAAAATTGAGGCCACTGCGCGCAGTTGGATCGAATATCTCCATAACTCATGCCGGCGCTGACAATCACCATCATGGCCACAGCCATCACCACCATGACCACCATCACCACGACGGGGAAGTCTGCGCGACCTGCGGTCATTCCCACGCACCTGACCCGGCGATGATTTCCGGTCGCCATTTTTCGCTTCGCGAGGCCTGGTCAGCAGTCATTGCCGTCGGGCTCCGACCATGCTCCGGTTCATTGCTGGTGCTGTCTTTCGCACTTTTAAACGGGCTGTATGTCGGCGGTATTTTATCGGTGTTTGCAATCTCACTGGGCACCGCGATCACCGTTTCCGCACTCGCCACGATGGCCGTTCTCGCCAAGGATCTCGCACTTCGGTTTGCTGGCAGTGGTCGGGCTGCGACTGTGTCGATGGCAATTGAAATTGGTGGTGCGCTACTTGTGCTGGCTCTTGGAATTGTGTTGTTCACCGCCGCTCTTTGAGACCGACCCCAATCGACCACGCAGCCAGAAGACCGCGAAAAAGGCCAACACCGCAATTCCACCGATCACAATGGCCAGCCAAGGCGAAAACTCAGCCGCAGACAACATGACATCGGGCATGAAATAGAAGACCACAAATGTAACAGCCAAAATCCCCAGTGCGGCGAAAGCCGCTGATTTGTCTTCTTTCTTCATGTCATTTCCTTTCAGTCGGCACTTGTTCGAAAATCCACCAATCTGCGGATCTGCTGGCCTTCTGCATCAAAATTCTCCGGCGACAGCCATGCCTCGAATGCTCTGTTCAAAGCTGGCCATTCACCATCAATCATCGAGTACCACGCCGTATCCCGGTTGGCACCCTTTGATATGATGTGCTGGCGGAAAACGCCTTCGAATGTGAAACCAAGCCGCTCGGCCGTGCGTTTTGAAGCCAGGTTTTCATTATGACATTTCCACTCATAACGGCGATAGTCGAGCGTTTCGAAAACATGCTTGGCCAGAAGATAATGCGCTTCGGTCGACATCGGCGAACGCATCATCGCAGGACCATGGGCGACCGAGCCGATTTCAACAACGCCATTCGCGGGATCAGGCCGCATGTAGGAACCCATGCCGACCACATCGCCAGTTCGTCTTGAGCGAAATATATTAACGATAGTTCCGACTGCCACGGTTGCATCGAGCCAATCACAAACCTCATTTGGGTTATGAAAAGGTCCACTCGGGAAGTAGCGGATCAACTCATTGATTTCTTCCCCGCCAAAGGCTTCCCACAAGGCGTCAGCATGGACACTCCTCACATATGGCTCAATCATCACGAAGCGGCCTGTGAGGCTGACAGGTTGCGGCGCAGCCCCCGCAGTCCAATTCGCCAAATCTTTCATTTCTCAAGTCCCGATTTGAATTATTCCGGCGGATAGGACATGAATTCAACCCAAAGCACAACACGCAGATGACGATGCAATGCATTTGTGTCGTTGATGAGGAGATATCACCCATGATCGCACCGATTGCTGCCTTTGACCGCATGGGAGAGGAAAACGCATTCGCTGTCCTTGCCCGCGCCACAGCACTCGCCGGTCAGGGTCGTGACATCATCAATCTTGGCATTGGCCAACCTGATTTTTCAACGCCACCCCACGTGGTTGAGGCAGCCATCAAGGCCCTGCGCGATGGCCACCACGGCTACACGCCAGCCAATGGGTTGCTGCAGACCCGCGAAGCAGTGTGCAGGCGCATTCACCAGTTGACCGGCCAAACCGTTTCCGCTGAAAACATCATGATTACACCAGGGGGCAAACCGGCAATGTTCGCAGCAATCATGATGCTGGGCGAACCGGGTGCCGAAATTCTCTACCCCGATCCCGGCTTTCCGATTTATCGCTCAATGATAGATTTCAGTGGCGCGCAGGCAATTCCTGTACCGCTGCGCGAGGAGAATGATTTCGCATTCTCCGCGGAGGAAACCCTTTCGCTGCTTACCACGAAAACGCGGCTGATCATTCTCAATTCCCCGTCCAATCCAACGGGCGGCGTCACTCCACGGGCTGAGGTTGAAAAGCTGGTCGCCGGGTTGGAAAAATTCCCAAATGCCGCCATCCTTTCCGATGAGATCTACGACGTCATGACTTATGATGGGGAGCACCATACCTCGTTGCTTGAATTCCCGGAAATTCGCGACCGCCTGATTGTATTGAATGGCTGGTCGAAAACCTGGGCCATGACCGGTTGGCGGCTGGGTTGGTCAGTTTGGCCGAACCGGCTCTATGAGGGCGTGCGAAAGCTGGCGGTCAATTCCTGGTCATGCGTCAATGCACCAGCACAATGGGCCGGCATCGCCGCAATCGACGGTCCTCAGGATCAGGTTGACGAAATGCTGTCTGCTTTCGATCGGCGCAGGTCTTTGGTCGCAGAACTCGCCAACCGATTGCCGAACGTTACCTGCCGCTTACCCAAAGGGGCATTCTATGCGTTCCCGAATATCAAAGCGACCGGCTGGCAGTCCAAACCACTGGCTAAGGAATTGCTCGAAAAAGCCGGTGTGGCACTGATCGGCGGGCCTGATTTTGGCGAATTCGGTGAGGGTTATATTCGGGTTTCTTGCGCCAGTTCTGAAGAAAACATACGTCAGGCTTTTGCCCGTATTGGCGATTTTCTCACCAATTCTTAGTTCCATTTACCCCAGACATGAAAAAGGGCGACCTGTGAAGATCGCCCAAGGTTCCATGCCGCTTGGGAGGAGGAATGGCATGTCTGATAACAATCATGGCGGGAAATGGTTAACGCCGCGTTAACGATTGCAGGCCAGACCTGACCTAGTCCACTTCCGGCAAAACACCTAACGGTTCACGATTTCCGGTCCCATCAGACTATAGGGCAGCCAAGTGGACATGGCTGGCATATAGGTCACCATGATCAGGAAAATGAACAAAACGCCTACAAATGGCGCAGCCGCCTTGACCACTTGAATGAGGCTCATTCCGGTTATTCCCGAAGTGACAAACAGGTTCAGCCCAATTGGTGGTGTAATCATGCCGATCTCCATGTTGACCACCATGATGATGCCCAGATGAACCGGATCCACGCCCAATTCCATCGCGATGGGGAACACCACCGGTGCCACAATCAACAGCAGACCCGATGGCTCCATGAACTGCCCACCGATCAACAGCAAAACATTGACTGCGATAAGGAATGTAAACCACGTAAAGCCGTAATTGAGCATCACCTCGGTGATGACATCCGGAATGCGCTCAGCAGTCAGTGTGTGGGCAAACAACAACGCGTTGACGATGATGAACATCAACATGATGGTGGTCTTGGAAGCATCCACCATTACTTTACGCGTTTCATCGTTGAAGAAAGCCCTTCCGAAATTGCGCCCCATCAAAGACAGGTTCCTGCCCCAGACCGGCAAACCGGCTGCAAGCGTATGTGGAATGCCAGCGACACTTTCGCCACGCCAAGCCGCATATGCCAGACCGAGGCCAATGGCGATCAAACCGCCCAATTGCGCGCGTCCTGTAAGGGTCACTCCCTCCCAGTCAGCCGTGACGAAGAAGGACAGGATCATCCAGACGAAGAAGAACGCGAGAATGTAGACTGTCGCTGAAAAGCCGACTTTTGCTGTGCGGCTGTCTGTCTCCAACACCCAGCGCACGTCCTTCATCGGGCCCATATCACGATAGATGAACAGCGCCACGAAGAAGGAATAAACCGCGGCCACCGCAGCAGCTTCCGTCGGCGTGAAAACGCCGCCATAAATACCGCCGATAATGATGACGATTAGAAACAGCCCCCAACCTGCGTCCTTGCCACCATTGAGTATTTCCGAAAAACCCTTCCAGGGCTCGGCAGGCAGATTGCGCCACCGTGCGATGATGTAAATTGCAATCATCAACATCAGTCCCGCAACGATGCCGGGAATGACACCAGCAAGGAACATGCGCCCGACAGAAACGTTGGTCGCTGCTGCGTAGACAACCATCACGATGGATGGCGGGATAAGAATGCCCAGCGTGCCCGCATTGGCGACAATGCCTGCAGCAAACTCCTTCGAGTAGCCAACCTGCCGCATACCGGCGATGGCAATCGTGCCGATAGCCACCACGGTTGCCGGCGACGAGCCTGAAAGAGCGGCAAACAACATACATGCCAGCACACTGGCCATGGCCAAGCCGCCACGAAAATGGCCGACTGTGGAAATGGCAAAGCGAATAATCCGTTTGGCCACACCGCCCGTCGACATGAACGCCGAAGCCAGCACAAAGAACGGAATCGCCAGCAAGGTATAGTTCTGCGAGGCAGTGAACAGCTGAATCGCCACCGATGACATCGAATCATTGGAGAAGATGGCAATCAATAAAATGGAGGACAGTCCCAGCGAGACCGCTACCGGGACACCGAGAAACAACAGTCCGATGACTAGGATGAAGAGAATGATCGGTTCCATAGGGTCAGTCCTTCAACACGTCACGGTTTTCAGCGACAAGCTCTTCCGCTTCGTGGCCGGCAATGACCATTTCACGCTCGCCGCGCCAGATTGCGACCATTGCCTGCAATGCGCGAAAGCTGAAGAGGCCAAGCCCGACTGGCAAGATGAGATAGGCGATCCAGCGCTGAACGCGCTCTTTCGTGCCGAAGGTAGATTGCACCCATTCCGGCCAGCGGAGATCATCAAGCCCGATGCCGACCTTGTACATTGTCTGCCAATAGGTCAGCGCGCCGCCCTTGGTATCTATACCCACGACAGCCAGCCAGCCGGATGACAACAAGATTGCACCGTAGAGAAATGCACAGAATGCGCCGAAGATCGCGACATAGCGAAACAGCGCTTTGGGAAAAAGCCGTACCAATGCATCAACACCCAGATGCATGCCCTGCTTGAGCCCGTAACTCATGCCAAACAGGATCATCCAGGCAAACAGGATCCGGGTGAATTCTAGCGCACCGCCCCAGCCGGAATTGAAGCCGTAGCGGGCAATAACCTGCGTAAAGGAAACGAAAGTGATCAACGCCAGCAATATCGCAAGAACGTTTTCTTCAAAACGAGTTACACCGTCCGGCCACCGAAGTTCGGCCAGATACAGAATTGCGATGACGATGAGTACGCCCAGAAAGGGCCAAATGCCGGACATGATGTTTCCCCCCGAAAACAGCGGCCCACATGGGCCGCCGACAATCCCGAAACCAACAACCGCACCCGAAGAGTAAACCTTCGGATGCGGCAATCATTCAGATCAGTTGGTAGCGTTGGCAGCAACTGCTGCTTCGATCAGATCCGCGCCGATGTCGGCTTCGAATTTTGACCAAACAGGCTTCATGGTGCTGATCCATTCTGCGCGCTGTTCTGCGGTCAGTTCGCGGATCATGCCGTTGGCCTTGAGGATGTTCTCACGGTTCTCTGCTTCCTGGGCGGCAACATTGCCGTTGGCAACCTGGGTCACTTCATCAACAATGGTAACGAACTGATTGCGGACGTCTTCGTCCAGACCGTTCAACCATTCAGTCGAAGTCACCAAGAGATAGGCCAGAACCTGATGGTTGGTTTCTGACACACCATCCTGCACTTCGAAGAATTTTTGAGTGTAGATGTTGGACCAGGTGTTTTCCTGTCCATCCACCACTCCAGTCTGCAGGGCGCCATAGACTTCCTTGAAAGCCAGTTTCTGCGCCGAAGCACCCATGGCTTCGATCATGGCCACAGCCACGTCAGATGTCTGAACGCGGAACTTCATGCCATTTGCGTCGCTTGGTACCAGCAAAGGCTTGTTGGCCGAGAACTGCTTGAGACCGGACAACCAGTATCCCATGCCGGTGTAGCCGACATCTTCCATCACTGTGAGAAGGCCTTTGCCATCTTCAGACGATGTGAAGGTATCAACCGCCTTGAGGCTAGAGAACAGGAACGGCAAGTCGAAAAGGCGGTACTTCAGCGTATAGGCCTCGAACTTCGACAGTGAAGGAGCAGCAAGTTGCAGATCGCCGATCAACAGCGCTTCAAGTGCCTTGTCATCGTCAAACAGTGTCGAATTTGCAAAAACTTCCATGCAAGCCTTGCCGTTCATCTCGTCATTGACGCGCTGGGCCAGAAGGGTGGCCGCATCACCCTTTGGGTGACCGGTAGCGGCAACAACGTGACTGAATTTGATGACCATTTCGCCATCATCACACTGTGCCATCGCACCAGTTGTGCCGAGAACGAGAGCGGCCGTTGAAACGGCACCAAGAAGCAATTTTTTCATTCGGATATCCTCCACTGTCGGGCTGTTTGCCCGGAACTGTTTGCAAGCGGTACGGGAGGAACAGGGAAAGCAGGCGGAAACCGCCAAGCCTCTCCGCGACAACCTCCCATCATCGCGCTCGGCGCTTCCCTGCAATTGCCATGCCAGCCAACTCAGCTTAGGATCAAACCCAGTGAAATCAATATTTTAATAAGGTTTTGGAGCTGCCGCGTGCGCGTAAAAGACCGTCTGCTGGGTAGGATTCGACCCATCATCCGCCGCCGATGGGTAATCAACTACCCAACATCGCCATCATCAGCGGAAAGTCCCAGCCGTCGCATTTTATCATAAAGGCCTTTGCGTGAAATACCCAAAGCCTCATAGGTCAGCTTCATGGATCCATCATTGCGTGATAGCTCAGAGGCTATGACCGTGCGCTCAAATGTTTCGAGCCGATCAGTCAGGCTGCCCGAACCCTGCCCATTGGCGGGCTGATCGTCGGCACCGGTCCACATTCCCAGAACAAACCGGTCCGCCACATTTCGTAATTCTCGCACATTGCCCGGCCAATCATGGGCTATAAGGCCCGCTTCCAACGATGGCGTGACCTCAGGAATTTCCCGCCGGTAGCGGGCCCTTGCCTCGCGTGCCATTTGAAAAAACAACAACGGAATATCATCCTTGCGCTCTCTCAACGCGGGGATCGTCAAGGTGATGACATTGAGCCGGTAGTAAAGATCACTGCGAAAGCGCGTCGGGTCAGCGGCAAGATTGGTCTTGGTGGCCGCCACAAACCGGACATTCAGTGCCACCGAACGGTTGGACCCCAGCCTTTCAATTGAGCGCCCCTCGATCGCGCGCAGCAGTTTGGCCTGCAGATCGATCGGCATAGATTCGATCTCATCAAGAAAAACCGTGCCGCCATTGGCATGTTCGAGTTTTCCCACCCGGGTTTTCTGGGCGCCGGTAAAGGCACCCGCCTCGTGACCAAACAACTCGGATTCAAAAATCTCCGCCGGCACCGCGGCACAATTGATGGCAACAAAATTACCCTTTGATCTGGTTGAGAAATCATGCAGGGCACGGGCCACAACTTCTTTGCCTGATCCCGTTTCGCCGGTGATGAGCACATCGGCGTCAGTGTCTGAAAGTGCCATTATTTGCGCGCGAAGGTGTTGTATGGCCGGATTGCGCCCAACCAACCGGGTCGACAATCCATTTGCTCCCTCAAGCGCGTTTCTCAACACCCGGTTTTCCAGCACCAGTCGCCGTTTTTCAATCGCCCGCTCGACAACAGAAAACAACCGATTGGCCGGAAACGGCTTTTCGATGAAGTCGTAGGCACCGGCACGCATGGCTTCGACCGCCATTTGGACATCGCCATGACCGGTTATCAGTATGACCGGCATTGTTGGATCAATCGCCAAGACATTCTTTAGCACATCACGCCCATCTATACCCGGCATGCGGATATCGGAGACGATTACTCCGTAAAGATCACGCAACGGCAAATCGCCGATCTTTGAAGCATCGGCATGAGCCACTACAGTCAAACCTTCGATTTCCAACGATTGGGTCAACGCCCGGCGAAGTTCGGAATCGTCATCGACCAGATGCACGATCCGGTCTTCCTGTCTGAGCTGCAATGGCTCTTTCACTTCCGCCTCCTGTTCATGCGCTTGCTAACCATAAACCGTTTGCCGTTTACACAGTTCATTTGTTTCATTCATCCTCCCCAGCAATTTCAGAAATCGCTGTCTGTGTGTTGGTCCCTGCCCGGCTAGATTCCAGTTCAACGCGGAAACACGCACCGCCGTTGTCCTTGTTGCCAACACTGATTGTTCCACCAAAATCGCGCAGGATATTGTCAACAATCGAAAGCCCGATCCCAATTCCCTCACCAGCGGCTTTGGTGGTGAAGAAAGGATCGAAAATCTGATTGATTTCGTTTTCTGAAATTCCGGGGCCATTGTCCGCTACTTCGACAATGACCTTGGCACCTTTATCACTCACGCGGATCTCGATAAGCCCATCGTGCTGACCAGCAAGCGCATCGACGGCATTGTTGACCAGATTGACAAAAACCTGGCCGAGCCGAATGCGCCCCCCTGCCACTTCGGCCGTTTCATAGTCGCCCAAAAGGCGAATTTCGACGCTGGCATTGCGGGCGCGTGGCCGCGACAAAAGCAGTGCCTCCTCAATGATCGGCCCCAGACGAACCGGGCCTGTCGTCTGCCCAGGTTTGCGCGCAAAAGACAAGAGTGTGCGAGAGAGCTCTGCCATCCGGTCCACCAGCATATTGATCCGGCCAAGATTGTCTCTTGCCTGATCATGAAGCCCACGCTCAAGAAATTTCAGCCCATTGTCCGCATAAGAACGGATCGCTGCCAGAGGTTGGTTATATTCATGACTGATGGCAGCCGACATCTGCCCAAGCGCAGCCAGTTTGGCCGCCTGAATCAACTCAGCCTGGGTTGCGCGCAGCCGTGCCTCTGTTTCACGTCTGACTTCCACTTCGTGGGAAAGCGAACTATTGCTTTGGGAGAGCGCTCGCGTTCGATCACGCACAAGTCTCTCAAGACGCAATGCGGTGGCACGGTCAGCGCGTTGGCGCAGAACAACTATTTCAGACCGCTGTAAGACAAACAACGCGACCAATCCAACAAGCAAGCATGAAAGCGTTGCGATGGCGCCCGCCGACAAGCGCGCGGAAAAAATCTGTACCGGTTCACTGAACACATGCAATCGCCAATCCAGGACCGGTAGCGAACGCTGTAAATTCAGGAAATTCCGAGTCTCGCCGTCATGCCGTGCAACAAAATATTCCCCATCCCATTCCGCAATTTCCGAGAGGTTCTTCATTCGCCATTCAGGCACATTGGCAAGAACAACCGTACCGGATTTGTCGGTCACGAAAATCGGTTTATTGGACAAAGCCCAAGCCGTTTCGACCCGATAGAAATCCACATAAACTATTACGATTCCTACCAGTTTTCCGTTGCGGCGCACCCCCGAAGAAAACCCGTAACTGCGCTCTTCCGGGCTGAGCGACAGCAACGCCCTACCCAATCGACCCTCCGTTGCGGTCGCAATCAAGCCATCCAACCCTGTGCGCTTTTCAACAAACTCGCTGCGGTTATGGCCCAACAGCCTGCCATCGGGAAAGAAGAACGCCACATCTCTCGCCGCCGAAATACCTGTCAATGAACTCGCCATTCGTCGGGCAGCAACTGCTTGCGGGTTATCCGCAGCATCAAGCACAAAAAGCGAGGCCACCGAAGACTGACGGGCAAGCAGCGGTGCCATCAACCGGTATTTGTCGAGCACGCCGGATAGCGTTTCCCTTTGCACGGAAAGCGTTTCACCTGCGTCGCGCAAAATTGCGTCTCTTGATTGTTCAGTAGCTGAATAAATCGCATAGGAAACGATGGCCGATGACACCGCAACCCAAGCCAGAAACAGCAGGGCGCGAGCCAATTGGAAACGTCTTTCTATCTGAACCCGTGAACGCATCGAAAGAACTTACAGACTTGGCCACAAAGGCGAAACACCAATGTGGCTGGTGTCCGACTGCTTTCAATCGTTGCTGACAAGCGATTGAGTTAGGTCTTCACCGCTGAAACAGTGGCTTCGATGTGTTCAACCAGCCCCTCGTCGAGATCCAGCCTGCCGGCAAGGAGATCCAGAAACCCACGCTCTGCTCTGCTGTCAGGTTCAATAGCCAACCGCGCAGCGGTATACAATTCAACTTTCTGCGCCTCAGACTGGGCAGCCCCAACCACTTCACCGATATCGATCGGCTTGTTCAGTTCTGCTTCGAGAAACTCTACGGCATCCGCATCAATACCCGAAAGCATCAACTTGTCATGGATGCGCGCACGTTCTTGCTCATCAATATGGCCGTCCGCCTTGGCAGCACCGATCATCACCCGGATCAACGCCAATGCGAAACCATCGTCAATCTGCGATGTCTGCGGGGAAAAACCTGAATCAATCGGTGGTGGCAGTATTTCATGCTCGGCATCAGGTGCCACTTCACTTTCCGCTGGCGCACGGCCATCGCGATAATTCTTCCAAGCTTGATACCCGAGCCCGGCAACCGCAGCCAGACCACCCAGCCGCAAAGCTGAACCCGTCAGTGCACGCCCGGTTCCCGTCCCCAGCAAGACTGCAGCCAGAAGCCCGGTCGCCACCGGATTTTCCTTGGCCAAGTTGCCCGCCTTCTGAGCGGCACCACCGACTGATTTTTCGGTTCCGGGGATCTTGGTTCCCAGAAACTGGTCGAGAATTGTTTTTGGATCGATCATTGGCTTATCCCGTCTTTCGCGTCAGCAACACATTCTTTCAACTTCTCATTGATTACATGGGTGTGACCAGAGCAGGATTCAAATCCACCAATAGACCAGCTATCCAGGCATCATTTTAGCGCCAATGCAGCAGCTTCTCGCGCCAACGCTGTAATCCCGTCCCAATCACCCTTGTCTACAAGATCCTTTGGCGCGACCCATGATCCACCAACACAAACCACATTCGGCAACGACAGGTAATCTTTCGCATTCTTGAGCGAGATACCGCCGGTTGGGCAAAACATTGTGCCCGCCAGCGGTGATGACAGTGACTTGAGATAGCCCGCCCCACCGGCCTGTTCTGCAGGGAAGAATTTGAGAATGCTGTAGCCTTCTTCTCGCAGGCTCATCACTTCGCTCGCAGTTGCAGCGCCCGGCAACATAGGGATGTCCGATTTGCGCGCAACATCAAGCAGTTCTATTGTTGTACCCGGCGAAACGATGAATTTGGAACCGGCGTCCACCGCTGCCTTGAAATCCGCTTTTGTCAGAATGGTTCCCGCACCAGCCACCGCCCCTTCAACCTCGTTGGCAACGGCACGGATTGCGTCAAGAGCCGCCGGAGTCCGCAGTGTGATTTCGATGGCCTTCAATCCACCAGCAACCAGCGCCCGCGCCAATGGAACCGCAGTTGTCACGTCGTCGATAACCAAAACCGGCACCACCGGCTGGAGTTTCAGAATGGCCAGCAAGTCGGCGGCTTTGTCACCCATCACGCGATCCTTTTCTCATTTCAAATTTCCCATCGAATAGCCGCTCTATCGGGCCTTGTCCATGTCCAGTGCGCATGGCAGCAGTGTACTGACGGTCGAGGAGACAACCCAGCAATTGCCTCACGAACAAAGACAGGCTATTTGCGAAAGCCATGAACACTTTGCATAACACACCATCAAATCTGCCCATAGTGGTTGCTGCGCTTTATCATTTCGCACCGTTTGCCGATTATGAAACCCGCCAGCCTGCTCTGCTCGCACTATGCGAAGAAGCGGACGTGAAGGGCTCTCTGCTCTTGGCCAGCGAAGGAATCAACGGCACCATCGCCGGTTCCCGCGCCAGTATTGATACTGTGCTTGCGCACATCAGGGCCATCCCGGCGCTCGCGGCAACCGAGCACAAGGAAAGCCATGCCGAAACGATGCCTTTCCGTCGCATGAAGGTACGGCTGAAAAAGGAAATCGTCACCATGGGCGTCGAGGGGATTGATCCCCTCAAAACTGTCGGCACCTATGTCAAACCGCAAGACTGGAATGCTTTGATTGCTGATCCTGACACGCTGATTGTTGATACCCGAAACGATTATGAAGTCGCGATTGGCACTTTTAAAAACGCCATCAACCCCGAAACTGAAACCTTTCGACAGTTTCCAAATTGGGTGACTAAATCAGATGTTTTTGCAAATCCGGAAAAACTGGAAGGAAAAAAAATCGCCATGTTCTGCACCGGCGGCATCAGATGCGAAAAAGCTACCGCCTTCATGCGCGAAAAGGGATTTGACCAGGTTTTCCATCTCAAAGGCGGGATATTGAAGTATCTCGAAGAAATTGATGAGAAGGACAGCCTTTGGGAGGGTAGCTGTTTCGTTTTTGACGAGCGCGTTTCAGTGACCCATGGATTACGCATTGGCGATGAAATTCTCTGCCGCGCCTGCCGTATGCCGGTGACGCCTGAGGAACAAGTTTCCTCCCAGTATGAGGACGGCGTTTCCTGCCCTCACTGCTATGACCAGCGGACCGATAAGGACCGCGATCGTTACCGCGCCCGGCAACAACAATTACTGCGCGAACGAAAACGTGCGGCCTCCCGGCTGGAACAACAGTGACTTCACCCGCGCAGGATATTGTTATCATCGGCGCGGGCATCGTTGGAATTAACGCGGCGGCCTTTCTGGCAGAAGCCGGTCACAGGGTCCGGGTTTTTGATCCTGCTGGAATTGCGGAAATGACCAGCCGCGGCAATGCCGCCGCTCTGGCCTTCTCTGACATTATCCCGCTGGCCTCACCAAAGACCCTTCTCCGTGCGCCAAAATGGCTGTTCGACCCGCTAGGCCCACTCACAATCCGACCTTCCTACTTGCCGAAGCTCACCCCTTGGCTGTTGCGGTTTGCCATGGCCAGCATTCCCGGACAGGTGACGGCATCTGCCGCGGCTCAGGCCAAATTAATGAAATTGGCCGAGAGCGAGGCGACCGCGCTGTGGACCCGCACCGGACTCACCAAGATGATCCGCCACGAGGGTTCGCTGGAGCTTTACCAATCCGAGGCTGAGTTCAACACCGCTCAATCAGACTGGGAGAAGCGCGCCAAAGCTGGCATCGAATTTGAACATGTACGTGGCAACAGATTGGCGGAATTGCAGCCGGGGCTTTCAAGCCAATTCAGTGCAGCGACCTTCGTGCCCGGCTGGAAAACTGTCTCAGAACCCTTTCACTATGCCTTGGGGATCTGGAATTATGCCGCAAGCTACGGTGCCAGTTTCGAACAGGTGTCAGTAGACCGGTTGGAGTTTGCAGGCTCCAAACCGATTGCGCTGCTCGCGAATGGCACTTCGGTAAAAGCTGACAAGATCATTATTGCCGCTGGCGCGTGGTCCACGAAGCTTCTCAAGACCGCAAGTCGGGTGAAAATCCCGCTCGACACCGAGCGCGGCTACAATACCACGCTGCCGGCCGCAGCCTTCGACCTCAAACGGCAATTGATTTTCCCCTCGCATGGTTTTGTCATCACACCTTTGGAGAATGGAGTACGGGTTGGTGGTGCAGTGGAATTTGCAGGCCTGGATGCGCCACCCAATTACGCCCGTGCCGAAGCCATGTTGAAAAAGGCCAGTAATTTTCTGCCGGGCCTCGACCCTTCCGGCGGTAAGCAATGGATGGGTTTCCGTCCTTCGCTGCCCGACAGCTTGCCGGTTATGGCTCCGTTGCCAGACCGCGAAGATGTTATTCTCGCTTTCGGAAACGGTCATTTGGGGCTGACCCAGTCTGCGGCCATGGGAAAACTGACGCTGGACCTTGTGACCGGAAACAAACCAGCATTTGATCTTGCGCCTTTGGCAGCAAATCGTTTCTAGTAGATCGGGAGGCGCTCGCATGGCACGCAACACATTCTTTTGTCTCGACGGTCACACTTGCGGCAATCCGGTCCGCCTCGTGGCCGGTGGCGGTCCGTTGCTCGATGGCGCGACCATGCTTGAGCGCCGCGCACATTTTCTGGCCGAGTATGACTGGATACGCACCGGCCTGATGTTTGAGCCCCGCGGTCACGACATGATGTCGGGCTCGATCCTCTATCCACCAACGCGCGATGATTGCGATATCGCGATCCTGTTCATCGAGACTTCGGGCTGTCTGCCAATGTGCGGCCACGGCACCATCGGCACCGTGACCATGGCGATCGAGAACGGGCTGGTCAGACCTCGGGAACATGGCATTCTCAATCTCGACACTCCTGCAGGCAAGGTAGTCGCCCGCTACCGGCAGGAAGGCCGCAAGGTCACTGAAGTCCAGATCACCAATGTCCCATCATTCCTCCACGCAGAAGGACTGACAGCGGAATGTCCTGGGCTGGGTGAAATCTCTGTTGACGTCGCTTATGGCGGCAACTTCTACGCAATCGTCGAGCGCCAAGAAAATTTCTCTGACATGGCGGATGCATCTGCCCTGGATTTGATCTCATGGAGCCCACAATTGCGCGCTGCACTCAACACAAAGTACCAGTTCGTCCATCCGGAAAATCCAGGCATTTCCGGTCTCAATCATATTCTTTGGACAGGCAAACCGACACAGAATGACGCGAACGCGCGCAACGCCGTTTTCTACGGCGACAAGGCCATAGACCGCTCACCTTGCGGCACTGGCACTTCGGCGCGAATGGCCCAGCTTCACGCCAATGGTAGGTTGCAAACAGGCGATGAGTTCATCAACGAATCCATCATAGGCTCTTTGTTTACTGGCAGGGTAGAAGCCGAAACCAGCGTTGGCGGCAAGCCTGCCATCATCCCTTCAATTGCCGGATGGGCGGTTGAAACCGGGCGTAACACCATCGTCATCGACGATGAGGAAGACCCCTTCGCCCACGGCTTTGTCGTGAAATGACAACCGGGGCGAAGCGCGTCCGGTTGAATTCGCCGTCAATCTTGTGGAAGCTGCTCGATGAATGCGCGGATGATCTCCGACAGCTCCACCGGCTTTTCAATGCACGGCAAATGCGCGGCACCGGGTATCGGCTGGTAACGTGAATTCGGGATCAGCTTGGCCAACTCTCCCACCAGTTCGGGAGGCGTTGAACCATCCTCTTCGCCAACCACACAAATGGCCGGTACCGGAAGGTTGAGCGCGATATCAGTGTAATCCGTGTCGCGAATGGCAGCACAGGTTCCCGCATAGCCCTCAAGCGGTGTGCGCTCCAGCATCATGCGATACCCGGTGAAATCAGGATTGTCGGCGCTCCGGAAATCTCCCGTGAACCAACGTTCCAGGATGGAGTCTGACAGTGATGCAATCCCACCTTCGGTAACAGCTGCAATCCGCGCATTCCACATGTCCGGAGTCCCGATCTTGTGGCCCGTGTCACACAGGATCAACGCCCGAACCAGATCGGGGCGTTTCTTTGAAAGGCCCAACGCAATCAACCCGCCAACAGACAGCCCGCAAACGATCAGGTTTTTGGCACCATAATGATCGATCACTGCAGCGAGATCATCGACATGATCATCCATGGTGATGGTTTCACCTAGTTCTGACAGTCCATGGCCGCGCTTGTCATAGGTAATCAACCCATATTCTCCCACCAGACGGACAATCACATCCCGCCAGATGCGAAAATCTGTTCCCAGCGAATTGATGAAAATGACGGTCGGCTTTTCAGGGGCCGCCCCTATGACCTGATGATGAAGTGTGACACCGTTCAGTCGCGCAAATTGCATCTGTTTGCTCCGTAAAATTGTGTTTCCAATGGGCTTTCGTCAGACCATAGCCTGTTTAAGAACGGGATAGAGCGCCCGGTAGCGGCTGTAGGCTGCGTCGAACTCACCTTTGAGTGCTTTGTTCGGTTCAATGGTTTTGGCAGTTGCCGGTGCGGTACATATAGCCAAAGGATCGGCATTTTCCGCAGCGATCAACCCAAGCCGGGCAGCACCAAAAGCTGCGCCGAAATCTCCGTCTGCGGGTAGATCCACAGGCAAATCCAGAACCGTCGCCAGCACTTCAAGCCAATAGCGCGATCTTGAACCGCCGCCAATCGCCGTTACCCGTTCAAGCCGGGTGCCAGCCTGTGCCAGCGCTTCAAGGCTGTCACGAAACGCAAATGCGACACCTTCCAGAACGGCACGCGTCATTTCTGCCTGCCCGGACTCATGGCCGAGCCCGGCGAAGCATCCGCGAATTTGTGCATCATTATGCGGCGTCCGCTCACCCGACAAATAGGGAAGGAACATTACCGAGCCCGGCGGTTGCAGCTTGTCGCCTGTGGCAGCAGTCAAGGTCGCCGGATCTGTTCCCGCGACACCTGCCAACCAGTTGAGAGAGTCCGTGGCTGACAGGATCACGCCCATCTGGTGCCAGGTATCCGGCAATGCGTGGCAGAATGCGTGAACCGCACTTTCAGGATTGGGTCGGTAGGCGGCATTGGCTGCAAACAGCACACCGGATGTGCCAAGCGAGGCAAAAGCCGCACCGTCTGCCACTGTGCCCATGCCACAGGCGGATGCCGCATTGTCGCCCGCACCACCGGCGACGGGAACGCCTGAAGGCAACCCCAACTCAGCCGCCACATCGCTGCGCAAAGCGCCTGCCTGATCGGTTCCTTCCACCAATGAAGGCATCTGCGCACGCGAAAGCCCGGTCAGTGCCAGCAAATCATTGTCCCAATCGCGCTTACCGGTATCCAGCCAAGATGTTCCAGCCGCATCTGACATCTCGGAGATTGTTTCGCCTGTCAGCCAATAACGAAGGTAATCCTTCGGTAACAGCACCTTTGAAATGCGCTTGAACAGATCCGGTTCATTTTGCTCCATCCATACAAGTTTGGGGGCTGTGAATCCGGGAAACACGATGTTACCGGTGATCTTGCGAAACCGAGGGTCAGCGTCAAGTCGGGCTGCTTCCGCATGACTGCGCGTGTCATTCCACAGGATAGACGGACGGATCACAGCGCCAGTATCATCAATTGTGGTAGCCCCATGCATGTGACCCGATAGCCCGATTCCCTTGACCACAGCCACCTCGCTGCGGTGTTTTTCGCCCAGCGCGCGAATGGCCAGAACGCTGGCCGATATCCAGTCTGCCGGATCTTGTTCGGACCAGCCGGGGTGCGGGCGAGAGACATTCAATGCGCTGCTGGCTGATCCAATTACCACCTGTCTTTCGTCGATCAACAGAGCTTTGACCGACGAGGTTCCCAGATCAATACCGAGATACATATGCTATCCTCCCAAAAGGTCCTGTCGCCGATATCAGGCGCAGGCGCAGAGGTAAACCTGAAAGCGCCAACATCTGTGCGCTTCGACCAACCGGCCATACTTGACGCGCGCAGTGCAATATGGCCTAACGCAAGCCAAATTCCACGTTCCGGACACAAATATTTACCGGCCCGGCCGGTGACGTCACGCATGTTGGCGGACGGGTCCCAAACCGAGTGACGATCACCATGGCACAGATGAAACCGCGGGTGCGCATTGCTCCCTCCCCGACTGGCGAACCTCACGTAGGCACCGCCTATATTGCCCTGTTCAATTACCTTTTTGCCCGCAAGCACGGCGGCACCTTTGTTCTTCGTATCGAAGACACTGACGCCACGCGTTCGACCCTTGAATACGAGGAAAAAGTGCTTGAAGCGTTGCGCTGGTGCGGTTTGGAATGGGATGAAGGTCCTGACAAGGGGGGTGATTTCGGCCCCTACCGTCAATCTGAACGCAAGGACATCTATCTGCCTTTTGTGGAAAAGATCATCGAAAATGGCCATGGCTTCCGATGCTTCTGCACACCGGCCCGACTTGACGAAATGCGTGCCGCGCAGCGCGCTGCCAGCAAGCCGCCAAAATATGACGGCCACTGTCTTAACCTGAAAGCTGAAGAAGTCACTGCGCGCATGGAAGCTGGTGAGCCATCTGTTGTCCGCATGAAAATTCCGACCGAAGGTGCGTGCAAATTCACCGATGCAGTTTATGGCGAAGTGGAAATCCCTTGGGATTCGGTCGATATGCAAGTGTTGCTCAAAGCTGATGGCATGCCGACTTATCACATGGCCAATGTGGTAGATGATCACCTGATGGCAATCACCCATGTTGCGCGTGGCGAAGAATGGCTGGCCTCGGTACCAAAACACATTCTGATCTACCAATATTTGGGACTTGAACCACCAGTCTTCATGCATCTCTCCTTGATGCGCAATGCCGACAAGTCGAAGCTCTCGAAGCGCAAGAACCCAACGTCCATCCCCTTTTATGCCGGTCAGGGCTATCTGCCCGATGCACTGATGAATTTCCTCGGGTTGTTCTTCATCCAGATTGCCGAGGGCGAAGAGCTCCTTGATATGAATGAGCTGATCGACCGGTTTGATACCGACAATCTGTCCAAGGCTGGCGCGATTTTCGACATCCAGAAACTTGATTGGCTCAACGGGCGGTGGCTTCGCGAAAAATTGTCGGAAGAAGATTATCTCGCCCGCGTTCGAGACTGGTCAATGTTTGGCAATCGTCTGACCGAAGGCCTGAAACTGGCTCAGACCCGAATTGCGAAATTTGGAGATTTGCCTGATTTGACCGGCTTCCTGCTCAAGTCCGACCTCGTATTAACCGCAGCACATTTCGAAAAGCTCAAGCCAACGCTGGCCGAAAGCTTGGAGATCATCAGCGAAGTTGCTCCGGCAATGGAAGCCCTTCCCGACTGGACGGTTGAAGCGATCGAGGCCGAACTGCGGGTCATTTCCGACAGGATGGAGCGCAAGCTGCGTGTTTTCCTGCCACCGCTGTTTGTTGCGGTAAGCGGATCAGCCCGTTCGCTGCCGCTGTTTGATTCCATGGCACTGCTTGGCCGCGCCGCTGTTCGTCAGCGTCTCAAAGCCGCCCATCTTGTGCTGAAAGCCGCAGTTGAAGCCTGATAGGGCTTGAAAAGTGACGACCCTGAAAAGAGACGAACATGACGCAAAACCAGAACGACACCGGTCTTTCATCTAACGCCACTGAAGTGAGGATGCAAAAACTCGAGCAACTGCGCGAGAAGCTTGACACGGTTTATCCGGCTCATTTCCACCGCACGATTACCAACGTCGAACTGGCCGAGAAATACGCCGATATCGAACCTGAAACCGAAACGGGCGACATCGTCACGGTTGCCGGTCGCGTTTATTCCTCACGTAATTCAGGCATGTTCATCGATCTGCATGACGCCTCTGGCAAAGTCCAGATTTTTACCCACAAGGATTACGCCAGCCAAGCCTCGCGTGAACTTCTGGAATTGATTGATATCGGCGACATCATTGGTGTCACAGGTTTGGTGCGGCGAACCAAGCGTGGCGAGCTGACAGTCAACACCCATGAAATCATCATGTTGACGAAATCGCTTCTGCCGATGCCGGAAAAGTGGCATGGCCTGTCAGATATCGAACAGCGTTACCGCAAGCGCCATCTCGATATTCTGACCAATGAAGATTCCAAACTGCGCTTCAGGCAGCGTTCGCAGATCGTTTCCGGCATTCGCCGCTTCATGGAAGATGACGGTTTCATGGAAGTCGAAACACCGATGCTGCACTCGGTCTATGGCGGTGCCACTGCCGAGCCATTCAAGACCCACCACAACACCCTCAAGCTGGACATGTTTCTGCGCATCGCTCCAGAACTGTTTCTCAAGCGGACGCTTGTGTCCGGATTGACCGACAAGGTCTTCGAGATCAATCGCAACTTCCGCAATGAAGGGGTGTCCACCCGGCACAACCCCGAATTCACCATGATGGAATGTTACTGGGCCTATGCCGATTACGAAGACATCATGAGCCTGGTCGAGCGGCTTTTTGAAAGCCTGGCGCTGGCCATTCATGGCACCACAGAAATTGCCTATGGCGATCTCGCGCTATCCTTCAAGGGCCCGTTCCGCAGGGTTCCAATGCCTGACGCAGTCAAAGATGCGACCGGGCTGGATTTCATTGCGATGGCAACTGATGAAGAGGCCCGCAAAGCGGCCACCGCAGCAGGTTTCGAAGTTGAAGAAGACTGGACCTGGGGTGAATGCCTCGCTTTCATTTTTGAAGAAAAAGTCGAACCGACTTTGGTGCAGCCGTCTCACGTCACACACTTCCCAAAGGACATTTCTCCCTTCGCCAAGGAAGTTCCGGGCGAGCCCCGGTTGGTCGAACGCTTCGAGACCTATTGCAACACCTGGGAACTGGGTAACGCCTTTTCCGAACTCAATGATCCCGTCGAACAGCGCAACCGCATGGTTGAGCAGCTCGAACAAGCCCACGCGCGTGGTGAATTGGCCAAGCAGCTTGATGATGAATTTCTCGATGCGATTGATCAGGGAATGCCGCCTGCGGGTGGCCTTGGGATTGGCGTCGACCGTCTGGTAATGTTGCTCACCAACGCCGCTTCCATTCGCGATGTGATCCTGTTCCCGGCCCGCAAGGCAAAAGTCGACTGACAGAAATGGACCTTCAGTGACGGTTCTCAGCGGTCACCATCAGGTGATTTGCTGGATTGTCAGTGAGCACCTTCGGTGTGTACGGCTGCCTCTTCAGCAGGTTTTTCGCCATGCCCGTCCTTGGCTCCATCTGTACCGGCATCAGCCGTTTCGATGATATCGCCATCGCATTCGCCAAATTCATCGATAGATTTCAATGTGAGATCAATTTCCACTGACCGAAGACTTTTTCGTTCACCAAAATAGTTTCCCAGGTCATTTGGTTCCGCATCGATGTAACGAACTTCCCATTTGGAACTTGTTGCCCGCGACCGATTGGGGTTTGGCGCATGAACAATCTCGGTGCCAATGGTTGAACCGCGCAATTCTGCCCGGCTTTCAGGCCCGTTTCGATCAGCGATCTGCACAGTGATGAGATCAACATGTTCGACATCTGCCAAATGCTTGGCCAAACGCAGTCCGGTTTCCACCCGATGGTCTGGCTTTTTGTCATCTGCACGAATAATGACAACGAGGCGCTTTTCTCCGGCGCGAACGAACTTCGATTGATAAACAGTACTGCAATGCCTGCTGGCGACATTCCTTTTATCGATTACAGACGGTATGACAGAGCCTGAAAAAACCAATGCAGCCGTTCCCGATGCACCCAGCAGGACAAGAAAACCACCGGTCATCAGGGCAAGTTTTCGCGAAAATTTGAAAGCAGAAAACAAACGCTTCTTGGCAGCAGCCATGACTTGATACACCCGATACGCAATACAAACTGGCCTTCATTGTAAGTCCACCGGCTTTAACAATGGTTAATCACGTCCGTGCCAAAGTCGGGCAAGCAGACCTGAGAAGAACACTTTTAATGATTCCCTTATTCTGTGTGCAAAAAGGCCACGCCTGTCGGACAACCGTTAAAACAGCTTGTTTTCAGGTCTTGCAGTGCTTTCATTCCCGGGCCCGACCGTTTATGAGCGTTGCCAAACGAGATTAAGGGACCGTCCCAGATGATCAGCGAAATTGCCGAACTCCTTGCCCCAAGCTGGGGGCCGATGCGGCTGTTGACCTCCTCTTTCCTGCTTGCTGCAATTGGCGCCATATTCGCGGCTATAGCCACAATGATCCTGCTCCCGACGTTATGGAAATACCTCCCAACGGATCGCGGTCGTGCCCATGCCGTCGCAGCTGACGCCAGTGTCGGCAAACCAATGGCCGCCGGCATCATCATGATTGGCATTATCGCTGTATGCGCAATTCTGTTCGTGCCATTTGATTTTCGGATCTATGCATCGGTTGCGCTATTGGTCGCTGCCTCTGTCCTCGGCTATATAGATGACAAATCCGGCGGGTTGAGTGAGCTCACACTCGGCTTGTTCGATTTGCTACTCGCCACGCTTGCAGCATTTATCATCTTCGGTTTCGAACCGGCAAAAATCTGGCTTCCATTTACAGCTGATATATTCACCGTTCCCGCTTGGCTCCACTTTCCCGTCGCCATTGTCGTCATCTGGTTTTCGATCAACGCACTCAATTGCTCCGACGGCGTTGACGGCCTCTCCGGAACTCTCGCTTTGTTCACAATCGCTGTGCTGGGATTGTTGTTTTATATCGCCATCGGCCATTTCGGAATGTCGCGCTATTTGCTGCTGCCATTTGATGAGAATGGCTACAAATGGGCAATCATCTGCTCAATCACCTGTGGATGCCTGGCAGGCTACCTGTGGTACAATGTTCCGCCATCCACCGTCATGATGGGAGATGCTGGATCGCGACCCATCGGTCTGCTGATTGGCATTCTGGTCATGGTCAGCGGCAACCCGTTTCTGATCGTGGTTTGCGCAGGCTTCATTCTGGCCAATGGCGCAACCGGATTGTTCAAAGTGGCAATGTTGCGGTTTTTCAAACTAAGCCTGCTGTCAGGCATCAGGTTCCCACTGCATGATCACGTCCGCAAAAACTACAGTTGGTCAAACAGCCAAGTGCTCGCCCGCTTTGCAATGGTACATCTGGCCGTAACACTTGCTTTGGTTTCGGTACTGCTCAAAGTTCGCTGATATTGGCGTTCACCGAGCCTAATTTGGGAGCAGCCGCAAGATTGCGCTGAATACGATGGCGCACCACCTCACCATCAGGGCATAGCCGAGCAACCAGATGGTCGACCACTTCATCGCCGCTCATCTCCGGATTGCACAGCAATGTATCAATGCACAAAAGCTGATGTTCCGGCCAGGTCGACAAGACAAGATGGGACTCTGCCAGAAACAACCCGATTGTCAGACCATGCGGCACATACCGAACCGTGGTCTCGCCAATCACCGTAGCACCAACGGCAGCCACTGCTTCCTGACCGGCTGCCAACAAAGCATCAGCATCTTCGATCAGCAAATTGCAGCCATAGGCATCGGCCATTACCTGGGTCATCAACACAGCAGAGATCCTCTTATGATGCTTTGGGCGAACCTTTAAGCCCACTAACGTGCGCCTCTGCCACCCTTTACTTTGGCAAATGGCCCTAAACACATTCCTTGCCAGAGGCAAGCGATCAGATCCACTGAATGGCAACTGCGAAGGCGATGGAGACTGCCATGCAATGGTTTCTGGCAAAATCACGCGATTTCGTGCAACTAAGAACCAACTGACCGGCCCCAGGTCCTGTCTGAAACTTCTGTCTTCCCGAACAAGAGGAAACCCGCGCATGCCGGACAAGATACTCTCCGAAGTCGCCGAAGCGACAAGATTGCGCGAAGGCATTGCTGGTGTTGAGGCAGTCTTGCGCGAGGTCAATCGGTTCGGCCAGATCCGGCTTGCAGATGTAGCAAGAGGGGCCCGTCTGCCTTTGCCAGTTGCCACTGCGATACGGCGGGAACTGGAAAAGCGCGGGATTCTTGAACGCCAGTACGGACTGGCGTTTACCGAAAAAGGCAAAGAGTGGGCGCGGGTAACACTGGGGCTTGGAGCTCCGCTGCAAATCGAAGTTCCTCCACTGCCAACCGACGTACTGCCGACACCCCTTGATGCACTCGCAACAGCCTTGAACGAGCGGTTGGACAATGCACCTGCAACGCAAGTCACATTGGATCAGGCTCCATGCACGGCTGAAACCGCCGCCCGCCGCGCGGGTCTGCTCTACGCCAGCGGTGCACTTGAAGGCCGTCGAATCCTGCTGATCGGCGATGACGATTCAATTTCTCTTGCCTGTGCCTTGTTGGGGAAACTCGTTGCTGGACGGCCGCTCGCACGCAGAATAGTTGTCGCCGATATTGATCAGAATCGCCTTGATTTTCTGCGCCAGCATGCTGAGCGAGACGGATTGGAGATCGAGACACTCAAACATGATTTCCGTGACCCACTACCAGATGAATACTGCGGTGTCTTTGACACCTTCATCACCGATCCCCCCTACACATTGGAAGGAGCAAAGCTGTTCCTGTCCCGCGGCATCGAGGGGATTGAGGCGGGACGTGGGCAAGGCATTTTTTCCTTCGGGCATACCGCCCCGGTCCAGCGACTGGCTTTGCAGTCAACTCTGGCGGAGCTGGGCCTTGCCATTGCAGCACTTTATCCCGGATTTAACAGCTATGGCGGGGCATCGATTTTGGGAAATACCAGCGAACTCTACGAACTGGTGGTTCATTCTCGTCCCACACACGCCACCCACTGGGATGGACCGCTTTATACAGCCGATTTGAACCCACGCCGAAATCGATATGTTTGCAAAAGTTGCAACCGCAAATGGACCCTTGGTGAAGGAAAAAACCCTGCAACAATTGGCGAATTGAAAGAAGCTGGATGTCCCGGCTGCGGTGGAACGAGCTTTAGTCGCGTCCGGAATTGACAGGAACCGAGAGCTTTATCGGCGCTTTCGGTCGAGGTTCTTCTTTTTCATTCAGATCAAGCTCATACACAATGTGCTTTGCCTCGTAACCATAGAGCGAATAAAGCGCCTGCATGGCCTCATTGGTCGCTGAAGTTCGCCCGACAAGTCGTGCCAAACCAAGTTTCTTGCACTCGGATATCACCTTGCGCATGATCTTGAATGCCGCACCGCCTCCCCGTTTGTCTGACACAACATAAAAACTGCGCAGATCAGCATAGACTTCGCCGGTGACAAAGTTCTCGCGTCGAAAAAACCAGGCCCAGCCCACAATGTTCCCCCCAAGTTCTGCGACCAGAGGCCAGGACTTCCGATCCTGAATTGCCGAATTCAGCTTTTTCGAATAGAACCCGAGATCGGTGACCGGGTCTTCCGGAAAGGAAATTTCCGCGATTTCAGCTTCGAATCCTGCAATAACAGGAATATCCGTGGCGGAAAGCCGCCGAAGGGTCACATCGGTTTGTCGAGACATAAGGTTCAAATCGAATGTTTGAGGGGCATAGCCGCCAGTTTCTTGGGATCAGATTTTGACAGAGGCTAGGATGGGCGGCAAGCGCTTTTCGGAAATCACTGTCGCCCTCGAAGCGGATGATCGCCGCAAGGCGAGCCTTTTCACTGCAAACTTTCTCGATGATGCTGATAGTACGACTGCACGTGCCGGTATTGCTCGTGCCATCGCCGCATCCAAAATTCAAATCGATGTGGAAGTTACATTTTCCGGGTTTGGTCATGTTGGATTGCTGGCTGATGCATTGTCAGCCTATGGTTTGCGGCACAATTTGATCGTGCGAACACTGCCAAACGACATCACTCATCAGATCTCGCCAAGCAACCGCCACCGGATCAATATCGTTCGCATCCACCATGCCACAGACACCAGCGCGCTGATAACCAAACTCGATGCGGCTTCATCCACGCAGGTCATACTGGTTCCCGATCCCGGCATATCTGTTGCTTCCGAATTGGAGAAATACCACGTGCTGGATGCAGCAGATGCAGCCGGACTGTCGATCCAACACTGGGTCGACGATCGCCAATTGGGCGATGACCTCCCGATGTTGACCACCCTTGCGGTTGCAACACTGGCCCGATCAGTCATCACCGTGATCCGAACCCGGTTGGAAATTTCTGGCAGGCCTGTCTGCAAGATGGTCCTCACCGATCTCGACAACACTCTGTGGGGTGGCGTTGTTGGCGAGGACGGCATCGGCAATCTTGAAATGGGCAAAACCGGTGACGTCGATCATGCCCATTACCAACGGTTACTAAAGACCCTTCAATCACAAGGAGCACTTTTGGTCGCAGTCAGCCGCAACAGGCCCGAGGATGTCGCTCAAGCATTTGCCAACCGCACCGATATGGCGCTGACCGAAGACGATTTCCTGACCATCGATGCGAGTTGGGAGCCAAAAGCCCAAACCATAAGCCGCATTCTCAGTTCTGCTCAGATAGCTCCAAATGCCGCAATCTTCATCGATGACGATCCACTTGAACGGAGACAAGTGGCCAATGCTTTTCCTGACCTTCTGGTGCCTGACGATGGCCACCAGCCAGATCGGGCGCTGGCGAGACTGGTGGCAGGCGGTTTGTTTGCCGATTCTTTGACGAAGGAAGACGAAGCCCGCACGCTCAGCACGCGCGCGGCAATGGATCTTGCACAAAATCTGCAGTCGACAAACGACAGGTCAAAGATACTGAAGTCACTGGGCATCCAGATTTCGATGGAACCATTGGACGAGGCAAATTTGCCACGTGCCCGCCAACTGGCCGACCGGGTCACCCAGTTTCGCACTGCCTCCACACCGGACCATTGGGATACTCCTGACAGAAACGTTTTCCTGGCCAAGCTCAGGGAGACCGGCATGGACCACGGCCGCATCGGTCTGGTGATCTGGCGGCAATCAGGCTCCAGCGCCATTCTGGAACTTCTGTGTCTTTCTTGCCGAGCTTTGAACAGGGATATCGAAAGCGTATTGATCGGCGAAACAATACGTCAGGCAAGAAGCGCCGGATTAATTCACATCGAAGGATCTGTCGAACAATTGCCACGAAACGAACCGGCGCGCGATCTCTTTCTGAACCATGGTTTTGCTGAGATATCACCTTCCTTGTTCCGTCGGGAGCTGCATGATATCCCCACGCCTGATCATATTGTCATCGATGCCAAAGGGCCGACGAATCCATGACCGCACCGCAAACCAATGCAGCAATCGATGCAATTCTCGGCGAAATTCTCGAGCTGGAAAAAATCACGGCGCATCTCTCGGCAGAAAACTGCGAATTATGGGATTCGGCAAATCATCTTCGAATCGTATTGGGTATCGAAGAGGCTCTCTCAATCCGGTTTACGATTGCCGAAATTGAATCGGCAACCACGCGGAAGAAGCTGATTGAGATCGTGGCGACCAAAGAAAATAACGGCTGAATGGGTTACAACAACTAAGCAGCACCAAAAACGTCGTTTCAAGGCTCCGGTCAGCTTTCTGTTCCGTCACAGCATGCGGCTACACCAGCGGCATAGTGATGCGGATGCTCAAACCATCTTCCTTGAAAGTCCGCTCAATCGTTCCAGCCAACTCACCTCGTATATTTGCATCAATCAGACGCGTACCAAATCCTGCATCGCCCGGTTGCTCAATTGAGTTTCCGGATGTCTCCACCCAGTCAATCACCAGCTTTCTGGATTTGCCTCTGCCCTGAATTTTCCAATGAACCCCCAGATCACCGTCCTCTTCCGAGATGCCGCCGTATTTAACAGCGTTGGTCGCCAACTCATGAAAAGTCAGGCCGAGCGCCTGGGTCGCACGTTCATTAAGCTCAACTGACGGGCCCGAAACCTTGTTTTCCCCAGGGCTCATTCCAAAAACCTGTTCCAGTTCTTTGCTGAGCAGTTCGCGTAAGTCCGCCCGCTCCCAATGGGAACGGGTCAGCATATCCTGAGCGTTGGCCATCGCTTGCAGGCGCGCCGAAAACGACGTCGAGAACTCATCAATTGTTTCGGAGTTGGCAGCCGTTTGCCGCGCCATGGCGTTAACCCGTGAGAAGGAGTTCTTGATTCGATGCTTCATTTCCTGAAGCATCATGTCCTTGTCCTGCAGGGATTTTTCGGACATGGCCTGCATTTGGCGAGCGGTTGAAAGAGCTTTAAATTGTGACCAGGTTGTAGCGGCAAGCGCACCGGCCAGCAGAATTGAAATGATGCCGAGGGCCATCGTGCCCAGTTTCTTGGATTTGTTTCTAAACTCTTTGGAGTCATGAATTTTCAAGATCCACGTTCTTCCGGCTATTTCCATCGAGCGTTTGACAACCTGTTCGCTGTCTTTGGCAACCTCATCAAAATCCGGCGACCGAAAAAGCAACGCTTTTTCATCGCCTTCTTCATCAAATGTCTCAATTACTGCTGGAGGTTTGGGGAAACGCTCAAGGGCATTTGCATGCAAATCGCCCGCGCGAAAGGGGGCATAAAGAAATCCATCCAATCTGTTTGAACCACCGCTGGCATCTTTCTTGAAAAATGGCACATAAACCAAAAAGCCGGCCTGTTTGGTATCGGTTATCTCCTGCATCAGTTGCACCGGCGCACTGGCCTGAGGACGACCAGTCGCGACGGCTCGTTGCATGGCTGCCCGCCTGACGTTATCGGAATACATGTCGTAACCAAGTGCGGCAGCGTTGCGAATGGTGTTTGGTTCGAGCAGAATAATTGGTGTGCGTGTATTTTGGTCTGTTTCAGGCCAGACCCCGCGATGAATGTTGTAATCGGCCTTTAGCACAGCGGCGATTTGTGCCTCGGCAAGTGGAGCAGCTGGCACCACACGCGCATACCCCACACCTTGAATACCCTCGAAACGGGCTTCCAGGTCCAATCCCGAAACAAATGTCTTAAACGCCGCTTTTGGAACATTACCTCCACTGGCGGCAAAGAAGGAATGTGCGGAAACCAGAAAGGCAACGTGCTGGGTAACGCGCTCCGAGAGCCGGTCCACCACTTCATCGGCGACAGCTTCGAAACGCGCTTTGGTAGCTTTTTCTTCGGCATTATACACAACCGTTGTCATGCCCAAGCCAATGATGGAAACAACGAAGAATACTGCCAGCGGTAAAAATCGATGCAATTGTTTGAACCCTTGTGGAAAACTCCAAAAAAATAAGACCGAAATCTGACAGCTGCAACAGGATTTTCAACTACCCCCCTTTTCAATGGAACCAAGCATCAGCGTCCTGCGTTTAATCGGTATGGAAGGCACCGGAGCTTTCCCCGTTTTGAAAGGACACGAACTATGAACTGGAATGAAATCGAAGGTAATTGGACCCAATTCAAGGGCAAAGTGCAGTCTCAATGGGGCGAATTGACTGGCGATGATCTCGACGTGGTGAATGGCGACCGTAAACAGCTGGTTGGCAAGATCCAAGAGCGCTACGGCAAGGCCGAAGATGAAGCCGAGCGTGAAGTCGATGATTGGATGGCAAATCACTAACCCCTAAGCGATTCAACCCGAATATCCTCCCCAAAACCTCCCCCAAACTGGCCTGCCTTCTACCAACGGCGGGCCTTTTTTGTGAAAAATGGTTTCCAAATTCGAACTCCATCAACAGTGTTTACGTGCGAAAAAAATCGGGCGCCCAAGTTTGGGACACCCGATTTGACATTCACCATTATTACTACTGGCTCATCCCCGACGTCGGACGAACCCGACAACCAATGAAATCACCAAGAAAAGCAGGAACAGGTAGAACAGGATCTGCGCGATTCCCGCTGATGCACCGGCGATGCCGCCAAAGCCCAAAACACCTGCCACGATAGCGACAACGAGGAATATCAAAGCATAATAAAGCATGTTTTCTCTCCGTATTGATCTTGAAGAACCAACGCTCGCCGGTGCTATTTGTTCCCATCAAGCAGTGTTTTCTGATGCACCCTCTATGCCGCAACCTCAACGTTTTCATTGAAGAACAAAGCCTGACTGATGAGAGCTTTCACCATTTCCGGGTTAAACGGCTTGGTGACCAGGAAAGTCGGCTCAGGGCGCTCACCTGTCAGTAACCGCTCAGGGAAAGCTGTGATGAAAATTACCGGCACATTGGCAGTCTTGAGAATATCGTTGACCGCATCAATTCCGGAACTGCCGTCGGCAAGTTGAATATCAGCAAGGATCATTTTGGGGCTGGTGCGCTGGAACAATCCGACCGCTTCTTTGTGGGTACGGGCAATACCGGTAACCTTGTGACCCAGATCGAGCACCATTTGCTCGATATCCATCGCGATGAGGGGTTCATCTTCGATGATCATGATCTCGGTAGCCACTTGTCGTGACACTTCCTTGGCTGCTTCATCGAGCAAAGCGTTCAGCTCGGCATTATCGATACCAAGAATTTCAGCAGTCTCGGCGTTGGTAAATCCTTCAACCGACACAAGTAGAAATGCCTGACGAGCAACTGGCGGCAGCGAAGCAAGATTCGCCGCAGCACGCTCTTCCCATGCAAAAGGCGAGGCGCCGGGTTTAATTTGAATTTGTGTGGAACCAAAAATGACCCCGAAGAGTTTGTAAAGCGATACCTTGTCACTGGATGTTTCCGGAAACATTGAAACATCCCCAATGAGCGCTTCCAGTATCGCTGCTACATAGGCGTCCCCAGAAGTTTGTGAGCCTGTGACTGCCCGAGCATACCGACGCAAATAGGGGAGGTGCGCTGCAACGCGTGAAGAAAGCGACATGAATGAATTCCTTTTTTTTCTGTCTTCCCAGGACTTAATGAAACGTAAAACGGCAGAGCGAGAGAAAAGTTCCATCTTTGTGGGAACTTTTTTGGCGCTCATGCATTTCAGCTTTGAATGAAGTATACGGAACTGAAGCCATCATGAATGAAATGAGTAACATGAGCAGTGGTTACAGCGGCAATCGCACCTCCAGGGGAGCAGCTGACCCAAACAGTCTGATTTCTCGGAAACTCCGGGACTTTTATGATAATGTCCGCGAAGAGCGCATACCTGACCGTTTTATTGATCTGTTGGAAAAACTTGACAAGGCAGAGAAAGCGTCAAAACCGGCTACCAGGTCAAAAGGTGAATAATGAAGCCAGCAGAGCCTGAAAACAGTAATTTCAAACGGGAACTTCTTGCGACGCTTCCGAACCTGCGCGCATTTGCGATTTCGTTGGCAGGTCGGCACGACAAGGCCGATGATCTGGTGCAGGATACAATCATGAAAGCCTGGGGGAAGCAGGAAAGCTTTGAAGAAGGCACCAACATAAAGGCCTGGGTGTTCACTATTTTGCGTAACGAATTCTATAGTCAGATGCGCAAGCGCGGCCGCGAGGTTCAAGACAGTGACGGTTATTTCACCGACAGCATGGCCGTCCATCCCGGCCAACAGGGCAATCTGGACATGCAGGACTTCAAGAAGGCGCTGGAAAAGCTGCCGGATGATCAGCGCGAAGCAATCATTCTTGTTGGCGCATCGGGTTTTTCCTATGAGGAAACTGCAGAGATTTGCGGTTGTGCTGTTGGAACCATCAAAAGTCGGGTCAGCCGGGCACGGATCAACCTCAAAGAACTCTTGGGCGTCTCCGGCGAGGCTGATTACGGACCGGACGCGGCAACCGCGTCAGTTACAACAAGAGCATTTGTTGGCTAGTTTCTGCCCTGCCCCGCCAGAGCCAAATTCACCGCATTCAGAAGCTGCCCTTCCTGATATGGCTTGATGGCTACTGGTGTACATTCAAATCCCGGAACGCCTGCTGCATAGGCATCGTATGCCGTGGTGAACACCAGTTGTGCTCCGCATTTCGATATTTCGGCGATATCCGCGGCGGTAGGTTCAGGCAGAGCACCAAAATCCAGTAAAACCACATCGAATTTCTCTTTAACCAGAACCAAATGGAAATTTTTCAACGTGGCGATAGTGACTGCACAATCAATTGCTCCGTGCAGAATGCACTCGGCATCCATGGCAATCAAATATTCATTCTCTATAATAAGTATTTGAAGTGGGGGCACTTTCGATTGACCTTATCTGGTTGAGCGGTCAGCAATCGAACCTTTGGGTCTGCTTGTCATTTAAAAAAGACATAGCGAACAATTAGCGGATGGAACCAAGCACGAGCAATTCCGTTTGCATAGTTATCAATAGCGCGAGGCTTTATGACAAATCAGCCGCAAAAAAACATGACACGGACACCGTGCAGTGAATGCCCTCTGAGATCCCTTGACCACTTCCGCGACTTCAACACAGACGAATTGAAATTCGTATCGGGTTTCAAAACCGGTGAATTGGCCGTCGATTCCGGCGCCACGATTTTGGTGGAAGGTGCCCATAGTGCCCATCTGTATACCGTATTGTCGGGTTGGGCCTTCCGATACAAGGGTCTTGAAGACGGTCGGCGGCAAATTCTCAACTATCTCGTACCGGGTGATCTTGTCGGTCTGCAGGGAAGCCTGATGAACGAGATGCAGCACTCGGTGGATGCGCTCACGCCTGTCAATCTTTGTGTTTTCCAGCGGGATCGTTTGCCCGAGCTGTTTGAAAATCATCCGTCACTTTCTTATGACATGACTTGGATTGCAGCACGCGAAGAACGCATTCTCGATGAGCACCTGCTTAGCATTGGGCGTCGATCAGCAATTGAAAGAGCCGCCTACCTCCTGGCTTTCTTGCATGAGAGAGCCATGACCGTCGGGTTGATCAAGAAAACCAATGCCACGATACCCCTAACCCAACAGCATATTGCTGATACACTGGGCCTATCCATCGTCCATACCAATAAGACCCTGCGCAAACTGGCTCAGCGCAACCTTTTGCAATGGCGAGATCGTGGCTGTGAAATACTGGATGCCAAAGGCTTGGCCGACATAGCCGGTTGGACGCCTGAATCTCAAATCAATCGACCGTTCATCTAAGGAACACAGAACATGCGGATATTGGCAGTTCTCAACCGGGATGGTGGAACACTGAAAACCACCGATCTTGAACAATTCGGCAGTCAGCTCCGGTCCGCATTTGAAAAAGCTGGCCATGAGTTCGATCTAGAAATCGCCCCGGGTTCCAGGATCATGAGAGCGCTGGAAAATGCCGGTGAGGATCCGGAAGTCGATGTCATTTTGGCTGGTGGTGGTGATGGCACTATTTCTGGTGCCGCAGCAATAGCCTGGAAAAGTGGCAAAGCGCTTGGAGTCATTCCGGCCGGCACCATGAACTTGTTCGCCAGATCCATTGGTGTTCCGCTCGATATTATGGAGGCCGGGACTGCACTCGCTGAAGGTACGATAAGCGCTTGCGATATCGCGACCGCCAATGGCAGGGCATTTGTGCACCAATACTCGATTGGCATGCAGCCACGGATGGTCAAGGAACGCAACGAGCGAACTTACAACTCACGATTCGGTAAAATGTTGGCAAGCCTCATTGCGACGTTGAGCATGTTTACCCGGCCCCCATCCTTCGAAGCAATTGTGACTTTTAACGATCAACCGAAATCGGGACGTACACGTGTCTCGCAAAAATACAGCTTGATCTCGATCTCAAACAATCTCTACGGAGAGGATCACATGCCTTACGCTGATCGTTTGGACGGTGGAGTTTTGGGAGTTTATCGCGCCGGCGTGCTGCCGACTGCGGCCAGTGTCAAACTTGTGTCGGAGTTGATGGCCGGCTCGTGGCGTTCCAACCCGGATTTCACTGAAGACCCGGCCAAAGAAGTCACCCTAAAATTTCCTCACCTCAAAAGGTCTGCCAAAGCAATCATCGACGGTGAATTGATAAAGCTCACGCCGGAAGTGGTTGTCAAAACCCATCCCGGCGCCCTGAAAATTCTGATTCCGAAAAAGCAATGAATCGCAACTACAGAGTTGCTGCCTTGGTATCTTCAGGCCCATCTGGATCAACGCCCAGTTTCTGCAAGGCCAGTTCGATTTCTCGCAGGGATGTATCTTCACCGTGATCTCCCACCATGCCACCTTCGGTCACAGCACGTTGAACCGCGCGTTCATCATCATGCAATGCCTGCAGTTCCGATATTTTTTCATCTTTGGTTTTGTTGTCATCGTCGAGGATCGCAGCGATTTTCATTTCGATCTTGCCGTTTTCCATTTTGATACTCTCCTGAAAGGAATCTAGGGGAAAGTTAAACAGGGCACTGATAACCAGCACCCCGTTGACAGGCGAATTCGACTTCTGGTCAATCTGCAACAATTGCGCGAAGCATCCACAATGCCTTCTCGTGGAAGGTCAATCTTGCTGTCAGCATGTCTTCAGTTACAATATCATCAGCCTCGCCTGCTGTGCCAGCTGCTTCACGCATGTCGCGAACCGCTTCCTCGTGAACGGCGATCAAATCGTTGACCATTTCAATCGCACTGGTGTGCTTTACGTCGCCGGCAGCAGGTGCAAACTTTGCAGCCTGGCCCATGTCGACCGGTGCGAGATGACCGAGGGCGCGGATGCGCTCGGCGATAATATCGGTTGCCGCAAACAAGGTATTATAGTGCTCTTCAGTCAACTCATGCAGGGGCTTGAACAGCGGCCCTACAACATTCCAATGATAAAGGTGGCTCTTGATTGTCAACTTGTAAGTCGAGGCCAGAATTTTCGACAAAGAAGCCGAAATATCTTCGCGATACTTGTCTGTCAGACCAATATCAATCTTCTCGTCTTGAGACTTGGGTTTTAGAACTGCTGATACACTCGCCATGAGTAAAACTCCTTATGATAGTGAATTTGGTACGGACGCTATCCGGAATCTGTCTCTTCATCCTTCAGAGACTGCATGACCAGATAGCCGAGCCCTCCTGCCGCGATCAGCAGCAGCGGTGTTTTCCAACCGGAAAACTGTCGCAAGGCGGTAACTGTTGCAGAAGCTACCAGCGCTTTGCGGGCGTGATGTCTGCGTCGTTCAATCCGGTTCTGTATCAACACAGCAACCAGTATAACCACCGATGCCGCAAGCGTACCGATGGCAATAAGAAATGCTGCAGCCATCGGTGAATAGATATTCGCCAGGTATATGCCGCCGCCCATGATCGTGGCGACAAATGCCGTGAGCGCAAATATGGCTGACAGAATATACAATGCGGCATTGCGCTTGGTTCGCTTCACACGAGTTCCAATATCTTGGGTCGCGAGTCCTGCCAGTATATTCGCCAATCCATACATAGCTTAGCGCCGCGCCATGAGGGCAACAAGAAAGCCTATTCCTGCAGCTATGCCAATTGATTGAATTGGCTTATTTCGCACATGGCTTTCCAGACCCTTTTCCGCCGATATCATCTCGTCACGCACGGTTCTGAGCGCGCTCTGCGAAAACTTGGCCAAATCGGCGCTGGCTTTCTCAGCCTGACCGACGATTTTGCCGGCTTTGCCATTTCCATAAGCGGCCACGGTTTTAGTAAGGCTGGAAATGTCCTGACGGATCTGATCAATTTGTGCTTCGACGTCAGAAGCGTTTACTTCCTCTGATTTGCCATTGTTGTTTTTGCGTGAAGTTGTTGCGGTTGCTGTAGCCATTTTGCTCTCCTTTATCTCTCTGGGGGGAACGTGCGGGGTGTCGAAATGTTCCATTGCCAAACGATTAAATTGGCAAAAAAGCGCCGGCTTCCCGGCGCTTTCACAAGTGCCATTCCCGTTGTCTTACTGAATTGGTGTGTTGTCTTGTGTTTCCATGGAAGCACGCTCATCATAGGTCGGCATTCCCTTGAGCTGTTCCTCAGTGAACGACGTATGGATCTCCATTTCTCCATCCGTATCTGACATGATTTCCAACTGCGCTGCTTCAAGGGCAACCGGTTTTTCACCGATACCGATAAAACCGCCAACATCGACAATGAAAGCCTGGATCTGGCCATCGGTGGTCAAAAGAACTTCATCAATTTCACCCAGATCGGATTTATCAGCGCTATAAACCCGGGCACCAATGATATCTTCCGCCTTGATCGTTGTTCTGTCGACAACAGTGATGTCTTTGCGAAGCTCAGATTCTTCTGAAACTTTGCCTTGATCTTTGGCCGGAACCTCGGCTTCAGCTACATTATTGTCGTTTTGCGCTGGGACTTCGCTGACCTTGATTTCCTCTTCGATAGCTCCATTGGTCGCCTCACTTCCGATAGCGCCCTTGTTTTCTTTCAGGGCAGCCATCTTGCTCGAGTCAGCTTCAAGTGCGTCTCGGTCAAATTCTGGGGCTGACTTTAGTTCATCTGCTGTCGTATCCATCATCAGACGTCGATCACCGTCAACAATAACCCAATTCAGTCGGGAAAAATCCACGGCAACTTCCTTCTCCCCAAGCCCCAGGAAACCGCCAACGCCGACAACAACGGCGCGTGCCCTGCCATCCTTGGTCATGACAACGTCATTGACGTCACCAATGGCATCGGCATCCTCAGACTGGTTGGTATAGATGGTTTTGCCGAGCAACGTCGTAGCGAGAATCTGGTTCATATTGGCTTCAAAGTAGCCGTTGGTGCTCTCAATTTTTTTCATCTCGGCTTCCGAGTTGAAAATTCTTGTGTTCGTATCACTTTCTTCGGTTGCAGTTTGGGCCGTCACGCCGCCAGTAAAAACAGCAACAATAGCAGTAGTAGCAAGAAGTGTGCGGATCATGGTATGATCTCCTTCATATGTCTGTTTGGCATATAGCTGCGCCATGCTTGATGTTTGCTGACAGACGGCATGGTGCGGCGCTTTCGCCAAATTAGAACGAGCCGAACCGCCGATGGTTCCTTGCCCAAACGAATTTCTTTGTCCAGATAAACACAAAAAACCCCGCGCTGGCTGAGCGCGGGGTTGGCAGGGTTGACCGTTGTTTTCGTTCAGCGCCGAGATCTAGAACACCTGAAGCAATGCCAGTACCAGAACAACCAGTAGCAATGCTCCCAATAGACCTGACGGACCATAGCCCCAAGCTCGTGAGTGAGGCCAAGCCGGGATCGCACCGATGAGCAAGAGGATGAGTATCACGATAAGAATTGTTGAAAGCGCCATGTCGCTAATCCCTTCTGATGCTTTGACAGAGCAAAAACACAACCATGGCCGGGCGACCGGGCGTTCTTGCTCTTGGATCATTAAGTTACCAAACGTCAACGGGTTCCAAAGGTTTTGGTTCCCGCTATCTGTGACGATCCGGAGTGTTTGCTGTGCAACTGTTGGACATTTTTCTTGGGCGGGGGGGGGAGTGGATCAACCGCCAGGAAGACTTCCGGCTACGATCCCGCTGGGTCATCCAGGTTGATCGCAGGACTTTGCCAGTTAAAAAATCAACCTCCTGCAGTGCGCTCGGTGTAAAGAGCGACTGGTTTGGCGACCGCTGGAGACTGGCAAAGGCGGTGCTGGCGAGCCAAGACCTTGGGGATCCAGCTTTGTGGGCCATAATGGTAAGGTTGCCTGGTACAAACGCAAAAAGCCCTGCAGGCTATCCGTGCAGGGTAATAGGTTGAACGTATATTGTTGTGCTTTGGTTGCGGGGGTAGGATTTGAACCTACGACCTTCAGGTTATGAGCCTGACGAGCTACCGGGCTGCTCCACCCCGCGTCAAGGTAGGAGTCTTTGACAGAGCGGCGGATTTTGTGTCGCTGATGT
>Ga0209344_10000552_pt1 | contig 62503 bp, 87 predicted proteins | sample Cruoilmetagenom6_FD_187293 | JGI IMG/M metagenome (GOLD analysis project Ga0209344, IMG submission 187293) | Oil polluted marine microbial communities from Coal Oil Point, Santa Barbara, California, USA - Santa Barbara Oil Seep Sample 6 (SPAdes)... | ecosystem: Environmental > Aquatic > Marine... | reverse complement strand
GGAAGCCCTACCGGTTGGAGTGCTATCAGTACATTCCGTGTCAGTCTCAAGGGTAATTCAAGGGCGTCCGGCGATACCCCGGCAAAAATATGCATAGATAACGTCAGATTGCTCAAGACACCACCGGTAGCTACGTCTTATAGATGTCAGTGGGCTACTTTTGAGCCCCAGGAATCAGGGTCGAGTACGGGTTGGATCAAGAACTGCGCGGCTGGAACAAAATCTACATTCAACTCATTCCTGGCGAGGGAAGGAGTGTATTGCCTGGAAGTTTCACCTGATACTACGGGCACTGCATGTGAGGCACTTACTTTTGACAGCGGCAAAGATCTGGCTACGTTCCCCGACGGTGTTACAGCCACAACCTCTGATGTGCTCAAGATCAACTTGTCGTGGAAGGGAATAGCGGTAGGGAATTGGACTGCATGGAACCTATGGAAATGCCCCAAGTTCAGGTTTTACGATTCAGCAAACGCGTATCGGTCTGTTAATATGGGAGTGGTTGCCTCCCTCAAAGGAGGAGGAGCCGAATTGAGCGTACGATTTAGACCGGAATCAGGGGTGGCTCCCTGGAGCGCTGCCGTTACTGCGGCTCCAGACTGGACAGACATTACCAGGATTCACGTTTTCGGACCCAGTTCAACCGATGGTCTGGCAGGTACAATACAACCCTATTATGTGGATGACATGAGACTTGAACGACCGGAAGTTATGATGCCGGTGGATACATTCGAGCCATTAGGTTTGTATGCTATCGATGCAGGCTCAACCTTTTTGGGAGCAGTACTGAAAGATTATGGGGAACTTGTTGAAATGGTTGGAGAAGCGGCAAAATGGCTATGGAGTTCTCTCAAATATCAGACCTATGGAATGGGCCATAAACAATATCCTGACTACGAACATTCCTCTATAGGTATAGCCGGGTGCCGGTTAACAGCGTATGGTAGCAAGACCTTTGGGATCACTTTTCACTATCCAGCGAAGCCAATCGATTTGACCACCTATAAAGTGGCCGAAGCTTTATGGCCTCCCGAATGGGACTTCCCCAATAAATGGGGAGTTGTGGAATTCGTGGAGATAACAGCCGGAGCCAGCGATAAGTTCGAAATGTGGATAGCATCCCCGGATATCAAAACCGTTCAGGATGTAACCATTAAGATTCATGGAGATGTTGGGGGTGCGCTCAATAGGGATAGTTATTATGAATACACTATTCATGGGCAAGAAATGGCAGCCAAACTTCGTGAGCAAGCCAAGCAGGACAAAGAGACCGAAGAGACAATGGGTTCGATAACACAGATTTTTAATTCTGACGGTGAAAACAGGAAAGAAGATCTTGCCACGTTGTATGGTACACTTACGAATCCCAATCAAGCCGGTGAAGTAAAAGAATTTGTTTCAAATGCCATAAGGTATCTCGGCAAGGATAGGGGCGGATGGCCTTCGTCTGTATTTTCCTGGAAACGAAGCGACATGATTGCGGTCAAACATGATTCGGCGGCGCCGGACTTAACAAGCGTTCGTGGGTGGTCCATAGAAGTCACATCGAATGGCGGAGAAGCAACTATCGTTGTGGATAATTTGGTAATGATAAAAGAAGGAGCATTGAAGGGATCATATCATTATAAGCTTTTAATGGAAGACGATGAAGGGTTTCTATCTTCTTCTTCGGAACCGTCTATAGTCAGGAAAGTTGACAGGAAAGATATTGTTTTAACCAAGATATACACACCATCTGAGCATGATTTGAAGCGTGTCAAGAACAAGAGAATCTACCGGATAGGAGGCATGTCTACGGAATGGAAGCATGTGGCCGATATGGCCCCGGATGCGACCAAACTCGTAGACAAAGTGAGCGATGAAGATACGGGCCTTATAATGCCCCCGGATGCCTACGCCCCACCCAAAGCAAAGGTGATGACCAGTATTGCCAACTGCATGTACTACGGTAATGTGGTAGATAGGTTTGACAATAAGATACCGTATCGTATGTATAAGAGTGAGGCGTTTTGTCCCTTCCGGGTGAGCGATTTTTCTTGCATTGATATACCAGAGAAAAAAGGTAGTGGAATAACGGGGTTGGCCGATTACTACAATCATATCGTTATTTGGACCTCTGATTCTATGTGGACTACGGCCAGGGGATTGTCTACTCCGGTCAAGAGAAGTAGCAAGGGAAACATTGCCAGAAGAAGTATTGTTGTGTCGGACTACGGGATTATATGGTTATCAAGAGATGGTCTTATGATAGGGGATATATCAAGTGTCAATGATAGGTTTTTTGCTCCTATCAATTCTTTATTCGAAGACTATACTGAAACCGAGTTGAGTACTGCCGTAGGTGTTATGATAGATAAATTCTATTATCTTTTCTATAACTTCTCAGATGCGGGCACTGGCGATGCCATAGTCTGCAAGCTTGACGAGGGAACTTTCTCTGAATTAACCGGGCCTTTTGATGTCAGATCGATCTGCAAATGGGATGGTAGCGGAGATTACAACGATGTCTATTACGGTAGGAGTAGTGGAAAGATATATAAGATGTTCGATGGTGAAGATGATGATGGAACGGCAATCTCCACCATACTCCAGACCAAAGATTTTTCTACGCCGGGCATTCAGTATGATAAGTTTATGAGAGCGTTCTATGTGTCCACAGCTAACTTGGGTACGGCAAATGCAACGCTCACCCCCACGATATATGCTGATCAGTCCCACACTGCGACCCTATCCGTTATTACTGCGACCAGTACTAATGTAAAGACTTATGCGGAAAAGAGCTCTCAGGGGGCAGTTGGAACACACCTGGGCGTAAAGGTAGATGGAGTCGGTAGGCATAAAATAACACAAATGCTAATGAAGATTCAACCCGAAGAAGATTCGGAGTATTCACCTTAAAGAACAACTTATAATGGGAGGGGCCATGAGATATTTAATGTGTTTGATTTGTGTATTGTTTTTAAGTGGTTGCATGATGTCTGTTACAACGGATACCGAGGGCATAAAAGAATACAGTATGTCACTGATGCAGTTGCAGGTGGAGAAGGGATGTATATCGGCAGGAAATCAGACCATGATCGGCCTAAGCATTGAAACCATGGCTGAATCTGGAATGCCCAAAATTAAACTGGGGTATGCATCTAACAAGGCAACATTGGTTCCGACTTCTGACGGAGAACTCAAAACACCGGCAGTGGCAATAAAGACCGATATTAAAGATCAAAATATTTCTGATTCTATCGTGACCGGCAGTGCAGTTGAAAAGCAACAGAATAACTAGAAGAGAACAATGAAGAAATTTCCCACTGAAAAAGCTCCGCGAGAGTACGATCAGGATGTCTTTACCAGGGCAATGGAAGACATATATGACAGCATTGGCAAGTCTGAATTAGGCAGTGGTGCCGGGTTGGAATTCTTACACAAAAAGGTCAAGGGATTAGAGGGCAGATTATCTGGTGTAGAGGGCGATAAACGTCAGGATCAGATGGGATCTTCCACGGTTATGCCTGAACCGACCAACGTAGCGGTTGTTCGTCTCCTTCCCGGGATTTTCTTTATATCTTGCGATCAAATCAATAGGTTTAAATATCCTCATGTGCGGGGGTTTCAATTCTTTGGTTCCACTGAACCTGATTTCGAACTTCGCATTGAAAGCGCCAAGGTCACTTATACGGGAACGAACGATACGGTTGCAGCAGGTAATGTTTTTTCCGATACGGCAAGCCTAACAGAAAATACTGATGCTCCCGGTTTCTATACCGATCTTCCTTTTTGGTCGGACATGGATTTACAAACCGATGGAGTAAATGTAACCAACACTACAAAAGACGAATCGGGAAGCATAACTGTTTGGAGCAAGACGGCTCCCTGGCAAATGACCTGTGCGCTTTCCGGCGGGGCGCAATGGGAACTTAACGATGCTTACTCCATGGATGTATGGAGACCCCGGAACTTGGTAGGCCAAGGAGCTTTTTCGTTCGCTCTGGGCGGGACACCTCTATTGTGGTGGTTTAATAATCCCAAGTGGGACGGCAGAACATACTATGTCAAAGTACGGACATTCGGGAAAAACAAGTATAGTAATTTTGTGTGTGCCAGTACAACCGCCGCCGATGAAGAACTGGACGCCCCAACAATAGACGCAGTGCCTTGTCTCTACAGAAATCACATTGCGTTGTCCTATGAGATAACGGGTATGGGGCCATGGGAGACATGGGAAAAAATAAGTAGCTGGAAAATATATCGCAGAACAGACACCACTACACCAACCGAAAGCGATATTATAGCTACAACACAGTTTAAGTTCTATAAGGACTGGGCCTATGATGCCGATTCATCCCCTGACGGACCAGCCTACGATACTCAGTATTATTATTGGGTAAAGGCAGTCAACAAAGAAAATGAGGACGGAGCCCTATCTAATCGTGATGGCGCCAAGCTGGGGCTCCCGGCTACTCCTTCCATATATAATGGTGAAGCAGATGGTGATGGATGGGGCAATCTACAGAACTGGAAAGTTCAGTGGACTTGCGCGGGAGATTGCGAAGGGTTTTGGGTTCAAAAGAAAGTAGTCGGTCAAGGGTACACCCCTCGTGTTTATGTTCCATTCACGGAAGATTATGGTCTCCATTTGGGAGAACATATACAGGAACATACTTTTCCGTTTCTTTATGTGGGCAAAACCTATACCTTTCAGGTTATACCAACAAATAATATGTGGGTTCCGGCACAAGAAGGCACCGCCGATACCCAGAATTATACAATCGAATCCGGCAGTACACCCGATGCACCTGCATAGGAATAGAAAATGGCATTATCGGCTACCAATACAGCATTCGGAAACATAATCAAGTGGGGGGCTCCATCCCAGGATGATGTGGCCTATTTCAAGGTATACCGTAGAACAGATGCGAGCACACCTTTGACTACTGACAAAATAGCTGAAGTCGGTTGGTCAAAAACCCCACATTTCATAGATGTATTCCCCAATCTCAATCAAACTGCCGCATATAATTATTATGTTAAGGCAATTTCCTGGGGTGATAAGTCCAGCGCTGCATCTGCAAAAATATCAGCCTCTCATACTACCGTTACTACCTTTTCTCCAAGTACTGGAGGGTGGGTATCTTGTGCAATTACGGCAGGCGGAACCACTATCACTACCTACACTGCGTCAGGAGATACTTCTATACTAAACCTGGCACTACATGTAACGGCTGCTTCAAGCGTAGATGGATGCACTGTTGCCATATCGGGAGGCGGAACAGAGTTCCTTGCCGCAACCAAGACAACAGCAGTGGCTACTCTCTGGGGGAGTGGCGTGATCACACTCTCTAGTGCTGGTACGATTTCTGTTGCTATGACTGCAACTACATCTGATCAAATAGCGGGTGCCCTTAAAATACATCGTATAATTTTCTGATCATTGGAGGGATACAATGAAACGAATGGTCACCGATACAATCTATCTGGAATTTATTGACGAACTCGATTCACCCAAAGAGATATTTGATATGGTTATGGAATATGCTAGGATTACTGTCAGACCCGAATGGGATTGTTTTGGTGAAGCATTCTCTCCGGCAAGGCACACACTGGTCATATCGGAAGGTTCCACCAATCAGTATATTGATTATGACGAGCATAAAAAATATATAGGTTATGCCAATATTTATATAACCACCGATAATGATATATTTTTTCATCACGGGTATCTGGTAAACTCTCAGCCTGAAGGACTTAAAATAATGGATGCCATGTGCCATGCAGTACAGAGCAGAACCGACGTTGAGTTGAAAGACGTTATCTTGCATAGTGGTGCGAAGTCAGATCTTTGGTGTAGAAAATACGATTTTTTAGTTTCGGATGAAAAGATCTACGTAAAAGCTTTTCCGAAAAAGGAGGATTAGACTATGGGTGGCGGAGGTGCAAGCAGCTCATCAAGACCGGTACTACATGCCGGGCAGGAACAAGTATGGAGATACCATGGAACCGACACGGCTCCCATGGCTAGGGGGCAGGAAACTCCCCTCACAAGGTTGCTAGAACAATCAGCAATGGATGAATCCGAGAAACAAAGGGGTTTGCAAACCCAGGGGATCATAGAAATGGCGGGAAGAACAGGGATGGGCGTTGGTGAAATAGCCTCACTTCAAAGAGGTGCGGGCAGGGTGGCGATGGAACAAGCACTGGTAGGCATAGCCGAGATGAGACGGTTGACTGCTTTTCAGGCAATGAATATGGTGGCAGGTCTGCCTATAAGTCCAAGCATGAAAACCAAGACCCGAAAGGGTTCTCCTTGGAAGAAGGTCGCCCTGGGAGCGGCAGGGGCAGCCATAACGGTTGGCACAGCAGGCGCAGCGGCTCCAGTTGTAGCGGTTGCTGCCGCAGGTGGCGCAGCCGGAGCTTACCCAGAATCAATGTAACGGGCTTGATAATAAGGAGGGTCGAATTATGGGTGGTGGAGGATCGAGAAGTTCATCAAAGCCAACATTGCTTCCAGGTCAGGAACAAGTATGGAGATACCATGGAACTGACACGGCTCCCATGGCTAGGGGGCAGGAAACAGACTTGACCAGGCTTCTGGGACAATCTGCCATGGATCAGGCCGAGAAACAACGAGGATTGCAGACTCAGTCAATACTGGAAATGGCAGGCAGAACGGGGATGGGGGCCGGAGAAAGAGCTTCTCTTCAAAGGAGCACCAATGAAACAGCAATGCAGCAGGCTTTGAAAAATATAGCAGAAATGAAGAGACAAACAACGCTTCAGGCGATGAAGATGATAGCCGGTTTGCCCATCGCGCCGAGTCAGAAAACTAAAGTCAAAAGGGATTCTCCCGGACAAGTTGCGGCCACCGACTTAGCCGGAACAGTTGCAGAGGGCTACATCAACAAAAAATTACCCCTACCGGCGGTGGATACGCCAAAGCTAAAGAGCACAAAATAAACCATTCATACGAGGTGACAAATGGCGAATGAAAATGAATCATCTGAATTGAAAGCCCCGGCTCCGCCTCAAGAATCAAATGATCCCCCTGAGCCTTATCCGAAAGTACCTTTTTGGCAGAGAGCACTGGCAGGAGCTACAGAACCTATACCCTTTGTTAATTTGCTAACATCCGAGCCCCTGGCAAGATCAACCGAAAAAAGGAGGAAAGCAGAAGAACGAGACGTTCAGTCAATGCAATACTTTTTCTCGGTTGCAGATAGCGATCCCAAAAAGGCCAAAGAACTTCTCAAAACATCTATGGTAAAAGATGCTTTCATGAGACAGCGTGGCATGGATGTTGCCGACATAGAAGAAATGGCTGACGTTTTTGGTGCAACCCCTGAAGTATCTATAGCTGACGCAGTGAAATTAATGGGTGAAAAAGATTGGTCAGCACCAGAAGGACAGGAGGGTATCAGTGTCGATGTGGGTGGAGGTCAAGAGATAATAATATCACCCGAAGAAGCAGAAAAACCCCTGCACGAATTAACCGGCATAAAAAACCCTGAGCGACCTACTTCCGTGAATGACCCCAGGATGGCATTGTTCATGACCCCAACCCAACTTAAAGATGCCGGTATTCCCATGGGGAATTTAATTAAAAATATAAAGATGGGCGAAAAAGATGAGCTAGTGGCACCGGGCGGAAAACAAATCAGAGAAAGTAGGGCAGCGAAGGAGAAAGCCGAGTTCATAAAGGGTTATCGAGCCGAACATCCCGGAGCAAGTGATTTTAAGGCACGTTTAGCTCATTCGGGACAAAACAAAAACAACTATACTACTTACATTAAAGGGAATACACTGGTAAAAATAAATAGAGGCACCGGGGAACACGAAGCAATAAATCTCAAAAAATTAAGCAATGAAAAAATTGATGTGAAAATCATCAAGGGAGAATTCGGCGCGACACAAGGCGCAATGTTTTACGACAAAGAAGCCGTTGACGATGAAGGACAACCGATAGTGTATGATTTCATTTCTGGTGACGAGATGAAACGAATGGGCAGGGAACGGTTGGCTAAAAAAAGAGGGGTAACGGTATCGGAAATAGGTGATGACGATCTATACAAAGAAGGCGGCAAAGGGTTAACAGGGTTTTTGAAAGATTTCTGGAATGAGATGTTTGGACGAGAACAGCAGGTCTTCGGGGATGAAGAGATAGAGGCGACCTTGCGTGATCCCAGGAACACAAGAACAGTAGAAGAAATCATAGAAATCATGGAAAAAACAAAAGGCTACAAATATACCGGTAAAAAATATGCCAGATAACAAATCGTCCAAAAGCTTGTTCGATGTTATGGAGGGAACACCCACGGCCAAACAGGGTGCCCCCTCAGAACCAGTTACACAAAAGCATACAGCGGTGGTCAAACAAGAAAGCAAAAAAGTTGCACAAAAGAAGACACCCACAAAAAGTCTTTACGATGTTTTGGAGCATAGACCTGAGCCTACTGTGGAGCCTGGACCCTGGGGGGCATTCGCCAATATTCCCAGACAAATTGCAGCAGGGTCCAAAGAACAGCTCCTAGAGAAAGGGCTACAGTATCAACCGAGCCCCACAGAACTATTGACGGGTCCAGGGACAAAAGAATTCCTTGAGATGACGCCCTTTACCAAATTACTATACCCCGAGGAACGCGAGAAGTTCATGGATCTCCCAGCGATCATTCCAGGTAAGAGTCAGGAGACACCCCTGCCGGAAGACCGTAGCACGGGAGAGAAACCGGGGGGGCTATTTTCTCTTCCCGAACATGTTCTTGGTGTACCATATAAATCACCCATACCGGAAGACAGCACTCCAGAGACAAAGCTTGAGGACGTATTGGGCGAACTTGGCAAAGCAGCAGAATTTTATCTATTCGGCAAAGGTATTAAGGCCGGGGGTATGCTACTGAAGTCGTTCCCTCGTCTTGAAAAGATCCTCAAATATCCTCTCGAAACCTTGGTGCGAAAAAAAAGTACGGTCACCAAGACTTTAGACGATATCATTACAAAAGCATCCAAAGAAAAATTGCCTCCAGAAGGCGAAAAGATTCTCGACTTAGTTAAGCAAACAAAGGATGCCATGGGCAAGGTTCCGGCCAAAATGGAGTTAAAGGGACGTAATATTTCACGTGCTCCCAAAGTCACCAAGGCAGCCGAGAAAGTACCGGGCACTAAATTCACCGAACTGGAAATGAAGAAGATCGTGGAGGACGCGGGAGGAAAATTCGGAGGAGTGATCGAGCGGGAAGAGATACTCAAAAAAAAGGGATGGGAAGATTACGTTAATGTTCATGAACCCATAGACAGATCTACCCTGGAAATACCTTTGAGCAAGTTCTCGAAAAAAGGTGTGGAGGACAAGCTAGCCGAGTACGCCGGAAAAGTAGAGAGTCTCAAAGCCGCAAAGACTTCGCCCAAAACATTGCAGCCCCCCGGTAAAACCCTTGTCACACCCACCAAGAAAGATACCATAATCACCGAAAGCGGGCCACGAAAAGAAGTATCTTATGAACAGGGGATACGTGATTGGGAAAAACAAGGAGGCAAGATAAGACAGGGAGAATACGTCAAGCCACGTCCAGACGCCGAGAGGCCGGAATTATGGACGAACAAAAAGGTCACAGACAGAATGTCAAAGGATATCAGGGAAACTTCTGGTGTTGATTTCACAGTAAGCAAAGGAGGGGGATACAAGGTAACGGAAAAAACGCTGGAATCATATAGGAAAATAAAATCAGAACATGGTGAAAAAGCCGCCGACAAATGGCTCAAAGAGCATTGGGGCAAAAAATCCACCGAGGAACAAGCCCTTGAAGACAGTGGTGAGTATATGGGCTCCATGTTTGGTGGAGCAGAGAAATGGTTCATGAAGAAAGCAGCCAAAAGAGAGGGCGTGGAACCAACAGCAAGCGAAATGCGATTACGAACCAGATGGTGGGGAGTGCGCAAACCATGGGAAGACATGAAGAAGCCCGAAACCGGAAGGAAGATATCCAATATATATTCCATGATGGAAACCGTAGAGGAATACGGCAATAGCGTCATGAAGGATATAAGCAAATTAGGCAGGACGGGTATTCGAGTATTAAAGAAACCTCTTGCGAAAGAGAGCGAGAGATTCACACACAATGATCTCTCGGACATCGTTCTGAATGCGGAGTTGTCCAAGGGTGAATTCGCTAAACTTCCCCAGCAAACCCAAGATAAACTGGGTGGAGCCGTAAAGCGATTGCAAAAGTTTTTTGCAGATAGCCAAAAAGCATATAGAAAACGGGGTGCGAACCCTGATTTCAAAAACAATATGATTGTTCAGTTTGAAGACGACATATTGCGCATGGAAAAAACACAAAAGGATATACTGGACGGCAGTATAACAAGGTTCACCAAAAATGATTTAGCTAAATTGGGAATCCGATTACCGAAGGAAACAAAATACAATCCAAAGAACGTGAAACAAGTCCATGAAATACTAAAAAAAACCATAAAGGAAAATAAAGAGATCATTGATCGACTGGGGAAATTGGAGTATGTGCATATTCCCTATGGCATGTGGTTTGAGCAGGGATTGGTAAACCGGGGTGCCGCAACTAAAGCACTTAGGTTAGCAAACTTAAAAAAGAGAAAAACAATAGCCATTGCCGACCTAGTAGAATCAGGTGCCATAGAAAAGAACAAGATAAATGTCTTTGATGTTATAGCAAGTTACTCCCGCAAAATGGCTAAAGATTTCGCCGTGCTGGACATAAAGAACGCGGGGCGTGCGGAAGGTCTCCTGGTTCCCATGAAAGGACTGAAGAAGGCCAACATACCTGCCGGGTTCTCCAGAATAGATGGAAGGGTGGCGCCTCTTTTTGCGGACTCCTACATACATCCGGCTTTCAAGGATTGGATATACAATTGGAACGCCCAGACTTCTCACCAGAACTGGATAGGCAAGACATTCTCTATGGTAAAGATGTGGCAATTTGCCAAACCATTGTTTCTCCCGTATTACGATACCTTTCAGCATATAGCATTGAGAAGTTACGATAGTCTGAATCCATACGGAGTGGGACGAGACCTCTATCACGCCATAAGGCTGATGGCGACCAAACCCAAAGAGTATTACGATATACTGGGTGAAGGGTTATCTTCTAAGCCCTTTGACCTGCCGTGGAAAACCACTAAAAATCTTATGGAGGCATACTCGGAAACCACCCTGGGTGAAATGTTTCTTGGTATGGCAAAAAGAAACAAATCAATAGTAAAACCAGTATATGAAGTACTCTGGGAAACAGCCTGGATGGGCGATACGCTTATACGCCTAATGAGCAACAGCTATTTGACTCGTGGCAAGAAAATGTCCCTTAGCGAAGCGGCTGACCTCTCATCCTTTTTCCATTCAGCTTATGCAGATGTTCCCAAGACTACCACCAAGCACCTGAACAAGATTCTATTTACCGGAACATTCAAAATTACTATGGCTAAGCTGTATGCTTCTATGGCAAAAAACATGGCTAAGGTTCCATACAAAACCATGACCGGTAGGCACGCAGATCTTACTACCCAGGAAAAGCTGATTGCTCGTGGAGGGTTGACAACCGTGGCGGGAGTTATGGGTGGCATGGATGTGGTAATGACCAAAATGCTGGGTTATGAGAGAGATCAGTTCGCAAGGCGATATTACAAGTCGGTGGATACGGACGAAGGCACCAAGGAAAGTGTTGTGGTGTTTGCCAACCCACTGACCATGATCCCAAAATATGTAATCAAGTTAAATCGATTAGCAAGGACCATGTATTACGGAGATAACAAGCTTATTGGTGCAGTAAATGCGTTTAAATGGGACATTCACCCTATTTACAGGATAGCTTACAATCTAGGAAGAAACATAGACGATAAAAATGATTACATATACACTCCCGGAGACAGCCCGGGGGTATCAACTGCTAAAAGATTGAAATACATATCAAAAGAAATCTGGAGAGTATTTGAGTATATTGACGACAAAGAAGATCAGAAGGAAGCATGGAAACATTTTCAGAAAGATATTGGGTTTGTCCTGTCTTCTATTATGAAACCCGCTACCTTTACTTATTTAAGAGATCCATCATCCAAGCGCAAAAGAACTCAATTATATATGATGCAGCAGGATGTGAGAAAAGTTATGTATAAATTGAAAAGAGACAACAAATATACGCCTGAAGTCGCAAAACGTCTCATGGATGAATTCAAAAAGAAAGCCAGTGTGTTACATAGAGAAATTGAAAAAGCGGACAAAGAACATGACGACCGGGTACACAAGAAAGATTTAGAGCAATTCAAAAAAGAACAATCAGCAAATAAAAAACCGGCAACCAAATTGTTAAAACCACCAAATCAATAGGTCATAATCCATGTACTCAGACCGGCTATTGACTCCGCACATCAAGCTACATGAAATATATTGTACCGGGAAGCATTGCCCGTTTCATGACCGGTATAATATAGAAACAATAATCAGCAGGATGATGCCGATATTGTGGGCACTAGAGACGATCAGGGCGGGTTTAAACGGGAGACACGAAACGGATTCAATCAGGATCATCCTTTCCCGCGGTTGGAGCTGCGCTGACAGGCACGAACAGATTTACAAAGATCTGGGATTGCCTGTAAACTGGGATTCTTGTCATATGTTCCGCCCGGGCAGGAACTATCCCTGTGCTACTGATTTTGAGGCAGTAGATGTCAAGGAAGCAATCCCCCAAAAAACACTACACGAAGAGATCTATTATGATCTCAGGGATTCATGGCCCGCCGGGTTTCACCGATATGACTGGGGATTCCACCTTGACACAGCAGACGGCGGCAAAAGACGATGGTAACACATAAGAGATGATATTTGCGTCATTCTCCTTTGTCAGTGAATTTATACTCACTTTCCGCTCTCGACAATAAAAGCATGCAAAGCACAACAGCTACCGCAAAAATAACCAATATTGGTTTCAGCATAAAACTCCCCGTTATGAAATACACAAAAGCCACGGACCACATTGCACAAACCGTGAATGCGGCACTCCATTTATGCGGGATGTCTCTGTGCAAACCCAATGCTCTCATCATATCTCTACACACCAGGATTACCATAGGAACTGCCACCACTGCCACTGCGATCACCGATACCAGCCACACAAGTTCATCGCTTATGCCACGATCCAACGCATAGATTATTCTTTCCAATTTTCCTTCTATCATGATTTGATACCTCCTTTCGTGAAGTTTGTTTCACGACGATGGTAACCGTCAATCAAACTCTTCTCTCACCCCTTTTAGATACTCCGCCGCTCTCTTCCTGGCACGTCTCAACCTGTTGCGCACCGCACTATTTGAAATGTTAAGTGCGGCGCTGATCTCCTCGTTGTTCATGTCTAATCTATGTCTCATAAAGAAAATCCGACCCTGATTCGGGGTCATCAACAGAATAGCCCTGTCCAATAAATCACATGCCTCCCCGTATCGGCTCATCCTATCTTGAGACCACACCCTGCCAAATGCAATCTGTTCCCAATAGACTCTTGCCTGTACATTAAGATGCTTATTCCTGGTCTTGATCTTTTTCTTATAATTTAAACCTACGCCCCTAGCTATTGTATTCAACCAAGCAGAAAATTTGCCAAGTTCCGCCTTGTATCGATCGGTGAGTGACATCATCCTGATAAAAACTTCCTGAGACAAATCTTCCGACTGTTGTTTCTCTTTGGTAAATTCATACAAAAGATTAATTATTTTTCTTTGATAGCGTTCATAGAGCACACGGAATGCATCTTTATCACCTTTGCAAAACCGGGCCATCAATACTTCGTCGGTTTCTTGGTTCTCATTTGTTTTCACGGCATATACCAATAACAATGTTATTTGTCTTTTTCTGATGAAAAAGCAGCATGTCTGCGGACTTTGGCCCAACCGTGGGCAAACAAACCTTGTATGATTTTTCGTTAATTACAAAATCCCCCAAACCCTCAAGTCCATGGGTTTCATAGAAATAATATTCTACGGTCCACAACCCCTCCACGTCAAATGAATCAGTCATTCCATACTTTTGCCCATTAAAAAGCAAGTCGTGTTTTTCACCATCCACCAACGACAAGCGTATCACTGCCTTTATTGAACCACCATCGATTTGTTTTTTGCCTATTGGGGGTTCAACTGACTTCAGACTGCCATCGGAGAACCTTCTTTTGGTCTCAGCGTAGTTCGGGAATCCCTTTATGTTTTTTGTGGAGTTTAAGATTTTCGTTACCGTGTAATAGTTGAGACATTCAGCTTTCAATTCCTCAGACATTTGCTGGAAAATAAGTCTGTTCATTTTCATTGGAGTTGACACGTTTATCGGAGTAATATGATTTACCGCGGCAACGTCGGGAGCATGAACGACTTCCCTTGTTTTTGTTCGTTTCTTCGCACGTTTTCTACTCAATGCATGGCCTCCTCTATTCGGTTTCACTGATAACAACCGTCATTTCATCGGTTAAAAAGGGGGATCGTTTGATTCTTCGCTTTTAGGTTTGCTCCTACTTCCATGATCTGCCGCCTCATAAATCGTATATTGAGGCGCGTTGGGATTTCTTGAGGGACCGTTTTTGAAAATGTATATCTTCAGATCGTCATTTATCCTCCCCGATAGATACGTTTTGCCATTCTTATCCTCATTTTTCCACAGTGCTCCAATCGTAACTAATGCCATAATTCATACTCCTTTCTTAGAAAAAGTCTTCGTCTGATGTGTTGCTATCATTTTTCTTGCTAACCATAGATGGTTCCAGTCCTTCAACGCCAAAAGCATCCTTAACGTCTTCTACTGTCACCCCTTTCTTCTCGTCTTTTGGCCCGGTGTCCCCACTCTGTTGGTTGTCGGGTGTTGTTTCCTCACTTTCATTTTTATCCTCCGGTTTTGTTTGTTGATCGCCCTGTGTTTCGGAAAGAAGAGCGTCAAGGTAAAGTGCAAAATATGCCCGTGCCTCTTCAGCATCAATCAGCTCGGGCACCTTAATTACTTTCTCAACCAGCCCCTCCACAGCATTCAATAATTTATCCTGCACGCTCGCGTTGCTTGCCGTAAAATAGTCGATCAATTCCTTATGGTAGCATGGTTCACTGAAAAATGTCAATATGTTTTTGTTAAAATTCGTCAGAAAATTATTCACACTGCCTTCTGTCATGTCTTCGAATTCATCTTCTTTCTTAAGCATAAAAGAATAGTCCGCGAAATAGCTTTTGATCGGAGAGCTATGCCCCCACAGCCCCAGCGAAGACAGTGCGCTCACAATGTTGTCGAACTGGTCCTTGGAAGCATCCCCCTGGTGTCGCACTTGACACTTCGGAGCGGGCTTTTTGGCAGTTTCCGGCAGTGCTTTTTTGGTTTGCTCAGGTAAGGCTTGTGGTTTTTCACGAGCTATACTCCTAAGCTCTTCGGGCGGATACATCCCGGCCACGCAATCCGGCGCGATAACCCTCAGCCCTTTTGTCACGGCCCTCCACCTGTACATTTCCAGGGGATAATTACCCCATACAGGCCTCCGCATCAGGCCTTTTTTGTCCCCTTTCAAATGCACATCCAATAACCCAGCTCGGCGAGCATCCTCCTCGTCAAAACTTGCAACGTATTTTCTGTCTCCACGCTTAAACTCAACCTTACATCCCTTAACGCTTTCCTCAAGGATCTCGTATGTCACTCCTTTCATCATACCCAATGCCAGCATCGCCTGGGCCGAAACACTGAACTTCCCCTCTATGATGGTTATGTTTTGCAGGGAATACATTTCGGTAAGAGATAGTTCTTTGCCATAATTTATGATTGCCCAAATAGCAGCGGGTGATTCCACGGATGTGAACAAACCACTCTCAAAATACAACACGGCTCTTTTTTGGCTCAATGTAAATTCGGAAACATCATTGACAATATCCATTGTTATAGTCTCCTTTGTCTGATATGTTTTTTTGGGTTTAGTCCACGAACACTAACCGTGCTACGCGACATTTGCCATAGTCGGGCTCCATCTTTTTGGCAAATTTCTTAGCTCTTTCAAGATCTGCATTTCTAACATATTGTTCAAAAACCATAGGCCCCTCATCATCGTAATACGGTTTATTGTTTTCGGTAACAACAACATAAATTTCACCCATAAGTCCTCCCTGTTTATTTCTTGTTTACTTTTTTCTTCAGTTCATATATTTTCCGACACAAAAGAAACAATTCATCATGGACTTCGGTTAGGGCCGGACTGATCCCCAGACATTCAAACCCCTCTTTGTCGTCCCTTCCTATCCTGAGTATCCTCACATCCTCAACTTCCATGCCATTCTCACGAGCGAGCCTTCTGTAACCTCCGGCAACCTGCGTGAAATGTTCCGGGTATATGGCCTTGGAGGTTTTAATGTCAAGCAGTGTTTTTTTGCCATGCAAGATTCCGTACAAATCCAGTCTGCCTCCGTATTGGTGCTGTTCTGAAACCAGATCAAGTTCGATTTCAAGTGGTTCAAAATGGTTTTCATCCTGCCAATCGAAAAACTTCTTCAAACACACTTTGGCAAGCTCAATCTGGTCTCCGGTATATGTTCCCAGGTCCGGCTTGGTTCCCCTGTAATAGCACTCGACCAAGTAATGGCCGCATTTGCCTATCTGGGCGAGAGAATCCACAAAATCTCTGATTGCAATACCCTGAAGTCCAATCGTATTGGCCCAGTACGGTAAGGCGGGTTTATCCAGTACACCCGTAATGGTGGTTGTGCCCGGAACTCTTTGCCCGGCTGCGTTATAATATGACTGGTGCGCCTGGCTAGCATTTTTAATCTTCCCCAAATGTCCTCTGTACGATTTCATGTTACTACCTCCTTTGTTATTATTGGTGAAAAATCAGTTGTTTCAACAAATATCCGTTTTGTTTACCCCCATAATAACCATCCTGCCTTACGAGGTTGCCCCAGGATCGACGATCTATGCAAGGGCAATGTTTACTATGGGTAAGTTTCAAAAAACAACCTCCTTGAGGAAAGACCCATCTTTTTCGGTTGGAATAACTTTTCTGAAAACACCGGTTCTTCTGGTGAAGCTTACCATGATCGAAGACGTTGTGCTTTCGATAATGCCATCCGATTTCACCATCCGGTACGTCAAAAATACGGCATCGGAATAACAAGCAATTAATCCACTATCTCTCAGCAACCCATAATCCAGATCGTTTTCACTCTCTACTTTTGCCTTTTGGAAATGCCATAGAAAAAATATGATCAACTCTTCTTCCACTGCCAGTGTTTTTAATCTACTAACAAGATCGCCTATAGCCAGTGATGGATTTCTTTGTGCGTTCAGATGAGCCATAAACATTCCATGATCGAGCATCACGCATCTGATGTGCATCTCCCTCTTAGCCCTTAAGATGGTCTTAACAACCCAGTCAACTTCATAGGCCACCATCTTTTCAGGCATGTAAAACAACATATCTTTGCTTCTGTTGGGAAAAGAATCTAAAAAATATCTATTAATCTCTTCCCATTCAAAAACCAGTGGCGGGATTCCAGTCTTGCATAGATTAGATATAATGGTTTTCATGAACAAGCTCTTGCCGGACTTGGTTGCTCCGCTAACAACCACCAGTTCTCCGGCCACCAGACCATCGGTACACTCGTCCAATGATTCAAAACCGGTGCGTATTTTATATTCTTTGTACCCTCTTCTCAGTTCTTCCGCTTCAAGCAGTTCAACCTTATCCAGATTTGTAACTACTTTTGTTGATAATTCCGCAGATTCCATAAAGTCTCCCTGGCTCTTTCGCTAATTGCTTTCAACGTCTCGCTCAAGCTTCTTTCTCCATTCCATTTCCAGGATTTTTCGTTCATCTGGAGTGGATTTTTTCCAGTTTGCCCATTTTTCCTTGAATTCTGGAGAAGCAGAACTATCACTCTCGGTGGTCGTATTCGTTTGGATCTTATTTTTGCCTGGAAATGCCGAATAATTACTGAATGGATCATTTTCGGTATGAAATTTTTCCAGTCCCCTAACCAGAAAATCGCCCAGTCCCCATCTATAATTGAAGAAATGTTCATTAGAGTCAAGAACTTTTTTGTAATTGTCGATTGCTTCCGTAATCTCATCGACCGGATATACTTTCAGTGCAGCTCTGATTTTTGACTCAACCTTTTCTATGGTCCGATGCTTGATTATACCCGCCTTCTGCCAATAGTCAAAAACCCTGGAAATATCAGGATTCCAGGGGATTACGTCATGATCCAGCTCAGTGGTTATCTTGACGACGCCTAGAGACAAAACCCTATTCAGTTCATCGCTAGCGGCTCTTGAATCAGCCAATATTTTCTTTATCTTATTTTGGTTTTTCATTATGAACCTCTTCTCATCATTGGACAAGGCCAGGCTTCATGAAATACATTGAGACAGACCCCCTCTTTGCCTGATTCCTCAGTCGAAGTATAACGAATTGTCTGCCCGCACGCGTATCCCCTCACTATTGGAGTTACCTGATTGTTTTCGGGTCCGTCGGTCCAGTCAACAATCACGGAATGCCATCTGTTACGTTCAATCGAGAACTCAACCCCAGGGAACTCGCTGTTTAGTTCGGCCTTGAGCGCTAACGCGGTATAGGGGGAAATCTTCAACCGCAAGAAACCCCACACAAAAACAACAATGCACAACCAAATTACAATTCCCGATATCACGCCTGATCTCACTTCGCTCAATTTTTTCACTTTCCCAGAAATCATACCACAAATGGCCGTGGCATAACTTCTTATCACGCAAGCCAGGCGCCTCAAGGCAAGCTCTTCTTCCATTTTGGATGCCCTCCGTCATTTGTTATAGTTCGGTCTTAAGTGCTACCGGAGGAGGCTCAACAAATATGCCCCTCCCCAAGAAACAATCCAGAACACAAAAAACCCAGGTCCGTCTCTCCATCTTATTGCCTTTACTTTCCCAGAAATCATACCACAAATGGCCGTGGCATAACTCCTCATCACGTAAGTCAGCCGCCGTAAAACAAGGTCCTCTTTCATGTTGTATGCCCTCGCACATTCATGGGGTTACCTCTTTCCCAGTTCTTCTTTTAATGCTGTTAACTTCCTTTGGGTTTCGGCGTTCGCGGAAGCATCCTCCAGTACTTCAATCTCTTTCCCCAGCCTGTCTCCGCCTTCAAAGGTGTCGGCCATTTCCTTCGCCGCATCAGCCCCAAATGCCGATCTCTGCGCCTTAACCATCATCCGCTTCATAAGATCATCGCCACTGCTTTTCTTTTGTATTCTCGCCTTTGCCTCGTAAAGTTCCTTCTTTACATCCGAGGTCTTACTCTGTGCTACAATAAAATGCTTGTTACGCTTAAACATAGCAAGTCCATCCTCTAACTCAAAGATATCCTGTTTCAGGGCATCGACGCTTGAACGCTGGGACTGCCAGTTAACCTCAAGGGTCTGAGCATTTTTTTCGTGTTCGGCAGCTCTCGCAAGAGATCTAAACGCAAGGTCTTCATCGCCTGCATCAAGAGCGGTTTTAGCCTTTTTATCCCAAGTTATCTTATCTGACTTTTCTCTGTCAAGAAGGGCCTTGGTCTGTCTTTCGGTTGTTATGCACGACTGTACGGACTGCTTGACACTTTTAATCTGTTTCTCTTTATCTCGAATGGCTTGTTCCAACATCAACTCTGGCCTTTCAAGTACATCAATCACACTGTTGACCTTTGCTTCACCTATTTCAAACAACCGTGAAAAAATACCCATCGTTACCTCCTTTTACTGGTTTTAACAAGTTATGCCCATAAATCTGTTTCTTTTTCTTCTTCTTATTCTTCTCTAATATCATCGATATAACCCTCCACCGCTATCCCCACACTAGTTCCAATTGCCACTATCAAACCGCATACAGCCCCGTCACCGTCCGCGATCACGCCAGTCAGTCGCCCAATAAAAATAATCAATACACCAAATGCCCCAAGTACCAACGAAACACGGCCAAAAAACATTGTTGAAAAAAGTTTTTTTACCAGGCTTGATCTTGCATAACTCCTCATCACATAAGTCAGCCGCCGTAAAACAATGGCCCCTTTCATTTTGTATGCCCTCCTTTCTTCAGTGATTAGCAAAACAACCATCTCACCAAAAATACCCCCAGTATCACAATAACCACCCAAGCTACAAACGCTGCAACCCTTTTTGTCCCTGATTTCATTGTGAACCCCCTTTTGTTTCAATCTTTACTTATTTTATGTGTCGTTTTGGTATCAAACTTGCCGAGCCTCCATGAAGTAACGCTCAGGATCTTCTTTGATTCTCCACCGCATTTCAGGCATGGAGGCGGTCCGTCATTGCAATTCCACACGGCATCCCACCTGGTCCCACAATTCAGACATTCAAAATCGTTATAAGAATACACGTTTTCCACCTCCCTCCACCAAAACTTCATTCTGTTTGACTCCGGGACATAACCCGGAAAACCATTATTTTATTGTCGGATGTAAACTTCACGTTAACCCTGTAATTGTCTCCGTCTGCGATAATTTGCTCGAACTCATCCTTCAGTAACTTATTGATCACGTTCCTATCCTTCTCATTCCTGCAAACGGCCAGATCCAATACGTTTTTTTTGTCATTTTTCTTATGTGCGGAGGTTTTGTAAACACCCAAATAATCACATGCCCTCACAAAGTTCATCTTCTTGTATCTCATTATAAAATCTATGCTATCTCCCCCCTCCTGGCATACAAAACACCACCAACGATTTTTCTGGGGATATACCGCCATGGAAGGGTTCGTGTCATCATGAAACGGGCAGAGTGCCTTCAGGCAATTCCCATGGTCCATCAACTCAATGGATTCTGAAACCATTATATCATAAATGTTTTCTTTGTCAACACATTTATTTTTTTTTCGGTTGTCCAAACCAGTCCCCTATTATCGAACAGTCTCTTTGATTTTCGCCCACCGTAAAAGTCCTGCATCCCTTCAACCATGATTGAATCGATGTGGCATATTTGCCCAACATTTCTTCGGTCATTGATTTTCGTGTCACTGAGTTTTTCATTTCAAGAAAATCCCCGATAGGGATATAATACACCGTTTTTTTCTTTCGAGGAACATAAAACATTATGACAACGTATGCGGGAGTATTCTTAACCAGAAAACAGTCGAACGGTTTCGGCAGGGTGAATCGTATTTTCTTTCCCTTTTGCTTGTTGTTTTCGTTTTCCTTCGGGGCATCTTCTTCCATTTCAGAAACGGGCTGATCGGGGATCTTGTAATACAAGCCCTCCATAGTAGTTGCGGCCAGCAGGGCCTTTTCCTGATGCGGTTTTACGGAAGAGAACGGCAGAGAAACACCCTTGCAAAGCTTCAGTTCAAACACGCCATGTATCTTGTTGTTTTTCTTGAACTCACTCTGAAAATTCTTTTCTTTCATCTATTGTTCCCTCCAAAAGAATCAATGTTTTGTTCTGTGTCATCTCAACCATTTGTCTGCTGAGTTCGTTTTGGCGTTCAAGCATGTTTTTTACTCTGTGAAGATCACGGTTTAAACAGCAAATGACAACGAATGAGAAAATCAACAAAACCAAAAGAATCAAAGATCCGGGTTTCATGTTGTACCTCATAAAAAACCAGAACTAAAAAAAAGACAAAAACACACATAGACACAAGATAAAAATCACAAAAAGCTTGTTTGCCTGCTTCTTTTGCGTGTCATCAAGTATTTCCGTAATAGACTCATTCATGAATAGCGTAATCTCTTCTGCTATAGAATAAAGCGCACCGAATACCCACAAAAAAACTACTATCCATAATAACAACACGCATACGAACTGGTATCCCCGTAAAGACATGCATTCTTTAAAACATATATATAGGGTCTCCATTGTCGCGGCTCCTTCGGAATCTTTATTGAATGCGGTTAATGTATGATTTCAAAGAAACAAATATTGCTTGTGTCGAAAAAGCCATATGTTTTTCGATAAGTTGGTAATATTCAATCAGTGATGTAGCATAATCTCGTAGCGCGAGAAGTTGTGTGTTTCCGTAACCATAAACGCAAAATTCATCATCGTTTGCCATATGATCTTCATTGTCGTCTTGTTCTATTGTTATCTCTAGGGGACGAATCATCTTCCACCCAGGCGCAATCTTCCCGAATAATTCAAACTGGGTTTTAAAATTATTCATAGCCACCCCCTTTAAAATCCGGTAGCGGTTCAAATGCTTGAAACCCAGCAGCGCACTTTGCGCATTGATATTTCCATAAGCCTCCTAAATATGGATAATAATATCGTCCGGTAGCCACTTTTCCGCAGTCACATTTTTTAATATCTTGTTCCATTTTTCCCTCATATTATAAAGTTTAAAACGGGGTCGGTTCTTACCCTGCGACCCCGATAAGCCAGGGAAAAAGAGAGAAAGTTCCTGGACTTGGCCCTCCAGGTAGGCTATCTTTTTAACTTCCCCTTAATTTGCTTTGCTCAATGTCTTTCACTATCGCATCGCGCAGGGCTAAAGCGTTTTCATAGGCTGTTTTTAATGCACTTACTGCTTTACCGTGAAGAGAGTTGTCGGAAGAGCATATTTTACCATCGAGGGGGCACTCACTACAGAGATCTTCAAATATATTACAGTAGCCACAGGGGGCTTTTGCCCTTATCAGTAAGTCGAAGGTAGATTCCTTTATATTACTCCACCTTTTCTTTGACTCATTTTTCTTTGCCATGATCTCTTTTTCATTCATGATTGCAATCTCCCCCTTTATTTAGAGTCGTTAGTTTTTTTGATATCTCTTTTAATGGCAAGATTGAAACTTTCCACGTCATGTTCGAGCTCTCTAATTCTATATGCAATATTGCCATAGAGTGAATCCGTCATGCCCTTGCGCGGTCCACACACATTCCCGCTCAATGGACAATCGGCACAAGTGGTGCTCAATTCACAGTAACCGCAGCGGCTATATAATTGGCGTTTTAATGCTTGGGTTTTCCTCAATATGCTTTTCCATTTTGTTTCTGCTTTCTTTTTCTTTTTCAAGATGTATTCTTTTCCCACGGGTCGCCCCTCCCTTTTTATAAAGTTATCGTTCAAGATACGTGGGATCTTGATCTATGTGCAATATATTGCCTTTTGAATCAAATGAAGTATCTCGGATGTTTTTTTTGACATAGTCATCAATAGTTTTACACCCCGGCTGCCCGTATACGTGGCTGCCCTCGTTTCCCCTGTATTTCATCGAAAACGAATCACAGAGGATTTGCCCTATCCTGGTTTTGGTTTTATGGCTATGAATTCTCCGGCTTGCAACATAAGTTACCACACCATTAGGGAGAACGCCACCGAGGTGGTTCTTGCGTTCGTATTTATCGGTTATTTTTTTTACTTCTTTTTTGGTAGGTCCATCAATCCACCTTACGTGAATGGCACACCCCCAGGGAGCTTCATGTTTTTTTGATCTCAAAATAAATTTGATCCCCGGAAACGCCTCCCCTAACTCTTTAATAAGGTTTTCTACTGCCAGGGCTAAGTTGTCCAAGGGCTTCTCTTCTTTGAGGGTTTCCCTTGTATGCTCAATGTCTTTTTCGATTCCGTCTTTTAATTCAGAGCATTCCTCCTGTAAGGCCTCCATTAATTCCCATATCTTAGTATAAGTAGAGGGGGTTTCTTTCTTCATACTGCAAAGCTTTGGATATAAAGGGCAGTCAGAACAGCGGCAATCAGGATGATAATTAGCAGCACTTTTTCTGTATAAGTTGCAATACCCGCATTTTTCACCCATTTTATTACCGAGACGCTCAAGCTCAAGTAACCTCTTGTCCCAATTCTCCGCTGATTCAATCTTCTGTTTTAAAATCTCGTTTTTATTCATGGTTCTCCTCTTTTTAAATATTATTCGATCTACCTTAATATCTTCATAGCCTAATATTGTATCCATGGCTTTTCCTCCCTTTTTCCAAGATGCAACAGTCCATAAGTGATAATTATTTTCTCGAAGGCCCATTCTATATCCTGGGCCTTCATATGAACTCACAAAAGCATCATTGCTAAAGTGGTGCTTTTTGTAATTAAACTTTCTTGCAATAAAAAAAGGAAAACATTTTAATTTTATTGTATCCACCCGTGGAGCATTTTCTTTTGTTAATGTTTCCATGGTCGTTCTCCTTTTTTTGTTTATTAGATAGTTGCGGAGATATCGTCTTTTATATCTTTCTGGATTATTTTCGTAAAACCTTCTAACTTTTTAATCGTATTCAGAGCTTGAGTGAAAACGGAATTGTCTTCCACTTTCGCGCTACAAGATCTACTTTTATATAGTGGGCAATGACAACAGGGATGTTTTTTAGTTAAAGATTCTTTTTTATATGCCATACAATAACCGCAGCAAGTAGCGATGTCTTTCTCAATAAGACGTAGTTTTCTTGCAATACCATCCCATTTCACTTTTGTTCCTTGTTTCATTCTTAAGATCTCTTTTTTGTCCATCTTTTCCCTCCCTTTCAGTTAGTCTTAAAAGATTTTTTCGCAAGTTCTCTGTAAACGTGAACAGATAGACGGTCGCAGTCTGATGGGCCGTAAAGATATCTGGTGGCGTTCCCTTCGTATTCTATCTTCTGTTTACGGCAAAGTTCTCTGCCTTGCTTCTCCATTGTCTCAGCGCTGTAATGCCGTTGTATTTGCACATACATGGCGCCGCCTCTCTCGGCACTCTCGGCACTGTCCGGCTTGTACGTATAAGAATCGGTCATTCCGTCAAAATTCCCATGTTTGTACTTAGCCGTTATTCTCTCCACTTCCGTTCTTGTGGGTCCGTCGGTCCAGTCTACCTCAATAGCGTTCCCGCCTGCAAACGACTCTGAACATACAGAAAACTTAATGCCCGGAAACGCAGCCTTCAACTCTTTCCTGATGTTCTTTGCTCCTAGCGCCTGTTCACTCAGTTCTCTTTTCATTTCACACCTTCCTTTTATTTGGTTGGGTTCTCGATTGCTTTTTCTATTTTTTGCCATAATTGTTTTGTTAATCGTTCCATTTTTGCGCGTGCATTTCGGACTTGCGTAAAAAGTGAATTATCTTCATAGTATACGCTACACGCTCCATTTTTATGCAGAGGGCAATTATCGCAAGCTTTTCCCTTTTCGCCATGAGCTGCCAGGTATAGAAAACAAAAGCCACTTCTTCTCTCGATCATGGCCTCAAATTCTCTCACTCTCATTGTATTCTCCTTTTTTTGCCTTTATAAATGTCAAGGTTTGACCTGGATTTATCTATCATACTCTATAACATGAATGATGTCAAATATGCAAGAATCTACAGCTCGCATAATAAGCCCAGAATGATAATCAGGAAGATTATTGCAAGCTAAAAGTTTTTTGATATGGGTTTCTGCCTGTTTCCTCGGTTCTCCTTCTTGATAAAGTCGCACGCTCACTCTAATATTTTCAAGCACCTTAAGAAATGCATCGGCTTTCACATTCCAATCATTGTCTCTTTCCATGATACGTTCTCCTTTTTTTTGGTTTGTTTTTTTTGCTTTCAGAAACCTATTCTTTCAGCTATAGCCATTAAGGTAATAACAATTGCCGTTATACCGATTGCCGTAAGCGCTGTGAGCCAAATTTCCTTGTAACTCATGTTTATCCCCCTTATTTGGTTTACATCAAGTTTGTATTGGCATTATCAGGGCCAGCTTGCAATAATTTCCCGGTTCTGTTATTAGAACGGAAGAGGCGGAATCCAAGAAAGCCAATTCAACCATCGTTCCGTCGATTGTCGCCAAAACATCGAGCAGATATTTATAATTAAGGTTTATGCTGATGTCTTCACTTATGGGGTTTAGCGTGGCAATATCAAGGGGTGTGTTCGTTCCGGTAATTGTAATCTTGTCTTTTGTTATTTCCAGGCCAAGAATATAATTCTTTTTAGAGAAGGGACAAGAAAGAATTGCTTCTTTTAAAGTGGCTGCATTAACCTCAATTCTTATGTCATTGTTTTTGGGAATTATTTTCTTATAATCAGGGAAAATATCCCCTTGAATTCTTATTGACATAATTTCAGTATCGCTTTTAATTACTAGTGTTTCATCGCTAGCACCCATCATTACCAGGTTTTGAGGGCATTTTTTAAGTAGTTTATACAGTGCGTCTGTGCTTTTTTTGGAGATAAGAATAGAAGAAAATGAATCTATTTTATCTTCTAGCCTCATGAAGGACAGGCGGTGCCCGTCTGTTGCTACCATACTCATTCCTTGGTTTTGACTTTCCAGGTAAACGCACATTACATCTGCTCGATCTTCATCAGTGGACACCGCATAAGATGTGTTTTTTATCATTTCGGCCAGGTTTTTGGCATTAATGGAACTAAAAGGGAGGGCGCCTTCGGCTGGAGCAACAGGAAGCGGGTCATGTGCGTCAAGTGTTGTGTTTAAAGTTCCCTTGCGAAACCCTATTTCATTGTTTCTCTCTGTGAAAATAGTAATTGTTTCTTTTGTCGCCTGTTTGGTCAAAACCTTAAGTGCTTCTCTGTCTACAACACAAGAACCATGAGTAGCCACAACAGCCTTACATTGCATATCAAGGTAAACGTCCAGGTTTGTAGCGGAGAAGGTCACAGAGTCAACACCTGTTGTGATTGATACGTGTGAAGTGAGGGCAAGGTTCCTGTCTTTTTTAACACAGTCTTGAATTTTCTTTAGCGCGTCTTTCAGTGTTTTTTGCTCAATAGTTATATGCATGTTTTCTCCCTTTTTCATAAAGTTATTGCTATTAGTTGGTGTTAAAAGATGTTTTGCTAAGCTCTTCCCAAACATGAGTCCTTAAAAGTCTTGGGTCTTGTGATCCCCATAAATGCCTTGTTTCTTCGCCGTCATACTCTACGCCGTTTTCTTTGCAAAGTTTTCTACCAAGTGCTTCTTCGGTTTCAGCTTTATATTTTCGATGAGTAAAGACATATTTTGCTCCTCCGTTTTTGTCGGTAAATTCTCTGTCTGTATCGTATGTGTATAGATCTATCATCCCGTCGAAAGATCCCTGCTCATACTTGTTGGTTATCTTCTCTACTGCTTCTTCGGTTGGCCCTTCGATCCAATCTATATGGATGCTGCAACCTCCAGCATACCCTTTTGAGCGCACAGAAAACTTAATGGCGGGAAACGCAGCCTTCAATTCTTTCCTTATATTCTTTGCTCCTAACGTGTAATCTCTCATCTGTCTTTTCATGTTTCACCTCTCTTTTTTTGGTTTACATTAGATGGTTGCAGCGATATCGTCTTTTATATCTTCTAGCAAGCCCGCAGTAAGCCGCTCCATTTTATCAAGTGCAATTAAGATCTGTGTATAGAGTGAGTTATCATCTTCTTCAGGGCTACAGGCTTCACATTGATATAAAGGGCAATCGTGGCACTCGTGTTTTCTGCTTATCGTGCAATCTTGATATATTCTACAGTAACCTTCTTTGTCGATAATATTACTTTCCAGGGCGTGGATGCCCTTCAATACATCGTTCCACTTTTCTTGTGATTGCAGTTTGTTTTTTAAGATTTCCTCTTTATTCATTTTTTTCTCCCTTTCTTGAATTAAGTTATCATATTGTCTTTGTCCAGATAAAAGTTGCTCCTCCCCTTTCATCACCAAAGGCGATAGCTTCAGGACTATAATCATAAACTTCAGTCTTATCATTCCAAACACCTAGGGCATATTTAGCTACTACTTTGTCAACTGCTTTGAGGGATGGACCTGGCATCCAATATACACCGATGAATGATTTTTGGCTATCTAAGATGGTGGGAATAACCGTAAAGTCACATCCTGGGAAAGCCTTCTTCAGGTCCTGAGTAATATTTTGGGTTCCTAACTCTAATCTTGTCATTTTCTTTCTCCCTTTTATTAGTTTTTTTACTTCTCAACGATACATAATCAGATTATACCAAATAAGATTATTCTTGTCAAGTAAAAAACTTCAATGCCCGGTACGCAAAACGAAATAAAAAGCTTTTTTCTCCTTGACAAAATCCCCCCAGTCAGGTACTATAATAAAAGATATTAATATAAAGATCTTTATACAAGAATAATAAAAGTCTTTAATGAAAGAATAATAAAGAAACCTTAATAAAAGATCTTCATCTTTTTATCAAGTCTTTACATGTTTTTAGTACTTTTCATTCTCCTACAGGCTTCTTTTGTCTTTAAAAAACTACTAAGTAAAGACTTGTTAAGAAACCCTTACAGAATAGATTATTAAAAGATCTTATCAAAAGATTTTATTAAAAAGAAGTTATATAAAAACCAGTAAAGAGAAAATAAAGGAATAAGAAGGGATTAAAAGAAGATAATAGAAAGTGTTTAGTTAAAGAAAATAAGAAGCTATTAAAGAGAAAGCAAGAAGAAGTTAAAGAAACTAAGACTTGAATGTTTTTTTGTAAGGTAGTTAAAGAGAAGTAAGAAGTTAAGAAGGAAATTAAGAAAACATCAGTATTGAAAACTAATAGGAGGGTTTTGGGAAAATGTATAGTCCCTACGTTTTAACCCATAAAGGGAACAATCTTCAACAATATCAAACACTTACAGTACTTTATGGAGGTAACTATTATCATGACTAACCCAACAAAAACCCTTAAATCCAATTTAACAGCCCTTATTTGCCCTCTAACAGACGCAAGCACAAAACTGATACATTCGTATGCCTTGCCCTCTGATCGTCGATGCTATAAGCCACCTTAGCGTTTTTACAATATGCTGAGACACTCGGAACCTCTCAATATTCCATTGTTCCCAAAAGACTGATAATGTTAGGGTTTCTCAGTTGGTACTCAGTAACAAGCACTAAGTCCCCTGCATTAAGTACTCAATACTCGGTGTTCATACTTGACACCCGGTAGTTGATGCTGGGTATCTAATACCAAATATGTAGGCATTGGTACTTGATGGCTATGACTGAGGGCTAGATATTCCACGCTAAATATCTTGCACTCAGTACTTAGACATTAAGTATCTATGGCTAGACCTTGGTCAAGTGTACTCAATAGGGACAATAGGGGTATACCCTTGTCTTTTGTTAGTATTGTAGTTTATGAGTGTTGTTTGTTATGTGAAAAGACTAAACCTTGTGAGTCTTTTGTCAGTTGTTAGTTGTTGTTATATGTGTGTGTAGGCGTGCGTGTGCGTTATGTGCGCGCGTGGAGAGGGGTGGCACGTGGGGTTTTGGTATTGATATATAAGAAAAGGGGGGTATAGTCCCCAGGTGTAAAATTCTCAAAAAAACAAAAAAAATTATTTTCTTCTTGACAAGAAACCTTCTGAATGTTATCGTCTGTTAAGTTAACAAATTTGGAGAATCACTTGGGAGGTAAATATATGAAGACATGTACTAGATGTGACGGAACCGGGTTTATAAACACACATCAAATTCCGCAGGATGTAATGATAAAATTAAAAAAATTGGATTACTTTGTGGCCGGTGTGTTGACCTGGATAAGAGAACATGGAGAAGATTATGATGTTCGGATTTGTGATTGTTGTGGAAATGGCAGATATTGGTACGGCGTTCCAGGAGAACATTATAACACTGAAGACCCACAAGGATACCATGGCCCATACGCTTACAATGGGGGGATGTGCGAATGCCATTGAGGTGCAGGAATGGGAGGATTAAATCAACTCTCCGAAATTTAACCTTGCAGAAAATTCTGAAAAAACAAAAATTATTATTTTTTTTCTTGACATAAAATCCTTTACGTGTTACCATTTGCTGAAATAACTTTCTTGGGGGATATCCGATGAAAAATTTTATATATTTTGAGTCTGTTGATGGTGGCATGGAGGCTAGAGAAGTACAAAATGCTGACGATTTACAAAATCTTTGGAGATGGATGAGCGTCCAATATTGCATTGAGGATCGAACATTGGTAGAATGGATGGAAACTGCTTTGGTTGGTGAATTTAAGCACCATAGGTTGGGTTGTCTTGTTCGATTGGTTGATGCCGAAAGTGAAAAAAAAGAAAAATCTCGAATACGGTCATCGTTGGGAGGAAGTCAGAAAAACCATGTATGGAAATTTGTGTCCTGTGGTCACATGCAAAAACGAAACAAAATGCAAGCGGAAGACAAAAAGATAATAGAATTGAAGGAGTGGATTGCGAAATACTCCAAACATTATTCTTGACAAGGGATCTTTTGTATGTTACTCTCTTTTTCTAAACTAATTCACGGAGGAGGTACGCATGATTTTTAAAACCTATCAATACATAACATTTGAGGAGGCTGCCAGGCCTTTGATAAGATGGTTGAACGAAAACTGCTCCCCAGAGAGCAAAGTAATTGTTGACATATCCCGCGCGGAACTTCTTGAGGGGGACGGTGCATTTCAGACCGATGATTATGTAAAAGACTAATGCGCTCAAAGAATTACTTGGGAGGTAGAGTGACTGATACATTCAAACCTTTTTCACACAATAAACCCTGGTATCATTGGCAGTTTGAATCAGACCATATCCAGGTTGAGATAACCTTGCTCCGTTGGGGCTTCGGCTTTGACATGGGCTATCACTATGATTTTGGGCTTAGCCTGTGGATAGGACCGGTTTATTGCAGTATTGATTTTTGGTAGACTGCACAACTTACTTAGGAGAGAGTAGAATGCATGGGATAGAATTAGAGGGGGGTATAAATAATTGCTACTGGAATACAGAGGGTAGGTGTACGAATTGGGAAATTACCAGAAACAACAAGATATCTGAATTCACAAGAGATTATGACTCAAAACAAAATTGCACTCTTACGATTTTGGGAGTTCATCTTTGCTCGGGATACAAACCCGAGACCTCATGAATATTATTTTTTTTCTTGACACAAGCCCTCTCATGTGTTAGTATTTTTGTTGAGTTTGGTGAATTTGGAAAATCATTTAGGAGGGAGTAGCATGAACAATCAGTTACAGGATTTTGCGAGAAAGCAACTGAAGGAAGGATTGGCTGAGTGTACGAAAGAACAGCAACATCTATTTAAACAAATGTATTGCTTTCATAGGTTGGAAACACCTATTAATGAAGCTGTTGATGCTATGCCAGAAGATAAGCTTGATTGGGCGATGGAGCAGGTAAGAAGAACTTTGGAGGAAAGAGCAAAATGAGGAATGAATCATGAAAAAGCCTGAAACGATGGTTACCGGTAAAAAAGGCGCTAAGATTACTGCCGGGAAAACTGTCAACGTAACTGATGCCCAAATAGAAATTATTCATCGATTCGCATCTCTTCTCATAGAGGAATCAGAGGATTTGAATTACGATTATACAGCAACAGTCGATGAGCATTTCTGGGATTTGATATGATAACCTTATAAGGGGAGGGGAAAAAACATGAATAATGATGAATTTTTAAAACAAAAAAATGATACAGCAGATAAATGGAGGGATATATCGAGGGAGCTTGAACGTGTTGACAAAATGATGATTGAAGGATGTGGATATTGCAAGTTGTATAACCAGGGCTTGCGTAGTTATTGTCAGACTTGCCCTCTATACCCTGAGCTTTGTAGTTCCTGCATCGATCCCGAATCTACCCATTCTGAAATAATAAAACTAATGTCTTCCTTGCAAACAGAAGTTACAAAACTAAGGAACGGGATATCGTGTGACATTAAAGAGACGGAACAGGCCTTGTACAAAACTCCCCCGGGAGATAAGTTGATATTGGGAAAGGAGAAAATCGGAAGAGAATTAAAAGACCAATTTCCGGGAATTGGTTTTATTTTACTGGCAAGATACGGTGATGGTTTTTGGGGAACAGGTATCCGCATAAAATGGTTTGATGGCCCCACCTATAAAGAAGTTAAGAAAATAACAGGTAAATACTCACAAAACCCTTCTTCCGCCCAATACGTAGCGGATCATATTATACTTCACAGGATTATCAGTGATGAACTCCGAAATAGAGTGGGCCAGTTACTTTGTGATAACTGGGGGATGAGCTATAGGGGTAACGAGGCCATGATTAAAAAAGTGGATTTGGAGGGGCGTATAACCGTAGAAGATTATGTTATGAGTCATATTGATGCCACCTCATTTGGTCCAAACGGGGTACCTCTTTATTTGTGATTATTCTTGACATGTTATTTATTGTGTGTTATTATTTGTTAAACTGACTTTCCCGGGGAGAAACTCATGAAATTTGAAGTTTTTTGCCAACATTCTGCTATTGCCGACAGGTTAGAATTTTATATTTTGGTTGATCATTATCTGGAGAAGACAGGCAAATGAGAAAACCTAGGAACCTGTATAGAATTAATCAGATAGCAGCACGATTTTACGAGAAGAAGTTCTGGGGGATTACTGCTGTGGGCAAAAGGGCAAGGTTGTATATGTCGAAAAGGGGGGTATCCGAGAAAGTTTGCAGGAGCAATAACTTGGGACTGGCTATACGGCGGGGTAATTCTTTTTATCAAAAGATCAAAAACAGGCCCATCCTTCTTGACCTGGCCTTCGCGGTTGGCCTGGTGGTGAGAAAGGGTAATGACATTTACGATTTCTATAGGGACAGAATCATGATCCCCATATATGACCTTGATAAGCATGTAGTGGGGTTTGTTGGTCGTTCTATAGATGAAGGGACGAGATCCAAATACATCAATTCGCTTACATCGGAGATATATTCAAAGGGAAAGTGTCTTTTTGGCATAGATAAAGCCCTGGATTCTCCTGATTCGAAGAAAGTATTGTATATGGTGGAGGGCATTTTTGATTGTTTCGCGCTACAGGCCATGGGGAAATATAATGTGGTTGCCTCTAATGGAACTGCCGTCACCAAGGGCCATGTTCTATTGATGTCTCGTATAACGAATAACGTCACACTCGTTTTCGATGGAGATAAGGCCGGTAGGAATGCCATGTACAAGTCGCTTTCTCTTTTTCTTGATCGTTGGATATCACCGAAGATCGTAGAATTGCCTGAAGGTAAAGATCCCGACTCGGTTTTTCTTGGTGAAACAGGTTATTTGATTAATGAGGTTCTGGATGAATTGGCGGTTCCTCTGATTGATCGATATGTGCAGAGAGTTTTTTCGGAACATGATGATTCTACATTGAAAGGCCGGGTTAAAATAGTGAGAAACATTGCACCCATGCTGAAATACGATTTACGCGTACCGGGCATATGCAGTAATATGGAAATGGTGAACGAACTTTTATGGGGCAGGAGGGTTTAGCATGTGGGTATGTAAGATATTCGGACATAAATTCAGGCAATCTCCGTTCTCGTTGTGGATAAGCGATCAAATAAGATATGTGTGCACCCGTCCTGGGTGCGAGAAGACAGCAAAAACCGTGGAAGAAACTTGGTGGATCAATAGGAATAGGTGAGAAAATGGACAACCTGTCTTCGGGAGTAAAAAAAATTATTTATTTTTATCTTTTTTTGGCATTTTTAGGGTTTGTCGTTCATGTTTTTACGGGGGAATATGAGTGGCTAACGAGGATATGAGGAATTGTCGAAACTTCTGTTGATTGCACAGAAATGGACAAACCCATCGATATCATTTCAGAGACCGGTGGAACACGTACCTTTCGTGGGCCTCAAGATTATGATAATGCAGGGGAATGATATAGTGGAAAGGGGGAGCTTTCGCCCCCCCCTAATGGCAAGATACCATCCACCTCCATGATTTATGGATTAGATATAGCATAACAGATGGTTTTGCCGTTGTCAGCACTTAAATTAAAAAAGGAGGTATAAAGATGAGCGCAGATAGTTGGGGGGTATGCCCGCGATGTAAAAAAATAGCAACAGAAAAGCAGAGCGCTACGTTCAAAAAAGCAAGAAAAGAATATGGCAAAATATCAAGCGATGACTATATGAAACTAATGAACGAAGCGACAAAGCCGACCATTTTAAAAGATACCCTCCGTGAAGACTACGAAATACGCACAGATTCGGACGGTTGCTTTAGCATCGGCTACTATTGTCACTGTGACAAATGTGGCTTCGAGCATGAATTTAAGCACACGGTACAATTGATATGAAAGGAGGAAACATGACTTCTGAAGAATTCGATGAAATGTTAGATGCAAGACTGGAGAAAATAAAAACAACATTGGTGTCAAAAGCCGAGGAATACGCTGTCGATGGTGATAGGTTTCATAATTTCAAAGTTGCAGCGCGAATAAAAGCGGAGTCTCCAGAAGAGTCACTGCATGGCATGATGGTAAAGCACGAAGTGTCTGTAATGGATTTGATTGAGATGGCAGACTCGGAGCCGACCAGGATTACTGAAGCTTTGGTCGATGCAAAAATCGGAGACTTTATCAATTATCTGATTTTGTTGGAGGGGTTGTTCAGGCAGCGATGCCGACAAAATCAAATCGAAGTATTTGAAAAGTCATTCGATAGTTGCAGCAAGACACCGGACGAGGGGTAGCGAGATGACCGAAATATCGGATTTTAATGCTTTTTATGGTAGATACGTTTCGAAAAAAGAAAAAGCAGTTCCTCTATCGGTTGCAAGAAAGATAGAAAATTCCCATACAGAAGTATCTACTAAATTAAGGGTAGCATTGACAGAGATAGAGCATGCACACAGAGAGCTCGATAACCTCCATGTGCCAAGAACAAAAAAAAATACACCGCAATTTCCTCTTTCCCTTGCGGGACGCATAAGAAACCATAAATTAAATTTAGATTAATTTTTATAATAGGAGGACAGTACATGCAAGAAATAAAGATAATTTGTGATCCGGCTAATTACTGGAATGGGAATTATGATCTTTTGGGAGAGACCCTGGCAAACGCGGCACGGTCCGGTGCCCACTATTTCAAATTACAGATGTTCGATACTGACTATATGGGTGAGCGATGGCAGCATAAAGTCAAAAAATACAAAGGCGATCAATTGACGACTGACAACCTAATGCTTTTCAAAAACCTGACCGAAGAGCTGGGTATGAAGTTTGCCGTAACTGCGAACCACCCGCATATAGTAGATATTCTGGCCGAGTTAAACGTCAAGAACATCAAAATTGCAAGCGGGCAGATAACCGAAAAAATGCTGGAACGTATCAAAAAACATTACTGGGAAACCATTTTTCTTTCTACTGGAATGTGGAACGATATGTCAGCAATCGATTTGATCAAGCAGGATCTTCCAGGAGACAAAATCGTTCTAATGCATTGTGTCTCACTGTACCCGACATACCCAAACGAGGCTAATTTGAACCGAATTGATACTTTACGGGACACGTTTTCGCAGGGTTCCAATGTTGAAATCGGTTATTCCGATCATTGTTATAACAGGATAGTCCCCGCGATTGTTATGGGTATGGGCGTAAAATACATAGAGGTACATATAAAGATAGGAAGATCCTACGGGCCAACCTCAGAGATAGCATATGGACCGGAAAAGCTGGCTGCTCTTTGCAGGGATGCCAAAGAAGCCAGTGAGTTGTTGGGTAACGGTGCACTGGGCATGCAATTCAGGGAACTGGAAACAAAAGAGAAATACAAAGATCGGTATCTTGAAGAACTCCCCGAAACGAAAGGAGAGTAACATAATGGACACGATTTCAATTGAGGCGACTACCATCCCGGATGCCTGGTTTCAGACAATGAGTCGCATTCTGGAAAAAGACGTAGCCGAGTATAAAATAGACTTGGGAAGTTTCGAAGGGCAAGTGCGAAGGGAATTTGACTATATCACCATACACATCAAACACCCAGGAGCCATGCCCCATGTGCCTGACATTCCGCAATGGCTGGGAATACCCCCTCCCACTACCCAGGAATATGTTGACGAATATGCAGCCCGTTACCTTATGACCGGAATCAAGGAAGACAATGAACAATACACTTACGGGGAACGTCTCCTGCTATCAATGGACAAGGTGATCGATCGTTATAAAAAACTTGGTTTCGGTACAAACCAGCTTATTATGCAAATAGGTCAGCCTTCAGACATCGACCTGGAAGATCCCCCCTGTCTGAGACATATCGACACACGGATTAAAGATGACAAGCTTCATTTTATCATGTATTTCAGAAGTTGGGATTTATGGGGTGGGTTCCCGGCGAATCTTGCCGGACTCCAGCAGGTCAAAGAATATATGGCAAAGAATATCGGGGTAGAAGACGGAGAAATGATTGTGGCCTCAAAAGGATTGCATCTTTACGGGTATGCCATAGACCTGGTCAAGATGCGTATGGGGCTGGGTGTCCGGTGAGCATTTTGATGTTATTTTGTTTGGAGGTTAATGATGTTAATTGAACATAATCCAGATGACTATGAAACCGTTATAACGCGTAAGGATTGCGATTTTCACAAAGAGCATCCCTATGAAGACTATCCTGGTTGTACTTGTTGTTTAGGTTGTGTGCTAAAAAAGAAAGGGCGGGACGGCCCGCCGCCTAAGACGACTCCCGCTTTTTTGGAATACAGGAGTGGAGCAATGAGGTATAGGAGCTTGGGATTGTCTGTGTTTGAAATCATAGGACATCCGGTATGTATTGTACCAAGCGAAGGCCAGAAGGTTTATGACCGTATTGAGGTTGCCATGAAAAAAGACCAGTGTGTCAGCCTTTCATTTTTTAATGTTACTACGTTGACCCCCGGGTTCCTCAACGCCGCCATAGGTCAATTGTATGGTGTATTTAATGCTGGCAAAATACGTAAACTTCTTAGTGTAAGAGACATGCAACAAGATGACATGCGATTATTGAGACGCGTGATTGAAACGGCACAACATTATTTCAGTGCTATGCTAGCTGGTTCATGGGATACCGACAAAAAAACTCGCAAACCCAAAGAACAAATAGATTCTCTTGAAATACAGGAGTAAAAAAAAATGGTCGAATGTGTTGATTGTAGTGTTGATGAGTGTATGCTTGACGGAGCCACAGACTTGACGGGATATAGGAAGAAGATATTTGATTTACGTTATGCTTTCGATAAGAACGAAAAGCTCTGGGAAACTGCTTGCAATCGGGTTGCCAAGGCAGTGGGACTGCGAGAGGACGAGAAAGTAATCGCAGAGTTCGAGAAAATTATGACCGATTCCCTTTTTGTTCCAGGGGGAAGGGTGCTGAGAAATGCCAGCAGGAACAAAGGGATGCTCATCAATTGCTACGCGCTGGGCGTAGATGATAATATAGAAAGCATAGCAGAGCTATACAAGGATGCATTGATGATTTCTTCTACCGGGGGAGGCATTGGAATAAATTTCAGCAACCTCAGACCTGTCGGCACTCCCATTGTCGGTAAGGGCGGTTGCTCTTCAGGGGTGGTGTCATTTATGAAGGCACTGAATTCGATCCTATCTACCGTAGAATTGGGAGGACAACGAAGAGCAGCATGTATCGGAATTCTGCGGATCGATCATCCAGAAATATACAAGTTTATTGGCAGTAAGGTAGAAGAGGGAGAGCTCCAGAACTTCAATATCTCCATAGGCATAACGGATAAATTCCTGAAAGCTGTTAAGAACAATCAGGAATGGGATTTGGTTTTTAAGAACAAGGTGTATGATACAGTAAAGGCGGTGGAATTGTGGGATTATATAGTCAAGAATTTATGGGATTGCGGAGATCCCGGGCTTATTAATTTGGATACTATCGCCAGGTATAATCCTTTGTGGTATGTCCATGATGTTTATACGCTTAATCCATGCGGAGAGATTCCGCTTCCCGTATACGGATCGTGCTGTTTGGGTAGCATTAACCTATCTGAGATGTATGACGAAAAAACCAGTGACGTAGACTGGAATAAATTGGAACGCACTATAGGGCTTGCAGTCAGGTTCCTGGATGATGTTTTGGATATTTCACATTATCCCCTGAGCACCATAGAGCTCAATGCCCATCAAACCCGACAGATCGGCCTGGGGGTTATGGGCCTCCATTACTTGATGCTGAAGATGGGCATAGAGGAATACGGTTCAGAAAAAAGCCTTGAGTTCATGGATTCCCTTTTTCTGAATATCAGAGACTATGCCTACAATGCTTCGATTGGATTGGCCCGAGAAAGAGGTTCCTTTGAGAAATTTAATGCCGAGAAACATTTGGAGGGAGAATTTGTCAAACGGCTTCCACGAAGAATCAGATCCGGTATCAAGAAATATGGTCTTAGAAACGGAACCATACTCTCCATGCAACCGACTGGTACAACTTCAATTGTTGCCGGAGTTTCCAATGGTGTTGAACCCATTTTTTGTCCTATCTACAAGAGACATTACAATGCCAATAATAATGATGGTAAATCAGAGATGGCTTCGGTGGTGGAGATGGATGAATTATTCAGGGAGAAGATAATCAAAGGCGAGCCGCATGAGTATTTTGTAGGGGGATATGATATTTCTCCCAGAGAACACATGGAGGTACAGATAACTGCTCAGCAATATATTGACAGTGCAATTTCAAAAACCATATTACTGAAGAAAGATTTTCCCTGCGATGAATTAGGGGGTTTATTGCTGGAGCATTTACATGAAGTGAAAGGCGTTACAATGTACCGTGAAGGTTCGAAAATGCAGGAAATTCTCATACCAATGGATTACAAACTTTCTGATAGTGAGCTTCTCAAGATAGCAAATGGGGGATCAGACAAAAAATGAAAATTGCAATATTGATAACGAATAGATCATCGTACAATAAGGTAAAAACGATTATTCGATACTTCCGGGAAGATACCGACATTGAAGTACATTTGGTCCTGGGGGGCAGTATGCGTCTTTATAAATATGGGAACGCGTCTGCTGATATGTATTGGGATTTCCCGGGGATTGCCACTCATGATATTGCACTTGCCGTGGAGGGGGATGGACTTGAAAAGATGTCTTTGACTGTAGGATTGGGAATCATAGAGGCCACGACTATTTTGAAGGAACTTACACCAGATGCGGTGTTGGTTATAGCCGATAGGTTTGAAGTGTTGGCTATGGCAACTGCGGCTTCTTATGTCAATATTCCCTTGATACATTTACAGGGCGGTGAAAAAACCGGGAGCATTGATGATAAGGTTAGAAACGCGGTCACTCAGTTATCCGATATTCATTTCCCTGCTACCAAAGCGGCTGAGAAACGGATCCACAAAATGAAACCCGACGATCATTCAAATGTATATTGTTTCGGATGCCCTTCGATGGATTTGTTGTGTGACAATGAGCATATAGGAAACAAGGATTCAAAAAAGGGCAGATATACCACAACTGATAAATTGCCCCGATATTTAAACAACCTATTAAAACTTCGCGGAACCGGAGATCGCGTTAATGTGTGTTCTTATAATTACGTTATTGTATTGTATCATGCAGACACCAAAGATGATAATTTCTTGCATAATCTGAAGGAATTTTCCGAAGCCATTAGAAGAATTGAGATCTCAAAGATTGTTTTTTGGAATAACATAGACCCCGGTGGCGAAGCTATAGCAAAAATGTGGAGGATGGAAGTATCGCGTCATCGAGATTTTCCCATACAGTTTATTCGCCATATCGATCCGGCTGACTTCGGGGCGCTTTTGTTGAAGAGCAAAGGCATAATTGGGAATAGCTCTACCGGCATAAGAGAAGCGTCTTTTTTGGGTGTCCCGGCTGTTAATATAGGGAACAGGCAAAAGGGTAGGGAGCATGGCAAAAACGTCATAAGTGTTGATTGTGATGCGGGGTCTATCGTGAATGCCGTAGAACGTCAGTTTTCGGTTGATGGTTATCCTGCTTCTTCTCTTTATGGAGATGGTATGGCGGGAATTAAAATAGGAGAAAAAATAAATGAACTCTTCAAATAATGGATGGGCAAAGTTTTGGGATAAGCGCGGAGGCGGCAAGGCGCCGTTTGACATAGATCCATTTGTTAAGAACTTTGATGTTATGAAGAAACTGTACGAAAAATATTCTCTCGATAAAAATCTTAGAGGGAAAAAATCCCTGGAGATAGGCTGCGGTCGTGCCACAATATCTACCATGTTTGAGCTCTATGAAGTTCAAGCCCATAAGATGGATCAACGTGAACTTTTTAGCGGGTTGATTAACAATTTTAAAAAGGGAGATGTTCTCAAGCCTTTTCCCTATGAGGAAAAAACATTTGACCTGGTGTTTTCTTATGGCCTGGAAGAACACTTTGACCGGGATGAACTGAGACTGATATGGAGGAATGTTTGTGGGGTAATGAAAACGGGGGGTATCTATATTTCTTATGTTGTACCCGCCAAACTATCCAACCTTTTTGAGAGCCGTGATGTTCCAAGGCACAGATGTACTGAATTGATAGAGTCAACCAACGGGGTATGGGTGTTCCCGTGTATGGGCAGAGGATGGATAACCAACAGATTTTTGGGCAAGGGGTACATATACCATAAAATGAAACACGATATAGGAGGAAACAATGGCAAATGTAATGGCTTTAGTAACGGTTAAGGGATTCAGCAAGAGAGTTCACGGGAAGAGTTTTAAAGAGTTTTGTGGCAAACCTCTTTATCAATGGACAACTGATTTCATCGAAACAATCAAAAACAAATTTGCTGTAATGGTTTTTTCCAGTGATGTTCCTCATTCTTTTAATGTCCCCTCTGGGTTTATCAGGGTCCAGAGGCCAAGGATACTTTGTGAGGATTTTGCCCCTCATACCCTGTCGGTTCAACATGCCCTGGTAGAGACGGAGAAAGATTGTCGTGATGAGATCGAGTATGTCATGTTATTCCAGGTCACCAATCCTTTGCGGTATGCCGGGGATGTAGATCTGATGCTGGGTGAACTTGACAGGGTAGCGTGCAATACTTGTTTGGGGACTTCGTATACGGATCACAATCTCAAGGTGAGCTATATGATAAACTATGGTGGTTATGGTTCTGATTGTCCACGCGTTCACAGTGGGAACCTATATGTATATAGCAGGGAATTTCTTCTAAAGGCATATGATCAATGCCGATTTCCCGCCTATCATTTCATTGAAATACCCAAAGAAAGAGGGTATAATTTGAATGTTGACGAGGATTTTGCCATAGCGGAAGCTTTCGCTCGGAGGGGTGGCTATGTTTAACATTACGGAAGTAAAAATGGGCGATGGAACCGCAGAGCAATTGTCTAATCAGGAAGTATACGATAGGATAAGCTGGATTTCACTGCCCAGCAATGAAACAATCACTATTGTCATTGATGACTTAACTCGACCCGATACACACGTTGCGTTCTGTGTTGTGGATTATGTCGTGCAGAGAGTAGGTGTTGATAAGACTGTTGTTGTTGTGGCGTCGGGCATGCACCAGGCTGCTTCTATGCGAGTCATGGAAAGACGGTTGGGTTTTTTTGCCAGTGAATTAAGGGTGTATCACCACAATCCTCTTAGGCGGTTTCCCTTGTCGGGTTATGTTATAGCCGTAGGCACTGCATTGCCGCATACTCATGCCGGGATCAGCGGCGGGGGTAAAATAATCTGTCCCGGGTTGTCCGACTATAAAAGCGTGCAGGACTTTCACGGTTTTTCCGGGGATTGCATTGAGGATTCTATGACGGAATCTGTACGCTATGTAGATGTTTTGGTGAATTCTGTTATTAATGATAAGGGGGAGGTGGTCGATCTCTTTGTGGGCGATCCATTGTTGGTCAGGGAACAGGTTTTTGGTGTTGTTAAACAAAATTACGAGGTATGCATACGTGATAATATGGATGTTGCTATTCTAATTCCCCTGTTCAAGAATATTGATTTTCTTCAGTCTATGAATGCCTTGCAGGTTTGCAAGAACAAAAGTGTGGTCCGTAATGGAGGAACGATTTGTATCTGGAGTCCCATGCCGGAGGGAATAGGAGTGCATTATTTATTTCAACAGCCCAATGGCCTGACCCCGGCTACGTATGATGGTATCTTTGAAAAAGAATTGTACTGTAAAACACTGGCGTTTGTTACAGATAAAGTTTCTTACGAAGCTATTCAGGAATATTTTGACGTAAGCGTTTTATTGTGCAAAGAAATGAAGGAATTTCTTTTGCATGTAAAAAATGTTTATGGCAAGGAAGCGAATATTGTGGTCTATAATGGGGCTGATTGTATGATTGGAACATAAAATATCTTTATTAGGGGATACTGAATGAGCATAATTGATGTGAACATGGAACAACTGAGAAAACACTATCCGCATATTGTTGAAAAAATGAAGGGAATGAACGATGATTACTCTGTAAAGGTGGCGCCCAGCAATAAAGCAGACGAATGCACATGCACTGTTCAGCGTGGAGGGCAGCAGTGGTTGATTCATTCCAAGGATGATCCGGCGGGGCAAGCAAGGTTCTTTGTAGATTCGGTTTTATCCGAAGACATTCAGTCGCCTGCCGTGGTGGTTGTGTTGGGCGTGGGGATGGGCTATGAACTCGCCAATATCATCCATAAGTTTTCCGGTAAAACCAGCCTATTTATTGTCATTGAGAATGACATACAGTTATTCAGAAAATTTATAGAAAACAGGGCATTACATCTGACTTCAAGCGGAGGCGAGAAGTTTGGTATTTTTGAACATCCGGCCATAAGGTTTGTGGTTGGAGAAGACCCCAACAATATTTATCACCATCTATACAGTCTCATCAATGACATGGCGAGAAATCTATTCACTTCATTCTATTTTGTGGAACATCCCATACTTATTCGTTTCAATAAAGAATATTATAAAAGAGCATGTTCTGAAATCAAAAGAATATGTTTCGACATAAGGAGTTCATACGGCAATGACCCCCTGGATAGCTGGTCTGGAATAGATAATATGCTGCTGAACATGGAAACGATAATTGGCAATCCCGGCGTTGGTTTGTTAAGGGATCAATTCAAGGAAAAACCTGCGGTAATAGTTGCCACCGGTCCATCACTCAACAACAACATTCATTTGTTGCCCGAGATTAAAGACAGGGCAGTATTTTTTGCGGCTGATGCATCCTTGAATACCTTTTTTAATTATGAGACTCCCATCATACCAGACATAGTATGTTCTCTTGAAAGAAATCTGACCACATGTAAACATTTCAAACAGATCTCCGACGACAAAAAAGCATTTATGAAACAGATGTGGCTGGGTGCTTGTCCGGTAGTGAAGCCGCAGGTTTACGATGAATGGCATGGGAAGAAGATGATTGTGTTTCGTGATTTCGCACATTTCAAATGGTTGGATCTTGATAAGGGTATTCTTAATACGGGAAAGTCAGTAACCAATATGGCGTTTCAGATGGCGGTATTCATGGGATGTGATCCGATCATATTGGTAGGACAGGATTTGGCTTTTGCTCCAGACGGCAAGACTCATGTGAAGGGCGCCGATCATGCCAGCAGTGGCCTTAAGGGGTCGCCTTTGATTCAGCAAAGAACCAGTGTAATGGGGAACAACGGGCAAAAACTTGAATCCCTGGAAACTTGGGTGGGAATGCTGAAACGGTTTGAGCTGGACATAGCAAATTGGAAAGGTACTTGCATAAATGCCACTGAGGGTGGGGCTCTGATCAGGGGCACAGAGATCATGCCTCTTCGAGATGCCATCAATAGGCATATGGACGAAGTGTTCTCTCCCATGAAAACTCTGGACAGCCTGCTGGTTATTGATAAAGAGAAAATAGATTGCGATAGAAAAAAGGTTGATACACAGATTGTCAAGGGAAGGGATTATATTGACAGGAGCAGGGCTGCAATTGATAGATTTTTAGTGGATTGCGAGGAAGGGTTCGGCATGTATAACGATGGGAATCTGGATCAAACGGGTCGTCAGCAGTTGCTCGGCTACGCCAATAAGGTTAGAATGGAAGTCCTCCATGACCCGATGTGCTATTTTGCTACGATGCATGTAATCCAGTCCTGGTGCATGGGGGTAGAGAATGTTCTAAGATGTTTGGGTGATTACTGTGATGGAGAGGAGAAAGAAATAGCCCAACTGTTGAAGATCTTTGAGTTTTTCTATGGATTGAGAATCCTATACGACCTCATAGGGGATGGGATCAGCGACAATTATAAAAACAGTAAAACCCTATTGAATGGCGGTGAAAATGCAGACTGAAAAAAGATGCAAGGCATGCGGAAGGACTCTCGATGAAAACAATGTGTTTCTATCTTCAAGGGAGAGGGGCGAACGTATTTGCAAGGAGTGTAAGGAGAAGATGTTTAGTAAGATGCGCAAAGGCTATAAATATAGTATGTTGGGTGATGATTATTCAATATCTAAAAGCCCCAAGAACAATGCCCCAAGAATTTCAGTAGCCCACAAGGACTTTGAGACCACCACAAACATGGCAATGAAGATGTTGCGGGATACCGAGAAGTTTCGCTTTGACAGGATGGTTGCTATATTGAAAAGACCCGATCTGGATTCGGCTGTCAAACGACAGATAATCATTTATCTTCTGGGTTCAACTTCATTGCTCGACGTTAAAACCATGGCGGCTTTGGCGAATGAGATTAATTCCATGTTTTGTTCGCATAAAGTACCCGAGTCCATTCTCGCAAAGATGGCGTTGGACATAAAAAAATACATCGATAGTTTCACCGCCGGTAAGAACAAAAAAGAACGTGAGAAAATCTTTGAAGAAATACGCGAGGGAGCAGACACAATAGAAGTGGAGACGCCGTCATGGGAAAAAGAATAATCGACTTGAAACGCCTGGGTAATTATGATTATTATTCGCCTAATTTATTGTATATCCAGGCCGGTGAGGGGTTGGTGAAGTTCGATTTCAATGATCGATATGTTCAGGTTGAGGTAAATAGGGTATGGAATGGCTTTATTGGGCAAAAGAAACCGGTGCTATTGATCATACTCAAGGCAAGGAGACATGGCGTATCAACGTATGTTCAATCAAGAATGTTTCAGCAATGCCATTTGAAGTCGCATCGTCAGGGGATCACTATTTCTGCTGATGATAAAGGGTGTGAGTATATACATAATATGTCTCATGTATTTTATGAGTATCTTCCCCGCCAACTCAAACCCATGGTTAAGTACAAGAGTGGTTCCAGGCTTGTTTTTGATGCTCCGAGTACAGCTCTTACAAAAACAGGCAGATCTATGGGACTGAAGTCTTCCATGAAAACAGTATCTTGTACCGACAAGGCCGGGTTGAGTACCGGAAATCATTTCATACATTTTTCGGAGTATGCCTTCTATAGGGATGCCGATGCTGTCAGAAAAGCAGTTGTACCCACCACCTTCAATTTGCCCGGTACATTCGTTGTGATCGAGTCTACGGCTAATGGTATGGCTGGTAACGGCGAACCATTTTACGATGAATGGAAGAAGGCAACCGCGGGTAAAAGTGTATTTAAACCTTTATTTTTCAGTTGGTTGAAGCACGAAGGTTACACCCGCCCGCTGATGGGCAATGAGAGAGAAGAACTGCTCGACACCTTCAACGATGAAGAGGTGGAGTTGAGAGATGTGCACAACGCCACATTGGAACAACTCAATTGGCGAAGATATCAAATCTCTTTTTTGGGTGAAGGCGTGAGCGGCAATGTTCTCAAGACGGGACTGGAGAATTTTCACGAACAGTATCCGACCACGGATGATGAGGCTTTCGTGGTGAGCGGAAGAACCGTTTTCGATAGAGATAAGCTGAAAAAATATCTACAAAAATGCAGTGATCCTGTTAGTGTGGGCGAGATAGATGGCAGTATCATTAGGAAGGAATCGTTGGGGAGCCTGAAGATATGGGAAAGACCAGTAGAGGGAGAAAGGTATGTTGTGTCTATAGACCCGTCATCGGGTGAACCGGGTAGTACTGATTTTGGATGTTTGGAAGTTTTACGGGTCATGGATATGCGCCAGGGATGGCTTGCCTGTCAAGCAGCGGAATGGCATGGCAAGGTAGATGCGGAGGTACTGGGTAATTATGCCGTAGCCCTGGGTACTATATACAATAATGCGCTATTGGTGCCTGAAGTATTTGGTTATGGCCATGCTGTTTTATCTGCCATTCAGAAGGCTGGGTATTGGAACGTCATAAGAAGAGTTGTTCGTGACTCTATAAATGAGTTTTCCAACAGTCAATTGGGATGGATGACAACAGCACAGTCCAAACCTGATCTTCTTACACATGGAAGATACTGCGTAAATAATGGATCTGTGATTATTCACAGTGCCGAGCTTGTACGCGAGATGATGATATTTGTTCGTGATGATACCAGCCAGGGGGCGAGCGCCTACGGGAAGGGCAAGGATGACCGTGTAATGGCGTTTTTGATTGGCATCAAGGGGATTCAATTGGAGTATGGCGGGACCAATATAGATGCCCTGGGCGTAATGCAGCCCTCGCGCGAAAGAGAGCCTAGCAAAAAAAATCCCCTATATTACGATACCTTTGGTTATGGGAAAACAACCACCGGTAAGTCCTGGCTTGATCTGTAAACAAGCCAGGCTAATTATTCATGGCTTGACCTATAAACAAGCTTGAAAGGAGATTATGAGCAACTATAAAGCGCCGATGGCAATACATCCAGGTGAGACATTGAGAGAAGTTTTGGAAACATATAATATGTCGCGGGCAAAGTTGGCTATTCGCATGAGACTGCATCCTGTTGTAATCGATGACATTTTGTCCGGGAAAGACCCTATTTCTCCAGAAATAGCACGCTCTCTTTCGTTGGTTTTTTTAATGTCTGAAGATTTTTGGAATAATTTGCAGAAAAACTACGAAGAAAGGATGGGTGATTGACATGATTTTGGGACTATTGCATTATAAAAATGCCAAACATTATGGGAAAGTCAGAGAAACGCTAGATGCCATGAGTTCAAACTTACGCATGGGCATGGAAGGTATTCTTCTCATGCATGGTTCTTCTGATTTTAATGGTTGGCGGAATAAAGTATTGAAATATAAGGACATAGTTAAAGGCATTATGATTTTTGATGAGATGGTTCCTTATGCTAGAATTCATCGGCAATCATTAGAGGAAGACTTGGGAATCACCGACAATCTATATGGTAATTTTACTAACAGGTGGCTAGATTCCAATAATAGCGGAGTATTTGAGGAAAGTGAATTTCCCTTGAATTACACTCAGGATGTTTGGGTTTCGCGATGGATTCCATGTTCAAGGAATTATTTTAATACTCCATGGAGAAGATTTGCCAATACAATTTCCGGGTATGGCAATGCTGGTTACTCGGATAAACTGGAAGAATTTACAGCTAAGATTAAACCACAACGGAATAACGCCATGGATTCATGTGGTGTTATCGTAAACACAAAAGGCAAATTCACTGGTCAGGTTAGTGAATGGCAAGTAAAAATGGAAACCCTCCATCATTGTTTCGATAAAGTCTGCGATCCGATTAGAGGCTTAAAAACCAGCATAAGGGTCAATGAGCAAACCCAAGAATTGTTTTTCAGTAAAGATATCGGGACTATGTATCTTTTGGGGCATAGTCACTCGGGGCAGATCGGGGATTTCAAGGCCAGTGATGCATTCAATCTCTTGCAGCGAGACAGGGGTCCGTCAGTTATCATAGTATTCGGTTGTCAAGTCGGTGAGTGGAATAGAAAAGTGACCCCTTTTTACAGTGGGCAGAATTTCACCATTACAGGGAACATGCTTAATTCTTTTTTTAGATCCAATATCCGAAGTTTGGTGGTGTCCGGGTTGATCCAGGCAGGAACCAAACAAGACGAAAAGATTGGCGGCAAGTGTTTATTTGATTATATGAGCGAATGCGATAATCTCGGAATGGCAGCAAAAGAATGGATTAATAATGGTATAGAATATTATAGGAATGCTCCGAATGTCATCAGTCGTCCCGTTGCCATGCAATTAGCTTGCATGAATCTGATGGGTGATCCTTCCGTGCTTTTAAAGTAAAAACTATTGTTTGCATAAAAAATACCATAAGAGGAGGACATAGGGTCAACATGGGGAGAATATAATGAAGTTGAAATTATTAGACTTATATTGTGGGTCTGGGGGAGCTTCCATGGGGTATGACTTGGCGGGCTTTGAAATTGTTGGTGTAGATAATGAACCCCAACCGAGATACCCTTTTGAATTTTATCTGGCAGATGCCTTGAATTTTCCGCTCGATGGCTTTGATGTGATCCACGCGAGTCCACCGTGCCAAGCATATAGTCATTTAACACCTAAAGAATTTCGAGGCAACCATGAAAAATCAATTAATAGTGTCAGGCAAAAGCTTATACGATCCATGAAGCACTATATCATTGAGAATGTCGCTGGAGCAAAAAAAGAGCTTAACGATCCTATAATGCTGTGCGGATCAATGTTTGGCTTGCGCTGCCAAAGGCATAGATACTTTGAGACATCTTTCCCCGTTGAAGTAGCGATGCAGTGTAATCATGCTCAGGTTCCACTATTGGTGACAACAGCAAGTCAGGCAAGCAGAAAATTAAGAAAAAAACTTGGAATTTTGCCAAAAACAATAAAAAATGCTCCTCTTGCGTATGGAATTGACTGGATGGACTTTAAGGGTTTGAAGGAATGTATTCCTCCGGCGTATACAGAATTCATAGGAAAGCAGTTTATTCGACACATAACCTCAAGGAGACTCAAATGAAATACGAAGAAGAAACCAGGGATTGTATCATATGTGGGAGTTCTTGTTGCTCTACCCTAAGAACCAAGAAACCATGGCAGCCATTGGTTTTTATAGACGATGAAGACGGTAGGGTTTATCATAAGACAGACGTGGTGTGCGATGATTGCGGGATGGTATACAAAAATCCAATGATGACAAGGGAAACCCAGCGTGATTTTTACGACAAAGATTACGCCATGAAATACAAGTCGAGACTGCAAGCGGGAATTCCCGGTACAGCGGTTGTGGATGGAGTTATGACAACAGTATACACATTGGACTGGTTGAAGGAAATCGGGTATGACCTGAAGGGGAAATCCGTGTTGGAGATTGGGGGCGGTATGGGGACGCTTATGAGGGGTATGCGCAGTATGGGAGCAGAGGTATACGGTATGGACCCCGACAGGAGAAGTTGTGAATTGGCAATGAAGGTCAATGGCATTGAGGTTGAACATGGCAGATTTCACAAGGACCACAAAGATTGCAAAAAATATGATTTGGTTGTGATGTGTAATGTTATAGAACACATGTATGATCCCGGCGAAACATTGGAGTCGGTGCGTTTGCTTTTGAACGATGGGGGACAGGCATTGGTTGAAGTACCATCGGTTATGTTTCCGTATCCACTTATTGCGTCCGATGCCTTTTTGTCATCTGCACATAATTATACTTTTTCATACAGGACATTCAAATCATTGGCCGCACGGTGCGGGTTCCAAGTGGACTCTTTCGACTATGCAGGCCATAAGAAGTGTATGTTTTTTCTTTTATCGGAGAATCCCGATGCAGACATGCGTTTGGATGGGGTATCGCGGGAAGAGATTGCTGGTGCCCTTGACGAAAACGATCTTCTCATTGCCAACATAAAAGATATACAAATGAATCATTTTCCCAGCCTAGATACCTATAGTAGTAGAGACATGTTAAAAAAGTATACTTATTTTAGCAATGTTTTGCTGGTTCGATATGTTCATTATCTTCTGGAAAATAAAAGATACAATGAAGCATTGGATCTCTCTGGTGAGTGGAAAATGAATCAGTCCGAAGATGTCGATTATTGCGAGGGTAGTTTTTTGGGATTACAGAGTTTAGCACATAGACAATTGGGCGATTTTGTTGCCGCCAGGGATTGTTTGAAGAGGGCCATAGACAAATGCCCGAAGTTAGAAACATATAATTTCTACAAGGAAATGCTCATAGAGGGTTCTTGTTATCCCATTAATTCTATAAAAAAATGGGCCACAGATTGCCTGCATATCCCTGTATGATTTTTTTGACATAATATCAGGAGATTTGAAATAGCTATGGATGATTTTATGGACGATGCAAAACCCAAAGGAACCAGCAGAACTATTACTGGCGAGAAGAAAGCCAAACCAAGGCCTGCCGATAAAACCAATAATGAGGGTTTGGACACAAAAGATGCTTTCGCCGAGGTGGGGGAATGCGTTGCCCCTACTATCAGCGACAAGAAGAAGGTGGTCAGGGGAAAATCGAAAGCTCCTCCCGGGGTAGATGAACGACGCATAAGAACACTCAATAATTATGCTGATTTCATATTGGATTGCATGGAACCCCAGGTGAAAAACGATTTCTATGTCGCAGCCAAGGACTTTGGGCTCGAAACAGATGTTGGCATTCATATATTGGGACTATTGAATCGTCTATACAAAGCAGGCGATTATTCCTCTCCCGATCTTGAACCGGAATGGTCACAAAGAATGGTGGGCTATGACACGAACCTAATATGTCAGAGCTGTGGCCGCATAATCAAAGATCCCAAAAACCTGAAACAGGTTTTCTGCAATAACATGTGTGCCCGAAGGGGTGGTCCGGGCAAGACTGGGGTTATGTATCCCAATCCAAATAAAGACCATGGGAGCGAGGAAGAGAACGACGAAAAGGCCTACGAAAGGGAGATTAAAAGAGAGGGAGCTTAACCATCAATTTATTTGATAAAAAGAGGTAACCTTGGCGGAAAAAATAGGAACCGACGAAAAAGAAATCAAGAAGTATTTGACGGGCCTGGATGACGAGTGTGATGGTTACAAGGAAACGGTTATCTCTAAGGAATGGGGAAGTATCCCCGATTTTTATTCCGGTAGAAATCATTGGGGACAATACAGGCCTAAGCATAAGATGTCACCGGTGTTGAATTTTCTCAGGCAGGCGATCGAGAGAAAGACATCTTTGATGACTGACACCAAACCCTTCATAGATATCCTTCCGTACCGGGACGAGCTTCAAGATGTTTCCGAGGCTCTCCAGGAAATTGTTATTTCTAAATGGTCAGAGCAATCTCTCGACATGACTTTGACTGATGTCATTTTCTATGCTGAGCTTTTCGGAACATGCGGGGTCAATACATTACTCGATAAATCCCTCCATCATGGCGAGGGCGATATCACGATGCATTGCATTGATCCACGTAACCTGAATTTCGATCCTATGGTGACCGCTCCTCAGTACTTGAACCAGTCTGAATATGTTAGGATTGAACAGATACAGCCTACTTCTCTTTTGAAATATCTCTATGGTAATGACGAGATCAAGTCGGATGCTCCGGTTACATTTTTGGGGGGGAAACGGGGCAAAGGACCGCGCGGCAAGGTGATCCGCAAGGTAGTCTCCATGCTCAAGAAGAAATCAGCCATTGATCGGTCGCTCGTCAGGGAATATTGGTTGCAAGATAGAGAGCTGGTTCATAAAAAACTAAAATATCCTGGCGGTAGACATATAATAATAGCGGGTGGACAAATTGTTGTGGATGAAAAAAATCCTTACTGGGACGCAGAACACCCCATTGACATTATAGACTGGCATAGAAACCCCGATTCTGCATGGGGAGATGGAGAAATTGTTGACCTGAAAGAACTTCAGCTTCTTCTCAATAAGTTAATCGCATTGATTGTTGAGAATGGTTTGTTGATGACCAATTCGATTTGGGTAGGAGATTCGGATGCCTTATCACCAGAACAATGGGAGGAACTGGATAATGTTCCGGGACTTAAGGTTAAGAAAAAACCCAGATCCGAACTCAGAAGAGAACCTCCCCCTCCTTTGTCTCAAAGTCTCTTTAGCACGGTTGCCTATCTTGAGTCGGCTATAGAGAAACTATCCGGCAACACAGAGGTGGTACGGGGGGGCACTCCCGGGCAGGTTAAATCGGGCATAGCCATAGAAGCTCTGCAAACAGCAGCCATGGCTATCATACGATTGAAATCAAGAACCATTGAATCTCTTTTGGAACGTGTTGGACAGAAAATGATATCCAGAATATTTCAATTTGAATCAAGCAAGAGATTGATGTGGAGAATGAAGAATGGGCAAGATTATGAGAAGTTTGAGTTTTTTCGTGAGAAAATTATTAAAGATAAAAAAATGTTTAAGAATCCTCGCGAAGCTTTTAAAGATTTTCTTTTTAAGATCAGGCCCGGGTCCTCGCTTGCCATGAATAATTGGCAGAAATCAATGATTGCACTCCAGATGTATCAGGCACAACCCAAACCGTTGATCGATAGACTGGGTGTCCTGGAAACAATGGACTGGCCTGGTCGTACGGATATCATCCAAAGGCTCGAAATAGAGGAAGCGGCTGAGCTTGAAAAAATGATGGCCCTCGAACAGAACAGCCTCAGCGGTAATGCGGGTGGTAGTGCCCCGAAAGTCAGCGATATTAGAAGCCCTCATGCGGTTCAGGGAATCCAAGAGGGAATGAGCAAAAACATATAATATGTAAGGGGAATACATTATGGGACGTTTACGAGGAACGGTAAAAATAGGTGGCAAACCAATAACGCTAGAAGCCATAAGAAGAAAATCGCATGGGATAAGCGCTCCCACTACAACTACTACTGCGAAGCCTACTACTACAACCACTACTGCGAGGCCTAGCACCACAACTACCACCAGCATGAGACCAAGCACTACAACTACCAGCGCGAGACCCAGTACCACCACTACCGCGGAACCTCAAAAAAAGAAAAAGTCTATTTCACAGAAATACAAAAATGTATTCGAGCAAAAAAGAAACCAGCTCGAAGAAGCGATGAAGTATTAAATGTGTGATTACATGAACAAGCGTTTAGAAGAGACTCCCCATAACAGGGAGCATCAATTCTATTCAGATTTTTTTATGACATTGATTAACAGGTTATTCATTATGATAGTCGCGACTCAATCAGACAATGAATTTCACTAATCAATAGGTCGAAAAAAAAGGGGGCATTATGCCAGGAACAGCAGCAGCTACAGCATCCGGGACTACGGCCACGATCACGGCCATAGGAAGCTTGAGTGCAGACGGGACTTTGAACATTGACGATATTGATGTCGATAAAATCAAAGACCTGGATCATCTTCCGCCCAAGATAAAAGATATTGTAAAAGCCGAACTTTCCAAGATTGCCAAGGGATACCAGGCTGATTATACCAAGAAGACCCAAACTCTATCGGAAGCGAAAAAAGAGCATGACGAGAAAATAGCACACGCTGAAAAATGGAATACTTGGGTCAATGATAATCAACCGTTGATTGACGAATATAACACTTGGAAGAAGGCAAAAGACTCCGGCGGAGAATCATCTGCGGGATCTCTGGATGGCGATTTGGATTATGACGCCAATGATAAGGATAGCATAAAAAGAGAAACCAACAAAGTCAGAGAAGACCTGAACGGTCTTTTTACTTCTGGTTTCAATACTATTTTGGGCCTTATGGATATTCAAAGAGATAATCCAGAACTCAAAATCGATCCAAAAAAAGTCATTGCCGTTGCCCAAAAAGAAGGGATAACCGATATTAAAAAAGCATTTGAAATGACTTATAGCGAGAAAATTCTCGAAGATAAGATCAAGGCTGCGGTTGCCCGCGAAAAAGCTGTTTGGGAAGAAAAAGCAAAAACCAATGTTCTTAGCACAAAAATGTCCTCTGGAAGAAAACAGTTGAAAGTGATTCCACGCGAACGAAGATAGTTCGCTTTTCTTTGGAGGAATATAGAAATGAGCCTGTTAAACACAACTGAACTCGATGCTTTCGTCCGCGATGAAGTTCTGACGAAGATCGAGTCCCAGATAATAATGAACAATGCTATTCTTGCCCGGATCGAAGGCAAGGATAAGTACTTCGCCGATTCTGGAGAGCATATCAGGACCGGAGCTAGGTATGCGCATCTGCCTGGTGGTTTTTACGAAAGAGGAGCCAAGTTCAGTACGGTACAGAAAGAAACTGTCAAGGAGTATATCCACGACTGGAAGCAGGCATATGTGGATGTTACTGTTGATGGCTGGACTGAAGCAATTGCGCTCGGGAGCAATAAGATCCGCAATATTGTGGAAGATAAGATGGACAACGGTAGAGAAACCATGTCCAAGATCTTAAACGATGGCATGAGAAGTGGCGGAGAAGATGGGCAGATTGACGGTCTTCCGGCCATTTGTGATGACGGTACAAACTACGCAACCTACGGCAACATAACCCGCTCTACCGATACATGGGCGAAGGCCAATCTCGACGCTACCGGCGGGGTATATAGCAATAGCATGTTTCAGACCGCGTATGGTAATTGCTCCAAAAACAATAAACACCCCGATATGATCATGACCACACAAGCGGTATATAATTCCATGTGGGGGAAGATGACCCCTCAGCAAAGATATAATCAGTCTGATGCTCATGCCGACCTGAGAGCCTTGGGCTTTAGTGGCATTGAGTTCAATGAGGCTATGGTTCTGGTGGACGATGATCTTGATACAGGTCTTGCATTTTTTGTCAATACCGAGTTCTTGGAGTTTGTCGTTCATACAGAGAGGAATATGCACTGGCAGGATTTCATGCCGCATCTCGACGAAGATGCTCAGACCGGGAGATTCTATTGGATGGGTAATTTGATATGCAAAGCACCCCGGTATTTCGAGCAGATTCAGAATATTTCTTAACAATAATCTTGCAGCCCTCCTGGGGTCAGGCCCACTGGCCCTCTAAGGTTGCTCATAACGTATATGGGAGGTTTTTACAATGGATAGAGTTCTAACCGAAGGTGGACACCCTAAAATTTCTGTTCAGGGTATCCGTGAAAGTAAATCAGCCGCCACCACTATCGTGGGTTCCGTGAAACCACTGGCGTATGATAGAGAAGTTATATATTGCAAAGTAACAACCGCTGTTACTATTGGTCAATTATGCCAAGGGCCTGCTGCTGTGGCAAATCATGGAAGGACGGCGGTTTCTGTAACCGCTTCCGTCAGCGATAAGTCCATCACGGTTACCCTGGGAGCCACTGCCGCTGCTAAAGATTTATACAAGAATGGTCTTTTGGTCGTAGAGTGTGGAGCTGGAACCGGATATAGCTACATGATTGCCGGTCATCCATCCGCTGCGGCATCGGCAGATCTGAAGCTGACACTTAAAGACGGTGTCGAAGTTGCGCTCACCACGGCATCCCTTTGCACGTTATTGAAAAATAAATGTAACGGAGTAGGCCCCACCACTGATTGTGCTGCTCAAACAGGACCTGTAGTGGGTGTGGCTCTTTGTAGCGCATCGGCCAACTACTACACATATCTTGGCAAGAAAGGCGAATGGCCTGTAGATACTGAGGGTACCTGGGTAGTAGGATGTCAGTTGGCTGCGGGTAGCGCTGCTGGAACCGCGATGCCTGCTGCTGCAATCACCGATGAATTGGTTGGCGCATGTAGGGCAACTGCAAGTGCAAGTGGTTTTGGTATTTGTGATTTTAAACTATAGTGTGTATCCCCTCCCCTGACCGGGAAATGCTACCGGGTCGTGCAATAAATTCTTTGTGCGATCCGGTCAGCATGCACTGATACCCTATAGTGTTTTTCTGGAGGAATCAATATGGGAATCAAAGAATTAATAGCAGATGTTACGGCCACTGCGACCGATATAGGTGCCTGCGCCATAACAACTGATAAAATGGCATTGTCGGTCGGCAGGTGGTCAAAGACGACTATCCCGACAGTGGCGGTAACGGCTGGTGTTTCCGTACTGCTGACTTGGACTGGCACGGCTGCCGTGACAATATTGGATGTTATAATGCAACTTACGGCTGCCAATACTGTCGATCAAACTGTCACCGTTCAGGATACGGCCAGTAGTGTTTTAATCCAGGCAAAATCTTCTACTGCCGCCGGTTCTTATACCAATGTAGAGGTATCCGCACTTTCCACTGAAAAGAAAAAAGTCTTGGATCTTGGCGCCGGTAAAAGTATTGAGTTGACTCTTACGGCAGCTTTCACCGTATCTACCACAGCGGGGAAGCTTTTCGTTCACTTCATTGAATGATCGGAGGCAAACACCCTACGCATATGAATGGACTAGAGAGACTAATCACTGCCAATCATGAAGAAAATCTCCGTCGTTTTGACGACTTGAAAGAACTGATGAATTCGCAAGCCAAACGCATAGCAAAGGCAGAAACAATTATCTGTGAACATGACGTGATTCTGGGAAGGATAAAAGTGGTAGGAACTCTTGTGGTATTGGCATGGGCAGGTGTTGTTGCTTTTGTGGTTAAAGTCTGGAAGTAAGTAACTGATTTATTGAATAAAAATAATATAAAGGAGCAAACGTGAAAAGATTTTTGATTGTAATGGCGATGGTTTTACTTTTTGCATCACAGGTGTTCGGGTTGCCAAGTACTGCGACCTGGAAGGCAGTATGGAATGCTAACACGGAAACTGATCTGGCTGGTTATTTTTTTTACTGGAGAGGCGAAGCCCAGGAGTTTTCCAATGATCAACGGATTGATTGCGGCTTGAATGTTGAGCAAGATCTCACCGGCGTTATACCCAATGAAAGCTATATAGCTGTTTCGGCCTATGATCAGAGTGCGAACGAAAGCGATTTATGCGAGCCGCTCTTTTTCGACAAAGATTCTATTCAGCCAGGATGCGTAGACGGATTAGGAATTGTGGAGAAGGAATAATGGCAGACAAAGGGATAGAAGATGATATTTTGAATATTAGGAATTTGCAGGATGCTTATTTTGCTCAATACGGAAAATATTTTGAAACCGATGGCCCCATTCCGCGACTTCTCCCCTCTGAAGGTTCTGACAACAAAATAACGAGATTACCAAGATTCATTGGAAAACGTGATTCGGGTCATCAAAACAATATACCCTTTATTCCCACTGCAAAAGACACTCAGATCATAATAGGACAGTCTATATTTGTAAACAGCGCTCAAGGTGGTTATGCAGCTCATGCAGAGAAACGGGCATACAAAGTCACCATCAGAAGAAGAAATGGACAAAACATTGAGCAAACTTCTTTCTGTGGAGGCGATCCACAGGTGGCAAAAGATTTCGAGAATAGCTAATGAATGATTTTTCTCACGACAATAATTGTGTTGCGGTATGGAGATTTGAGACAGCCGGGATCACGGATGATTCCAAGGGAACGAACACTCTGACCAACGTCGGTGCCGACCCAGAACTTATCATCAAGAAAGAAGGCAATCAGTCCGCCAGGTTTATTCGGGCGAATTCCGACTATATGCATATTGCCGATACTGCGCTAGATACGGGATTTCCCCTCAAACAATCTGACGGAACAAGCACACGAACGGATATTTCAGGGTGTTTCTGGTGTTATTTTGACGTTAAACCAAGCGTGGCTGTCAAGAATTATGCGTTGTTATGTAAGTATGACTATTCATTTAATGGTCGCACTTTGATGATTAGAGGTGAAGCAACAAGCGACAAGATATCTATATTTATAGGATATAATGGCGGGGCATCTAGTGAAAGCGATTATTTTTCAGTTAGTTGTGATGCCACTAATTGGTATCATGTGGGTTTTGGTTACAGAGCATCTGATAAAACTTATTTTATTTGTGTTTACGACGACAACGCTAGCGCGGCCTTGGGCGCCCCATTGACCGGAACTTTCGCGGAAACAATTTCACTGGAATCCGCGTCGGTGTCTCTAGGTGCTACCGGCAATCCCGGCCTTCACGCAAACGCATATCTCGACGAAGTGGTTGTCTGGAATGTTAAAAAATCAATAGGTGATATTGAAAAAGTCAGAAAAGGAACTTACAATTATAATGAGGGAGGCAATCTCGGGTTGGGCTTGAACACTGGATTGTCTTTTGCAATGGGAGGATAGGGAGAAACATAATGGCTACCAAAGTAGAACCGTCAGGCAATCCCATAAGAGAAACAGCCGCCGAAACATGGATTTGTAAAGGACATTGCCTATCCTATCAGTCCATAGTATGGTGCGATATTACGGCGGATAGTTCAGATCTCATACTTTCAAAGGACAGCAGTTCCGCAGAGGCCAGTATCATTTGTCGCAGGAAGGGGAAAAGCGGGATAGATATGACGATATTCCCACAACCAGGAACTTTTATCGATCTATATCTTCAGACAATGAGCAGCGGAAAACTGGAAATAAATAAACTATAGAAATACATATATGGACAAGGAGGTGATTAGCATGGGTTTAGGTGATTTTATAGGCATGGGTGATCCGGTTATAAAGGCGGTTATGAATTTCATATCATGTCTGAACGAAAAAAAGAACAACGATGACAAGCTTGATTTCAATGAAGTCGTAGAATGTTTTGTGGCACTGGTTTTGGCAATACTTCCGTTAATGGTTTCTGATTCAAAAAAGAAGAAAAAATAATGTATCTGACATTAGCAGAAATGCGAAACGAATTAATGGCATGGATTCCGGGGTTTAATCCTACTGCGGTATCATCGGCTATTAACAGGGCATATAATGACTTGGGCAGGATGCGCCATTGGTCTGACCTGGAAACAGAGTTTAATTTTGTTACCAAGCAATCTGTTTCTTCCGGTGGTGCGAATTTCACAAACGGTTCCACAGAAATCACAGCATCTACGTGTGCCGGTTGGAGTGCCGGAATAAGCGATGGATTCGCCGGGATGTTTGTTAAGAAGGATGAGGAAGCATCATATTATAGTATCACGGCCTCCACGTCAGTATTGATAACTCTGACAGGAAATTATCTAGGCAAAACCACTACTGCTGCCGCAACAGCAGGCGATGGGTATGTGGTGTTCAAGCATATCTATGCCATAGAGAGCGGCGTAGAGTCAGTTGTCAGGCTAATGCACGACAGTTTCCTTGAAGAGATGGACACCATAGATTTTGAGCGGAGAGACCCCGATCTGAGATCAGAGGGTGAGCCCTCAAAGTGGAGAAGCGCGGGAATGAATTCTGCACATGTTACATTGATACAGCTCTATCCGGCACGCATAGATGATGTGTACGAGATCAGGGGAAGGGGGAATAAGAGAACCGAAACTCTCACTGCCACTTCTTACCCTCTTCTTGATTCTACTCTTATTATGGGTTATGCAGAAGTTGAACTCATGAAAAGAAAACATCTTCTCAACCCCGGAGTCGTTTCAGTGGATATGCTGGCGGCCTCATCGAGTACATTGGGGGAATTATTGAGAATTGCCATAGATCAAGATGATAGAAAAAGAAATCGTAGCAGGTATGTTACCGATAATACTTCATCGTCTCATCATAGGGGTCAAAAGTGGATGGTTTCTCATGATCCCGCAGATAGCTAACGAGAACAAACATGAGCCTTACCAGAACAGCATGTCGTTCAAGAACACGAAGTTTGATTGCTGAACCCGTAGCGCGTTTCTTCACGGATGTAGAAATAAACGAGTTCATAGATGATGGGGTACGGGACATCAGTCTCAAGACAATGTGTAGTCAGGTGCTCTGTACGGCTATCGCTACTGTGGTTAACTGTGCCGAATACACATATCCCACGACTTATAATGCCACAGCCATTGAGACCATAGCCATAAAAACCATTATATCATCTGCGAACATTGCTCTTCAATACATTACTCCTGATCTCATAGGAAGAGTGGGCGATGCAAGTGAGATGAAATGGTCTGACTGGGGGAGACAGTTTATAATTACACCAGTTCCCACTGCGATATATACGCTTAAACCCCTGGTTCTGGTTGAGCAAGGATGCACGGCGGCAGGGACTTTGGGCATTCCTGGCTGTTACCACCATCTAGTACCTTTATATGCAACGTATAAGGCATATCAGAAGCGGAGGTCTTTTGAATTAGCTGGAGCGGTTGCTCAGCAATATGATGAGGAACTAGGAGGAATCCTGGCTACTATTACCACCAAATTTATGGTTAATAGTATAAAGCAAAGCATAGCAAACCAATCTGCGGCGGATTAATCCTATGAGTTACCTGCCCATCATGTCGCCCTTTTCCCTAGATAAGGCGGGGAGTGACACTTCTCCTCATCCTACCGGAAGCTTTTCTGAGTTCAAAAACTATATTCCCAATAAGCATGTAATTGAAACAAGAAAGGGCATCTCTGAATTTTTCTTTTCAGGTGGTGTATATAATCCAGCAGATGATCCTGACTGTGTAATGTGGCTGAGAATGGAAAGTACAGGTACTCTAAGAAACTGTGAGATCAACGGCAACGACTACATGGATAAAGTTGGAGCCCCGTCCGCTTCTGCTTCGTACATGGAAGGATCGGGTTCTATGCACACCGATGCTTTTACAGGGAGCGGAAATTATCTGCGTAAAGCCAACACCGCTTTAAGGGCCGACTTCCCGGGTGTGGGATCACGCAACTTCATGATTTGCTTTTGGGTCAATATAGACTGGGGTGGCGATCATATTTATTTTACCAACAAAGCGCCGGAAGGACAGCCCGGGGCAATTAACCTGAGATCAATCACAGCCGCCGTATCAGGCATAAAACTTCAGTTCAGTATAGAGAACGATGGTGGCGACCCAACATTTGTTGAGTCAACGGCCAAGGTGAATACGGAAAAATGGTATCATATCGGATTATGGAACTCTCAAGACCTATCTACGTGTGGCATGAGGCTGTATCGCTATACGGATGGTCCTTATGCAGAACACAACACGCACACGGGTACTTGGTATGGACTGGGACTTAAATCCGACACGGACTATTTTGAGATAGGGTATGATAATTGTAGGGCAGAAATAGATGATTATATCGTTTTAAAGGGAGTGCCTGCCACACAAGACAATATTATAGCCAAAATAGACAGCATTAGAAACAGGGTGTTGTAGAAAAAATAATCAAATGAAGTATCACTACATAAATATTTCACCACCGTATACCCTAAATAAAGACTGGGATGCTTCCGAGCCTCAATTGCCAAGCGGTTTTTTTCAGAAATTGAAAAACTATATACCAGAAAAAGAATCCCTGGAAACCAGGAAAGGAATTACCGAGTTTGTTTTTACTGGATCCATTACGGCAGCTCCGACAGGCAATGATTTCTCTGGAGATCCCAACTGTGTAGCGGTTTGGAGATTCGAGAATAACGCCAATGACACAATCGGCGGTAACCACCTAACGTCCAGTGGCACTGTTGTTTATACTACCGCAGATGTATCAGAGGGAGATTATGCGGTTGATCTGGAAAGGGATGATTCCGCATATCTTACTATAACAGACACCAATCTCGATGCAGGATTTCCCGGTAAAAAGGGGGAAGCAGAAACCGACTTCTCTCTATTCGGTTTTTTCAAAATAGAATCATATAGGGTGGGGGGAGACGCGGGTTTATGCTGTAAACATAGAGGAACGACCGCCGACAGAACATTCGGCACCGTTGTTATGTCAGCAGGTACCTGTCAGTTAAAGATCGGATATAATGGTGGTTGTGCAGCTTCAACGCTAGCGCTTACGGCAGAGTTATCCCTGGCAACCTGGTACTGGGTGTGCGCGACATATCAGGCCAGTAACAACAGAATGAGCATGTATATATGGAATGTGGCTACAAGTGCTTTGATAGACCAGGGAACGGATACTGCGGCGGGCGATATGTCGCCGTCGTCTGCTGATTTCACTATTGGAAAATTTGGTGGCTCTTCTTATTTCGATGGATTGATGGATGAGTGGGGAGTCATGAAAGACATGCTGACTACAGCCGAGATGTCGGAGATAAGAAAAGGCGAATACAGACCATAGGATAACATAGCCATGGGCGTAATAAACGATTCAAGCGCAGATGTAACATCTCTATTTAAGTTCTACCATACGGATACCAGCAAATTCTATCCCGAAGCCAGTGGCGCATCTGAGTATGTAGACACGTTATTCGCCGTTACCGGGCACACATCCACCACCACGAATCAAACGATCATTAAGTTTGTCAAAGATTCAGGTGGAACATGGGAAAGCACCACCCTGATAGATGCCGTAACGAGTGCAGCTTTGTCAATAACAGGTATAACACCTGGTGACTTAGTGCGGTTTTTGGATAAGGTGTATTACAGCAATTACGAACATGATGTGTTGCAATTGCGTCCCAGGTCATCGTCTGGAGATACCGATGAGAACTATGTGTTTAAAGCCGGACTGCCCGACCCCAATGCTGAACGTGTTATAAACAGATGCGATGAGACTGCCGAATGGACTAAGGGTGGATCGGGAACGAGTGAGGCCGGTATAGACAAGAGCCCTCTTCATAGACTTGAAGGGTCTGGCTCTCTCTATTTGACGCAGGAAACCGATGGTGAAACCACGACTCTCACATATAGTATCACGGCAATGGAATCAGCCACACTGAACCTAAACACTTTCAAGGATGGTACTACTGCGTCGGATTCCGATTTCATTGCCTTAGATATATTCAGATTCAATAAAGATGCCATATCAGAGATAACACTGGATCTTACGTCAGGTGGGTGGACAAATTATTATTCATGTACGATTATTTCAACACCCACAACAACACTGCCCAGCGGGGAAACATGGAACTTATTTCATCCTCATCAGACGACGTTTAATGCCAAATGGAATGTGAACCCACTGGACAATCAGATGTTCAACATGAGAATCCAGAGAGCGTGGTTCAGACTGGTGGGAAGCCCTACCGGTTGGAGTGCTATCAGTACATTCCGTGTCAGTCTCAAGGGTAATTCAAGGGCGTCCGGCGATACCCCGGCAAAAATATGCATAGATAACGTCAGATTGCTCAAGACACCACCGG
>Ga0209344_10000551_pt1 | contig 62518 bp, 48 predicted proteins | sample Cruoilmetagenom6_FD_187293 | JGI IMG/M metagenome (GOLD analysis project Ga0209344, IMG submission 187293) | Oil polluted marine microbial communities from Coal Oil Point, Santa Barbara, California, USA - Santa Barbara Oil Seep Sample 6 (SPAdes)... | ecosystem: Environmental > Aquatic > Marine... | reverse complement strand
TCGGGTGAGGAGGTCGTGCAAGACTGCGTCGAGCAGGGGGTGGCCGGGGCAGAGAAGCTCGGCGGCGGGTTTGTTCGGCACGCGTCGTAGGTGTCGCTCGAACACGATGCGTTCGTAACAGGGCAGGGGGGGAGAGGTGTTGCGGGGGAGGTCGCGTAGGGCGGTGGGTACGCGGGTGATTTCGTAGCGGCCTGTTTCGCGTTCGACAATACGCCCGCCCCTGAGACGGAAGGCCTCGATAAAGAAGCGCCGCACAAAATGGGGTTGCAGTCTGCGGGCGGCGGCCCGTTCCATTTCGTGGCGTATAATACCGATACTGTCGGTGTTCATGATGTCGTGTGTGAGGGCCTGGTCTTGGATGAGGGCGCGTGTGGTTTCTCCGAGTGTGGTGTCGACGATTTCTTCGAAGTGGGTGCGACGCAACGGGTCTTCTCCGTAGCGTACGGCCTCAACGAGCAGGTCGCGTAGGGAACGTTCGGAGAAGGCCGCGCCAAGCACGTCGAAAACCTGCCCGCCAAGGGCTTTGCGTTGCTCTTCGATTTTTGTGAAAAGCCGGGTGAATACCTCGCCTTCTCGTGTGTTTTCGGCGACGAGGTTCCAGAGGTGACAAATTTCGGTTTGCCCAATACGGTGCACGCGTCCGAAACGCTGCTCGATGCGGTTTGGGTTCCAGGGCAGGTCATAGTTGATGACGAGATGGGCGCGTTGCAGGTTGACGCCCTCTCCTGCGGCGTCAGTTGCGACAAGGATCACGAGGTCTTTGTCTTGGGTGAAGCGTTCTTGGATTTCGCGTCGCTGCGCGCGCCGCACTTTGCCGTGTATTGCCGCGACTGCTTCGTGCCGGCCCAACAGGTTGCGCAGTTGTTCGACAAGGTATTCCAGGGTGTCGCGGTGCTCGGTAAAAATCAGAAGTTTGTGTGGCCGCCCGTCGGCGTCGTGCATTTCCGGCGTGTCCTGCAGCAGTTTCGCAAGCTCATCCCATTTGCGGTCTTTGTTGGATTGTGTGACTGCTTGAGCGAGGCTCATGAGTCGTGCAAGCTCTGCGATTTCGGTCTGCAGCTCTGCCGCCGTTTCGGCGCCGGACATGCGCGCCATGACCTCTTCTTGCAGGATTTCGGCCTCCTCTTCGGTGCGGCTGCCAAAGTCGAAGGCGGCAAGCTCGCCTATCTCGTCTGCGTCGAGGGTCTCAAGCCCCGCGAGGCCGGCGAGATTGCTGTCGGGTTCATTGGGGCCACGGGTGTTTTTGCCGCCGTTTTCGTTTCGCCTGCTGTTTTTCGCGGGGCTGTGGGGCAGATGCCCAGGTGTGGGGTGTGATGCCGGTGGGCGGGGCGGGGACTGGGACTCTTGGTAGCGGCGCAGGAGGCGGGCGTGTCGCCGTTCGAGTGAGCGACAGATGGCGCGCGGCGACGAGGCGAGGCGGCGTTGCAAGATGGTGAGGGCAAAACCTACTGCCGTACCCCGGGTTTTTTCACCCTTTGCGTGCAGGCGGTCGGCCTGGTGCATGCCTTCGCGTACATACGCAGTAACTTCTTCGTACAGGTGGGTTTCTGCTGGGGAGAGTGAGTATTTTGCGGTTTGGGCGACGCGTTCGGGGAAGAGCCGTCGCCCGTCGAAGCGTAACAGGTCCTCTTTTATCATGCGGCGCATCAGGTCGGAGATGTCTCTCGGGTGGGTGCCGGGGCGGAAGCGGCCCGCGAAACGGTCGGGGTCGAGCAGGGCTAAAAACAGGTGAAAATCTGCTTCTTTCCCGTTGTGGGGTGTGGCCGTAAGGAGCAGAAAGTGGCGTGTGAGGTCGCGGAGGCGCTCCCCAAGCTGGTAGCGCTTTGTGGTGTGGAGCTTGTCTCCGTTGTAGCGGGCCGACATTTTGTGGGCTTCGTCCACCACAATCAGGTCCCAGTCGCACTGCTCTGCCTTTGCGATCAGGCTGGGGTCACGCGCAAGCTGGTCAAGGCGGGCAATGAGGCAGGGTTTTTCGGCGAAGGGGTTGCCAGAACGCGATGTTTCTGCCATCTCTCGCGTGAAAATCTCAAAGTCCAGGCCAAACTTTTCCCAGAGCTCGTCTTGCCACTGTTCCGCGAGGTTTCCCGGCGCCACGACCAGGCAACGGGCCAGGTCCCCTCGCACCTGCAGCTCCTTTATGAGCAGCCCCGTCATCACGGTTTTCCCTGCCCCAGGGTCGTCCGCCAGCAAAAAACGCAGGGGTTGCCGGGGCAGCATCTCCTGATAGACCGCTTCAATCTGGTGGGGAAGCGGGTCGATGTCCGACGTTTCCGTCGCCAAAAAAGGGTCAAAAAGCGAGGCAAGCGAGATGCGTTTTGCCTCGGACACGAGGCGAAAGAGAGCCGGGTCGCCGCTCATTGGCCAGGAGCGCCCCTGTGTTGCTGTTGCAAGCTCTGTCTCGTCTTCACGGTAGAGCAGCCGCTCGCCAAGCTGCCCACTTTCCGTGCGGTACACGAGCGTCACCGTGTTGCAGTCGAGCTCTTGCGTCTGGAGGACCGTGACTGTTTCGTTCCCTACAACCCCTCGCACCCGCAGGCCGGGAGTGAGCTCTTCAAGTTTTGTCGTCATCCCTTGCTGATCGGCAAAAAACCAGACAGCAAAAGTCGGTTTTCGCCTGAAGACCGGCCTGCGGACGCTACCGTGTGTGCCCAAGTGGGCAAGAAAAAGGCCCCCCGAGCAGAGGGGGCCTTTTGCTCAGTGCCATGCGTGGGCTTTGCATGGGGAGACAGGGACCGGGAAGGAAAAAGGCACTTCCCGGCCTCTGCCTGGGGTTGTGGGATCAGGGCCGGATGGGGCCCGGCAGGGTCAGCCCAGGATGCTGCCAAAGGAGCCGAGGAGAGAGTAAACGACTCCGAAAAGGGTGCCGAAGATGTTCATGATAAAACCGGTAGCCATGATGCTGAGTTCCTTTATTTACAGCACAACTGAGAACGCAAACCCTGGTTTGTGGCCGGACCGTTTCAAGTCAGACTGGGAAGCTTGCGTTTCTGTTGTAAGTCCGGGAGTATTTCTCCCATCTCCACACCCTTTTCGAAACCACCCCACATGGTGCCGGTATCGAAGGCCGCTCTTTTTCGACGAAGCGGCTACCGGAAAGTTCCTAAAAGCTAAGATTCTTACCACATATCGCAATTCATGTTTTTTATGCGAATAGCTTTTTGTTCACAATCCGGCGGGATCGGGTGAAACAATATCAATTACTCTTTTTCTACGCAAATCTTTAAATGGAAAAATCAGGAAAACTTTGATCCGGGTAAGTAGACCATGGGGATATGGAAAACAGATGAGCTTGTATGGATTGCAGTGGACAGTCTCGGTTGCATGGAATGAGGGTGGTTTGGCAGGCCTGCTTGTGGGGTGTGTGGGGTAAGGATGCTGAGGGTGCGCGAAGCGGTCGTGTGGCGCGCGTGCGCTTCCCGGTTGGACCGAGCCGGCTGATTGGGTGTGGGGAATTGCGTGGACCGGCAAGGCTTCGGCCTGGCTTTGTGAGGAACCTGTAGTGGGCGTGATGGCCCTGTTTTACGGATAAAAGTGTGTCTTGCGACTTATCCACGTGCCCACTTTTCCAGTTTTTCCAGTTTTTTAGAATGGATGGTGGGAAATCGGGAGAATATGTGTAATCGCCTTATGTGCTGAGTGCTGAGTGCTGAGTGCTGAGTGCTGAGTGCTGAGTGCTGAGGAGAAACAGAACTGCTGGGCTGGGCTGTTGGGCAGGCTGCGGTTTCGGGCGATTTTTACTTGGCTGTTCGGCCATCGAAGCCTGATTATCGAGCTGGTCGGCTATTTCGGCTACCCAGGTGCCTCGTTGCTCGGCTACCTGGTGACTTTGTCGCCTGGCTACAGGGGTATTCTCCAGACCTGAGAAGACAGGACGAAGATGACACGCTTTTTGCTTTTTGCCACACTCGTCTTGGGTGGTGTGGGGATGACGGCTGCCTCGGTGAGTTTTCCTGTGCTTTGGCTGCCGGCAGTGGTGATTGATGCGCTTGTACTGCTTGGACTTTACGACCTGCTGCAGCGCCGTCACACTATTTTGCGGAATTATCCAGTGATTGGGCATGGGCGCTACCTCATGGAAATGTTGCGCCCAGAGATCCAACAGTATTTCGTGGAGAGCGACACGATTGGTACACCCTTTAGCCGAGATATTCGTTCTCTTGTGTATCAACATGCGAAAGAGGGGCGTAACAAAAAGTCGTTTGGCACGGAGCTGAATCTCATGGCCCCTGGGAGCGAATGGTTTGCGCACAGCGTGTTCCCACGGCCTGTGGTCATGGTGCCCTTTCGGGTGCGAGTTGGTGGTCCTGATTGCACGCAACCTTACGATATGGCGATGTTTAACGTGTCTGCCATGAGTTTTGGCTCATTGAGCGCGCCTGCGGTGCGGGCTTTGAATATGGGTGCGAAGCTTGGCGGGTTCGCGCACGACAGTGGAGAAGGTGGGCTTACTCCTTATCATCTTGATTCTGGTGGGGATCTCGTGTGGGAGATCGGCTCTGGCTATTTCGGCTGCCGCACGCAAGACGGAGCCTTTGACCCCGGGCTGTTTGCCGAGAAAGCAGCCCATCCCCATGTGAAATGTGTGTGTCTCAAGCTCTCGCAAGGCGCGAAACCGGGACTCGGCGGCGTGATGCCCGCAGCAAAAATCACAGCCGAGATTGCTGCAGTGCGGGGCATTCCCCTGGGTGTCGACTGTATTTCGCCTTCTTCTCATTCAGCATTTTATGGCCCGCTCGGGCTCGTGCGATTTCTCGGAAAGATGCGTGAGCTTGCCGAGGGCAAACCCGTGGGATTCAAATTCTGCATGGGGCAACCGGCAGACTTTTTGGCAATCTGTGCGGCAATGCTCGAAACCGGAATATTCCCCGATTTTATTTTGGTTGACGGGTCCGAAGGTGGCACCGGCGCTGCTCCACTTGATTTCCAGGACCATGTCGGCTTCCCGCTGCGAGAGGGTCTGATGTTTGTGCACAATGCCCTGGTAGGTTGTGGGATTCGTGGCCGGATCCGTGTGGGGGCAAGCGGGAAAGTGGCGTCTGGCTTCGATATTGCCCGCTGCCTCGCCCAGGGTGCGGATTACGCAAACTCTGCTCGTTCTATGATGTTTGCCCTGGGCTGTATTCAGGCACAGCGCTGTCACACGAACCATTGCCCGACTGGTGTCGCGACGCAGGACGCGCGCCGGGCGCGTGGTCTTGACGTTGCAGGCAAAAGCCGGCGAGTGCACCGTTTCCAGGCTGCCACAGTAGAGAGTTTCAACGCGCTGCTTGCCGCCATGGGTCTCAGCCACCCGTCCGAGATCAGCCCCAACCTTTTGTATCGGCGTGTGGATGAGCAAACAGTCACCACCTATGCCGAGCTGTATCCCTGGCTCGAACCGGGTGCGCTCCTCGGGGACGACGCCCCCACAAACTGGTCTTCCTGGTGGGAGGCGGCACAGATCATGGTGGCGACTGCCGTGTAAGTGCGGGTGCGGGTTCCGGAGTTGCGGGTTCCGGGTTTGCGTTTCTTCGCCGGGAACCGCATTGAGGTATTCTCCGGCGGTTCTGACCCTGGCATCGAGATACACAAGGTTGGAGTAAAGACAATGGCCGAGGTTCCTGCCGAGGTTTTTATTGATATCTTCTCGGCATATCCGAGACCCTGGACGAACAATATCGCCCATTCTGTTGTCCGTCCTGTAGACGTGCTTGTGACGATGGGTTATGGCGATGTTGGCCCGATTTTTCGTGGGAAGCGCTATGGGTATTGAGAGCTTGTCGACCCTGCTGCTCCGCCGATCGAGCTGCTTCCTCAAGTGCATGACGGCATCCGTGCGCAGGTTGCATCTCCCAGCAGGAGCTTTGGGGAAACTTCCGCGTAATGATTCCAGGACGGTCCTGTGGGGAGTCCCATGAGGGTCCAGCGATGATCCGATGAGTAATGTTGAACCGCCACGACCCGCCATTGAAGCTGAATCCATGAGGCTACCTGCGTCCACGTCTGCCTCCACGTCGACATCTGCAGTCACAGTGAGCCGCCGGCAGCCTCATTCGCGGCGTCTCGCTGCTGAATTTACCGGTACTGCGTTTCTGCTTGCCGGCATCGTCGGTTCGGGGATCATGGCCGAAAGCCTGACCGACGATGCCGGTTTGCAGCTTCTCCAGAATACCTTTGCTACCGCCGGTGTGCTTGTCGCGCTCATTCTGGCGCTTGGCCCGGCCTCGGGTGCTCACTTCAATCCTGCAGTGACCCTTGCCGACTGGGCTTTCGGGGGGATCGACATTCCGACTGCGATCTACTATGTGCTCGCGCAGCTTACCGGCGGTATCTTTGGGGTCATGGTCGCCAACATTATGTTTGACCTTCCCATTGTGGATTGGTCAACGAAACACCGTTCCGGTGGACATCTTGTGTTTGGTGAGGGCATCGCAACGCTGGGATTGTTGCTTGTGATTTTTGGGGTCGTCCGATCTGGGCGTTCTTCGGTTGCCGCTTTTTCTGTTGGCGGCTATATCGCGAGCGCCTGTTACTTCACGTCATCCACGAGCTTCGCAAACCCTGCGGTCACCGTTGCGCGCATGTTTTCTGACACTTTCACGGGGATTGAACCTGGGTCTGCCTGCGCATTTATCGTTGGCCAACTCATCGCGACTGCCGTTGCTGTACATTTGATCCGATTGATCTATCCGAGTATTGGAGATGTTGCCGATCGAGTGATTATCCCGCACGATTCTGCCGGTTAATCTGGTGCTCTCTTTTCCTCTCTCCTTTTTTGTGTCTGTCGAGGTACTCTTTCTCCGATTATTTATCGGAAATGTTGGGCAGCACTGCGGGGAGAAGAAGCGTGAGGCTGGTTGGGTAAAGAGTTCGCACAGTTTTTCTCTGAGAGATATTGCAAAAAGAATATTTGGGAAAAACCTTGCGACTGAGGGAAAAATTGCAAAGAAATACGCGGCATGTTTCTGGTTTGTTGGCTTTGGGTTTGCTCTTTTGTGATGCATTATGGAGACCAACTTGCGGACAACCAATAAGCCAATCTGATGATGTGTAAAATGAGAAAAACTTGCCCTGAGTTTGTGTTTTACTTGGAGTTTTTTCCTTCTCTTGGGACTGTGCTATTTTCGAGGTGAAATGGCTTGTGGTGAGGGTGTTGAGGTTGGGACTCGCGTGTAGGGATGCTAGGGTTTTTCTGAAAATTGCGGATTGATTTCGGCAATTTGCATGGTTTTTGAAGTACTGGGCCGGATATTTTTCTGCCTGTCATGATGCTATTCCAAGTTGGTTGTGTGGATTGGCAGTTCTTTGGTGTATGACATTTTTCTACGATGAGATTTCTTTTTTGACAACACCGCTCTTTTGGAGAAGGAGGGCGACCTGTCTGGATCGAAGGAAATGCTCGTGGGATTTCTATTGCAATTGTTTGGCCGAAAGCAGTTGTCTGGGTTTGATGCGATTTTTGCCGTTTTTGCCAGTAGTGAGGCGGCAATACTTGCGGCAAATGTCCTGGTGTGGGGAATGATCTCACCAGTGAAAAATGCCCTGATCTCTTGTGGGTTTCGTGTGAACGACAGGGTTTGAGCTATTGGTTTGAGACCATGTGCCGGCAGCTCTTTCTTGGATGATGTAGGTGCGCGAAGCCAATGAACAGCAGGTAATGAGGAGTCATGAGGTGGATATTGCTTCACGGGAGACTGCACTAGGACGAACCGTTCCAGGTCAGACTGTGCCGGGGCAGCTTGTGCCGCGTCAACCTATGATCGATGTCAGGAAGTATCAACTTCCCTCTGAGAATCGAGCTTTGCTCTATGCCTGGATAGGCATCTCTTTCTGCTTTTTGACATTGTTCGCTCTTTTTGTGACAGAACCTCCAATGGTTTTTCTGTTTGCTTTGATTGCAGGCATTGCCTGGTTTCGGGGCCGGATGCGGGAAGCGGAGTTGCTGGGCAATGCAGTCGAGGTGACTCCTCGTAATTATCCGGCAATTTATCATCGTGTGCGTCAAGCTCAATCGATGCTCGGAGTAGAAGACATCGATATCAGAACATATATCGTTGGTTCTGGTGACGACAGCCTTTTGGCCAAACGCTTGGGTCATAAGCGGATACTTGTCTTAAATGGGAGAGCCGTAGAGGGTGTGCTGTCCGAGAATAAATCCGCTGAGATCGACTACCTTATTGGTTGTTTCATTGGGACATTCAAGCTGCGTCATCTGCGTTTTGGGCCGTTCATGTTTCTTCTCGGCATTGCGCAGTTGCCCCTGATTGGGCTCACCTTGAAATCCTGGCTTCGCACAACAGTTTACAGTGGAGACCGCGTTGGTCTTGTTGTTGCGGGCGACGCAAAAGCTGCGTTTTCCATGATGCGCAAGGCCGGTGTCGGGCCGGGGGCGAGAGAAGGATATTCAATTGCCGGCCATGCCGCTCAGGCAGAATCAGCCCAATCTGCCATATTCCATACGCTGTATCTGTGGAGATCCGAGTTCCCATCCCTGGGCGATCGAGTTCTTTCGCTCGGGCGATTCGCGAGAAAAAACAATGCCGCGGCCTTCTTTGTCCAATCTGACCGGCAGTTCTTCGATGATCTTGCAAGCGCCCCCGAGCTTGTCGAAGAGTAGGTACTGCAACTTCTGCAAACGGTTTTCCCCAGGGTTCTCTTGAAAGAGAGACTCTGGGGAGAGGTCCTTTTGATAGTTCCCGTCATGGTTGTGGAGTGCCGTGGTTGTGGAGAGTGTGTGGGAAGAGGCTTGCGATCGGGCGCGGTGTGGGGTTGTTCGTGAGTTGGGGGTTCTGATGCGCGCCTCGGGGGTTGGGATGGCGGTGTTTTGTTGTGGCCGGGATGCTTGCCTGTCCGGTTTTCATCACTGGGTCTCTCGTGTGATTTTGCTGGTCTGTTTTTGCTGGGGCAAAAGAATGTCGATGCTGCGATTTTTTCCCTTGCACCTCTCGCGACGTGAGGCTTTCGGGTGATCCTGTGGCTGCGAATAGACAGGAGTCGGAAGAAATCCGAGTCAGCGGTATGGATACCTGGCAAAGCAAGAATGGACAGTTGCCCAAAATGGGACAGAGATACTGGAGGATAGGCGAGCCGGCAGACGCCACTGGTCTGACGGTGCGCACCTTGGGGCACTATGACGACATTTCCTTGTTATTGCCTTCTCGGCGGACTTGCGCTGGTCATCGTTTGTACACGGGGCAGGACGCGCGACGGCTGTATGCCGTGCTTGCCCTGCGGGACCTTGACCTTTCGCTGAAGCAGATCAAAGTTTGCCTTGACACCGAGAGAGCAGACTTTCTTGGCATTATGCGCGAACACCTGGCACATGTGGAGCAGCAGATCGAGACATGTCGGGAGGTTCGTGCTCGACTTTCGCAGGTTTTGGGATGATTTGTGAGTTTGTCCTCTCCGCAGAAGAGCTTCTCTCCCTTATGGAGCTGATGAAAATGCATGAAAAATACCATGGACCTGAGGAACGTGCTGTTTTTTCGCGAAAACAGCAGGAACTTGGGGCGGAAAAAATGCCAGAACTTGCCCGTGCAGGCGAGCAGGACTGGGCGATTCTCGTTGCCGAAGTCGAGGAGGCACGAGAGCGAGGCGTTGACCCTGGGAGTCCTGAAGTGCAGGAGTATGCCCGCCGTTGGACTGCATGGATTGGGAGTTTCATGGCGGTTTACGATCATGATCCGGGAATTATGCAGTCGATGCAGCGCATGTATGCCGAAGAGGGGTCGGAGAATGCGACTCGTGCAGCCGTCTCCGCAGATCCCTCGGTGTTTATGGAGCAGGCTTTTGCAGCAGCGGGGAAAATGAATTGAGTGTCTTTCTATCAGGGGACGAACTGCTCGTGCCCTGATAGTGCGGTTCCAGAGAGAGTTTGTTGTTTTTGCGGAATTCCGCGGTTTTGTTTGCTCGTGGCATTGCGCAGATTGTGAGTCCGGGCAAGGACTTTGTATTTGTACTTGAGGTGATAAAATTTTGGTTGTGATTGCTGCGGTTTCCGATCTTTGGGCAGGGGAGTAGGGAAAGACGGTCAGCATGCGTGTTGCCGGGTTTTTCTCCTGACTTGCCGATCGGTTTTTTTGTGTTTGGATTCTGCCTTTTTTCTGTGTGCGCAACAGAATGGAAGGAGTATTCTCGTGTTGAGACACCTGCTCTTTTCTCAGTTCTATATGTATTTTGAGAGCTTTGCTATCCAAGCAGGGAAGCCAAGGGAAGTTCCGAGTCGTTTGGGACTCTTCGGCGGATGCTCACGGCCGACCCGGAAAGAAGGCCAAGATGTGTGACGGGCATGACGACGGTCTGCACGCGGTAGCCCAGGTTGCGCCCCGTCGAACTCACCAAGATGCGGAAGAGACAACTGATCGTGTCTTTCTCGAACCTGTTGATGCAGTAACGGTGACAGTCCTTGTCGATAATGTGGCCGACATGTTGTTGTTGGACCAAGGACCGGCCAAGCGTGTGAACCTTGGTGGCGGCAAGATGCCGATGCTTCCTGTGGCGACTTCTCTCGAAGGGAGCGGAGTGGACGCGCTGCGGGCTGAGCATGGTCTCTCGTTCCTTTTGACTGTGGAGCGAGGAGACCGGGTTCGCCGTTTTTTGTTCGATACGGGGGTTACGCCTGATGGGATGATCGAGAACATGCGGCGTCTCGATCTCGATCCAGCTGATGTGGATGTGATCGTTTTGAGTCATGGTCATTTTGACCATGTCACGGGGCTTGATGGGTTTATCCGTGCTGTGGGGCGCCCGAATCTTCCCGTTATTGTGCATCCTGACCTGTGGTTGCAACGACGGATTGCGATTCCGGGGAGAGACCCCTTCGAGATGCCGACGCCGAGCCTCCGGGCTCTTGAAGACGCCGGCTTCGAGATCATAGAGCGACGCCGGCCCTCTCTTCTCTTTGAAGAGTCGGTGCTTGTCACCGGGGAAGTCGATCGCACTACATCTTTTGAACAGGGATTTTTACTTCACCAGGCATTGCGGGATGGTGAATGGCAGCCTGACCCGCTCATTCTCGATGATCAGGCGATGATTTTGCATGTGCGGGGGAAAGGTCTTGTTGTTCTGACCGGTTGCGGTCATGCGGGAATTGTGAATATTGCTCGATATGCCCAACGGCTCACGGGAGTGGAAGAAATTTACGCGCTGATTGGCGGCTTCCATTTGAGTGGTCCGCTGTTTGAGCCTGTGATCGCTCCGACATGTGCAGCAATCGCCGAGCTCGACCCTACAGTGATTGTGCCTGCTCATTGCACGGGGTGGCGCGCCACTCATGCTGTTGCTGCTCAGTTTCCTGATGCTTTCATTGCCAATAGCGTGGGTACGCGCTTCGCTCTTTGCGCTGACTGAGGCATTTCCTGTTTTTCTCTTATGCTATTTCGGAAGTTTGTTGGAAGATGGGTGTCCCCGAGGCACAATTCCTCAACAACTTGTCGTTTGTGCAGCGGCTTCTCAATATTCGTATCACCGAGAAGTGATTCTGGTGTTGGGTGCCCCTCTCTGAGGAGGGGGTACCCTGCCCTCCTTCGTCATGGACCTGATCAAAAGAGAAAGCCCAGGGAAGAAGAAGTCCGGAGTGTGGTTCCCTTTCGTTTTCCTCGGCTTCTGCTTTTCAAACGAAGGCTTTGGGTTGGGAAGTGCGCGCTTGTGACTCCTTGCCCATCATTTCCTCTGGGCCTCTTCCTGAAGCATCACGTAAATCGTATAAATAATCCATACGGGTAAATGAGCTATTTTCTATGGGAAACTTGCCACAATTGCCTTCTCGTTCTCTTTGGAGACTCGCTTTGCCATCACAGAAATTGTGAAAATGCTCAGGTCAGGGGACCGGACGCAGCAACTTTGATTTCCCATTGGAATCGGACACTCTCCGTCTGTTTTCTTTGCCTCTCGCGTAAACGACCTTGTTGGTTCTGCACTTGTGCCGGCTCTTTGAAGTGTGTCCTATATTTTTTCTTTTTTATTTCTAGTTCTGAAATCTAGTTTTTCGGATTTGTGATGTCGTTATTGAGTAATGCACTTGCCTACCCCCCCGATTTCTCATCTTTTCCACCATCACTAAAGTTGCATATCCTGGCAAGGCCCGTTTTTCAGAAACGGAGCCCACTTTTGCCTCGCCGGTTCTGACCGTTGTGAGCCCGGTCGTCAATATCACTTCATCAGAGGGGTTCTTGCGCCCCGTTCGTCGTCTTGAGTGCTTAAGTGCTTGATCGTGGCATTGACTGAAAAAAGCCCTGAAATTCTGCTTGACTCTTCCCTTGGGGGAGGTTCGACAATGGGTCAAACAGGAGGTAGATGAGCTGTGACGTTGGTTCCTATTGGACGGTTCTCCCAGATGACGCGACTGTCGGTGAAAGCACTGCGGTTGTATGACGAGAAGGGTCTGTTGACCCCATCCCGTGTCGATCCGACGTCGGGATATCGGTATTACGACCTCGGTCAGGCCAATCGGGCGGAGGCAGTCAGGATTCTGCGCTCGGTGGAGATGCCACTGGACGAGATTAGGGCGGTACTTGACGCCGACAATCCCGAGTTGGCCCACAAGCAGCTGGTGGCGCATCACGAACGGTTGACCGAACGGCTGGCCGCCGATGTCCGTATGCTTGAATACCTTGAAATGTTGATGAAACGAAAAGAGGGCATAATGCCTTATGCCATTGAGCTCGAAGATGTGGCGCCCCGGCTTGTTGCGGCCGCTAGGCTCCACACCAATCTGCGCCAAATCGGCGAGGACATTGGCACCGGATTCGGGTTGATCATCCAGGCACTCGGTCGGGAGAGTATCGCTCCGGCTGGACCCCCGCTGATTGTGTACCCTGACATGATCGACAACGAGACCGATGGGGACATCGAGGTCTGCATGCCGGTCGACCGTGCCATCTCGGGAGATTCGAACGTCTACGGTCGAGAACTTGAAGGCGGAACCATGGTGACCACTGTGCATCATGGCCGCTACCAGGAAATCGGACTGGCCTACCACACGCTCACCGGTTGGATCTCCGAGCACAGCCACGAAATAGCCGGACCGCCACGAGAGATCTACCTGAACGATCCCCAAATGGTCCCGCCCGAGGACCTCCTCACCCGTATCGAGTTCCCGATCTGTTCCGAGCCCGGCTGAGCTGATATCACGTCAATTCCAGTTGCCGCCGGCTGTGGCCAGTTTCCTCCCAGGTCACGGGAGGGATTCTTCATCCACCGGCTCGGTTGCCCGCCCTGCTGGTGCGCAACCGGGCCGGCGGTCTTTTGCGTTTGCGTGTGTCAGCGAGTCGGCTCATGGGTCCGGGGGTGACCGCCAGGAAAAGCAGACTAAAACCAATCGCGACCGCTGACACCAACAGGCAGCCGGCCACGATCACTCTCCACATCACCCATCGATATCCCCCCACCGGAGCCCAATAAGACTGCTGACGCAAATCCACAAACGGCACCGCCGTATCTACCGCATACACGATCCCATGAAAACATGGATATGCCTTTCCCGATATGGATTCGTCCGATTGGAGACCCTTTTCGTTTGTCGCCTTCGCGAGGGCCTCTGTGTCGTGTGGTTTCTCCACCGGTACCATCTGCCGGTCTTTTTGCGGCTGTGGTGAGACCCTCGGGAAATTCCACTCCTGGAAGAAGGACCGCCATACCCACTCCCTGCACGATTCCTACCCCAAACCGCTACCAGTACTAACTGCTTAAGTCCCTTCTCCTTGGATCAGTAGTTGTTTTCCCCGGTGGTTTTCTCGGTTGTGTCCGGTTCCCAGGTCGCCGAGGTGGAGAATCCAAGTGGTATACACGTGCCGAACTTTCGCGACCTTATCCGTACTCGAAGCCTGGGGCAGAGGACAGCGTGTGCGGCTGTGTCATCTCGGGAGATTCGAACGTCTACGGTCGAGAACTTGAAGACGGAACCATGGTGACCACCATCCATAGCGGCCCCTGCCAAGAGATCGCACCGGACTACCATACGCTCACCAGCTGGATCTCCGAGCACAGCCACGAAATAGCCGGACCGCCACGAGAGATCTACCTGAATGATTCCCAGACAGTTTTGCCTGAGGACCTCCTCGCACGGGTCAAGTTTTCGATCTGTCCCGAGACCCTCTCGTACGGCGCCCAACAACTTGGACTACTTGGGCTGCGTCCCGATAAATGCACTTTATGTCGGGGAAAGACGGGGCCTTCTTCTTTGTTCTATCCTGGTGCAATGCCTATCGATCGAAGCCGGAAGGCCCGGGCCGCCCGGCGGCGCAAACGCCGAATGGGTCGCGTGGAACATGATCTCAGCGACGCTCAATGGAGCGCGCTCAAGCAAGCCTGGGGCGGTTGCGCCTATTGTGGCGCGACTGATCAGGCGTTGCAACGCGATTGTGTGCTGCCTCTCTCCCGCGGTGGACGTTATACCCTCGACAATATTGTTCCAGCCTGCCGTTCCTGCAATGCCGGCAAATCCAACCGGGAAGTCACCGCATGGATGCGGCGCAAACGGTTCGACGAGCGGGCTTTTTTGACGCGCCACCTCGACATTCATGTGGAACTGTGTGCAAGCGCCGTGCATGGGGCTTCGCAGGCTTCGCAGCCGCAACAGGGCATCGAACACACCGGTTCCGCCGAACCTGAAACTGCAGACCCCTCTCCTGCCGACGATTGGGTTGAACCTGGCGGGCACTGACCTGCCGGGGTCAGCCACAGGCAGAAAAGGAAACGGCACAGGGGGAGCCGGAATACCTCACGCGAGAGAATATTTCCCGGCATATATTCCGGCATGCATCCGGCATATACAAGGTAGGGGTGGGGAAGGCTGCTTCGGCAAGGCCACTGTCAAGCCCAGGAAAGTGGTGGCGCCTGAGCGTTGTGAGAAGCCGGTTGTTACAGTGCCTACTGTTGGAGCTTGCAGAGCACCTCCCTGAGAAATGACGTGCTGCCGTCTCTTGGAACCACCAGGTCAGGCCTCGCCCGGGTATGGTCCGGTTATCGAGACGAAGCTGGTGCAGGACAAGGTGCAGCCACTTGCCGAACTTTGTGGGAACCTCGGGCATGCGAGGCACTTCGAGAAAACCGAGCTGTTCATGGAACCGGATTGAGCCTTCGTTCGCACTATTGATAGCAGTAATCATCGTATGTTTGCCGATTGCACGGGCCTCCTGAAGGAGCGCACGCATAAGCTTCCGCCCAACATTTGAACGCCACTGGTCTTCTCGTACATGAATCGTGTTCTCGACAGTGAATCGGTAGCCTGGCCGTTTCATGGCATCGCGGAACCAGTAGAACGCGGCGACTCCCACTACTTCGCGGCCTTCCTCAGCTATCAGAACCGTCTCATGCTCATGCAGCCACTCTGGAACGCTGTCCGTGGTATACAGGGTGTAACTCCACTGGATCGTCGTTGTGAACATGAAAGCGTTAAGGATCGATGTGATCGCCCCGGCATCACGGTTGTAGCAGCCCTAATGATCATGCTGAGATCCTGGCGAGAGCCCTGTAACCACCAGCCAATTTGCCGGTATTACTCGGGTGTACTGGCAAGTGCCCGATGGTCGGCCTGTCGTTCCCGCTGCTTTTCGCCGGGAGCACCCATCCCCACCCCGGTATTCCGGTCACTCTTGCAAGTCCAGCGCGAAGGTCATTTCGGTTTTTGGTCATGCCTCCCCCCGCCGGATACGATCCGCCCGGCGGTGCTGCCGGCCGCAACCGGCGGAGGCGAACAGCAAATTCGAATGTGCCCAATCCGTGTTGTGCCAAAGTCGCACTGTGGTGTTTTTTCTTGCTGTGGCGAGAAGCGTTCCGTTGGGGCTGCAAGCTGTATGTCACATGTCACTGACCTGTCCGGTAGGGATGGGGCAGGTCTGAGAAGAGTGCGCGCAAAGAAGTTTTTGGGCAACAGCCCCGTGGCCGCGCACTCGTGTTCAGTCGGGTGGAGACGCTTCGCTTTTCTGGTGTTCTTCTACAAGGACGCGCACTTCCACTTCCAGAGAACGGTCAAACTTGTCAGCGAGCATGCTTGCGAGCTGTTTTACGGAAGGTGAAGGAGGGCTGCCCGTAAGCTGTACGTTCACGCTTTTGCGGTCGATCTTGATGTCGGTCACTCTGAGTTCCTCGGCTTTGTTGCTGTCGTTGAGCCATGCCTTGACTGTGGCTTCAGTTTCTTTGCGTGCGTACTGTTCCGTCAAAATATCGTGTCCTGTGATGGCAAGAGGAATAGCGACGATGAGAGTTCCGGTGCCGAGGGCAGCGAAAGACATCTGGATAAGCCGCTGTTCTTGCTGGAGACGGGAGAGGGGGGCGATGCCGAGCAGGATGAACGTGCCGCTTGCGACGAGGACGATGGCAACACAGTTTGTGAGGAAGAGGAGAAATGCGCCGAAAGCCATGGAGAGTTCTCCTGCTTGCCATGTCACACCGATGACGGTGAGGGGCGGGACCAGTGCTACGGCGATGGCGACGCCGGGCAAGGAGTCGCTCACGTCCGGGCGGGAGAGGGCGAACGCGCCTGCGGCGCCGGCGGCAAGCGCGATGAGTAGGTCGAGCAGGGTGGGGGAAGTACGCGAAAGGATCTCGGCGTTTTGCAAGACACTGTCGGGCGAGCGTGTTACCCAGGCGGAGAGGACAGTGGAGAGGATGATGCCGCCTCCGATCCCGGCCAAGGCGATGATTCCTGACCAAAGAGCGAGCCGCGGTTTGCCTAGGACCAGTGCCGCGGCCACTGCCATGAGGGGCGTCATGAGGGGGGCGATGAGCATTGCCCCGATGACCACGGCAGTCGAATCGGTGATGACTCCAAACGTTGCAATTGTGACAGAGAGCGCCATGAGTGCGGCGAAACGCCGGAGCCGGGAATCTCTGTTCGGTCCTGTGTAGAAGAGCTTGCCGGCGAGTGCCTGCCGGGTGTTCTCATCATGTTCATGTGCCTGCAGTGAATGCATTAACATGTTTTTCAGGTCGGCCAGGGTGTCGATCGTGAGGAAATCGTTCGTCCTGTGGTTTTGCCGGGAGAAGAGCCGGATGGCCACGGTCGCTCCGTGAGCGACCCACCACACGCTCACTCCCAGGACGATTATGCCAATAAAGATATCTGGCAAGATGACGACGGTGATGCCTGTGGCGAATTCGAAGCTGCCGCTGAGCGTTTTCCAGCTTCGGTCTTCTCTTTTTGTTTCTGACCGGAACCCGCGCCTGAGGTTGAAAACCCCTTGGACGCTCAGTGCTATTCCGAGCACGATGGAAATCCAGGTGATTGTCGCGTCTGGAATGCCGAGAAGGAAGACGGCGCCTGCGAGCCGGAACGTGAAGGATGCGATCCGCTCTGGGTTTCCCCACTTTCTTCTTTTCGCGGTCTCTTTTTGTTCTGACTCTGGGGTCGTTGTTCGAGTTTTGGGTGTGACTGTGTCTTCGAGAGGTTTGCTGGTTCGAGCTGACTGTCGGGAGAGAAAGTCTGTGGCGACTGAGACGAGAAGCCCGATCCCGATGACGCGGGCGAGCACCGTTGTGCCGTTGAGTAATCCCAGCAGGATTGCGATCCCTGTCAAGGCAGTGGCCAGCGCTCGGATGATCGTCCAGCTCAAGAAGATCTTCGGGGTTCTGCGCTCTGTTGGAAGAGTGTCGTGACTGTTGTTGACCAGGGTATCGCGAAGGCCGGCATGCTCTGCTTCTTCACTGGGTCTCTTGTCAGGGAAGGAGTTGTGGTCGTTTGACATGGATGAGAACTCCTCCATGCTGCCTCTGTGGAAGAAGGGCAGCTAGGGCCAGTATCGCATTATTCACGTGAAAATCGTTTGAAAGAGCGTTTTTTTTATTGAGGATCTGTGTTCTGCTGTCTTTTTCGGCATTATGAGTGCATGAGCGATCCCCCGAGTACCGTTGAGAACGGAGTTCCGAAAGAAAGCAGTGAGCTGGAGCGAGGCGTCGGGCAAATGCCTGCTGTCGAGTGGCAGGCTCGTATGTCTTTTTTTATTACGGTCGCTGCGATTGCTCCTGTGGCAGGGGCACTTGTGGGCCGAGAGCGAGAAGTTGTTTTTTTCCTTGTTGACCTTCTGGCGTGGACAGTCTTTGTTGTGGACCTAGCGGGGAATATCCGTATTTCAGGAAAGTACTCTGCTACCTGGTCAGGGCGTTTTGACATTGGTATTGTTCTCCTTACCTTCCCTTGGTATGTCTTTCCCCCGTTTGAAGTAACCGGCCTTTTTCTTTTTTTTCGTTGGTTCCGTTTGGCGCGCATTCTCTTGACCGGGAGAGGGTGGCTCTCCCTATGGCAGGCTGTGATTCGCCATAATCTGGTCAGGACATTGGGCGTCGTAGTCGTCATCTCTGCAGTTTGTTCTGTCATCGTGTATTACAAAGAGTCGCCGGAAACTGGTTTCGTGTCTTTTGGGGATTCACTCTGGTGGTCAGTGGTGACAATGACCACAGTGGGATATGGGGATCTTGTGCCGGAGACTCTGTTGGGCCGGCTGTCAGCCATCGCCCTTATGCTTTCCGGACTCGTTCTTCTTGGGAATCTCGCTGGGATTTTGGCGTCTTTTTTCCGTTCCGATGAAGGATCGGCGCATGTTTCTCTCAGCAGAGATGCGGCCGTGGAAATAGCCGGTCTTCGTTCTGAGATGGCGGAGTTGAATCGGAGGCTTGCCGATCTACTCGAACGAGAGGAGCGGCGTGAAAAGCGGCGTGAAGAGGAAAGCAAGGGGGAGATCGAGGTGCAGGATCACGCGGGGAAACGTGAGGCGTGAGAGAAGGAGGGAACAGGCCATATGGCTTGTGTAAGACTGTATATGGCCTGCTCAGGGAGATAGTTAAACCAACCGGCTCTTTATCTTTGCAAATTCTTCGTTGGAGATAACTTGTTTTTCGCGCAGTTCGGCGAGCTTTTCAAGTTCTGCCGCTGTGCTGTAGCCCATCTGTTGACGGAACTGTTTATCGTGCTCCACCCTGCGGAGAATTTCCTCTTCTGTTGGTTTTGGACGTGTGACAATGTAGACCAGGGCACCGACGAGAGGAAAGATGATCAGGAGGAGAATCCATCCGGCTTTTGCCCAGCCTGACAAGTCGTCTCGAGCCCAGATGTCGATGAACATCGTGATGATGACCCACATGAAGACAACGAGAAAGGAGAATGTGATCATTGCGCCAATGAAGTCGCCGAGATCATCCATGAGTACCTCCGAACTGTGAGTGTTTTCGCTGTTTTCGTGGGAAAATAGATTTTCTGGAATTGCGGGAGGGCCTCTGATCGTTGAGGACTAGTCAAGGAACGCCAGTGCTTTACTTTCCCCGAAAATTATCTGCATGCTGAGAATCATACTGATTTAGTTATAAATTTCTACATCTACGTATATATCTACATTTTCTTCTTGTTTTGTTTGTGAAAAGAAAACAGTGGGGCAAAAAAGCCGGGGTGGGTTTGTTTTGCAATTGCAAGTTATGTTTTTTGTATGTAAATGTTTTTTTAGTATTTTGTTATTTTGTTCGATTTTTTGTCTTTTTAGAAAATCTTGCCGGTGCTGTCGCACAGACAATGTTCTCCTGGGGACGAGACAAGCGGGCTGGTCTTCCGGAGGATCTGTTGAGACCGTTGGAACAGTCGTGGTCGTTGGTTTGCCAATGGGGTTTGGCGGCGTAGTCAGTCGTAGTTCGAGAACGTCGCCCGGGAGAAGTCGACCTTGCCTTTGAACCTCGCCTTTGAACCGCAACTTTCGGTCGATGTGGTAGGTGTAGTTCCCAGGTAGGTTGCTTTGAAGCGTACCTCCGGCGGTGCTTTGTCGTAGATAGGGGCCGTGGTGTGTCCGCGGCGGCCTTCAAGTGGTGCGGAGGTTTGCGACGAGGAGGATGGCAACACAGTTTGTGAGGAAGGAGAAGAACCGGATGGCCACGGTCGCTCTGTGAGCGACCCGCTACAGGTTCACTCTCCCGATGACTCGATCCGTACCAAGGTCCTGAGAACTTTTAAACCGGTAGAAGACGATGTGATCGTGTGCTGGTTCGGGCCTATTGACGACTGCTTTGGTTCGGTGTCGGTACTCGTGTTCTGGCTATCAACTGGAGTACCGATTCTCCTGTCTTGATTTTGCTTGCAGGGATACTGTTGGGCGGGATGGGCGGTGGTTTTTTCTCGTATTTTTATGATCGGTGAACTTCCGCCGCGAACGACGGCGGCCATTTGTACTTGGTATGGACACCCCAGTCCGGGCTCACGCCCTTCAGTCAGGTATCCACTGAATCGGGGCAACAACAGGTTTTGGGGGTGGTGGGGAGGGAGGTTGCCCATGACGTTGGTGGCTTGCCGGTCGGCTTTTTCTGTGGTGTGGGCGTAGATGCGGAGGGTGGTGCCGTCGGTGTGACCGAGGCGGTGGGGGACCGGGGATGCCTGTGTCGAAGAGTTGGATGGCGCCGAAGCGGCGGGGGGCCGGTTTCTTTGCGGGTTGCGGCGTGGATGGTGCGGGTGTGGCGGCGACCGTTTTCTCGCACGACCAACCGCTAGGCGGTTTTTCCCCGTTTTTCCAAGTGTCGGTGTGTCGTTGGGTGCCTCCGTGCCGGATATTTCTTCGGCCGGGAACGGGTCGGACGAGAACTTTCCGAAGGGGCAGAGAGGGGCCAAACAGCGGATGTCTTTGTTCTTGTCGCAGTGAGGTCGCAGGTAGAGGGGTATTTTGCCTGGTTGGTTGTGGTGCCCGGGGAGGGACTTGAACCCTCACACCCTTTCGGGCAACGGATTTTGAGTCCGTCGCGTCTGCCGATTCCGCCACCCGGGCGCAGTGGGGGAAGCATACTCGCGAGGTTTCGTGAACACCGGATTGTTTCTGATGACGGTGCTTTGTCAAACTGAGGATAGGTGTTGTTCTGCGATGTTGTGGGGATTGTGTGCGTGAAGAAATGGGCTGGAGAAAACAAAAAGGTTGCGGCCCGTTTTCAGTGCATACGATAGCGTTACCGAGTTTTCGATAAATTAACTGTATTGATGAGAAGTACTGGTATCTGATGGAGGGGTGCTTACCCTGTGGGGAAGTAGAAGAGCCTTGGAGTTTTTTCACATAGAGTTCTGTGGCTCTTCTGAAGTGTGTGTTTTTCGACAAAACACGCGTGTGGCTGTGTGCTGCAGTTGCAAAGTGACAGTCAAAGAGGAGGAAAATGGGTATGTGCTGTGACGGTTTCCCGAGTGTCGTGTGTGGATACTCTGCATGTGATGGGAATTGTTGACGGGCTCTTGCTCATTTTCAGTGGCTACGAACATATGGTGACACATGACCGAAGCTGCTCCGCATGCACGGGTGCTTATAGCGGAAGATGAAGCGATTATTCGCCTGGATCTCAAAGAGATCCTTTTGGAAGAAGGGTACGATGTTGTTGCTGAGACAAATAATGGGAAAGACGCGATAGAACTCGCGAAAGAACTTGTGCCTGATTTATGCATTCTTGATATTAAAATGCCGGGTCTTGATGGCCTTAGTGTGGCGCGAGAAGTTCTTGGAAGTCGTCTTTGTGCAGTTTTGATTCTTACTGCTTTTTCACAACGGGATCTTGTGCAGACTGCTCGAGAAGCAGGTGTTTATGCTTATATAGTGAAACCTTTTCAAAAGACGGATCTTATTCCTGCGATTGAGCTGGCCCTCGGTCGTTTTGCTGAAATGAAGATGCTTGAGGAAGAGGTCTCTGATCTAAACGCCCGTCTTGAGGCGCGCAAGCTGATAGATCGGGCGAAAGGTATGCTGATGGATGTGCAGAGGATGGGGGAAAACGAGGCTTTTCGTTTTATTCAGCAGTCTGCCATGCGCGATCGTCTCACGATGAAGGTTGTGGCGGAACGGCTTCTTTCTGGCGAGATTGACCCTACTGATTCTGGCCTTTGATGGGTTTTTGCACGACTTACTGGGAGTGTTGGTCTTTTTTGTAGTTTTCGCAGTTCTCAGGGGTGTCTTGAGACTTGTATCCTGGATTTTGTGCTGTTTTCCTGGTACGGCGTAGAGCAGGTCTGGGGACGAGAAGCGAGGTAGCGCGGTGTGATACGCCGGCGCCCTCGCTGCAACTCGAAGGCAGGGGGAGGTCTACCTGCCTTCGAGTCTTGATGTTTGTGTTGTGGGCCTGACCTGAGGGGAAGTGTGTGCAGGCAGGCTCGGGTTATGCGAGTTCGGTTTCCCAGTCGCGGGTTTCGATGGTTTCTTTGAGTTTGTGGAGGAAGGCCGCTGCATAGGCACCGTCAAAGGCGCGGTGGTCGAAGGTCAAAGATACTGATCCTCGGTGGCGGATTGCGATGGTGTCGCCCATTTCTGTTTCGAGAACGACTGCCTGTTTTTTCACGCCGTCTGTGGTCAGGATGGCAACTTGGGGCTGATTAATGATGGCTGAGGAGAGAAAAGTCCCGTAAGGCCCAGGGTTGGTCATGGTAAATGTGCCGTGCATGATCTCATCTGGACTGAGTTGTTTGTTTCGTGCCCGCCTTGCCAGGTCAGAGATCTCACGGGCGATGGCGCGTAGGCGTTTTGTTTCGGCATTTCGGATGACGGGAACGACGAGTCCGTTGAAGTCGAGGTCAACAGCAATCCCGAGGTTGACATAGTGATGGACCAAGAGGGCGTTGCCATCGACTTGCGCGTTGACGTGAGGGAACTCTCGTATGGTGTCGCATAGGGCGCGGGCCACGAAAGGCAGGTACGTCAGACTGAAGTTTTCTTCTGCTTTCCATTCGGACCGGGCGGCAAGGCGAACTTGCGCGACTTTTTCAAAGTCGATTTCCATCGATATTGTGACATGGGCACTGGTCTTCACCGACATGACCATGTGTTCGGCTGTGCGTCGACGGATGTTGCTGAAAGGCACTGTGTGGGAACGTCCTGAGAACTCCGTCAGGCCGGCGGAGTGAGACGGGGCTGGGGGGAGCACCGGCGTCGGGGCTGCTTGCACGGTGGCAGCGGCCCTGTGCGTTTCCACTTGGGGGGTTGTGCGTTCGAGCGTGATGGTGCCTTGCTCAATCACCGCGAGCACATCGCCGCGCGTGATGCGTCCTCCAGGTCCCGTGCCTTGGATTTGTTCGGGACGTAGAGTGTTTTCGTTGAGAAGTCGCCGCACGACAGGCGAGAGGAGCATACTCGGGTGCTTCTCCTTGCTGCTCTGCGCAGAAATGTCTGCAAAAACGGGCTTTCCTCCGTCTGGTACGGAGGTGGGCTGTGTGGGAAGAACGGGAGGAGAACTCGGTGTTGTGAGAGGTTGGGGAAGGCCGCTACTTTTTCCAGGGCTCGAACCATTAAGTGTGGTTGTTTCTGCGACAGTTGCCGTTGGTGTTGCCTTTTGGGTGCCGGTTTTTCCGGTGTCGGCTTTTGTGTCAGTTAAGAAACACAGGACACTTCCGACTTCTACGGTCTCTCCTTCGGGCACGATAATCTCAGCTAAATAGCCGGGACGAGGAGACGGTACTTCCGAGTCGACCTTGTCGGTCGATACTTCAAAAAGGAGTTCGTCTTCTGCTATTTCTTCCCCGACTTCTTTGAGCCATTTGGTGATGGTGCCCTCGGTCACCGATTCGCCGAGTTGGGGCATTGTAATTTCGACTCTGGCCATGAGTCCTCCGTTGTACTCAACGCTTGTCGATGATTGAGGTTCTTCACTCGCGTGCGTGTGTCAGGAAGAGAAGTGCTCGCGCGAGATTGTGTGTGCACAGTTTTTGCTGCGCGTGTTGATCTCCAGGCATTAGACCACGAACGAAGAACCTTTGCGCTGGAGTTGCCTGATGATTTTGTGCGAATGCGTCTCGTCCCGATTGGGTGTTTGTGAGCAAAACACATGTTTGTCTGCTGCTTTTGTTGTGGGGATGAGGCTATGTCTGAACTTTTTCCCAGTGTTGATTCGAGTATCGACTATCAAATATCGACGTGGAACCCTCGGGAATGAAGTTTTGGCTATTCTGTCTGATTCTCTGCTATTTCGCTTAGGGTAGAGCGAACAGAATGTGCCGGCGACAGTATTGTGGCCTGACGCGTGAAGAGCCTCCTTCCCTGATCGCGAGCCCTGATCGAGAGCGAAGGCAGGGGCGGATGCGGTTTCAGGGCTCACCGTGCCAGGACACTCTCCGGTTCTCTCTATTCAAGCACGCCTGCTGTGTCTTTATGGAGACTCTCCGAAAAGACACAGCAGGAAACACACGACAGACAGCTTTTTTTAGACAGTTGTGTATAGTGCGTGTTGCGGAGTGTAGCGAATTTTGTGCATTAAAAGTCGCTTAATCCAGTGAATCCTCACGAATCCTGATAGAAATACACGCCAGTTTCCCCCGTGAGGAGTGTTCCGTCTTCCAGAATTGCCGTGACGGAGATCATGTATTGCCCGATTTGAGCTGTGCAGAAATTTTCGATGGGTTGTGGGCAGATCCGTAAGAAATGTTCTCCTGGGGAGACAGTGAGCCGTGTCCCGGACGGTCCAGTAATTTCGTGCACTCTTGCGTTCTTGGGAAGGAACCAAATGAGCAGAGGAGCACGAGTGGCAGAGTAGCCAAGTGTGCTGCCGTCAGGACCGAGCTGGAGTGCAAGCTTTCTCGGAATGACTTGGGTAATGACAGGGCTGACCGCCCCCGCGCTGTCGGAGTTGATTTCAAAGGGCGTCGCAGATTCCGAGCGCACTACTGGCGTATCTGTGGTTTCTTGGATTTTTGTGACGACTGTGGTGGTCACGCCAATGATGGCCGCGCTGGCTGTGCCGGCGAGTAGCGCGCTGCGGAGACGCCGCCTGCGATGGCGATGCTTCTTTTTTGCGCTTGTTGCAGAAGAAGGCGGCGTCTCCTCTTTTGGGACACGCTCTTGTGCAGCATATTTGGGTGTGAGACTCCTGGCTGTTTCTTCTGTGCTGGGGGGGTTCGTGCTGGAGGGGTTCGGTAGGGAAGGATCGGGTGTCGCTGGATTGGCGGCTGTGTTGCGCGCGTGCCGGGGAAGTGTTGCTGCTGTTTCTGAGTCCTGCTGCGGCAGTGAAGACGCAAGGACTCGGCGACCGGCAAAGAAAGGAAGTTTTCTCCGGTTTTTCCTTGGGCTTTTCTCGTGGTTTTCTGGGCGACCTCCTTTCTGGTATTGGACTTTGGTGTATGGATACTGGGGCTGGTGCTGAGAGGCTGCTTGTTCTTTTGCACTATGGATCGAGGAGCGGGCGTCTCCTGATTTTTCTGCTGTTTGTTGGTCTGTCTGGCTTTTGTGGGTCTCCTCCGTGTTTTCCCCGGCATTGTTTTCGTCGGGGGTCTTGTGTGGCGCGCCTTCTTGCGCAGGAAAGCCTTCTCCGAAAAAAGCGGGAGGAGAGCAGGCCGTTGCTGTTTTCTCGTTTTCCCTGTTTGGAGGGAGAAACGGCGGAACAGAGCCTTTGTTTTCGGTAATGCCGGGTGAGGAGCCGGACGATGGGTCGGCGCGCACAAGATTGGGCGAGAGGTCGGGGGAGATGATGAGCGGAGGCCGGTGAGAGGAAAAAGGAGGAGAGATGATCTGCGCAGAGGCCTCTGAAGAAGTCTGCGAGACGAGAGGAATGTTTTCTGTGTCGTGATCTTGTTGCAAAAGTAAGTCGGTGTTTGCAGGTTTGTCGTGGGAATGCAAGACCGGATGTTGGGAGTGGGCAGCTTCTGAAGGAACGGAATTCCAAAAAGCAGAGAGGTCGACGAGATCGTGTTCCAATGGATCGTGTCCTGGCAGGTCGTGTCCTGGCAGGTCGTGTCGCGTTGTAGGTGGTGCGGCTGAGCGGGAGTGGGACACGGTTTTTTGCGACTGTGAAGAGAAATCTGCGTTGAGGTCTGCGTTGAGTCCTGTCTTGAGGTCTGCGTTGAGGCCTGGGCTGGGGTCTGCGTTGCGGGGAGAGGTGGTGTTCCAGGAAACGTCCGCAGTGTTGTCCTGCGCTGCTACTGCAGGGGTTTGTGGTTGTGTGGATTGTACGCGAAGACGTTGAAGTGAAGAGGGAAAAGTCGCCGTGGGGTGGGATGACGGGGTGCTGGGTGTGGCGTAGCGGGGGGATGTGATGTGGGGAGGGGCGGGAAAGCCAGGGGGAGCAGAAACATGGTGTACGTTTTGCTCGAAGTATGGTGCAGCGGTATTCCCCTCGTATGCCGGCGAATGTGCAGTGTTTGTGGTGTAAAAGGAAGTTGGGACGGAGAAGGTTGCCGGAACGGGGGGAACGGAGAAGGTTGCCGGAACGGGGGGAACGGGGAAAGGTGGCGGAATGAGTGTGGGATGGGGTTGTTCTGTTCTGGCTGGAGAGAGTTCGTAAATTGAGCCTTGGAGTGGCACTCCCTGCTGGAGCAGGCTTGTGCCAATGGTTTGTTTGAGTGCGGAGGAGACGGCAGGAATCGGGATGGACGCGTAGAGCACGTGCGGGGCGAGTCGCGGCGCTTGTAGACGCTGCCCTTCTGCGGAGGACCGAATGTAGTTGCGGATCAGGTGAAAGGCGTGGGCATCGAAGGCGTCTGTTCCGGCTTGGGTGAGGGCTTGGCGGAGCTGTTGGTTTGCCGGACCGTCTCCTGCCCAAAGCAGCTGGGCGCGCATGGCTTCTGAGAAACGTTGGAGTAGCCCGCTCAAGTGTCTTTCCACTTGTTTGGGGGGGAGGGCGATGTGGGGCATGGCGCCGAGGTCGTGCGGGGTGAGTTCGTGGCGCAGATGGAGGTTTAAGAGGCTGGCGTTGAAGTTTCCAAGGCTGCGTGCTGCCGTTGCGACAAAATGCGCGGCAAGCTGGTCGGTTTCCATCGCTGTGGGGTCGGTAATGTCAGAGATTCGGGAAGCAGCGTGGGCGATTTCCTGATAAGAAGTGCCTGGTAGGGGGCGTACCATACTCTGGATGGAGAGTGCCCGTGTTTCGTCATATAAGTGTGGACCGGGCCATTCTGTGGGGGTAGAGAGGATCTGGTCGAGCCGGTGCCATGTGGTGTAGAAGACTTCTCCCACGACTTCTGCGGCGAGTTGTGTGTCATCCACGATTTGGTGTGCAAGGTCGTGCAGAGTGTCGAACCATAAGTCATACAAGTAGCCGAATGCGTTGGGGTCGCCTTCGTGGGCTGCTTGCAACAGTGCTCTGTCGTAGGTCCTGCTTCCGATGATGTCGTTTCCCAGAGCAGTATGTCCTGTTCGTGGAAATCTCCTCGGGTTTTTTTGCGTCACCGCTACCTCCTTGCGGACTGTTTTTTTTGTGCCGTGCTTGTGCGCCGTGCTTGTGTGTTCCGGTGAGATGTGTGGTGTGGGTCCGAAGTGTAAGTGTGATGAAAACAAGCTTCGACACTATCCGTTGATATATTGTCACCCTCTGTGTTGTATGTCACCGCTTTTTTGCCGGACTTCTTTTTTCTTTTTTGTATTGGCTATGAAAAATTTTCTTTGTTGCCTCCTTGCTGTAGTGAAAGAAGGAGCGCAAGGCATTGCTGCGAGGAAGAATGTGGTACCGAGGACGCGAACACGAGCGAGACTTTGCGGCAATCTCTTGGCAAGACAGAAGCTGATCTTGCTTTTGGCGTCTGCGAACATACCCACTGCCAATTATCATGTGCTTCGGGGAAGAGGACGCTTGTGCCGGTGACGGGGCTTTGTCCCTTTCTAGGTAGAGGTCCGATTTTGTGTGACGCAAAAAGACGCATCATTTGGGGCATTCGCCTACATGGTTTTTCCGGTAGGTATGCGCATTTCTGTTGTTTTCAACTGGTATTTTTTGGGGAGTAGAAGATCGTGGTGAAGTCGAGGGATCAGCGTCAGCAGGGGGCGGGGAAACCAGAGGACCGCCAGTTTGGCCAGCATAAAGGGCAAAATACTCAAGGAAACTTCGGCTCTCCCCCGGATGATGCCGAAAGTGTTTCGTGGGGATCCCCTCCGGTTGCGCCTGCGCAAGACCAGACCGTCAGAATACCCGCTGGAGGAGATCAAACGGGGGGAATGCCCGCTGAACCTCCCAAGATGCCGGCAAAAGATGTAACCTGGCGTTTTTTCTCTCCGCTGCCGGCTGAGCCGGCGCCGGAGAGCCGAACGGGGCAGCACGTTACCTTGATCCTGGGAATTCTTCTTATTCTTTGTATCACGGCTTTTTTTGTTTGGGCACTTTTCTTGCGGTCCGGGAGTGACGAGTCTGCGTCCGAAGAGTCGAAGGTGACAGAGAACTTGTCGAATTTTTCAGAGGATGTGACGAAAGAGAAAACTGCCGGATCTTTTACGGATGAGTCACAAGACGATACCGACGCGGATGCGAGCGCACCGGACGCCTTGCCGGATGCATCGGATCAAAAAAATCCCACCGAAGATGATGTCTTTGAAACCCTTCTTCCGTCTTCTTCTTCTGGGACAGAGGAGTTGAAATTTGCGCTGTCTTTGCTCCCGGATACAGTGCGCGGCGAAACCCAAGCTGATGGTCTTATCGCCTACTCTATGAAGAATGCTCCAGTACTCAACTGGTCAGTGGAAGGATCCACCGAAGACATCGAGGTTGTGGGTCCAGGGATTTATGCCTTTGGGCGATCGGGAACCAAGGCAGTATGCGCCGGGGAGTGGAAGGACGCCATCTGTCTGGGAGCAGCAGGCGACCATGAGTACCGGCTCTCCTTTCGTTCCTCCCAAGATAGAAAAGTGCATTCCCGCGTGGTGGTTTTACACGTGCGCGCCGCGTGACAGGAAAACCCGGAGTCGTCCTTGTCTCGGCCCTTTCCGGGTCTTCTCTCGGCCCTCTTTTTCGGGAACGGGAAGAAGAAAGTGCACGAGCAGGAATAGTGCACAGGTAGGCCGGAATGGACCAGGAACCGGAATGGACCGAGACAAGGATTGGTGGTAGGGCCTTGAGAGGGGAGGGTTTACGCGAAGAAGAGACGGATGCCCCAGACCAAGGCCATGATTGCGCATCCCAGACCGATACCGGCGAGGGCTCCATTGATCTTTTTGAATTTTGTCGCTTGCTCTGGATCTGATTCAGCGTACTTGCGGATTTTCGGACCAGCCCACTGGGAGTGAGCGATGGCCATCCCGATCGACAAAACCACAAAGGTCAACTTTTCTCCGAAGATCCGTCCCCAGTCTCCTCCCATGTCGTCGATGTCGAGCATGAGCGCTATTCCAGTGAAAAGGATGAATACAAGTGCACCCCAGGAGATGAGCTGAAAGCGTTGAGCTGCAGCTGTGATAATGCGGCGACTATCTGCTTCGTCATGTCCTGCCGCGCGCAGGGTTGGCATGAGAAAAGCCAGCACGATCTGGCCGCCGATCCACACGCTTATGCCCAGCAGATGCATTGCCAGCAGAACTTCTTCAGTGGTCATGGAGCCTCGTCTCAGGTACGAAAAACAAGGAGCAAGAGGAAAACTGTCAAAAACAGCACAAGCACAGTGTTGCGGACAGTAAGAGTTATGGCGCCTTGTGTCCTTATGGTGTAGCAGAGCAGATTCTCGTGAGAAAGAGCAAGCGGATCTTTTTTCGAGGCTGTCTTTTGCTTGTCTTTCGTTTTTTTAGGGCGGGCCACTTGTTGTTTTTTCCGCTGCTTTTTTCTGTGTTTTTTCCGCTGCAAGAGCGGGCGGAGGCAGTGCAGAATGCAGTGAAAAATACAGAGTGGGTGTGACAGAGTATGCCAGTATTCGGATCCGTAGGTGAGAAGTGCCTCTTGCTGTTTATCGCTGTGATCAGTTGTGAGAGAGAGTGTTTGGGGGGAAGAAAGAGAACACGCCAAAAGGCTTTTTGTGGGGAAGAGTCGGCGAAGATGGGACGAGACCACTAAATATAGGTACAGGGTGTAGGGACAGAGACTTGGTGAAGAGTCGGTACAAAAATCCGGCTTGTTGGAGAGCGTGCTGTAATGAAATGACGCGCGCACAAAATAAAACCTCAGGACTGGAGCATTGGTGCGCGATACGGTGCGCGACGAGACCATTTCCCACTTGAAACAGCTAGGAATGACCGCGTATGAGGCCAAGGCCTACGTGGCCCTTCTCGCTGCCGGAGAACCTTGCAACGGGTATGAGGTAGCGAAAATATCGGGCGTGCCCCGCAGCATGGTCTACGAATCGCTTGGGAAGCTTGTTGAACGGGGCGCGGCTTTTGAGGTTGTCCTGGCCGATGGCGGAAAAACGTATGTTGCCTTGCCTGCGCCTTCGCTGCTGGACCGTTTGCGCCGCGATTTCGACAGAAAGATCGACGTGCTTGAGGAGATGTTGCCGCAAGTGGCCGGCCCGGTTGCAACGAGTCTGATGCACCATCTCAGCGGTGCTTCTGCGGTAATGCAACGCGCGTGTGATCTCGTGGAGAACGCCAAAAGCGATCTCTTTCTCTCGCTTTGGGAAGAAGAAAACAACACGCTGGCACCTTTTTTGCGCCGCGCTGCCGCGCGCGACGTGGAACTTTGCGTGATGCAGTTTGGTGGTGAACTGCTCGATGTCGGCCATGTGTCTGCCCACTTGTTCACTGAACCTGAAATGGTACTTGCACGCGTCGGATGCCGTTTGCTTGTGATCGTGGTTGACCAGCGCGAAGTTCTTATTGCAGGTGCACTTCCCGGTGAAAGTTGGGGCGTCTATTCCGACGACCCGGCTGTCGTGCTTTTGTCTGTGGAGTTCATCCGACACGACATTGCCCTACAGACTCTGGTGGAACGTGTGGGATCTGAGAAGGTCGCTGCTTTGTGGGACGCCGACCCCGTGCTGATGCGGCTTGCGACAGGCCTGGTTGCTCCCCATCTGGACCGCCACCGGAGACCCTCAGGTGAGACCACGAGGTGAGATTGCCACGCGAAACCGTTTGCTGGAGGCTGGGAAAAGCGAAAAAGAGCGGACGGGAGAGCGGGAATGCAGCAGGAAACCTGGTTTCCTGCTGCATTCCCGCTACATTTGACAGCGGTCGGTTCCTCAGCGGACGCGGTTCTTTTAGGGGATATCTAGGTGTTGAAGTTGCACGCTGTGTAGCGCGCAATGGTTGTGAAGCAGTCTCGGACAACTGCAAAATGGCGAGGAAGAGACATTTTCTCCTGAGAGACCGGAAGAACAAGGGGGCAAAGGTGGCGATTGCAGTCGTAAATCGGCGAATCGAGGTGACTGTCAACGGGAAGGCTCATGTTGACGAAGTTGAGCCACGTACCTTGTTGATCCAGTATTTGCGTGAGAACTTGGATCTCACGGGATCGCATGTGGGGTGTGACACCTCGAATTGCGGTGCATGTACAGTCCTACTCGATGGTGTCTCGGTAAAATCTTGCACGGTCCTGGCTGTGCAAGCAGATGAGTGCGCGGTCACCACGATTGAGGGTCTGGCAGATGGGGATACCTTCCATCCTGTGCAGCAGGGTTTTGTGGAGAAGCATGGTCTCCAGTGTGGGTATTGCACACCTGGCATGATCATGGCCGCAGTCAGTCTACTGGACGAGAATCCACATCCTACTGAGCAGGAAATCCGAGAGGGCATTGAAGGTAACCTGTGCCGTTGCACTGGGTACAAGAATATTGTGGATGCCATTCAGTGGGCTGCCGAGAACAGCTGAGGGGGAGAGCATGATTCCCGCGTCTTTTGAATATGTGCGAGCGGAGTCGGTTGACCATGCCGTTTCCCTTTTGCAGGAACATGGAGAGGAAGCCAAGCTCCTTGCTGGTGGCCACTCTCTTTTGCCTCTGATGAAGCTGCGTCTGGCACAGCCGGGTGTGCTGATTGACATTGGCCGCCTTGGTGACTTGGCGAATATCCGTGATGATGGCGATATGGTATCTATCGGGGCATTAACGCATCACGCGCAGATAGAGCACAGTCCTTTGCTCCGGCAAGAGTGCCGTGTGGTGTCGCACACTGCCGGGCAAGTCGGCGACTTGCAAGTGCGTCATCGTGGCACCATCGGGGGATCTGTTGCGCATGGCGACTCTGCCTCTGATCTGCCGACGGTGTTGCTCGCAGTCGACGCGGTGATGGTGGCGCATGGGCCGGAGGGAACGCGCGAGATTCCCGCTTCCGACTTTTTTACCGGCTTCTGGGAGACTGCTCTTACAGATGTTGAGCTGCTTACCACAATCAAGGTCCCGAAGTTGCCAAATGCCGGATGGTCTTATCAGAAGTTCAACCGTCGCGCGCAAGACTGGGCGATCGTGGGAGCTGTCGCCGTGAAGAACGGCACAACACGCATTGGGCTTACCAATATGGGCTCGATTCCCTTGCGTGCGACTGCAGTTGAAGCCGCATTGCAGGCAGGAGCGTCTCTCTCTGATGCCGCTGCTGTTGCCGCTGAAGGAACAAATGCCCCAGCAGACGTCAATGGTTCCGCGGCTTACCGTGAGCATCTTGCCCGGGTGCTTGTGCGACGTGCATTAGAGGAAGCCGGAAGCTAAAAGCGCGCGGGTCACGCGCTTGGCCCGCGGTAAAGCCGGTTCTGGAGCCAGAGGGACCCTCGCGAGACTTCCTCCCTGTGTCCTGAGGCATGGCAGGCAAAGCCGGAATACAACCGCTGTAGCCTGCAGCGTATTGTCGTAGCCTGGAGCGACTGCAGGCGCGAAGACCTCAATGCGTGTGGCAGTGAGAGCGAAAACAGCAAGGAAAGCCGACCCGTTTGCGCGAGCGAGCTGCTTTTCCCTTTTATGGGAAGTACGGTGCATTGTTCTGCATACAGTGCTGTGCACAATCGGGTACGTGTCATCGTGCATCGTGACCTGGGCGACGGGACGTGAGCTTTCTGGGTCTTGTGATGTTTTGCAGGGTTTTCCGGTTCGAGGTTTTTCTGGCTGCCCGGTATTCTTGCGTTTCTGTCATTTTTTGCCAGAAAGCGATTTTGCAATGGAATTTTCCAAGCGGTGATGTCCGGGTGGGAATACTGTGTGCTTCTTGGCTTTTCGCCGCATTTACTGGATATGCCCGATCGTGCAGGTAAGGTCTCTTCATGAGCGAGTCCACACGTTTCCCTGGCACTTTGCCCGAAGGAGTGGAGGATGTGCCCGCGATGGCGGCGGCCCTCGCTGACGCGGGTTACCTCACTGATACCGGCCTTGCCACGGCAGTCTTTCTTTCGCTTCGTTTGGCGCGTCCTCTTTTGCTTGAAGGCGACCCTGGTGTAGGAAAAACAGAACTTGCGAAAGCACTCACTCGGGTGTTTGGCGGGCCGCTCATTCGTTTGCAGTGTTATGAGGGTATTGATGTGTCCCAGGCGGTGTACGAATGGTCGTACGCGCGCCAGCTCTTGCACATTCGCGCAATGGAAGTCCTGGGCGCGGGTGTCGACCGGGCCGAAAACGCGCCAATGCCTGCCACGGCGAAAACAGATATTGCAAGCGTGGAAGACGATCTTTTTTCAGAGCGTTTTTTGTTGCGTCGTCCTTTGTTGGAGGCACTTGTCGATCCCCCGGAAGGGGCACCGCAGCGGGTTCTTTTAATTGACGAAGTGGACCGGGCTGACGACGAATTTGAGGCGTTTCTTTTGCAGATTTTGGCGGAGTACAGCGTGACTGTGCCGGAACTTGGCACCTTTGTGTCGCGTCGTCCGCCTGCTGTGGTGGTGACGTCGAACCGCACACGTGAAGTCCATGATGCTCTGAAACGCCGCTGTCTTTACCACTGGCTTGCGCATCCTGATTTTGAACGTGAAGTGGAGATTGTGCGGGTGCGCTTGCCGGGTGTGCCGGAGACTTTGGGCAGGCAAGTCGCGGCCCTGGTCCAGATATTGCGGGGAAAAGAACTTTTTAAGCCGCCGGGTGTGGCAGAAACGCTGGATTGGGCAGAGTCTCTTGCCGCGCTTGGGGCAGAAGAGGTGACGACTGATTTGGTCGAAGCGACGTTCGGGGCAGTGCTCAAGTACCGAGAAGATCAAGAACGTGTGCGAGACGAAGGTGTGCCGGCTCTTTTAAGTGAGGCGATGGGCCTTGCAGGCTGAAGACCATGCAAAACGGGTGACCGAATCCCAGGAGAGGGAAGCCGAGGGCACGGGTGCGCGTCTTCCCGCTTCAGACGGTCCGGCTTCTCTGGTGTCTGGGGCAGTGAGCAACGAGCAGGAGCAGGCAGAGCCGGCGGATTTTTCTTCCCCGGAATCTTCCGATGAGGCCAGGCCCGCAGTGCCGGACCTTGCACGCGCAGGGGTGCGCTTTGCACGTGTCTTGCGGGCCTCTGGCATGAGTGTTGATGCCGGTAGCGTTCATGTTTTTCTGGAAGCGCTGCTCGCTGTTGGCCTTGATGATGCGACGACGGCATATTGGGCGGGTCGTGCCGTGTTTTGTACACGTCCCGAAGATTTTCCGCGTTTCGATCGGGCGTGGGGGTTGGTCTTTGGCGGAGAGTGGCAGGGCGAGGATTTTGCTGAAACACTGCGCCATATTGTGGCCGTGGTCACTGATGCAGACAGCGATTCCCCTGAAACAGACCAAGGAGAAGAGGACCAGGACAATCCCCCTGTGGATGTCATCACAGTGCGCTGGTCTCCGCAAGAGGTTTTACGCGAAAAGAGCTTTGACCGTTACACCGAAGCCGAATTCCATGAATTGCGCCGCCTTGCCTCCCATCTGCGTGTGCGTGGTTCCCTCAAGCCTGGCCGTCGCCTCGTGCGAGCCAAACATGGGGGCAGGCCTGACCTGTCGCGCACGTTGCGGACTGCGTTGAAGCATGGTGGCGAGCCGGTGTCGATTGCTGCTGACCGTCCTGGGCCGAGGCCCCGCCGGCTTATTCTTCTCTGTGATGTTTCTGGTTCGATGGAGGTGTATGCCCGGGGAGTGTTGCGCTTTTTCCATGTCGCGGTGTCGAGTCGTCAAACGGAACGTGGTATTTCTCGGGGAAACGTCGAGGCCTTTTGTTTTGGGACGCGCCTTACCCGTGTGACACGTGAGCTTGGCTCGCGTGATCCTGACGCGGCGTTACAGGCAGCGTCGGCTGCTGTGGTGGACTGGGGCGGGGGCACTCGTCTCGGGCAGACCTTCAAAACTTTTCTGGATGATTGGGGTCGCCGCGGTATGGCGCGTGGCGCGGACATTGTGATTCTTTCTGATGGGTGGGATCGTGGTGATCCTGACGAGCTTGCCCAACAGATGCGTCGTTTGCAGCGTCTCGCCCATCGTGTGATCTGGGTGAATCCGCTGAAGGGAACTCCGGGCTATGCGCCGCTTGCACAGGGAATGGCGGCTGCTTTGCCGTATGTGGACGAGTTCCTTGAGGGGCATGCCTGGATGAGCATGGAAAATTTAGCGAAGGCAGTGTCAATATGAGACATGCAGCGAGTGCCGGGTGTGCTTTTGCTGCGGTGACAAGCTTGGTGACAGACGGCCATATACCGCACTGCAGTGTGCGGGGCGAGAGAAGAGCAGGGACGAACTGCACGGACGGGCAGCCTGTCCAAAATAGTGCGCAAAAGGGGAAGTGCTTGAAAGATGAAAGAGATCTTGGCTGATGTAGAACGCTGGTTTGATGAGGGACAAACAGTGGCGCTTGCCACTGTTGTCGATGTCATAGGGTCGGGTCCTCGAGAGCCCGGAGCGGTGATGGCCGTGAGTCAAAAAGGAGAAGTTGCTGGTTCCGTGAGCGGAGGTTGTGTTGAGGGTGCGGTGGTCGAAGAGTCGCTTATCGTGCTCGAAAGCGGAATTCCGCGTCTTGTGAGTTTCGGTTACTCCGATGATGAGGCATTCGAGGTTGGCCTGACATGTGGGGGTACGATTCGGTTGTTTGTGGAACCGCTTACCTGGTAGGTGTGGCGCGGTTGTAGACGGTTTCAACAAACAGTCGAGAAAAACAGTCACGAGAGACCATCGAGGGAGATGGTCAAGCGAGACGGTCACGAGAGACGGTCACGAGAGACGGTCGAGAAAAACCTGGTAATGGCCAGGTTTGTGCGCGCATGGAGGTCCGTATGCGTGTGGAGAACCACCTGTTTGGTTTCTGGACGCACTCTTGTCGGGACCTGGCGGGTTTGAGACCGGTTTCGCCTGCTGTCGTGATTTTTGAGGCCGGCGCTTGCGCGTGGTGAGAAGAATCCGAGGTCGCTTCGTGAGAAAAGCAAGGGATTCTGCGAGACGAAGTGCTTGAACACAGCTTGGGAAGCGAGGGGCGAAATGGGTGAAGTTTTCCACAGAGTGAAGGTGGCGCTGGCAGAAAATCAGGCATTTGCTTTGTGCACGCTGGTAACTGGTCCTGTTGTCGGTGCGAAGATGTTCCTGCAGAAAGACGGAGAGATTGTCGGGAGTATGGGCTCTGCCGCTCTCGACCGGGCTGTGGCAAATGATGCTGCAGGCCTTCTCGCCAATGGGCGTACTGAGACACGTCATTATGGACTGGAGGGCGAAGCCCGACTTTCCGACGTGGAAGTTTTCATAGAATCGTTTGCGCCTCCTGCTCGTCTCATTGTTTTTGGTGCAGTCGATTTCACCCGGTCGCTCAGCCGTATTGGAAAAATAATGGGGTACCATGTCACGGTGTGCGATCCCCGGTCAGTGTTCGCGACGACGACACGTTTTCCCGAGGCCGATGAAGTCGTTGTGAGCTGGCCTGATGACTATCTTGCTTCCACCAGGATAGATGAGCGCACAGTAATTGCCGTTCTCACGCATGATCCGAAACTCGATGTTCCCGCGCTGCTTGCCGCCGTGGCGACTCCTGCTGCGTATATCGGGGCGATGGGATCACGGCGTACGCATGCGGTGCGTGTGAAGCGTTTGCAAAGTGCAGGAATGTCGGAAGCTGACATTGCGCGGATTGCAGCGCCCATTGGTCTTGATATTGGGGCTGCAACACCTGAGGAGGCAGCTATTTCGGTTTTTGCTGAGATAGTGGCGTTGCGTTCCGGTCGGGAGGGCGGTCGTCTTACCGGGGGGAGCGGTTCTATTCATGCCTGAGCATGAGCCGTCGCAGCAACCGCCTGCAGGTGTACCCGATGGTGTGCCGGCAGCGGAATCTGCTGGGGCAGAGTTGTCGGGAGCAAGATCTGCTGCGCCTGGGCCGAGGTGTGGACAGGTGGCGTCTGTACTTTTGGCAGCCGGTGGCGGGACGCGTTTTGGGGGTCGAAAGCCGCTTGCCTTGTTCCAAGGCAAGCCTTTGGTTTCGCATGCTTTGTGGACTGTGATGCAGAGTGGGCTTTTCCCTATTGTCGTTGTGACGGGCGCGGATGCTCCGGCTGTGGCGGCACAAGTGCATCGCGCCGCGAGTTTTTGGGCAGCGGGTGCAGCGCACGAAGAGCCCGGTCTTGCGCGCGAGGAACCGGTCTTGCGGGCGGACGGGCCTCAAGACGCCGCGCTGTGTGGCTCTGGGGTGTCTCTTGATCGAGATAGCCTTTCTGGTCGGGAACGCGAAGACCGCGCGGCAACTTGTTCGGATCCCCGCGAGGGGGCTGTGGGGGAAACCACACAAAATAGCGGTCTTTTGTTGGTCCATAATGCGGACTGGGCATCGGGCATCGCAACGAGCCTGCAGGCTGCCCTACGTGCTTTGTTGCCGGTTTCGCATGTGCAAGCGGTCTGTGTTGGGCTGGCTGACCAGCCTCTTGTGCGTGCGAGTGCCTACCAGAGGCTTGCGACAGCATGGGAAGCAGGAGCAGATCTTGCAGTTGCGACGTATGCCGGGAAACGTCGCAATCCCGTGTTATTGGCGCGTTCGGTATGGGCAGCCGCCCAGCGTCTCGAAGGAGACGAGGGGGCTCGTGCCTTATTGCGGGTGCACCCTACGGTAGAAGTCCCGTGCGAGGGTGATCCCGTTGATGTCGACACTCCGCAAGAACTCAGAGAACTGGAGCAAAAATGCAGATCGACAACGATTTTACCGTGAGAATGCCGGTTGATGAGGTGTGGAAGCTCTTCTTGGATGTGGAGCGACTTGCCCCTTGTATGCCGGGCGCCCAACTCACCGAGATTGACGGAGATGAGTACAAGGGGATCGTGAAGGTGAAGGTGGGCGCGGTGAACGCCCAGTATAAAGGGACAGTTATTTTTGAGGAGATAATAGAAAAGGAACACCGGCTTGTGTTGCGCGCAAAGGGGCGCGAGACGAAGGGGCAGGGAACCGCGAATGCGGCTGTGACAGTGTGCATGACAGAGCGGGGATCCGAAACCGATGTGGAAGTGCGCTCAGATCTCCAGATTCGCGGCAAAGTAGCCCAGTTTGGACGGGGAATTCTTGTCGATGTGGCAGAGAAGCTTGTTGACGAATTTATTGAAGCTGCTGAAGCCGAATTGGCCGCGCATTCTACGGAACTGAAAGCGCAGGCTACTGAAGCTGTGCCTCCTGCCGGGACACTTGCCGATAGCGTGACCACAGGACCACGCATCATTGATTCCCCCGAAGCTGAACCGATCGATCTTCTTGAACTTGGCGGCGCGTCGGTGGGAAAACGTCTCCTGCCCGTGGTCGGTTTTCTGAGTTTTCTGCTGCTTTTTATTGTGTTGTGGCGGCGGAAGTGTTGTGGCGGCGGAAGCGCTCCTGATAGGGCTTGTTGCCGGCGCGCGTCGCGATGCTGATACTGAGAGCCTGATGTTCCTGCGGAAAGACGCTGCATGTTGTTGTGCGCGAGAGGGGCAGGAGAAGATGCGCAGGGGGAAAATGGGCACCCATACAAAGAAATGGCAGAGATTGGTCTTGGCATTTTTTGCGGCCAGTCTTACTGTGCTGGTCGCGGGCTGCGGGGACGACAGCGACACGAAAGAGGACGGAGCCTTACCTAGTACGACTTCTTCTTTGATAGCTTATCGGATGGGGGATTTCCTCATTGTGGAGACAGAAAATGAGAAGATAAAAGAGCAGCTGCTTGCCGATAACACTGCTTCTGCGCTTGTGCGGGATGTGAAAACCGAAAAGGTGTTGCGTGACGAGAAGGAGATCGCGCTGCTCCTCACGTTGAAGCTGAGTGACTTGTCAGGAGTTGTGGGTACGCCTGCGCAGCTCGTGCAAAGCTATGCACAAGGAATCGCGGAGCGAGATGGCGTGTCCTTGCAGGAGACGTTGATGGGGGAGCGTGTGGTGTACCGGGTAGAAAGCCGGAATACAGTGCACTTGCTGCTGGCGGATCCCTTTGAGAATATTGCCTGGTTTGTGAGTAACAAACCAGGCGCGGTACTGGAATTGATCGAGCTTCTTTGGGAAGGCGTGGACGCTGCAAATGCAGACGCCGAGACTGCCGGTAAGGAGAAAACCGACTCGGGCAGTCAGTCGAAAAAGTGACCTCCGGCCAGGGGAAGCGCGCGTGGAACGGGGTGGGGAAGCCCAGCCGGGCGAAAAGGTGTGCGGGCTCTTTGCTAGTGAAGGCAGGACCCTGTGGATGTTCTCGTTTGTCTGCCCCGTGCCGGGCTGATCACGCTGTCGACTTCCTCGCCGATGAGAGCGTAGCCAATCGCAGGGTCTGTGCTTGAGGCAGCGAAGACCATGCCATACACAGTGCCGTCACGGGCCACCATGGGGCCGCCACTATTGCCGGGGCGCACACGTGTCACGAGCTCATAGATTTCGCGTGTGACGGAGTTGTCATCGTAGATGTCACGTCCGTTCGCTGTCAGGGTTTGTTGTACCCGTCCGGGTTTTGCGACGTATGGGCCGTTTTCGGGGTATCCCAGAATCGCGACGGAGAGGTCGTCCGGCGCCGGAGCAGCCGTGAACGAGACGGGAGGAAGCGGCAGGTTCGGGACGTGAAGCACGGCGATGTCGCGTTTGGAGTCGAAGGCGACCGGCACGCCATCATAATTTTTTATGATGTCGCCCAAGTTGCGATTGCGTGAGGGAAAACGCGCTTTTACCTGCACTTTTTCTGTAACTCCCGCGATCACATGGGCGTTTGTTGCCACGTATTCCGGGGCAAATACCCAGCCGCTGCCTTCGCTTCCGCGTCCGCATGCTTTGCCCAAGAGCTTGACGGTGGAATAGCCGGTTTCCTGAACGGAAGAGGCGATCACAATGTCGGTTTCGAGGGGGGAGGTCTGACGAATCGAAGGCACATGGATGCGGTCGAAAACAATGGGGAAGTCTGTGGCACGGAATGCCTGACGGAAGGTGGAGAGCACATCGGGAGGGGGCGGAGAAGACTGCACGACGCGCATGAGAAAAGAGGAGCGCATTCCGTCGGCGATGGTCGCGAAGGGGGCTTCTGCCAGGGGGAGTGCGACGAGCCAGGCGACGAGGGCCACTCCTACCATAGAAGTGACGGTGCCTGCCCCGGCGTCAATGCCGCGCGCGAATCCTTGGGGGACTTTGTCCCGCAGGCTGCCCCCAATCATTGTGCCGCCGATATGGAAGAGGGTTACAACGAGAAAGAGCGTGCCAATGGCAAGGGCTGCCGAGGCATTTGGGTCTTCGAGCACGTCGGCCAAGAAGACTGCGCAAACTGCTCCTACTGCAAGTCCGATCGCGAGGCTTCCCAGGGTCACTGTTTGTACGATGAGGCCCGAGGTCCCACCCCAGATTGCAGCGGCGAGCAATGCTGCAATCACGACGATATCGATCCAGCTCAGAGGGGGCTCCTTTATCCGTGAACTGTGCCTTTTCTCTCACGACACACATAGCACACTTCTTTTGGGCATCTTACCGTTCTGAGCGCAAGGAGGTCCGGGAATGAGCTTGGAGTCATTACCTTTTGGCAAGATAGTCTGCATAGGGAGTGGAGACGCTGATCGTTTCCTTGCTTCTGTTGCCATTCTCTGCGGGAGGCCTTTTTTGGCCTGCCGGCAGAGCGAAACGCATTGATATTCTTTTCTTGCCAGTGTCTTGCCAGTGCTGGCGCAAGGGGGACTGAGCTATGTCTGATGAACCTGTTGTCTTGACGGAGACCCGAGGTCATACTCTCATTATTACTTTGAACAGGCCGAAAGCCCGCAACGCGGTGAACGGTGACGTGGCGAACGCGGTTGAGGCCGCGATGGACCGTCTTGAAGAAGACGACGATTTGTGGATTGGTGTGATCACGGGGAACGGCAAAGTTTTTTGCGCTGGTGCCGACTTGAAGGTAGTGAGCTCGGGTGCCGGCAACATTATGACGCAGCGAGGTGACTTCGCAGGATTCGTACGACGCGAACGTCGCAAACCAGTGATTGCGGCATTGAATGGCGACGCCTTGGCCGGCGGATGCGAAATCGCAATTGCCTGTGATCTCATTGTGGGCGCAGCAGGTGCCCGCATGGGTTTGCCCGAAGCAAAACGCTCCCTTTTGGCAGCGGCCGGTGGTCTGGTGCGGCTGCCACGGCTGATTGGGGAGAAAATGGCAATGGAGATTGCCCTCACAGCAGATCCATTTACCGTAGAGCGTATGTATGATTTGGGTTTGGTGAATCGGGTCGTGCCGCTCGATGACGTGCTCGACACTGCACTCGAGCTTGCCGACAAGATCAATGCCAATGCCCCACTTGCGGTGCGAGGTTCCCGCTCAGTTGTGACCGGCACACGTTTCCTCAATGAGGAGGAAGCCTGGGCATTCACCCTGAAAGAAATGGCACCCATTTTTGGTTCGGAGGACTTTCAAGAAGGCCCTCGCTCCTTTATCGAGAAGCGCCCCCCAAAGTGGAAAGGCAAGTGACCCTGTAGGGAGGGCATGGATGACGTGTGAGCACGCGATTCCGCACGCGTGCACACGACTCTGTTTGAGTGCACGCGTGGAACACTGCTCCCCACGCGCTTCATCGGCCTCCTGCTGTCCGCACGCGGGCCTCTTGGGGTCGTTGCCGAGCGTTGCGGCTTTTCCCAATTGCGGCTCCATCTGAGTCCTATCGTCGGCACGCGCTCCCATGCGGCCCTATCCGGGAATATTGCCTGATGTTTGCGGGGCAATCGTGGCAGTCATGGCAGCATCGCGCGCGGTTCTCCCCGAGGCTGTTTCATGACTTGTGGCTGATCTGCGGTCTTGTGGGGGGCCGGGTCTGGTGAGGATCCGGCCCCTCCTGTCCAGTGTGTGCGTGTGCGGTACAGGTGACGCGCGTGTTTTTTCACCGCACGGGGCAAGTCGCACTGGGCAGGTCGCAGGGGAGCAGGTCGCAGGGGACAAGCTGCTTTGCGCGCGGTGTATTTTCAGAAATCTTTGCAGAGATGTGCTGTTCACAGGGGTTTTTTTCTTGAGGAGTCCTGCTGCTTCACATGCAGGGGTACGCTCCACAAGCTATGAGACTTCTTCTTCTTGACGGCAACTCGCTGGCTTATCGAGCTTTTTATGCTCTGCCCGACAGCCTTATGACGCCCGAGGGGCAGCCGACGAACGCTGTGACCGGCTTTCTCAATATGTTATTGCGCATGCTGCGTGAGTATTCTCCCGATTATGTGGCAGTGGCGTTCGACGAACGTACTCCCGAGTTCCGTAATAACATGTATCCGGCCTACAAGGCGCAGCGTAAAGAAACCCCGGAGAGTCTGCGCAGTCAGATGGGCATTATTCGGGAGCTTTGCCAGGTGTTACGGCTTCCTGTGCTTTCTTCGCCGGATGTCGAAGCCGATGACATTATTGCCACGCTCGCGCGCCAGGCAGCCGAAGCCGAGGTTTACGCGGAGATTGTCACAGGTGATCGGGATCAGTTCCAGTGTGTGACAGATCCGTTTGTGCGCGTGCTCTATACCCTGCGGGGCATTTCCGAAGTCGGTGAGATGAATGAGGATGCAGTCGCGCGCAAGCATGGCGTCCTGCCCTCGCTCTACTTGTCTTTGGCAGCCTTGCGTGGTGACCCCTCTGACAATCTGCCTGGAGTCCCGGGCATTGGTGATAAAACAGCCGCCAAGTTGTTGCACAAGTACGGGAGTATCGAGGGTATTTGGGCGCATGTTGAAGAACTGACGTCGAAGCAAAAGGCGAATGTAAAAGACCACTGGTCCCAAGTGGAAATGAACATGAAGATCATGGAACTGCGCACTGATCTTGATTTTCTTCCCCCTCTGCAAGACCTGCGCATAGGGAGCTGGGATCTTGACGAGATTACGCGGTTCCTCAAGAGCTTGGCGCTGAAAGCGGCGCTCGAGCGCGTCATGGAAATTGCCGGCAGGTATGTTCCCGAAGGGGCTGTCCTGCCCGTGCAGGACGCGGATCTGCCAGAGCTTGCCCTCCGCGTTGTGAGTGGGCCGGCAGAGCTTGTGCAGGCAGCACGCGCGCTTGGCCCGGGGATTGGCCTTGTTGCGCAACTACCTGAAGGCAGGCGGCGTACGGCCCCGCTTGCCTGGGCTGTGGCTGCTCCTGATGGCAGGGTTGTGTGGGCGCCCCATGTTGCAGACGAATTAGACGCCATGGCGCCCCTTTTTACTGCCGCGACACCAGAGTTTCACAGTCATGCGGCAAAAGAGATTGCGGCGCTCTGTTGGGCGTCAAATATCGCGATGACCGGGCTCGATATCGATACGGAAATTGCCGCTTTTCTCGTGGATTCCAGCATGTCTGATTTTTCGCTGGGCGCCCTGTCGGAGAGATTTCTGGGCGAGGGGCTTGAGGACACAGAGGCAAAAAAGGCGAATCTCTCTCTCGATTTTGGACCTCTTGAGGGGGACAGCGCCGCCAGTACCCAGTTGGGCAGGCAGGCATGGGCGGTGTCTCGCCTCGCGCCGATCCTGCACGAACGGCTTGTTGCTATTTCCTCCTGGAAACTGTACACCGATGTCGAAAGGCCGCTTGTCGGGGTGCTGGCCCGCATGGAGGAAACCGGCATCCTACTCGATGTGGGATACCTGGCAGACCTGTCAGAAGAACTCAAAGACCGCATTAAAACGCTCGAAGCCAAGATCCACGAGCAGGCCGGACGGGAATTCACGGTGAATTCTCCGAAACAGTTGCGAGAAGTGCTCTTCGACGAGATGGGCCTGCCGCCCGGAAAAAAGACGAAAACAGGGTACAGCACGGATGCGAGCACGCTGGAGCGCCTGCGCGACGAACATCCCATTGCCGAAGCCCTGCTGGAGTACCGCAACTTGGAAAAGCTGCGGAGCACGTATACCGATGCCTTGCCGCCTTTGGTTGACCCTGTTGATGGTCGACTGCATACTCGTTTTCGGCAGACGGGGGCAGCAACCGGCCGCCTCAGTTCGGAATCGCCGAATCTCATGAACATTCCGATTCGCACGGAGCAAGGCCGCCGTATCCGTCGTGCCTTCATTCCTGCCGAGGGGCGTGTGCTGCTCACCGCGGACTATTCCCAGATTGAGCTGCGTGTGCTTGCGCATCTTTCGCAAGACGAAAAGCTGATCGAGGCATTCCAGCTCGCGACGGATATTCATGCCGCCACGGCCGCGCTGGTTTTTGGGGTACCGGTCGATGAGGTGAGCGGCGAACAGCGTAGCCGGGCCAAGGCAGTCAACTTTGGACTGTTGTACGGGATGCAGGCCTTTGGCCTTGCCCAGCGTATGGGGATATCTCACGCTGAAGCGCAAGAGCTGGTTGACACGTATTTTGCCCGGTTTCCCTCCCTGCAGTCTTTCCTGGATGAACTGGTCGTGCAGGCAAAAGAGAAGGCGTACACCACAACAGTTCTTGGACGTAGGCGTGTGCTACGAGAACTGCAAAGTCCCAACTTTCGCATTCGTCAGATGGGCGAGCGGATGGCCTTGAATGCCCCAATGCAGGGGTCTGCTGCAGACATTATGAAGGTCGCGATGGTGCGCCTCGACGCGGCCCTCACCGCAAGGGAGTTGTCGTCGCGCATGCTTCTCCAGGTGCATGACGAGCTCGTGCTTGAAGTGCCGGAAGACGAAATAGCAGAAGTCAGGGCTCTGGTCGTCGAAGTCATGGAAAATGCCTGTTCACTTGCAGTCCCGCTTGTGGTAGAGGCGCATACGGCAAAAGACTGGGCGGACGCAAAAGGGTGAACGACCTTATTGGAACTGCGTGATACGGGAGCGATAGGGAGGACTCGCGTGCCTTTCTTTTTGCGGAGATCAATTTTTCTCTGATATTCGAGGGAGATACTGCAGGGGATTTAAACGGTTTCGCCGAATCCTGACGCGCGAGGGGGGAAAAAGCACAGTCTTGTGCGCTGTCTGCGCGCGCCTTTTTTCTCAGTTTTTTGGAAAGCGAACCCAATGTCTACCCTGATCTCCACCCCATCACCTGTCTTGGAACGTTCCGTGTATCTCGCTGGTGTAGGAGGGGCATTGCCACCCTATTCCTATACGACAGCAGAACTTGCACCTTTTTTTAATGTTGATGAAAAAACTGCAGAGCGTTATCAGGCAGTGACCGGCGTGGAATCTCGCTTTTCGGTCGTGGATTTTCCTGGAGGACGCCGTCAGACCTGTTTGAATGAGACGATTGCCGCGGAAGCCGCGCAGATCGCGCTTGATCGGGCCGGTATCACCCGGGACAAAGTCGACTGTGTCATTACCGCGACTTCTCTGATGGACTATTTGATGCCGACAATCGGAGCACGGCTTCTCAAGCTGCTCGGCATCAAAGAGGCGATGACCTACGACTTGTACGGTGGCTGTGCCCAGTTCATGCACGGCGTCATGATGGCGACAAACTTCGTGCGATCCGGTATGGCCCAGACCGTGCTCGTGACAGCGTCCGAAACCATCACCAGCTTTTTCCGGCAATTCCGTCACCCTGTGGACACCTTTATTTTCGGAGACGGCGCTGCCGCCTGGGTGCTGACTTCCCTGCCAAACGGGAACAGCATGGACCCAGTTTTTGAAGTGAAAGAGACCGCGGCCGGCACGTTGTCGGAGTTCGACGGGGAATCCACAGAGATCATTATCCACCCGATCAGTGGCTACAAAGAAGATTTTGACCTCTACCATGTGGATGACTATTGCGACGAACGCATGGCAGCCCTTGATCACAACCCTCGCGGGAATGAATACCGGTTCATTCACAATTCCAAGCTGGCTCGTAAAGTGGCGTCATACGGAATTATTGAAGGACTCACGCGTGTCACAAAAGAGACGGACGCCCACGAGGGACTACTCGTTCCCCACCAAGGCACTTTGCCCGTTTTGAACGACCTGCGAAAGAAACTTCCCGAAGGTTGGACACCTCTTGTGAACCTGCAAAACCGAGGAAACATCTCGAATGTGTGCGTGCCACTTGCGATGCATGACCATCCAGACAAGATCCGAGAATCGGAACATCTCGTCTGTGCAGCTGTAGGTGTGGGTTTCTCTTTTGCGGCTGCCCGTTTGCAGCGCTGCGACGGCTGAAAAAGACACCGGGCCCTCAACCTGGCGCGTGACGCGCTTTTCTCGCCGGCTTTTCCCCGACTTCCACAGTATGACCGGATTTTGCCGGCTCTTTCGAGGGGACTGCAGGCCCGCGCCCTTTTCTCTCTGCCCTCTCCCTTTGTGGACGCAGGCGTGGACGTGGACGTGGACGTGGATGCAGATGGGGTTGTGCAATGCCCCCAACGTGTTCTCGAAACGGCGCGCGTCAGGGAAAGGAATCTGCCGGCGGTGTGTTCTTTTTTGGCAAAGCTGGCGGGGGAGTGACTTACCTGGAGACTTTTCCGGAGATGTCTCCGGTGGCTTTTCTAGAGATTTTCTTCAGTGGCTTCTCTGGTGACTTGCCTGGTGACTTGCCTGGAAGTGTCTCCGGAGAAATCTTCAAGGTTTTCTGCAATATCGGGGATGATACCGGCAAAGGCAGCTTCTGCTGCTGTCGCGCTAGCCGGAGAAGTTATCTCGGCCCAGGGTCCGGCAAGAGTTTCCACTCCGACAGTGAGGCCTGTGCGCCGGGCTTCTTCGAGCCCGCCAAGTTGCCCGTTTGTCTGTTCCCAATCTCTGTGTTGTGGGTCGGAGGTCGGGATAGAGGTCATGTCGGAGGTCGCGTCGGAGGTCGGGTCGTAAGTCGCGGACAGGGTGTTGAGTGCCCGACGTGACCACACGCCGATTTTGCCGTCCCACCCCGCATGTGTTGCCCCGGCTTGTTGTGCGCTGTCTGTGATGTCCGTTGTGCTGCCCGTCATGCGTCGTTTCCCGTCGAAGCACACCCATTCGGTGACAGGAGCGTCACGGTGCGTGTGCTGTCCGGCTTTTCCGGTATTTACGACAGTTGCGAGGATGGCATCTTGGCGTGTTTGCCATGCTGTTGCGAGGAGCTCATAGTGAGATGGGGGAGCGAGAATGCCGGAGAATGTCAGGAAAACCCCTTCCTCAAGCGTGTCGGTAAGCGTGTCGGTTCTCTCGGGTGCTTTTTCTCTTTGCAGTCCTGTGTCCGGCGGGTCTGTGCGTGGCTCTCTTGCTGATACTGGGCCGGAAGGCGTGCTTGTCTGGCCGGGGAGTATCTGATCGAGCAGGGGGAGGACGCCGGTGAGGAGAAAGGCAAGACTGGCTTTTGCCGGTCCGTTGTTTGTCGAGTGCAAGTTTTTCGGGCTGCCCCTTTGGGCTATTGCGGGCTGAGAAGCAGGCGGAATGGCGGATTCGGCAGTGGATCGCAGAAGTGCTGTGGGGGGAGGGGCAGGGATGGGGCGGAAGTGCACTGTGATGTCATATTGTTTTGCGTACAGTGCGAGATCTGTCTGGTGTGCTGGATTTTCTGCCCTACGTCTTTGTGTTCGGCCGTTCGTGGTCCCGACCAGAACATGCTGTACCCCGACCGCGCTGAGTGCTCTGATTACCTGGTACATCTGCCCGTGTTTTCCTAGGTGGAAGAGGGGTTCTGCTGTTGTTGTGGGGTTTTGTGATGTTGTTTCCTGTGTTTTTGTAGGCGCTGTATGCTCGTCCTGCCCTGTCATATTTGTGTCGAAGATAATTGCCGCGACTGGGCGTTGACGCGTGAGGGTTCTGCTTTTCATGGACGACTTCTCTTCTCCTTCTACGGGATCAGGCAGTTCTGGACAAGAGGTCCCGGAGCATTGGTACCAGCCTATTGCCGACTTTCTCGGGACCGCGTATTTACGGAACGCTTTCACTTACGGGACTGTTGCGGAAGTGGATTTTCTTGCGCCACGCCTTTGTCCCCCAGGTTTTTCTTGCTCCGAGGAAGCCGTAAAAACTTCAGAAACCAGGCAAAATCCCAAAAAAATGCCATGTCTGCTTGATGCCGGCTGTGGTCCGGGCCGTCATGCCTTGGAGTTTGCACGCCGAGGGTGGAGTGTGCATGGGGTGGATATTTCGCCGCGTTTTATAGAACTTGGGCGCGAGGCCGCGCAGGCAGAGGGGCTGGATTGCACTTTCCGTTTGGGAGACCTTCGCCGGCTTGATGTCGAGGCAGCTTACGACGCTGTTGTGTGTCTTTGCCAGGGAGGATTTGGTCTTGTGGGTGGAGGTCTGGACGGGGATCTGGAGATCTTGCGCAGACTTTGTCGCGCCCTGCGACCTGGTGGTCGTCTTGCCTTGTCTGCCTTCAATGCCTTTTTTGTCGTGAAGTACCCGACAGAAGACAGTGAGCTTTCCGGCCTGGAATTTGATCCGGCGACCGGGCTCCATCAAGAGATCGCCGAGTTGCGGGATCCGGAGGGAAATACCCGACGAGTACACGCGACGACCTGCTGCTATACGCCGCGTGAGCTACGTGCTTTGTCGCGACTTGCCGGGCTGCACGTGATCGATGTCTATGGGGTTTCTCCTGGCGATTACGCGGAGCGTGCCCCTTCCGTCGATCTGCATGAGTATCTTCTCTTGGCGGAGCGTCCGCTTGAGCCTGTTTCCGTGTGACATGTCCTTGTGGCGCGCCCGTGTGACACGCCACTGGTTTCTTGCGGGAAGCCCGTCGAGTCGTGCGGGCGTTTGCAAGGGCGCAAGGGCGTGTTTTGTCAGTCGGAGGCGAGCAGCGCGTTGACGCCGCCAGTCGGTCGGCCACGCAGCGCGTTCAAGAGAAAAACGAACAGTTTTCGTTCTGTGAAGAGGAGAATTCCTCCGTAGACGAGGCCCATCACAAAAATCCCGGGGATTGCGCTCCATTTGTCGCTGCCCAGGCTCTCATGCAGAGCGAAGCCGATGGTGCCTGCGAAAAGGGCGGCGGCGATTTGTTTCCAAGCGGCCTTCAAGGCAGAGACGTTTCCGAGAAGCTTGCGCGCGTAATAAGAACGAATGGCGTACATGTAGAGGCCGGTGGTGATGACAGAGACGTAGATGCCGAATTCCTGCATGTCGAGTAATTTGTCGAATACGAGGATGAAGACGAGAAACAGAGGAAGGAAGAACAACAAATAGGCCGAGACCAAGAAAACTGGCTGGGTGTTGCCCTTTGCCCGGTAGTAGAGGTCCCAGTCGAAGGCGAGCGTGCCGAAGATGAAAAAAGTGCCGACGGCTTGGAAGAGACCGGCGCTGTCGGCCCATTCTGCTCGCCAAAACAGGACAAGGTCGGGGGCGAAAAGCCCTAGTACAACTGCGAGGGGCGCGGAGAGGACCATCATAAGGCGGTTGGTCACTTGGAAACTGCTCCGCAGACGATCAATATCAGTGCCGAAGCGGACAATTGCCGGGTAGATCGCGAGGGCTGCCCGCATGTTGAGGCGGTAAGAGAGTTCGACCACCCGCCACATGCGTTGGAAGTATCCGGCAAAGGCGAGGCCAAAGAGGATTTCAATGGCGTTCACTGACAACAGGTAAAAGACCGCGATACACACACTCGATGCCCATATCGGCCATCCGAAGCGAAGGTATTCCTTGAAAGCCGGGGGGTCCCAGACGAGCTTGGCACGATATCCCTTGCCTGGCCAGAGGGTGGTGGCCATCACGATCATGTTGATCGGCATGCCAATCACCAAGGCCCAGACGCCCCAGTCCAGGACGATGGCCGTGAAGAACATGACGCTGCTGGTGGCAGCTTGTTGGGCAATCAAGACAATGGCCCGCCGCCGGTAACGAAAGTCTTTTAGGAGAGTCCACTCCGGCAAGGCAAGCGCCCCCGCGAACATAAAGGGCATATACATCCAGATGAGCCAGATGAGCTCAGTATCGTTCTTCCATTGCCCGACGATCGGGCCAATGATGCCAATCAGGATTGCTCCGCCGGCACCGAGTAGGAGCTCAAGCGTGAGGGCTATGCCGAAGGCGTCTTCCCGGGAACGTGTTTGGTCTTGTACGACCTTCATCCCAAGCGAAAAGTCGCGCAGCATGCCCGCCAAAAAAGTGAAGGCCGCTGCGATTGCAAACAGGCCATATTCCTCAGGACGTATCCATAAAGGCAGCAAAAAGGCTTGAAGAAAGACCGCGCCTTCTTGCACAAGCATGGCGAGCCCATTCCAGAGGGCACCCCGGCTCACCTGGGTTGTCATCCCTGTTTCGGCATCGGACGCGCTGTCGGACATGGTGTCGGACGCGCTGTCAGGTATGGCACCGGATGCCGCATCAAGTACAGGGTTGGACGCAGTGTTGGATATGGCATTGGACGCAGGGGCCGATACGGGGTCGGACACGGAACCGGGTCCAGGGTCGGAGTGTGTAGTCACGATTGTTCACATGTGAAGGTGGTGCGTACGAAAAAAGCCCTGTTCGGCAGTTGTTTTTCCGCGTGCCAATGGGGTTGTGGGCAGGAGGGTTCCTGAGGAATTCCCTGCAAGATTATTATGTGAAAGCGCATGTCCTGACATTCATGTTGGAGAAACCTGCATTCCAGAAGATGGCTGTGAATAAGGCTCTTTGTCTTGTTTGTCGTGCGACATGGCACCATACCCGCGGGTGATGATGGGAGGTTTGTAGAAAATTCGCTGTTGTTCTTCATAAATCCTGCCGACCCTTTAGAGCAGGACTCAAGCGCATGGATAGAGATTTTTTCTGGCAGGAGAACAGGAAAAAGAAGAGGAATTGCACATCACTTGGACTGGTCTTGATAGGCTTCACGTGAGCCAGTGGCCTGTCTGTCTGCGCGCGTGAGCTGTGGTCGGGTTGTTCTCATTGCGTATCTCTGCTTTCCCTTTCCTGGGCGTGCGTTGTGTGGTGCGTGCTGAGTTTCCCTACTTCTTTGTCAAAAAAGTGCGGGGCAGTCTGTTGAATTTTGGTCCCAAGTGAGCATTGCCACGATCGCCTGAGGACCTTCGTCGAGTTGAGAAAGTGGCGGAGCCCGAGTTCATGTCTGAGGAACAAATTACAGAAGTGTCTGCAACCAGTATCATTAGTGAGACGAGTAGCATTGCTACTGCCACGACAGAAATGGTCGTGCCCACAGATCTGGTGTCAACGGAAGAAGCCATAGTCGAGGAAGGCGAGACGCAGGCCCAAGGGCTAGCAGTTGAGCAGGTTGAAGACGAGGCGCAAATGGGGGAGAAGGCCCCTGAGAACGGGACCAGTAGTAGTCCAAGGTTTCGTCAAATTGTTGAATACGATATCGCCCCTGAGGATATTGCCGCTGCAATTGAAGACTCAATTGTGGTGGTCGAAGAGGGCAGCATTGTTGTCGGTTATGTCGTAAGGATTGACAAAGACGAAATCCTGCTCGACATCGGCTACAAGTCTGAAGGGTTTATCCCTGCAAAAGAGCTCTCTATTCGCAACGATGTCAATCCAGGCGAAGTCGTTGAGCTGAACGAAGAAGTCGAAGCTCTCGTCCTCGAAAAAGAGGACAAAGACGGTCGTCTGAAGCTCTCCAAGAAACGGGCCCAGTACGAACGGGCTTGGGGCAAGATCGAAAAGCTCAAAGAAGAGAGCGGAGTCGTGAGCGGCCCGGTGATCGAAGTGGTCAAGGGCGGTCTTATTCTCGATGTGGGCTTGCGCGGTTTCCTTCCCGCCTCCCTTGTCGACCTTCGGCGTGTGCGCGACCTCGACCCTTATGTGGGACAAGAACTCGAGTGCAAGATTATTGAACTCGACAAAAACCGCAACAATGTCGTTCTTTCTCGGCGGGCCTATCTGGAAGAGACGCAAGCCGAGCAACGTCAGGCCTTCTTGAATCACCTGGAGCCAGGAGAAGTGCGCCGTGGCGTCGTCTCCAGTGTGGTGAATTTCGGTGCCTTCGTTGACCTTGGTGGCATGGACGGCCTCGTGCACGTCTCCGAGCTCTCCTGGAAGCATGTCGATCATCCGAGCGCAGTTGTGAAAGTCGGCGACGAAGTTGACGTGCAAGTGCTTGATGTCGACCTGGAACGAGAGCGCATCAGTCTTTCGTTGAAGGCATGTCAAGAAGACCCGTGGGAAGCTTTCGCCCGGGAACGTGCAGTCAACGATATCGTCCTGGGGAAAGTCACGAAGCTCGTGCCTTTCGGTGCTTTTGTCTCGGTTGCAGACGGTATCGAAGGTCTCGTTCACATCTCCGAAATGTCAGAATCCCATGTCGATCGTCCAGAAGAGATCGTGCACGTGGGCGAAGAAGTCGACGTCAAGATCATCGATGTCGACCTTGCTCGCCGTCGCATCAGCCTCTCCATCAAACAGGCCGGCGGCACGACCTCTGGCGGTTTCGACCCGGATGTCTACAAAGACAAGCAAGACACTCCCTTCCGTGGAGAAGAGCGCAAAGAGCGCAAAGAGCGCACCCCTTATGGCCCTTCCGGCTTCAAGATCGGCGACGAAACCGGTTCTGCCCTAGGCGACCTGAAAAAGAAATTGGTGCGAGAAGAAGAAAAACAAGTTCCTTCCGAGGGCGAAGCTGCTCCGGCGGCGCATGAGGCTTCAGTGGAGACTGAGGCTCCGGCAACGCATGAGGCCCTGGATGCTCCGGCAACGCATGAGGCCCTGGATGCTCCGGTAGAGGCTGAGGCCCTGGATGCTCCGGTAGAGGCTGAGGCCCTGGAGGCTCCGGTAGAGGCTGAGGCCCTGGAGGCTCCGGTAGAGGCTGAGGCCCTGGAGGCTCCGGTAGAGGCTGAGGCCCTGGAGGCTCCGGTAGAGGCTGAGGCCCTGGATGCTCCGGCAACGCATGAGGCCCTGGAGGCTCCGGTAGAGGCTGAGGCTTCTGAGGCTCCTGCAGCCGAAGAGAACGAGTAACTTTTCTTTGTGAGCCCACGGCACTTCGTCTGGGCTTGCCTTGCAAAGCATCAGAAAAGGCGGGGTATTTTCATACCCCGCCTTTTCTTTTGAGATCAGAGTTTGCGAAAGTCGGAACTTCCCGCAAATTGCCTGCCCATATTTTTCAGGGTCGGTTCGGATATTGCATGAGAGCCTTCCGTTCTGCCGGCTGGAACAGCGCACGCAGCCTCTGCCCTTTGGGTGTTTCTCTCACAGCTTCGGCGTGAGAGGGCCGGCGAGTTTTGCGGGGGGATCGGTGTGCGAGAAGGCGAACGGTCAGCTCTTGAATCCGTCTAGCCCAGATGCACGATGCCGAGCTTTACTGCCTGTATCACAGCCTGGGTGCGATCAGAAGCATCGAGCTTGTCATAAATGCTGGCAAGGTGGTTTTTTACGGTTTTTATGGAGATATAGAGTTTGTCGGCAACTTCGCGGGTCGAAAGACTATCCGCGATGAGCTGCAAAACCTCTTCTTCCCGCTTCGTGAGCACAGAAGTAGGGCGCCGTCCGTCATAACGAGCGAGCTTGCGGAATTCATCGAGCATTGAAGTGGCAAGTTCGGGGGTCAGGGCAGTGTCGCCACGGGCCGCAGTCCGAATCGCCTCCGCCACATCCTTGATCTTGGCGTCTTTCAGGAGATAGCCAGAGGCTCCTGCCCGGATTGCCGATGTGAGGGTGGCAGAATCCCCATGCATGGTCAACATCACGACAGGGAGTTCAGGGTGCGCTCGGTGCAGGCGTTTCGTTGCTTCTACCCCGTCACAAATGGGCATTGATACGTCCATGAGCACGACATCGGGCTGTTTTTCTGCGACTTGATCGCAGGCTTCATCCCCATTCGATGCTTCTGCGGTTACTTCAATGTCGGGTTCGCTTGAGAGTCCGCGTCGCAGTCCCTCGCGCACCAGGGTGTGGTCATCGACGAGAAGGACACTGATCATTCGGTTTTTCCGAGCGTCACGCGCACTGTGGTGCCTCCGTTCGGTTTCGTGTCGACAGAGAGGCGTCCTCCGATTGCGGCGGCGCGATCCGCCATCCCTGTTAAGCCATAATGCCCAAGTTTGCGGATACGTGGATCGAAACCTCTGCCATTGTCCTGTATAGAGAGATCGACAGTTTCACCACTCACTTGAAGAGCAACCCGGATCTTTGTGGCTTCAGCGTGTTTTGTAACATTGCGCAATGCTTCTTGGGAAATGCGCCAAAGCTCACGTTCCCTTGCCAGCGGGAGACGCGTGCCTGTTGCGGGCAGATCCAAGTCGATGGAGAGCCCTGTTTGCTCTTCCATGTTCCCGATATGTTCTTGCATGAGATCGACAAGGCCATGCTCTTCTGTCACGTCTGTTTGTAGTGTCCCGATCATGTCGCGCAAGTCTTGAATGGCGTTGCGTATCTCGTCTGCCACGCGTTCGATTTCTTCAGTCAGCGTGGGGGCTTGCGTTTGCGTTTGTGTTTGCAGGGAAGCTTGCCAGGGTTTTCTGTCTGTACCCGGGACATCTGATGGGGACGGGGTTTGCGTGGGTGCAAGCTGATCTTGCATGTCGAGTTCCGCATACTTCGGCGCTTCTTGTGGCATGACTGAGGTGTCAACACTTTTGCGGGCAATGTTGGAGAGACGATCCAAATCAAAGGCAATAGCGGCGAGATGCTGGGCTGTGCGGTCGTGCAGTTCCCGCGCGATACGCCCGCGTTCTTCAGAAGTTGCAAGGTTGCCAATTTGCGTGAACAGTAAGGCATTTTCAAGTGAGACTGCCACCGGCCCCGCAAAGCCGGTCATAAGAGAAATATCATCGTTACTGAAACGTTCTGGATCATCGTCTTCCAAAACAATCAACCCAATAGCCTCATCTTCTCGATGGAGGGGTGCATACAAAATGGATTGGGCACGCGCGTCCAAAGTCTGTGAGGCAGGCACATGTGACGCGGCAATAGGACGTTGCAGCCCAATCTGTAGGGGTGCTGCCGCCGTGGCAATATCAATGGGAGTCACGGGAAGGACCGCCCCACGTGCTCCCAGCACACGAAGAAATCCCTGCTCTCGCAGTAAAATTGCCGCTGTTCTCGAGGGGAGAAGAGAACGAAGCCGGTCGAGCGTCGTGCGGACAAGTCCATCGAGGTCGAGCGTGGCCGGTAATTGCTGAGCTACCTTGTGGAGTTCCGAAAGAAGAATGTTTGCGTCCTTCATAGTGGCGATCCGTTGGGCTGATCGTTCGCGTTCTTTATCAAGCTCGGTGCGCAGGCAAACAGAAGCTTCGGCTTGCTTGCGGGCAGAGAGGGCGACGGCCCCAAGAGACAAGAGGACAAGCCCCCAGCCAAAAATATTTCTCCCTGTTGTCTCCGCAGCTATCACCGTCGTCCCTGGTGTGACGCCCGGAATAAACACTCCGCCTGCTGCGAGCAGCAGCACCCCGGTGCGGCTGCCCAAAAAACCTGCATCCAGCACCGGAGTCAACATAAACAGCAGGAAAGGGCTATCCCACCCTCCCGTTGTCGCAACAAGAAGACCCGCAATGGCGCCTTCCGTGAAGACCACTGTGCGTGTGGCATGAAGATGCCAAGCGTTGCGGTGCTCCAACAAAGGCTGGGCAGCCACCGCAACTGCCGCGAGAGAAATCGCAGCCATCGCGGTGTGCCACGCGAGATGCGCCGTCGTGAGCGCAAGCAAGGCAGAGAGCACAAAAGACGTCCACCGTATTGCCCGCGCAGTCACAGGTAATTCCGTGCGAGCAGCAGCTCCGGGAACAGCTTGGGAAGCAAAAGGATGCTGACTCCCGATAATTTTTTGCAAAGGAGAAGCAGCAGGATGCGTCTTTGCGCGACGGATAGCTGCGCGTCGTGCTATGGCCTGGCTTTTTATTTTCCTGGTTTTTTCATGGGCCTGCACATTCGATGCATCGGCGCACCAGATAGGGGGATAAACTTTCTTCCCCCCACTCGCCGCACTGGGAGGAAAGAGCCCGCACACTCCCGTGAGAGATATGTGAGGGATCTCTGTCGAATACCGTGAGAGATCCCTGCGAGAGGCCCCTGTGGCAGATGTGACCATGGCGGGAACACTGCGTGTTTGCAACCCTCACCCCTGGAAGGAAAACCGCAAGACGCGTCAAGCCCCTCACTCCGAAACCTCTCCCCAACCTCCATGGACCCCTCTCAACCCGTCACAGCTACAGTCACACCTCCAACGGCGGCTACCGTAGGGACAAGCCAAGGACAATGCATCAAAACGGACCCGAAAAAGGACCTGGGGCAAGGGACCCTCGGGAAAGGGGCCTGGGGAAAGGGAGATTGCCTGTGTATCAGGTGGGGCTTACCGGAGGAATCGCGTCGGGAAAGAGCACGGTCTCAAGCATGCTGGCAGAAAAGGGTGCGGTCATTATAGATGCCGACCTGGTCGCGCGCGAGGTCGTTGAGCCCGGCACAATCGGCCTCGAAAAAATCGTGGAAAAGTTCGGCAAAGAGGTGCTCTTGTCGGACGGCACACTTGACCGGCCGGCACTTGCCGACATTGTTTTTCAGGACGCCGAGGCAAACATGGCCTTACGCGCGATCACCTACCCGGAGATCGGTCGCACAATTGCCGAAGGTGTGCAAGCAAACCTCGACACCGACAATATCGTGATTCTCGACGCTGCCATGCTCGTCGAGTCCGGCTGGCAAGGACTTGGCACCTTAATTGTGGTAGCCGCCGCAGCCGAAGTGCAGATCGAACGCATGACACGCGACCGCGAAATGACAGAAAAAGAAGCCACCGCGCGTCTTTCCTCCCAGGCCCCCCTCTCCGAAAAACTCGCGAAGGCCGACATCGTGATCTGGAACAACAACGACCTCGATATTTTACGTCAACGTGTGGACGAAGTCTGGGAAGAACTCCAACAGATCGCTACCCAGCAAGACGCGACAACATAAGACGCCACACGACCCAAGCCGCCAGAACAGACAGACCACAAGCACACTCCGGTACGCCAAAGAAACCATGCCCTGTGCGAAATCCGGCGCGTGTACCGCGTGCTGCGCGTGTCACAGGGGCGTGCAGCCTGGGAAGAGCAGGGAAAATGGCGACTGCAGCTCACGCTTGCCGGTGATCCCGCGAAGACCCGCAAGAAGTCTCGGTCTGTTCCTTGCGAAATCTCCCGAAGGTCTCGCAAGGCCTTCGCCAGGCGCGTATCGACCAAGGCGGCGAGCGCGGGCAGAAGTGCGCGGGCGGGGAACGCGGGTCCCGGCCTTTGTGTAAATGCTTGACCGGGGCCGCGTCCTCGCCTGGAACGCTATTGCCGGCGGCATTGAGTCGTACCGTTGCTCCGACGCGCCCGCCGCGATCTTACCAGACAAGTTTGTTCTTTTGTAGTATCCTGGGCCTGTAAATCAGAGGGAAAAAGCAGCAAGCTTGGTTCTTCCCTCACTGCTTGCAAGCCGTTGTGCGTTGCAGGTCATTGTGAGAAGAATCGGTTTGAGTCCCGGTGTTTTCGCGCGATGCCTGTATTTGTACGAACAGCGTCTTGCTTTGTGTAGAAAGACAAGAGCATGCGCGTGAAACGGCGCTGTGTATCCCTGGAGCGCCGCACACAAGGTGTGGCATCCACTGCGGGTTTTGTTGACGAATTTGTTGACAAAGTCGAGAAGGCGATCATTTTGGTGGGCGCTTTGCGAAAGCTCGCGGTGGAGGTCGTGCGGCTCGGAGCCATTCTGTGGCTTGTGACGCTCGGCTTCGGGGACCCATCCTCTCTGCATGAAACGGTTGAACAGGCCCGTCGTTTGACTGCTCTGTTTGGATCGTTTGTGTAAAGCAAGGCCCTGCGTAAAAACGCGGGGCCTCGCCATGTGTGGGCGTGCGTGAACATGTGGAGACGTGTGGGGCGTGTGGAGACGTGTGGGGAGACGGTCCACAGGCCGGGATGCATCCGGGATGTTCCCGGATGGGCCTGCGCGTACGCTGCTGTCAGGCTTGTTGTCTTCACACCACCTTGTGGACAGCGTGCAGCTTTTCCGGGTCCCGTCCCTGCATCCGGGGATCTCTTGGCTTTTTTCCGGTGGGATTTTTACAGGAGTTCCCTGTTCTGTCACACCTCCTGGGGATACTTTGCCGGAGTGTGGGGAACAAGGGTGCAACCCAGCGGGGATCTTTGCAAGGGGATGCTGAGCTGCGCCCATTTGCAGTTTGGGTTTTTTTGGTTGCAGTGGGTTTGGGTGGCCTTGTTCTACACTGCCGGTGGACAGGAGTTTGGAATGGGTGTTTTCTCGCTGACAACGGAATTTGTGCCTGCTGGTGACCAGCCGAAGGCGATTGAGAGCTTGCTCGAAGGGTTCGAGGCCGGTTTGCGTTTTCAGACATTGCTCGGTGTGACGGGCACGGGAAAAACGTTTACGACTGCGCATCTTGTGGCGCGTCTTGGCCGGCCTGTGTTGATACTTGCGCCGAACAAGGCGTTGGCTGCCCAGCTTGCAACGGAGTTTCGGGAGCTGTTTCCGCAAAACCGTGTGGAATATTTTGTGAGCTACTACGACTATTACCAGCCGGAAGCGTACGTTCCCCAGAGTGATACCTATATTGAGAAGGACTCTTCCGTTAATGAGGAGATCGATCGGCTGCGTCATTCTGCGACTGCCGCGGTGTTGCATCGTCGTGATGTGATTTGTGTGGCGTCTGTGTCTGCGATTTATGGTCTTGGTGCTCCGCAGTCTTATCGGGACAGCATGCTCTATCTGAAGACTGGGGAGGAGTACGACCGGGACACGGTGCTTTTCCGTCTTGTCGACATTCAGTATGACCGTAACGATATTGCTTTTGCGCGTGGCTGTTTTCGGGTGCGGGGCGACACGGTCGAGATTTTTCCGGTGTATGACGAGACTGCGGTGCGGGTCGAGTTCTTTGGCGATGAGGTGGAGCGGATTTCGCGTTTTCATCCGCTCACCGGCGATGTGCTGGGGGTTTTCCCGGATATTGGGATTTACCCGGCGACCCATTATGCGACCACGCGTGAACAGATTGAGCGCTCTATTGTGGCGATTGAAGCGGAACTTGAAGAGCAGCTTGCAGTGTTTGAACGGCAGGGGAAACAGCTCGAGATGCAGCGTTTGCGTATGCGCACTGCCTACGACATTGAGATGATGCGCGAGATTGGCTATTGCAACGGGATCGAAAACTATTCTCGTCATCTTGATGGGCGGGAGCCTGGTGAAACGCCTTTTTGTCTGCTCGATTATTTTCCCGATGACTTTCTGCTTGTGATTGATGAGAGTCATGTGGCGGTGCCTCAGCTGAACGGGCAGTACCAAGGAGACCGTTCCCGAAAAGAAACGCTGATTACGCACGGTTTTCGTTTGCCTTGCGCCCTCGATAATCGCCCTTTGCGATTTAATGAGGTGTTTGAGCGTGTCGGGCAGGTGTTGTTTCTCTCCGCGACGCCGGGTCCATTTGAGCTGGGGGAGAGCGATGCGGTCGTGGAACAAGTCGTGCGCCCGACTGGTCTACTGGATCCCGAGATCTCGGTACGTCCCACTGAGGGGCAAATTGACGATTTGCTCGGCGAAATCCGGACGCGTGTCGCTGCGCAAGAGCGTGTGCTGATTACGACGCTTACGAAAAAAATGTCAGAAGACCTTACCGATTATCTATTGGAGACAGGAGTGCGCGTGCGTTATCTCCACTCTGATGTGCAGACGCTGGAGCGGGTCGAGATCCTGCGCGATTTGCGGCTTGGGGAATTTGATTGTCTGGTGGGGATTAACCTGCTGCGAGAGGGACTCGACCTGCCTGAGGTCTCGCTTGTTGCGATTTTGGACGCCGATAAAGAGGGGTTTTTACGCTCTCAGACTTCGCTTGTACAGACCATTGGGCGGGCGGCCCGTAATGTGTCTGGTGAGGTCATCATGTATGCCGACAAGATCACTGCTTCCATGGAACGCGCCATTGAGGAAACAAACCGGCGGCGTATCTTGCAAAAGGCATACAACGAAGAGCACGGTATCGATCCTCGTACTGTGCGCAAAAAAATTACCGACATTTTGAGTGGACTACGCGAAGGATCCAGTGCCGGTTTGCAGCGACGTGGCCGTCGGGATGACAAGAATGGAGAAAGAGACGCCGGCGCATACGCCAAAGACGGTCAGGGCCAAGCAGAAATTGCCGACCTGCTGCTTGATGGTCACCCAGGTGCGGAGATCGAACAGATGATTGGCAAAATGGAAAGCGAAATGCACAGGGCTGCACGTGACCTCGAATTTGAGGTGGCAGCCCGTTTGCGCGACGAAATCAGGGCGTTGCGTTCCGAACTGCGGGTATTCCAGGAAGCCGGGCTCGACGCGCGACCCGAAAATACCTGAGTGGGTGTGTGAAGCCTGAGTGTATGGGCGTGTGAGGCCCGGGGTCCAGGGTTGGCCGCGAGTTTTGCCCCTGTCTTGTGTGTGGAAGTTGCGGTGTGTTTTGTGCAGGGTTTTCTCTGGGTGGGGTTAGGCGCCGCTTCGTACAGCTTCGCTTGGTGGGATGTTGGCTGCACGTGTTGCCGGGTAGAAACCGGCAACTGCTCCGATGAGCAGGGCCGCAAAAATACTGCCGAAGAGGCCAATGAGGGGAACAGACATTGGGAATCCCCGGTTTGTGGCGTACAAGGCCGTGACCAAGGTGCCCAGCGCGACGCCGGCAATGCCACCAATTCCCGACAGGGCGATTGATTCCATGACGAATTGCTGGCGGATATGTTGTTTTGTTGCCCCCAGCGCACGTCGTACGCCGATTTCGACGCGTCGTTCCAAAATTGACATCACCATGACATTGGCGATGGCAAGTCCTCCCACAAAGAGTGCGACGCCGCCCAGCCCGACCAAGAGGTTGGTGAGTTGCTTGTCGGCTTCTTCTTTCGCGATAAGAATGTCGGAGGGTCTGCTGACTCTGACTTTTCTGGGATTTTGTGGGCTTACGGTGCGTGGCAACATGTCGAATGCTGCCGGTACCTGGTCGGGGTCTGTCCGCACAAAGAGTGTGGTGGGGATGCTCGAAGTGCCGTAAAGAGATCTTGCAATCGGGTAGCCCATAAAGAGCGAACGGTCGATGTCGCTGTGCAGTTCCGAGGGCGTCAGGATGCCGATGACGGTGAGCCAGTTGCCGTCGACGAAGACGCGAGGGGCCATGCGCGTACCAAGTGTTCTTCCGGTGATGCCAAGGCGCTCGGCTGCTTTTGATCCGAGGACTGCGGTGGGAAGCTGCGCAGTTGCCTCATCAAAGAAACGTCCCGCGGCGAGATCGAGAACGAGGGTGTCGGCGAGGTCGGTTGTGGCTGCCATGATCGAGATTCCGCCCGTCTCTGCCGCTGGGATAAAAGACGTGCGTCGGACTGAGGCTGGGACAGAAGTCACGGCAGCTGTGTCTTCTACTGGGGCGATTCGTTCTGCCATGCTGGTGGAATCGGCGGGAAGGTTGGTCGAGCCGCCTTGCAGGGTTTTGCTTGCGGTCACGCGTAAAAGGTTGGTGCCGAGCTTGTCGAGTGTGCGCAAGAGCTCAGCCTTACTCGACGCGGAGATACCGAGGACGGCCACAATTGAGGCGATGCCGACAGAAATGCCAATTGCGGTAAGGATGGTACGACCTGGTCGGGATTCCAGGCCCAGTGCCCCAATTCTCAACATGTCTGCGGAACGAAGTTCGCTGCGGAGCTTTGGGGTGTCGTCTTGTTTTTTCTGAGATTTGCGGATTTTGGGGAACTGTTTCATAGTGCGGTGTCGTGTTCCATATGGCCGTCTCGTATGAAGACTTGTCGTGGGAGGGCCTGGGCTGTCTCTCGGTCATGGGTGATCACGACGATAGTGGTGCCTGCTTTGTGCAGTTCATGCAGTAGCTTCAGGATGCTTTGACTTGAGGCCGAGTCGAGATTTCCTGTTGGCTCGTCTGCGAGCACGATTGCAGGATGACCGAGAATGGCACGGGCAATCGCGACACGTTGACGCTCCCCGCCGGAAAGTTTTTCCGGTGTGTGGGTGAGGCGGTGTTCAAGGCCAACGCGAGTCAGGGTTTTTTCGGCTTGGCGGCGGCGTTTCGCGGCGGGAATGCCGCGGTACAGAAGACCTTGGGCGACATTCTCCACTGTGCTCAGACCGGGCAGGAGAAAGAATTGTTGGAAGACAAAACCGATGCGGTGCGCCCGCACTGCGGAGAGTTCCTGGTCACTCATGGACGCGACTTCTTCGCCGCCAATGACGACCCGTCCTGATGTAGGGAGGTCGAGCGCTCCCATCACGTGCAGTAGCGTGGATTTCCCCGATCCGGATGGTCCCACAATAGCCACCATTTCTCCGGGGAATACCTGGAAGTTGATGTGCTTCAAAGCATATACGGGGGGGTTTCCGGGATATTCTTTGCAGACGTCCTCGAGACAAAGTACCGGCGTGCCAGAACGACGTTGTCGGGTTCGACCAGCTGGTTCGGCAGTCAAAGGATGCTGGTTGACGCCATTTTTCCAGTCGAGAGATTCTTCCTGGACGAGGGGAAAAGGCAGTGCCGGCACTATGGAAGTGTCTGCGGCGAAAGATGACGAGGTAACAACGGGGTGTATTTCTGTCGGCTGTTGGGCATCGATAACTGAGCGTTGCGCAGGGCACTCTTGCGAAGGTGAGGAAGGAAACGGTAATTGCTGAGCCCCGACCTGCTGCCGGTCAGACTGCTGAGGAATAAGTGGCTGAATTTCCGTGGGCCAAGCCGGGTCTGCAAGCTGCTTGTCCGTGGGCCAAATCGGGGCTGGGGGCTGAGAAAAAACTTCGGGTGGAGCTGGGCTGCCTGCACTGGGCTGCGGTCCGGTGGGGGAGAAGTTGTCGTGTGCGGTACTGGAGGGAAAGTTGTCGTGTGCGGTGGTGGAGGGGGTTGAGCTGCTTGTCCAGCCGATGTCTGCGGGCGAGTTGTCGGGAGTGGGGAGATCGGA